>JAABUL010008680.1_pt1 | contig 10209 bp, 2 predicted proteins | sample 5559151 | NCBI WGS metagenome assembly JAABUL01 (sample SAMN10711876, study PRJNA513368) | rock metagenome | isolation source: Antarctica rocks | place: Antarctica: Victoria Land, Pudding Butte sud | reverse complement strand
TTTATTAGGCTGATCGTTCGGGTCGGTTTTTCCCCAAAATCTATAATCTGACCCGAAAGTTATACCTAATTAGGCCAAGTTTTAACCTAATATAGTTAGTATTTTCATAATTTATGCAATTCGGTTCCAACTGTTGGAACCGAACGGTCAATCTATTCTTTATTAACTGTTTTCTATATATAAAATACTAAATAGCTAAACAATATTAATTTCTAAGTTTAATTAAACTTGTTAATATTGTAAGATTTGTTAAAGATTTTGTTTACTAATTTTCGATTTTTAATATCTAATAAGTAGATTTTTGTCTTATTTAAAATACAAATTTTTTAATCTATTTTAAACAATATATATGTTTAGTTCTTTTTTAATAGTTTTGCAAAGTCGATATTTTTAAATAAAGAAAAACACTTATCGAAAAGTTTGCAAAGAATTTTTACAACTTTATTACTAAAACAATAAATAATAATTCTATTGTTAAAAACAATTTTTGCAAAAAAATACTTTTAAAACTTCGAAAAAATTTGTTATAATATAGAAAATGTTTTTGTTCGAAAAAATATTTCTGCTTAAGAAAAAAAATTTGTACAAAAAAGTATTTCTATATTAAAAGTTTGCTACTATAAGAAAGATAATATTGCTATAGATATAAATTGCGTATTTAAGATTAAAGTAATCGAAATAGTATTCTTAGATTGTCTATATCTATTAATTACAATAATAGTAATAAAAATTGCAATAATAATTTTTCTAAATTAATCTATTTTATATAGACTAATCGCGTCGAGTCGATTAATCGACTCGAATCTTGGCGATTCGAGTCAACTCGATTCGAAAGTTTTGACCAGTCGATTTCTAAAGTTGAAATCGAAAATCGAATTAAGTCGAATCAATTTCTAGAATTAAAATCAAAAATTGATTCGAAAAAATCGACTCAAATTGTTAAAAGATAAAGTTATTTAGTAACGAATTTAATAAATAGAAATTAGATTTTGAATTTTTTTATTTTTTTATTTAAACGTTCTATAGTAATGCAATAAAGTAATATATATAAAATATTTAATATTTATGTAATAAATAGATTACAACTATTATAGTTTCTCGATAAACTTCGATCTTATATCTTATCAAAAAGTGTATAATAATATATTTAGACAATATACTTAAACTTATTAATGCTATTAACTAGTTCAAGATCTTTACAATCTTATAATTAACTTTATTCTTAGCATTATTATTATTGTTTTTACAATTATTATTATTATTATTGTTTTCGTACTTTGTATCTTTATACTCGTTATTTATTATTTTCGTATTATTTTCTACCTTCTTTTATTTTATCTTTACTTTATTATTAGCAATCTTAATCAAGTTTTTAATATTGTTATCTATCGATTTTAAAGAATTTAATATTTCGCAATTTATAGCGTTTTTATTGCTTGCAAAAGTGTCTTTGAATCTTTTAAATTTGTTAATTACATTTGAATTATACGCTTTTTTTAATTTATTAAACTCTTTATAATATAGAATGCGTTGTTAAATTATTTCGATAATTAATATTATATATTTAATTATATTTTTGTTCGATTTGAACTAATTAAAATTAAGCTAACATATAGATTAGTTATTTTATTTATATTAGACTTTATATATACTTAAATATTAAAAGATTGTATTGTGTCTATATCTTTACTCTCTAAAATTATTTGTATAGCAATCGCATTAACTTTAATCTATTTTGCAATATTTTTGTCTCTAATCTTCTTTATTAATTTAATCTTAAAGTATTGCGCTACAATATAATTAACTTTTTAAATATATATATATTACTTAAATAAATTATTATACAATTCTTTTTCTACTCTTTTATTAATTATTATATTTTTGATATTTTTTTTATATTAATTTAAATTTGTTTAGAGACTTTTTTGAAAACAATTGTTGTTCGCAACTTAATTAGACGCTTATAAAGTATTATTTAATTAATATTTTGCTTTTTGTAAAGTAGTTTTTTATCTTTAGTTTATATTGTAGTACAATTTCTATTAACAATAATTTGCGAAAAAGTTAATAAAATAAACATTTTGCGCTTTAAATTAGTCTTAAAGATAATATATATAAATAATATAAAACAAGTCTTTTACTTAATAATATTATATTAACTATTTAGCGATATTTAAATTTGTAAATAAAAAGAAATTTAATCTTAAAAAATTTATTTTTTTGATTAGTTTTAATAATAATATATACAAGTAATGCAAAATAAACTTGTATATTAACTATATAAATTAAAACAATAGACAATATTAAATATATTAATTAATGCATAATATTTAAACAAAAAGTTGTCGCAATTATAAGATAAATTTATGCGCTCAACATTAAAATTAGAGTTCAAATATTACTTTTATTCAATATTATTATAAGTAAAAATTATTATTTTTATTACGTTAATTATTGTATAATATATACTCTTTAACTATTAAAATTAAACACAAATACGCATACTTGCTACGCATTACTCTATTATATTATTCATTAAATTCTTAATTGCAAAACTTGTCAATTCTTATATTTTGTATTGTTAATTCTTTTATTTAATATTAAAAATTCTTAACTTAACAACATGTTTTGCTTTAAAACTTTAATAACTTAAATTAAACAAATTAATAATGTATTTAAGTAATATATTTAATATATTATATATTGCTAATATACTTAATTTAGTTTATAAAATAGCAAGCAAAAAATTGCAAAAAAATATAATAGCGCAAATTAATTGTAACAAAGAAAATAAATCGATTAAAATAGCTTTTAATATACAAAAAATAATGCAAAAAGATAATATATTAAGCTATTATTAATTAAGTATTTATAATATAGAAGAAACGCAAATATAAATTTGAAACAATAGCTTTATATAAAATTTGCAAATATTAAAAAATTGATAATCTATTAATTTCGAAGATATTCTTCGCAAAATTAATTCAAAAAATCTTGCAAAATAAAGTTGTTAACAAAAAAAATAATAAAGAATATTAAATTTAAGTATCGATTTTATTAGTTCTTTAAAAGATTATTGAAAATTTTATAATTAACTTTTTCTTTAGTAAATATATTATTTATTTGTATTATTATTGTTTCTATATAGTATATATTAATATTCTGCTTTATATATTTAGATAGCAATCTTCTTGCTATTTATATTAATTGTAAAATTATTAAGTTTAAGAATTTGTAATTGTTGAAGCAATTAATATAGAATCTAGAACTTTACTATAATAAATAGTAATAAAATTAACATTTAAATGTCTTTGTTATATTAGAAATTAAAATAATTAGCAAGAAATTAAGAATTTAAGCTATTTTATTTATTGTACTTTATTATTCGCATTATCTTGTTATATTATTTACTAAACGCATTGTTTTACTATATACATTTTTTGTATTCTTTTCTATTAAATATAATAATTAAAAAGTGTATTATAATTATACATTTAAATTATTTAAATAAGTAGAGTTAAATTATTAACTTAACTTCTTTAATTAAAGAGCTTAACAATCTTGTTCTATATAATTTTATAGAAGATTGCACAAAAAGAAAATTATTATATCTTAAAAGAAATTCGAATTTTTGTTTTTTTAATTTCTTGTACTAATAATATGCGATTTACAATATAATCTTCAATAGTATTATAATGCTACTTGAAACAATATTATAAATTGCGCATTATTATTGCAAGAAACTAAACGCACTATTATTAAATTACTAAGACTTAATTATTTATTCTTATTATATTTAAATATATATTAAAATTAGAGATAACATAATTCTTAAAAAGTTAAAAATATTAATTTAATATAATTTTTAGTATTTAGTTATTTTAAATATATTATTTATTTATATTATTGTTAATAATATTTGTTTGTTTATAACAATATTATAGATATAAAATCTTTCGTACAATAATCTAGCTATAAATAAATTTTACTTAAAACAATTTCGAATTTTATTCGAAAAAAATTCTTATTTTTATTAATTTACTAATTATTATTTTGTACTTTGTAATATATATTTTACAATTCAATAATATTTTTCTTTAAATTTAAATTTATAATACAATTATAGTATTTAATTATTATAATTTGCTTAATTGTTTGCGAATTTATTTAAAATCGATTTTATTAATATATTTTTCGAATAAAACTAAAAGTTTGTTTAATATTTATTAATAATATTAAACAAGAAAAAATATCTTTAATTATTTGCATTAATTTAAAATAGTTCGAAGTATTATCTCTTTAATATTTCTATATTAAATATTTATTCTCTATAATATTAGTGCAAAAATTTTGATTATTTTTGTTTTGAGTTGAACAAAAGCATTAAGATTGTCGAAATAAAAATCTTACAATATTTGCGTTAAGCTATAAAAAAAGTTAACTAAAGATTAAATGCATTATTATATTGTATTATTTCTTTAACAATATTTGTTCTTTATACTTTTGCTTTTAAATTAGCAACTAAATTATAATAATATCGAAAATAGATTTTAAATTTTGTCTAATACTTTGTTTTATAATTTACAATTTTTTTTTTTTTTTTTTGTTTTATATCTTGTAAAAACTTAATTTTTGTATAAAATTTAAAATATTGACAAGATTATATAATATTTTATTAAGTTTTTCTATTTTTAAATAATATTTAGCAAATTTTGTCGAAACTTTTTTATAAGTTTTTAGTATAATTTCTCTTAAAGAACAACTATAATTTGTTATAGTTTTCTTTATATAATTAAGATAATTAAATATTGTATCGAATACTTGAAATTTTAAATAAATATTTACATTAATTGTTCGAGAAACTATAAGAGTGTATTTATAAAAAAAAATTAATATATTGTTAAACAATTAAATCAATTGTTATTTGCTTTTGTCTAGTCGAATATATTGAATTTTTTGATTTTTTAAATATTTTTCTATTTAAAGATTAATATAGTTATGTAGTTAATATATATAACAAAGTATTAAATAAATAGAATTTTAACAAATACAAATATCTTGTATTAGTTTTCGAAATTTTTTACTTTTTTGTTCTTAAAAGACTCTAAAACAAATTAAGCGCTAAAACAAGCTATTAATAGCGACAATAAAAATTCAAATCTAAATGAGATTTAGCAAATATATTATCTTTTTGCATTATTATATAAACAAATATTTTTTTAATTATAACAAACAAATTTATACTTCTTGCAATATTTTAAACTTATTTATTCTTTAATTAAAAAACAATATTGTTAATAATTGCTTTTAATTTAAGAGTTGCAATAAACTCTTAAGCTATTAAATTAATAATATAAGTTAAACAAGAAATAAAATTTTGTTATTTGTTTTATTAAGATTCTTGTTAATTTAAAACTTTATTAAATTTGTTTTTAAAAGTATTGTTATTGCTTATATTATTAATAACAACTTTAAAAAGTTTGTTTTTAATTTTAAAAATTTTTAATATTTTTATAAGTTTTAATATTAATTGTTAATCTATATATTTAATATTAAAAAAAGTAAATTTAATAAGATATTTGCAATATTAAAATATAATATCGATTCAATATATTAATACTTTAAGATAGACAACTTTTTAAAAACTAAATTATGTATTTAAAGCAATAGAAATATATTAAAACTCTTTTAAATTTAATTTAATTTTGTTACAAATTTGATTAAAATTTGTAAAAATTAGTTTTAATAATTTAATACAATCTAGAAGTACTAAATTTAGTCGAAGTATTTTTAGTAGTTTTCGAAAATTCGAATTATTAATAATTCGAAAAAGTAGATTCAAATTAACAAATATTTTGTATAGTTGATTTTTTTAATTATTTTAGTTGAAGAATAATAAATTAATATAATTTTTCTTCTATTAATGCGTTAGTTTTGCATTACTTATTTGTATTATTAACAATAATTTACGCAAATAAAGACTAGATTAATTATTAATTATAATCAAAATCTTTTTTGTTTTAAACAAAAGACAAATTAAAGATATTTTTTTATATTTAATATATTTAAATAATTGTGTACAATAAAATAATTTAATATTTTTTAACAACTTTTGCAAATAATTTTTGACAAATTATTAATAATTGAGACTATTTAAATATATTTGTTTCAAAACTTAAATTATACTTTAATATTAATTTTTTTAATTTAATATAAATAAACAAATCTATTTTAAATCTTGTATAAAATACTCTTATTAATTATAGTATATAACTATTATTTTTTAAACTAAATCTTAGTATTTGCATCTTATTTAATATATTTGTTTTTATCTTTTAATTTAAGTAATAAAAAATTACTTAAAATCTTATTTAATACTTTTTAAAACTCTCTTTTTTTAGTATCAAATATACAATTAAAATTTTAATCGAATTAACTTGCAAATTAATTAAGATATAAAATATTAAATAACAAATTGCAAAAAATAGATTTACTAAAATTATTTTCGAATAAAAACAACTATTGATTAGAAATTTTTAAAGAATTAGATATTTTGCAATCGAAAATAGTATAAACAATATTTTTAAATAGTTTAAAGAAAACTTTTTTAAAGTAAAACAATAATATAAAAGAGTAATACAAATATAAGATAAATTAAGCAAGATTTTATACTAACAAGTAATTATAATATAATAATATAGCAAATTGTAATCTTAATAACATATTATAATTATACAGATTTTAAAATAGTAATTTTTAATATAATAACGTAATTTTCGATTTCTTAGCAATTCGATTCGATTTTTAATATTAAAATTGAAAATTAACTCGAGTCGAATCAAATCGATTTTAAAAAAGTAGAAATCGACTTAAGTTTCGATTTGATTCCTAATATTAAAATTGTTAAGTTGAGTCGATTTCAATAGTTGGAATCGAAATCCGACCCAACGATCAGTCTAATTTTATAGTCTAAGAAAAAAAATTGTAGAATTAAATCTAATATATCTAAATTCTGAATCAAATAAAAAGTATTAGAAAATTTAAGCTTTATAATATATTTAAGTTAACAATTTTGTAATATATAAACTGCTTTCTTATTATTGTTGCAAACAATAATATCTTAAATATTAAAATTAACAAAATAAATATAAAGCAATAAATTAAATTTATCTAACTTAAAGAAGAAATCTCTATTACTAGAAATAAATATATAATATATCGGAATTGTTATTTCTAATTTAGAAAATATATTTATAGCTTTTTTGATATAAACTTGTTTATAGATAACTGTAAAAGTTGTTTTTATTTTTAGATTAACAATAATAAAGTAGTTTTTAATATAAACAAATTTGCTAACTATATTAATAATAATCTTCTCGAAATTAATAAAATTATTTTTAATTAGTATATTTGTTTTAAGATTATTTACTAGATATATTTTGCAAGTAATTTTTGCAATTATTTATTTTTTGTTTTTAATTTCTGAAAAGAATATTAAAATAAAAGTATATTTATTAATATAATACTTTATATTATCTAGATTACAAATTATAATAAATAAGATTATAATTTGTATTAAAATATTAGATATCTAAAACTTAAAAAATTGCTTATTAGCAAAAATAATTTCGAAATTAGTATTTAGATATATAAATTCTAATTTAATCTATAAGAACAACAATACTTTTATACAAGTATAATTTTAGTTACAAAAATTATATTCTATTTTAATATTTTTGTTGTAATCGATAGTAAATATAATAATAAATATTTTGTTTTTAAACAATATTTTAATTGTTGCAACAATAAATAAGTTATTTATAAAAAACTTTACAATTGTAAAAGTTTCTTGCAAGTCTATTGTTATAATAAAAATAATAAAAATATAAGATTTTTTTGTTTTTTTAATACAAAAATAAGTTTTTTTAATATATAGATATATTTTGTTGTTAAACAAAAAAAAAATCTAACAAATATAATACTCGAATCTAAATAAAATTTCTAATAAAATAAAAAAATCAGATATCTTGTTATTGTCTGCAGACTTATTGTATAATTTATAATACTAAAAAAATTTTGCAATATAATAATTATTGTTATTTTTAATATTGTTGTAAAAGACTTTCTTAGTTTTGCAATTCTATTTTTTTTTATTTTTTTAATAATATATATTTGCGCAAATTTATTATTAGAAATATTGCAATTCTTAAATTTGCTATTATTATTGTTTTTTTTATTAATAAATCTTTCTTTGTTTGTTTAAGATTACAAATTTAACTATTAATTTTAATTTATTAAATCGAATATTTTTTTTTTAAGAAACAGAAATTGTCTATTAAAAAGTAAGATAGTTTAGATAGATTGCTATAACTGCAACTGCTATTGCTGCTAAAAAAATTTAATAGACTAATAATATTTATAATTCTAATACAACTAATAAATAGAATTCTAAGAGTATTAATAATTACTATAATTATAAAACTAAAACTAAAACTAAAGAACAAAACAATTAATAGACAATAACTAAAAATATTTGTTTTAACAATTATTTTGTTTAGATTGTTTACTAATAAAGCAATTGCTTTAACTAGAATTACTTATATTAACAATAATATTATTGTTTATATTTGTATATTAAGAAACTATCTATTATTAGATATTTGTTTTTTTGTTAAGAGTTTTCAAAAAATTCTATAGTATTATTGTTGTTTTAGATTTTAATATTTAAATACAAAAATTAAAATTAAAATTAATCTATATTATAAGCAGTTAATTGTATATAGAAATAAATTCGACTATTTTTATATAATAAACAATATTCTATATATATATTTGCAAAGAGTATCTATTATATATATTAAACAATATATATTTTTTAATCTATATTGCTTGCAAGACAATCGAATTCTTTTTTTAAAATAATAAATAAATATTTTGTACTACTATTTTAATATAGCGTTACAAAATATATTTCTAACAAACTTATTTAATTTAGCAAAATATTAAATAAGAGTATTTTTGCAAAAATAGAAGAAAAAAAGTTTTTGTATATATATAGTATAATTTAACAATTTTATTAAATTGTTTAGACAATTAATAAAGACAAAAATACTTTAATAGAAAATATATTGTTTAATATTAACTATAAAGATATTACTATTGCTAAAATTGTTTTATTCTAAATTAAAATAGTTAATATTTTTTGTTAATTTAAGTTGTTGTAATTGTTTTTTTTAATAGTATTAGCAAAACTGTTTTGTTTTCAAAAATTTAACAAATTTAATAGATTTTGTAGATTATTATTTTTTAGCAATATTGCTATACTAATTTATATAATTGTCTATATTTGTATCTATATATTTGTATTTATATTCCAAGAAAAAAAGATATTTAATATTATATTAGTATAATATACTTCTTTTGTAATAGCAAAAGTTTCGAAAGAAAATAAAATAGATTGTTCAAAAATACTGTTTATAAAAAGAGTATTATTTAAAAAAATAAAATATTTTGTTGTCTAATTAAAACAATATATTGTTTTGCAAAAAACTATACAATCTATTATTTATTTCGATAATTACAATCGAACAATTTTAATTAATGAATTGTAAAAACAATTTCGATTACTTAACTTTACAAAAAAGAGCAAAAATATAACTCTAACAATAAATATAGCAATAGTACTAATTTAATCGAAAATATAATTTTAATATTAATATTTTGTATCGATTAATTTGTCGATTTAATAGACAAGAATAGCGATTTCTTAATTAATTATAAAGAAAGTTAGTTTGTTTAATAATAGTTTGTCTACAAAAGACTTTCTAGACAATAAAATATACTATAGAAACAAAATATTGTTATTAAAGTAGAAATTCTAATTAAAAAAAAGATAGTTGTTAAAGACTTTTACTATTATATAACAAAGAACTATTAAGCAAAATATTAACAATAGAAAAGTCTTTTGCAAAATATCAAAGAATTCTAAAAAAAAATCTTAATAGAAATTAATAACAAAGTATTGTTGTAACAAAATTAAAAGACAAATTGATACAAAATATTTGTATAGAAAAACTAATTCAAATTATTAATAAAAACAAAAGTTTTCTAATAATTAGTTGTAGCAAGAAATAGTACTACAACAATGCTAGTATAGTTGAAGCTATCAAAATGTTAAAATTATAAGTATGTAGAAAAATAAGTTGTATT
>JAABUL010008677.1_pt1 | contig 10213 bp, 8 predicted proteins | sample 5559151 | NCBI WGS metagenome assembly JAABUL01 (sample SAMN10711876, study PRJNA513368) | rock metagenome | isolation source: Antarctica rocks | place: Antarctica: Victoria Land, Pudding Butte sud | reverse complement strand
CCCGCCCCCAGCCCGAGGGCGAGCAGCAGGTTCGCGTTGACGCACCGAAACTCCGTGCTCTGCCCGTCCGCCCACGCCTTCAGCAGGCTGAGCTCGGTCGGGGTGTAGGGGGCACTGGGTGAGGCCGGGGCCAAAGCGACCAGCCGGGCGGTGCGCGCCTGGGGCGGCAGGAGCAGCTCGGACATGCGCAGCAGCAGGGAGCGGCGGTTGCCCCGGGTTGCCGGGGTCACCCCGCTGATCCCGCGGTGGATGTATTCCTCGATGACCTCGCGGTGAAAGACCACCTCCCGCGCCAGGGGCTGCCCCGCGACTTGGGTGCACCAGCGCACGTGTTGGGAGCACACCGTCAGCAGGTTCGCCGCCGCGTAGGGGGTCTTTTCCTCGCAGTCGGCGACCGCCGCCCGCACGAATGCCTCGATGAGCGCCCACTCGTGGGCCGGTAGGTCGGGTGTGTAGGTGCGGATTCTGGCAGCCACCACACCCTCCTCATGTCCGTTACTGCAGACAGTCTCTCTCCAGCGGATGTCTGCGTCAACTGACGGTGGGTCTAGGGTGCGTGCATGGTCCGGCCCGTGCGCCCGCTCCCGCGGGAGCTCACCCAGCATTGGCCCGATGTGCCCAGCGACGACGCCTGCGGGGAAGCTGCCCGGCTGTTCGCGCTCAACCTGGCCGCGGCGTTGGGCGGGGCGAGTGTGCGGCAGGCCAAAACGATGACGGGCGTCAATCACTCGACCATCGCCGTCATCCTCAGCGGGCACGTCTGGCCCGACGTGGCCACCCTCGCCCGCCTGGAGTCCCGCCTGAAAACGCGACTGTGGCCGGCCCTCGACGACGACGGGCACTACCGGACCACGCCGCAGTAGAGCCCTGAACCGCGGGGACGGAACCAAGTCCGCCGTTGAGATGTCCATACCGCGCAACATGCGCAGAGTCGACCTAACCCCCGGAGACGCTAACCGCCCCTCAGGACACACGAGCGTCTCGAGACCACGCTTTGTGTCACTCGGCCGACGGCCGACGCATCCAACGGTCGCCACGATCGAACGGACGAAGCAGTGCGCCCAGCAGTGGGCGCGCGAAGGTGGGACGAGGCCGCAACGCCAACCCACATCGCGGCATGGTTGATAGTGAAAGGCCGCGTAGACCCCTACGCTCACGCGGGTGAGTGGACCACCTCGTTTTGGACCAAGCAGATCGGCAGTGTGGACGAGTCATGAGTGACACGAGCAGCGCGTTGTTGTTCTCGCGCTCGACGCTGCTCGCTGCCAGCCGAAGCCAGATCAAGACCCGCGACCGGGTCCGCGATCTTGCCGAGGTCTACACACATGAACGCGAAGTACGCGCGATGCTCGACCTGATTCCGGACATGTTCCCGACCGCCGATGACCCCGGCAATCACGATCGGACCTTCCTCGAACCTGCGTGCGGTTCCGGCAACTTCCTGGAGGAGATCCTGCGCCGCAAGCTGTCGACCGTGACCGCCGAAAGGTACGGCCGAGGCGGGAAGTACGAGCACCGCGTCCTGCGGTGCCTCGCCTCGATTTACGCCGTCGACATCGACCAGGAGAATGTGCTGGAGTCACGCGACCGGCTCCGCGCGTTGATCGCCTCACATTTCGATAACGACTGGAACACCCAACCTCCCAGCGTGGGGCTCGCTTCCGCCGCCGAAATCATTCTGACGACCAACGTCGTCCGAGCGGACATGCTCGCCGACGCTCAGAAGATCGAGTTCATCCACTATCACCCTGGCCGGGGAGGCACGTTCACGCGGGAGTGGTCGCTCCTTGAAGAACCCGACGCGCAGCTCGACCTCTTCGGAGACCCCGCATTGACCGAACCTCGCAAGGACGCCGTCCCGGTCCACTACAGCGACTTGGCGGCCTCGCCCAACAACCCCGTCACGGCGTCATGGTGATCGTTCAGAGAGGGCTCTCATGACCAGCGCCGCACGAAGCAACTTCGGGCGACACGTCCCCGACATCTTGGACTGCCTCGCACAGTTGTCGAACGACGAAGTCCCAACACCGCCAAAGCTCGCACGCTCAATGCTCGACATTCTCCCAGATGATGTGTGGGGCGACCCGGACCTGCGGTGGCTCGACCCGTTCTGCAAGTCGGGCGTGTTCCTGCGCGAGATCGCGGGACGGTTACTGGGCGGATTATCCGACTGGGAGCCGGACTTCCGCAAGCGGCGCGCCCACATCTTCCGGAACATGATCTTCGGGACGTCGATCACGGAGATGACCGGCTATGTCTCCCGCAGGAGCCTCTACTACTCGCGTGACGCGTCCAGCGACGTCTCGGTCGTTCAGTTCGACACCGAGGACGGAAATGTGCCATTTGTTCCGGCCAAGCACACATTTCCCAGAGGCACTGACGGCAAATTAACTGGTAGCTGCACGATCTGCGGCGCGCCCGTCGACCTAGAGCGCGGCGGGAGTCGAGAAAACTATGCGTACGCGTTCATTCACGGGGCTTACCCGACCAAGGAGACATCGGCCATGAAGTTCGACGTAATCGTCGGTAACCCCCCGTACCAACTAGACACCGGGGGGAGTGGAGCGCAAGCAAGGCCCGTTTATCACCGCTTCGTCGAAGAAGCGATCGACCTTGATCCTCGTTATGTCTTGATGATCACCCCCTCCCGCTGGTTCGCAGGCGGGTGGGGGCTAGGGCCTTTTAGGAAGAAGATGCTTGCCGACCACCGAATTCGCGAACTCGTGGACTACCCAAAACTTTACGACGCCTTTCCTGGCGTAAAGATCCGTGGCGGAGTCTATGCCGCTGGCCGCGATCCCAGGGTCAGTGACGATCAGCACCCGCTCAGCACCCATCTGCGCCAGACCGTGGCCGATCTCGTCGACGGCTCCGACGCCGAACTTGAGCGGCGTTCCGCCCCAGGTGAACACAGACTCATGCAGGTATTCGGTCACGGCTGCTCCTCAGCTAGAGATCCATCGGCGGCCCAAACGAGCTTCGTGAACCGCCTCGGCGTGCTTCGCCAGATGAGTCCACCATTGACCCCGACTGAGTCGCGGTCAAGAGGTCAGCGGTGGCATAGGGCTCGGTCACGGCCAGCCGGCTCACCGCTCGACGCAACGGCCAACGATGTGACGCCCTTGTGCAGCGCACAGGGACGCTGAGCGGGCGTGTGAGGGCTACGTCTTGGCCTTGGACGTGCGACGCAGCCGGGTGTTGACGAACTCACTGATGCCCCAGCAACCGAGTTCACGGCCGAAGCCGGACCGCTTCACTCCACCGAAGGGCAGACCAGGAAGGGTCGTGCCGTGCTCGTTGACGTATGCCATGCCGACCTCGAGCTGGTCGGCGATCTCCTGGGCGCGGTCGATGTCCTTGCCCCACACTGAACCGCTGAGTCCGAAGCCGACGTCGTTGGCCAGCTTCACCGCCTCGTCGGGGGAGTCGACGCCGTAGACGACGGCGACGGGCCCGAAGATCTCCTCCGAGTAGGCGTCCATTTCCTTGGTGACACCGGTGAGCACGGCGGGCCGCATGAATGCGCCGTTCCCGTCGATCGCGTCACCACCGGTGTGCAGGGTGGCACCCTGCTCGACGGCGCGCTTGACCTGGTTCACCACTGTGTCGCGCGCCCCGATCGATGACAGCGGACCGACCCGGGTGCCCGGGTCTGTGGGGTCGCCGACCTTGGCCGACTCGAAGACCCCGACGACGGTCGACACGAAGTCGTCCAGCTGATCGTTGGCCACGATCATGCGCTTCGGAGAGTTACACGCCTGGCCAGTGTTGGACAGCCGTGCCTTCGCCGCGGTCTTGGCGGTCGTCTCGAGGTCACCGTCATCGAGAACAATCAGTGCGTCGGAGCCACCGAGCTCGAGGACGGCCTTTTTCAGGTTCTTTCCGGCGGTCGCGGCCACCGAGGCCCCTGCGCGCTCGCTGCCGGTCAGCGAGATGCCGCGCACCCGGGGGTCGGCGATCATCTCGGCGATCTGGTCGTTGGTCGCGAACACGTTGATGTAGGCATCCTCGGGGACACCGGCGGTGTGCACAATCTCGGCCATGACCTCGGCCGACGCCGCGCAGATCGGCGCATGCTTGAGGATGATGGTGTTGCCGGCCATGAGGTTGGGCCCCACGAATCGCGCCACCTGGTAGTACGGGAAGTTCCACGGCATCACACCGATGAGTGGGCCGATGGGCTCGGTCTCGACCAGCGACTCGTCGGCGCCCTGCGGATCAAGGACCTCCGGCGCTAGGAGGTCCGGCCCGTGCTCGGCGTACCAGCGATAGATGGATGCGGCGAGTCCGACCTCCCCGGCCGCCTGCTTCACCGGCTTGCCCATCTCAGTGGCGATCAGCTTGGCGAGCTCCTCCGTGCGAGCCTCATAGGCGTCGGCAACCCGGGACATGATCTTCGCTCGATCAGCAACAGAGGTCGCGCGCCAACTGGGGAAGGCCCCGGCCGATCGCCCCACGACCTGAGCGACGTCCCCGTCGCTCAGCTCGTCGAACTCTCGCTCGATCTGGCCGGTGGTCGGGTTGGCTGTCACGTAAGTAGACATGCCTTCTGTATAACAGCCCAGCGGGCCGGGCACAGATCGAGCATCACGCGGTAAGCGTGCCAGGTGATGCCGCAGCGCCACCCTCGCTTCGTCAAGCGCAAGATGCATCAGTGGCAGGTCACACGCGTCCACCAAGCCCAGTGGCCACGGCTACACGACATCCACCTGGCTACTCGAGCAGTACTTAACTGAACGGTATTGCGGTTAGGGCCTCACTTCACCGTGCCGTGGCACCCGTTTCGATCATCGCAGTAAAGATGTCGCTATCGGTCTCACTGAGATCAGCCAGGCGTGTGGCTGCTGCATACCGCTGGAACTGCTGTTTAGTTGCAGCGACGGGGCCTTCCGGGATGCCGAGAAGATGAGAAGTCCACGACGCCACCTCAGCATTGAGGGCCGACGCTGGAACAACCGTATGCAGCAGTCCGAACTGCTCGGCGCGTCGAGCGCCCACCGGTTGGCCGGTAATGATCATCTCTCGTGCTCGAGCGGCACCGATCTCTTTGATCAACAAGGGAGTCCCACCCCATGAGAGGGGCTGACCTAGCTTGACTTCGGGCAGCGAGAACTCCACATCCTCGGCACCGATACGGAAGTCGCACGAAATGGCCAGCAGAGCGCCGCCCCCGATCGCGTGTCCATGTACGCGAGCGACCGTCACGGCCTCACACGCCGCTATCGCTTGGCAGGCCCGGTGCCCTGTTTCCGCTACCGACCGACGCTGCCGAAACGAGCTCTCAGGTCTTGGGCGTCCGGGAGGGTTACGCAGGTCGGCCCCCGCGCTGAAGGCGCGCCCGTTTCCGCCCAGGACGACGATGCGTATGTCCGCTCGGGTGCGAACCGTGTCGAAGGCTACCGCAATCTCGGTCAATGTTTGATCATCGAGCGCGTTCAACAGCTTGGGGCGGTTAATCGAAACGTGCAGAACAGCACCCCGTTGCTCAAGCGCCAGATTCTCGAACGAGTCTCCATCGATCACGCGTCAATCCCCTCCTCGCCGTAGTGACACCAATGCCGAACCAACCGCGCAGTTAACCGTGTGCCTCCGCACCGAGGGACTCATAGGATCGGCGCAGTGTCCGCTTGAGCACCTTGCCGGACGCGTTGCGTGGGAGGTCATCGACGAAGACCACGTGCCGCGGTTTCTTGTAGCCGGCAAGCCTCTGGCGCGAGTACGCGATTACCGTGTCAGCATCAAGCGCTGCGTCGGGTTCGCGCACGATTACTGCGCAAACGGCTTCTTGATACTTCGCGTCAGGGACACCGACGATAGCAACATCTCGGACACCGGGGTGATCGCTCAACACGGCCTCCAGCTCAGCCGGATAGATGTTCTCGCCTCCGCTGATGATCATGTCCTTGGCTCGGTCGACGATGTAGAGAAACCCGTCGTGTGAGAGTCGAGCCAGATCGCCAGTTCGGCACCAGCCGTCGATAAACGTCTCGGCGGTCTCTTCAGGTTTGCCATAGTATCCGGCACACACCGACGGGCTCCGAACCCACAGCTCACCCACTTCGTCGCTGTCGGCGTCTACCTCCGGGTCGCCGGCGCGGGCGATCCGAAGCTCGGTGAATGGCAGCGGGGTCCCCGCACTACCGGGGTGCCGGTCGAGGTGCTCGGGTGGCATCACAGTGCTGATCGCGCCGCCCTCGGTGAGCCCGTACACTTGCTCGAGGCTGACGTGTGGGAACGCCTCGTTGAATCGTCGTACCGCCCAGGGGAGTAGCGGAGCTCCGCCGGTGGTGACTCGGCGCATGCTGTCCAGGTTGAAGGTGGAGACGTCCTTGTCGGCCAGCATGTCGTAGATCATGAACGGGTAGAACAGGCTGTCGGTTACCTGTCGTGCGCCGACCGTCTCGATCGCCCGCTCGTAGGAGAAGCCGCCGGATGGTGTGATGACCGCATGCCCACCACACACCAGCGCCGGCAGCAGGTGATCCTCGAAGGAACCGACGTGAAAGAGCGGGCCGGTCGACATCGCGACAGTCGTCTCGTCGTAGTGCCAACGCATAGCCTGCATCGTTGCGAACCACAGCGAGTTTCCGTGCGTCCACAACGCGCCCTTCGGCTTACCGGTTGTCCCCGACGTGTACATCAACATGCACGGGTCTTCCAGTGAGGGCAGGGCGGCGTCAGGTTCATCCGAATCCGACGCTTCAAAGTCGCTCTGCCACAGAACGTCTGCCTCCGAGGCGGCGGACGACTCGTCGTAGGGAAACACCACAACCGTCTGAAGCGGGCGGCCCTCACCGTGCGGAGGAATCGCCGGAAGAAATCGGTCGTGGGTACACAGAACAGTTGTGCCGGAGTCACTGATGACGTAAGCCAGCTCCTCGGTCGTGAGGCGCCAGTTCAGCCGCACTGCAATGGCACCTATTCGTGAAGCAGCGAGGTACAACGCCCAGTACTCCAGTGAGTTCAGCAGGAGTATCCCGACTCGGTCCCCACGCTGCACACCGATCTCGAGCAGACCGTTGGCGTACGTGTGCACCTTCGCGGCCAGGTCTCGATAGGTCCACGTCGTGTCCTCGCAGGACAGTGCCGGTTTATCAGCCGCCTGCATACGTGCCGGCTGCAGTACCGCTCTCGTGATGATTGACATGTCCATGTGCGCTACTCCTTGGCTCGACGGACTGTCCCGCCAGCCTTCAGTCGTGCTCACCGGTCGCCGTGATGGTCAACTCCTGCTGCGCCTCCGTGCTACTTCCCCGTGAACACGGGGTCCCGCTTCGCCACGAACGCGGCCGCTGCCTCTGCCCCGTCGTCGGTGGTGCAACAGAAAGCATGACGTCCTGCTTCGCTGTCGAGCGCTGCAGGCCAGCTCATCTCCTCGTGGTCGCGCAGGTTTTCCTTCATCGCCCGCAAGGCCAGCGGCGCCCGCGCGACCAGGGTGCTCGCAACCTCAGCCACCCGTGCTTGTAGGTCATCCGGCTCCACGACCTCGGCCACGAGTCCGATGCGCTGTGCTTCAGCGGCGTCGATGGGTGCTGAGAGCAAGTACAGTTCCCGCGCCTTGGACGAGCCGACCAGCCTCGGCAGCAGCCACGTTCCACCGAAATCACCACTCAGACCTGCATTGATGAACGCAGTGGCGAATCGTGCGTTGCTGGCAGCAAAGCGCAAGTCTGCAGCACACGCCCAAGACAGGCCGGCGCCCGCGCATGCACCGTTGACGGCGGCGATGGTGACCTTCGACGTGTCACGCAGGAGCTGCGACGTTCTCATGAACCGTCGTAGCCGTCCAGCTTGTGTGGGCAGTGGGCCTTCACCGCCCACCCCGCCGCCGGGCCCTTCGGAAAGATCTCCACCTGCGCAAAATGCGCGCCCCGCCCCGGTCAAGATCACCACTCGCGTGCTGGAATCGTCGGCGGCGCGTTCGAAAGCAGCAAGTGCGTCTTCCAAAAACTCTGCCGTCATCGTGTTCATGCGTTCCGGCCGGTTCAGGGTGAGGGTACCGACCCCTTCGGCTGCTGTGTACTCCACCATGCTCAACTTGATTCGCCTTCTTTCTGAATGGGCGCGTTGTGCGCCGAGGACGGCAATACCGGCGGCCGCGTTCGGTCGATTGATCCGTCCGCAACTCCCGCCTCCTGATAGGCGAGCTCCTTCTCCAACGCCCGATTGTCGCCGCGAATACGGGCTGACAGTGCGCGCGCCGCGGTCGGGGTCAATACACAACCGCCTGGCACCCCTGAGTGGTCTGCGCAACCAGCACCTGTCGATGGGGCGGGTCCGGTGCGGCTCGCCGCTGGCCGCTCACTCGATTGGGCCCCCACGAAGGTGCCTCCGAAGCGTCGCTTCGCCGGACTGCCGCAGCTCCGGCACTGAGCGAGCGCTGGTATCGGTGTGTCCATCCACCGCTCGCTTCGCTGTCTGCATTCCACACAGCGGTACTCGACTATGACCACGGGCACCTCCGGTTCAGCGGATGTTGCTAGTCGACACAGGTTGGTGCGCCATACTGCTGCCAGTCCTGCGGATCGTGCGCGATCCACAGCTCCGCATCGAGACTGTGCTGCAGCTGGCGCAGGCGCCGAACGGATTGCACGCTCTGCAGTGTGTTGTAGTCCGACGCCATGGGAAGGTCTCCCTCCATCGCTGACCGGAGGTGCACCGTGTCTCCGGTGAGCAGCACCGTCCGGTTCCGCAGACGAACTTGAACGCTCCTGTTTCCCGGTGTGTGACCCGGCATGCTCAAGAAGATGATGCTGCCGTCCCCAAACAGGTCCAAGTCACCGTTGACCTCGTTCCAGGCAAAACCTCGCGTGGCCTCGACGTCCGCGGTGCGGAAGAACACGCTGGCGGCAGGCATCGGCCAGAACGCGTACGGCAGGTCACCGGCACCGATGTAGAACTGTGCCTGGGGGAACAGGTGCAGCCCGCCGGTGTGATCGAAGTGCGAGTGAGACACGAGGACATGGGTGACATCCGCCGTGCGGAACCCGAGCGCCTCGATCTGCCGGTCCACTCGCTGCTCCGGGGTGAACGCGATCTGGATCTCGTCAGCAAGCTCACCGTAGATCGACCGCGGATCGTCTGCGGCCGCGGGGACGATGCCGGTGTCCAGCAGTACCAGCCCTCGAGGATGCTCGATCAGGAAGGTCGGCACCGGAATGGTCACCGTGCCCTCGACCCCGACCACCAGCAACCCGCTGTCCAAGGTGAACGTTGCGCCATCCAACGCCCATAGCCGGGTTGCCTCGCCTACGTTTCTCGTCATCGCACCTCTCCTTTGTTGTGGCTTCAGGTATCTAGCTGAGGTCCTCGCGGCGGGTAGCGCTGTCCCGCCGCACGGCGCGCGAACTCGTGTCACTCCCGACAGTGATCGTGCCTACGGTGCTGATGTGGCCTTTTCCGTCACTGACCCAGCAGTCGAGCTCGCCACCGTGGTCGTCTTGTCGTGTCACACTGCCGCCCACATCGACTGCCGACTCGACGTACAACGGGCTGATGAACCGTAGGTCGAGCGTTCCGGACACGAGCATGTCGGCGCCGAACGCCGCAGTGCCGAGCTCTATTAAGTAGCACGCCTGCTGCATGCCTTGCACTACCGGCTGCGACAGACCGGCATCGTGCGCGAACGCCGCGTCGTTGTGAATGTTCTTCTGCTGCTTTCCGATGTTCGAGAAGACAGCGACCTGGTCTGATCGAGCGAGCTTCCGCAGCACAGGAACAACTGACTCGAGGTGCTCGGCGGGGCGTGCCGGCGAGTCCTTGATGGACGCAAGGCGTCCTTCCATTATTTCTGTGCCTCGGTGCGTGGCGAGGAGACGTCCGTCGTCTGTCCTTGCTTCGGACTCTATGACGACGTATCCGTTTTCCCGTCTCGTGTACTTCTCGACGTACCGCCCGGTGATGACAACGTGCTCGTCGTGGAACAGCGCATCATGAAACGACAGCTGTTCATGGGTGTGGATGGCGGTGCAGTCCGCCTGACGGAACTGGTAGTAATAGAGCAGTAGTAGCTCGTTCGCGAGCATTCCGGGGGGAACCATAGGCTTGCTGAACGGAGACGCTTCGTAGTACCACGGGTTGTAGTCGTCCTGCGCGAATGAGTACGCCCGCACCAGGTGTTCGTCCGCCACTACCCGCGCCGGCCCGAGCTCCATCCCAACTTCCACCGCGTCGAACGTCGGTGGGCGCTGGCCACGGGGCACCGTCGCGGCCC
>JAABUL010008676.1_pt1 | contig 10214 bp, 10 predicted proteins | sample 5559151 | NCBI WGS metagenome assembly JAABUL01 (sample SAMN10711876, study PRJNA513368) | rock metagenome | isolation source: Antarctica rocks | place: Antarctica: Victoria Land, Pudding Butte sud | reverse complement strand
TCCATGTAGCACCTCAAGCCCTGCTCGCCACCCCTCGATCTCCTCGCTGGTCGTCATGGTTCCCCTCCCTCTCCGTCATACTGGAGGGTAGCAAGCTCACAAGCCATCTGTCACTGTAGTACTAGAGTGCGCTCTTCAATACCTATTCCTGGGTCTGGGACATTGGCGATTCGGAAACTACTATTATCCTCGTCTTCCGCAGTGTCCCCTTCCATTCCAGTAAGCTCATACGACCTACGTTGCTTGTATCGATCGAAGGCATTGATAGCGCGTCGCATCAGGACTTTCTTGAATTTGACCTGGAGGAAGTCGGCACGATCCGTGGAGAGGTCAAAGATTAGGCTAAAAATCTCCTGGACCACATCGGTGTACGCCTGATCTTGCTCGTCACGACCTAGGCTAGCGAGACGATGTTTCGTGACCGATGGAAAGCGCTCCAGCAGAGCCTTCGACAACTGCGTTACGGCCTGCTCATTACCTGAGGTCTGGAAGCCTCGGAGGAAGTACACCAGTACCTCTTCACGCAGGAAGGATTCGGACGCTTTATCGGCGACCGATGTCTGGACCAGTATCGTGTCAGGAGCTTGTCCCAGGAGCCGTTTGATTTGCTCTTCAACATCTTCGTCGCGGGTGTAAAGCTGGCCTTGCTCATTCCGGCGCGTCAGTGGAATAAGCTCGTGTAACGCCGACGGATCGTCGGTTGGCCGGTCTTCCAATAGAACACCTCCTTGATCGGGGATTTCTTCTTACTTTCCTACTCAGACCAGCTAGAGAAATCGGCAAACATAACTTGGGGTTTCTTAGGCCGGCCAAGACTCAGCGGCACGCCAAGTATCAGGCGCTTTACCCCTCCCTCTACTTGACCATCGCAAGAACCAGAGGCCAGTTATGCTGTCTCGCAACCGACCAGCAACTTCGATGGAGACCTATCTTAGATACTCAGGACGACTGTCCAATATGAGTAATTGATTGTGAGACGGCTTATTAAGAAGCGACTTCCAGCACAAGTCCGTCTACAGAATTTTGAATTGTCGCTATCTCAAGAAACGACCGAGTTCGATATGCTTGGATGAGCGACGTACTTATCGCCGCTTGTAAAGCAATCGAAGTGCGCACTACTGGTCAATGGCACGGTTAATGGCGTCGGGATACCAGGCCCAACCGAGCCCAACGGTAAGGGTGGACGTTTGGTCGTCTCCCTCCCGTGCTACTTCAAGTTCTACTTCCCCTGAGTGAACACCTAGGAGATAGTGAGTTTCTGCAGGGGGTCGCCGAACCTCATTTCGTATACCTCGCCAGGTGTCACGTGGCTGCACGATCACGGGCCCCCCGCTCATTCCCACGTGGAACTGGCCATCAGTGAGGAAGCATGGCCGTCCCCCAAATGAGACACCGTAGATGCTGGCAACCATTGCCTTCCTAAAGACAGGAAGATTCGCTGGCTCATCCCGGAAACTCTCCGGGTATCCAATGAGGAATGCATCAGCTCCGATGTCCAGGACAAAGTCCAGGGGGAAAATCGAATCTGGAGTGAGCCACGTAATGTGAGCAGCACTCGTGAAACGGGAACGATCCAGGGGAAGTACTGCGATATCGGCTGGAGGGGGAGCCAGCATCCAGTTTGGGCTCCCGTCAGCTCGGAATAGAGGCAATTCAAAAGTTTGATGGTCATAAACGTTTGGTGACGTATGGAGTTCAGCTGAGGCTGTCTTCCAAAGCGGACGAGTATCAGGTGTAACTAAAACATGCCGATTCGTCACCAGATAAAGACGGTCGTCACGGAGGTAGAAGAAGCCTGTCGCAAACCCCTGAATCATATCGTTAAAGAGATCGAGTCGAGTCACGGTGAAGACCAACGGATCGACCGGCCGGAGCGGCTCACCAGGATTGAGCAATTGAGTCCACTGATCCCGGTCTATGAAACGAGTGCGTGGCGCGCATTTAGATGTCGAAATTCCGAAGCAAGTCCCGCGTCGATCTCTACCTCGGGCCATGGACCTCCGGAGCACTGCGCAATGAGATCTCTCATATACGCTTTCGCAAATTCCTCTCTCTGATTGATCCACTCGTCTGCTGTATGCGAGCTTGACGAGACAAGCGTATCCGTGTCACAGCTTGCTCCCGACTGGTCAACACGTAGACCGTTGACGCCGGAAGCGGAAAGCTCGAGGCGGACGGGTCCGGTGGTACCCAGGGACTTGTACAACCTTCCAACACAGTCCACTGCGTCGGCCACGTACCTCGCGAGTTCGCGGACGGCCAATCGGTCACCCACGTATGCGGGCTGTTCGGAGAGCTGAAACAACCAGCCAGAAGAGGTCAACATCCAGTACACGTGTAGAGGCAGGTACCGGTCTAGCTGCTCGCTGCTCATAAACAGCGCGCTACTATCGGAGCTCCACTGCGCGTAATCGAAGTAACGCAGGAACGTGAACACCGACTCCCGCGAAGGTCCGTGGATGTCTTCCACTGCTTTTCGGAGTATGTCTGCACCCATCTGAGGGATAGACGTTTCCACCCAAGCGTGGCACTCACGAACCACAGTTTTCTGGGTGGGACCGCGCGAGATCGCGGCTAGTGCCTCAGCACGCGCGTCCGCAACGAAGTCATTGACGGCTTCTCGATCCGGTTGGGGCATCATCATCTCACAGTTCGGAGGAGCGACAAACAGAGACTACTTACTTGCAGTGCAGGAGCCGAACGCGGCCGTAGATTACCTCTGGACTATCCATCACAGTGACATGTCAAAGGTTCTTGGATGCAATCTTTGAACGGACTCGCAGCGGGCATCTGACGTTTTAGGTTCCTCCGGTAGCATACACGAGACCAAGGACCGCACGCAGCACGACTGCTCACCTGTCTCTCGTCGAAATATCGGAATTACACCGCGGCCTGGTCACCCTTGCAGGATGTCGAACAAAAACGGCCGTCTAGGTACGACGATTCCTGCCTATCACAATACTCCTTTACTTTCGGCAGGAAGTCGCTAAAATAATACGTATCGATCCCTTTTCACTAGTACGTGACCACAGGGAAGATGATTAGGTCGCTTCACGTCACGCCATCTCGTGCCTGCTCTTGTCTAGCCTACCGAAAAGGGATTGACCAGGCCTTATCACTGCGCGACAAGGTCAAGGGTCGACTCAGAGTCGTGGCAGCCCTGCCAGGACAGTGTCACGGAAATCGATGGGCAAGAGAATGCCGCGGGAAAGCTCACGGCTCTCCGGCCAGTATGAGCGCTTTACTGCGGTCCCATCATGGAGCACGAACGCGAGGAAGTACTGCGGGCCGTCATGTTCATGGCGTAACTGATCAACCGAAGCAGACAAGATCATGCCTACCAGTGCCTGGATTTGTTCCGCCGCGTCCACGCGGCCGAGTTCCGTCCGGCCGTCTTGTGCGCTGAGTATGCGGATCGACTGGGCCCGGTCGTCAATGTCCAGCAGGTCCGCGCCGCGTTGTGCCTCGGGACTGGAATCGACCTCATAGAGGCAGAGTTCCTCACCGGTCGGACAGGTCTGCCAGGCAGCGAGACGAAACGCCGGGGAATAGTCCCGGACGCGGTAGATGACGGTTCCGACGGGCAGGAATGCCGCGTCTCCATCTTTAGAGACATATGAGAGATCATCGCGGACGCTGCCGGAGACCTGGAACTGAACGCACGTATAGGGTTGCCCCAGGTCGCTTGGGGAGAGACCACGTCCCACACCGTCGCCGAAGGGCGTGCCTGCGGCAGCATTGATGTACTGCTTGCCCTCAACCCGCACAAAGTCCACCCAACTGATGAACGTCACCTGTCTCGGGTCATCGGTTTCTTCACGGCCCATCACATAGCCCCCTCACACTGGGTCCACTCAAAGGTCAGGGATCTTCATTGCCCCACTGTAGTTTCGCTCCGCTCGGTCATTTCCCTCGATCTCCGGCTCTACCGATCGTCTTCGCTGTGGTCGTGTACTAGCAGGGGCCGACCAACACGATGATCTACAGCTATATCCGGGTTTCCACCGACCGACAGACCACCGAGAACCAGCGCTTCGAGATTTTGAAGTTCGCGGATGAGAAACGGCTCCACATCGACCAGTGGGTCGAGGAGACCATCGGCGCCACCAAGCATCTCGACGATCGACAGCTCGGTCAACTGCTCAGTCGACTCGAAGCCGATGACGTTCTCATCGTCACCGAGCTGTCCCGCATTGGGCGCTCAATCCTGGAGGTGATGAGCATCCTGCACCGGATCATGGAGACCGAGGCGAAAGTCTTCACCACCAAGGAACGCTACGAGCTGGGAAACACCATCTCATCGAAAGTGCTGGCGTTTGCCTTCTCCCTCTCCGCGGAGATCGAGCGCTCAATGATCTCCTCCCGCACCAAGGAGGCATTGGCCCGGAAGAAGAGCGAAGGTGTGCGCTTGGGCCGACCACCCGGCAGCTTTGCCAAGGAGACCAAACTCACCGGCCAGGAGCAGGTCATCCAAGAGCTGCTGAGTAAGCAGGTGTCCCGTAGCGCGATCGCACGCATTCTGGGCGTCAACCGCGGCACGCTGACCACGTTCGTCGACCGTCATCGCTTGGACTCGATGTAGCCCTCCAGTACCACGCTCGACCATTTATGCGGCGAATAGTAACTAGACTAACTATCGTGAGCGCGCTAGAGTGTAGAGAGACTAGAAGGAGTTATGGTCATGCGCTGGCCTTTCTGTGCCCTCACGTCGATCCTCCTCGGGGTCTGGTTGATGGCCCCTCCCGCTCGTGCGCCCCTGCCTGTCTCGGCCGCTTCTGATCCTGTGTCTGGTTGGCTCCAAGGCTGGCCCATGGTGGGACACGATCCTCAGCGAACGAACCGTAGTCCCAACGGCGGGCCGATCCATCTGCATGCGTTATTTCAGCGATCTCACATGTACAGCCAGCCGCTCATCGGACCTGACAACGCAATCTATGGCTGGAGCCGCGCTGGGCTGGTCTCGCTGGGAGCGGGGGGCAGGCGTCGATGGGTATACCCGGCGGGCGAGGGGGATGCAGGCGGTCCAGCAGCACTTCGGCCAGATGGCGCCCTAGTCGCCGTTGGGTACCCTGCTCACATCCCAGGACCCAGCCCCTCGTATGCTCGGGTGTTTGCTATCACTCGCTCGGGCCACTTGTCCTGGAAGATCCGAGCCCACTATTTCTCCAAAGGAGTCGCTCCGTTCGTCACCGACCACAATCAGTTCTATGCCCCCTTTGTCGGACCTCTCTCTGGCAAGCTCGATGTCCTTTCCGCCAGCGGCAGGCTAATCCGTCGGCTGACGGATGGTTCGTTCTACGCTGTCGCCTCTGCGCCCGACGGCACGATCTACGCGTTCCTCAAGGATCAGGGACTCGTTGCGCTGGACGGGCATGACGGCATCCGCTGGCAGCACGACCTCGGCATATCGGACGCACCGAACCTCCCCCTGCTTGTAGGCCAAAGGGGAACAGTCTATGCGGCCAGCAGTCAGGGCGTTACCGCGTTCAATCCGGTCGGCGCAGTGCTCTGGCAGGACAATGCGGCGGCACCTATGCTGGCGCTTGCAGAGTCACCTGATGGCTCCATACTGGCAGCCGATACCCATTCACTGACGAAGTTCGAGCCCTCAGGGCACCCGATGTGGAAAGTCGGGATCGGCACCTCGACCTCTCTCATCCCCCCAGCCCTTGCGGTGGATGCGCAGGGAACGAGTTACGTGGCGACCAGCGATGGCGATCTCCGCGTCATCTCGTCCGCCGGGACCCACATCGCGCAGATCGTCATGGGTAAGCCGCAGCCAGGTAGTCGTCCGGCGATCGCGTTGGGCGCAGCCAGCCGCCTCGTGGTGCTGGGTGCCGATGGCATCGTGCATGTCTACGGCGGCTAGCCTCTACGATCACTTCGCACAATGCTGCACAGAGCTGATTCTCAAAAAACGACCCAGCCTGTTGAAAAACCCCTTTGCGGGGAAGCAGTAACACGGGCGAAAGCCGGACTCGCGGGAAAGAGGCGATGACCGTGGAGGCCGGATGCCGTTAGATGAGGGGATAGTCTGCTGGAGCGGCCTGGAAGGAGGCCCAGAGAGTGCCGGTTGGACCATGGAGACAGTGATCGGGCGGTCGAGGTGGCGGGCCTTGGTGGGGCCAAGCATGACAGGGAAGCCTCAGCGAAGGTAGAAAGGCACCGGGGTATGGAAATCAAGGTTACTCTTCCCTACCGTAGACTTCAAGAGAACTACGACCTCTGCGTCTTGAACCCGTAGGACCGATCGTGACTGATTGCGGCGATGACAACGTCCCACCCAGCGAGTGGTGCGATATGCAAGGACGACATCTGTGGAAAGTGCGAGCCTACTTCGATCCTGCTCCTAACCATCGTGGGTGGTTCTGGGCCGCATGCGTGTGCAGTCCAACACGAAATGTCTCCATGTCGAGTACGTCCCACCTCGATGACTATCAGTTCGCGCGTTGGTTGTCAGCCGAGGAAGCTCTCCGCGAGGCACGTGCGTATCTTCTCGAATGGGAAGAGAAGCGACCCGACTTCTAGAGACTGGGCCAACACGCGCTAATCCAACGACCGACCTTTTTCAACACGCTGCAACGTTTATGAGACAGTGAGTCTCCATGTGGCCTTAGAGGCGGCATCTCCCTGTCGACTTTGACACGTGGTTGGCTGGGCAGTTGATGCACGCCGCGGCGGACCACGCCTCACCGTGGCATTTCGTTCAGGAGCTGGTTCATGAGGGCACACATCTTCGACATGGATGGAACCCTGCTGCGGGGAACCACGGCATCGCTCCTCCTAGCACAGTTGCTCGGGACGGAGAACGCTCTCCGCGCCCTGGAGGAGCGCTTTGGTGCCGACAAACACACTACCGTTGAGTTCGCCCAGAACCTCCATGCGACGAGGGGTGTGGTTCCGGCAGAGGCGGCCGTCGAAGCATTCGCCAACGCACCGCTCCTCGACAACGTCGAGGCTGTGCTCCGCGATATTCAGGCGCGAGGTGAGCGCGCCTGCCTTATTACGCTGTCGCCCAACTGTTTCGCTGAGCTCTTCCTGCCGTTAGGCTTCGACGCCGTCTACTCGTCCTCGTTCCCGCGCGATGCTCGGATACCCTTTGATCCCGGCAAGATTCTGTACTTTGAAGACAAACCGCGCCTGGCTCGGGTCTTCTGCGAGGCGCATGGGCTCCGCCTGGAGGAGGCGGTCGCGTATGGGGATTCGATATCAGACGTCTTCCTGTTCGAGACGGTCGGCTATCGTATCTCGGTCAACGGCGATCACCATCTCCGAGACCTCTGTGACATCGAGATCCGGGGCAACGACCTCTACGAAGCGTATCGCGCGGCTCGGCGGTACATTGATCGGCCGGATGGGCATGACCGTCAGCGAGGGATTTTTCAACAGGCTCTGAAGGTATTTGAGACGACTAGAGCGGACCCATGCAGCTATAGTACGGAGGTAATGACATCGGCCTCTCTCAATCCCCAACGCCAAACGATCGTCGGCGAAATTCCCGCTCTGGTCTGGCGTGGAGCCGGTGAAGGTCCCCACCCCGTGGTTGTCTACATGCACGGAGGCAACCACACGAAATGGGATGTAGACCCCGTAGCGCTCGAGGTCATTCTCCCGCGCGGCGTGACACTTCTGTCGTTTGACCTTTGGATGCACGGTGACCGTATCCCGACTACAGGCAAGCCCACGGCGCGTACGGCCGACCGACTCTTGACCAGCATGGAGCGCTGTGCGGAGGACCTATTCACTGTCTGCACGTACTTGAGTGGCGATCCAGAGATCGACGAAAACCGTGTGGAGTGCACGGCTACTCCCACAGTGCAAATGTCGCGCTGGTCGCACTTGGTATGGGGGTGCCTGTCCACGCGTGCCTTTCCATATCGGGAGCAGGCGATCTCGCCGGACTCTTCGCGTACCTGGCGCACCAGGGGGAGATTCCCTCGGCTCAGATTGCCCACGATCTGACCAAAGAGCACGACCGCTTCATGGCAATTAACCCGCTCTACCACGTAGATCGGTTCCCACCGCGTCCGATTATGATGATCCACGGGCTGCACGATACCATTACGCCCTTCTCGGCTCACTTCGCGCTCTACCAAGCACTGCTGCCGCACTATCGCTCACAGCCGGGCGATTGCATGTTTGTTGCGCACGCCGACGGCCAATGGCCGTCGGAGACGGTGAAACGCATGGCCTTCTCCTGGCTAGTGGAGTGCGTGGTCACAATAGGTGGCGGGCGTCCCGCGTGAGCTTGCCTGCTCGTTTCAGTCGCGCGACGCCCATCTCACTAAACGACCGTTTATTGAGATGGGCGATTGGGTCTCGATCTGCGACGAATTCACGCCAAAAGACGCGCCTCAGGAAGCCATCTCATAATCATCGTCTTATCGCTTGCAAAGTCGGTGGGTATGCGAGACGATACCTCTATTATAGTTGGCTATGCCCGGGTCTCCACCGACGACCAGACGCTTGCCCTCCAGCTCGATGCTTTGCAGGCGGCGGGCTGTGAGAGGGTGTTTCGGGACACGATCAGTGGGACCAAGACTGACCGACCTGGGCTGAGCAAGGCACTGGAGCATGTCCGGTCCGGCGACATGCTTGTTGTCTGGCGATTGGATCGTCTGGGACGGTCTCTTTCCCACCTTATCGAGCTGATCCAGGCACTGGAAGGACGTGGCGTTGGATTCAAGAGCCTCACCGAGCAGATCGATACCACCACCTCGGGTGGCAAGCTGCTCTTCCATATCTTCGGCGCTTTGGCGGAGTTTGAGCGCAACCTGATCCGGGAGCGGACCATGGCAGGACTTGCCGCGGCCCGTGCACGAGGGCGGATGGGTGGCCGGCCCAAGAAGCCGAACACCGATACTAAGATTGTGATGGCCAGGCGCCTCCATGCAGACAAGAACAACTCGATTGCTGATATCTGCAAGACGCTGGGGGTGTCTCGCGCCACGCTGTATCGGTACCTAGAGGTAGATGAGGCTTCCTCCAAGCCCGCTACTCGAGAAGAAGTGGAGGCAGCGCCATGATCGGCTTTCGGTTTGCGATGGCGCATGGAGTTGCATCCGTTACGCTCTCATCAATCGTCCACGAAACCGATGCAACTCCATGAGGCTAAATTTAATTGCAACGTATATGCAAACTTATAATTAGGCTAAGACATCTTCAGCAGACGCCAAAGAGTTTCTGCCACCTGGCCCAGGTTCCAGTGATCATCGGGTCGAGTATGCTTACAATGTGGACATTGCAGATCGCAGCTATGGTCCGGTATACGAGCGGGCTGCTTCTCCTCTTGGTTATCGGGTTAGGATTGCACCGTGTTGCCGTTAGGAACACGATCCCCGTGCCCGTGGAGCGAGTCGGACCAGCTCCGGTCAACTCCCGCGCATACTACCCAGTTGCAGGACAGCACCACGGGAACACCGTGTACGCGTACGAGGATCTGGGAGGGACCCAACCATGGCATATCTGGATCCGATACAGTAATTGCCCTGCAACATCTACAGGGGCATTGCGCCTCACCGTGTACAAGGCATCTGCGGCAAAGAATCCTCCCGGTCGAATCGGAGCCTATCCGTCTCCACGCGCGACCCTTTACTCACAAACAATGACGGACTACCGGACCTCGGACAGCGCAACATTTGCATTTCCTGGACAACCCGAAACTTTCTTTAAGGTACGAATCGACGTGCCTAACCATCTCGGGTGCGAGGAGTGGCGGTTCGGATCCGAAGGAAACTAGCCTTATCGGACCGCTGCCTACCAATCGTTATATCCACAGTCATTTGTCTGGCGGGCGCGATGATGATCCATACACAACGAGCATCTGTCTGGAAGTAACACTCGCAGCGGTTGCCGAGCTTACTTGGACTGTTAGCCAATAGGTACCGGGAATGAGAGCAATCAATCTCCTTGTTTCTTCTTGGCTCGATACCCATCCGAGGAAGCTGTACGGCACCCCGCTGATCATGAGGCCCGGCCCAGACACTTCGACAGCAACACCAACACCCTGAGCCGGATAGCCTGAACTCCCAATTCGATAGCGTAACATCACGGTATCACCTACGAAGGTGCGCACTGCACTAAGGTAAGAAACTGTCTGAAAAGGGGGTGACGAGGTGAGACACTGGAAGTACCATCTACCAGGAGTCTCACATGACCTCGCCTCCCCGTCTCTATCCTACCGACCTCACCGATGCCGAGTGGCAGATGCTGGA
>JAABUL010008675.1_pt1 | contig 10214 bp, 6 predicted proteins | sample 5559151 | NCBI WGS metagenome assembly JAABUL01 (sample SAMN10711876, study PRJNA513368) | rock metagenome | isolation source: Antarctica rocks | place: Antarctica: Victoria Land, Pudding Butte sud | reverse complement strand
TAGCTTCGCGAGACAGGGTATGTCAGTTTCGCAGTCGACCTAGGGTCGTATGCATGAATCGTTGGGGCGATGTATTTCGTCATGAGTGCGCCACGACCGGACAATGGAACGAACGGACCCGGATTTCTATAGTCAAAAACACTGACAAACTCGTCCGGGTTGCGTTTGTGGAGCAACCCATTCCCATTGTGAGAATATAAGGGGATGGCAATATAGTTCTCTTGGTGAACAGAGATAATGACCATCTTTCGGACCTTAGTGTGGATTTTGCCGAAGCGGCTTTCGGTGATGTTGCTGTTCATCGTTTTATTCGTGGTGTCTGGTGGTGCTCCAAAGTCCTCATGAAGGCACGCTCTGACGATGCCGCCTACGAAGAACATGTCCCTGGGAAGTCTTCGTGGGCGGTTGTCGTTCCCGCTATTGGCAGCAGTCGCTGATAGAACCTGAGAGGGGTTAGGATAAGATGTTACAGCTTGCTTGAGGTCCGCACGCTCAGGCCTTGAGGGATATACGCTAGCTTCCCCTGATACTACTGTGTCTAATTTGGGTACGGCCGCGCAACTCCTTTGCCGGGATGATGAGACGCGTTTTAGATTCGCAGCAGTCAAGCCTGGACCCGCAGGCTTCACTGATGTAGTGTTATCTGGAGCAGTAGAAGTACCACTTCGCTGTGACAAGCTCTTAGAGAATGCAGCTGCAGACTTCGTAAGGCCTCTGTTGCTTCCCACTGTCGCATAGCCATCTTGATGAACACCTGTTCTGGGCTCCAAGTTCTGGGGGTTCCCGGTTCTTTGCTCACTGGACACCCTTAGCTTTTGGAAATCTGCAGCCAACGAGGACTTCCTACTCCGCGTGACCGTGTTTGTCGACATTCTGATAATTCGAACCGTCTTTTCGCTTGTATTGTCGTCGTGATGCAGTATATCGGGTTTAGAAGTCCACTTTCGGTGATCTTGACCGGTTTGGGCGAAACTCGATCTTGCAAAATAAAGAAATAGGAGACGGGCAGCGCCTTATAGCTTCAAGACCAGGACTATTAGCTACAAGGATATTGTCATTACGACGACAAGTACAGGCCAATAGGGTCGCAGCATACAAAGGGTGGCTTACGATGCAGGCTTCGTTGCCAACGTACAATGACATTGTCGAAAGTGCTTCGGCCATGATAGGTGAGGAACATGCAACATGGCATCCTACGGTCAGAATTTCAATCCCTTTGTTCATTTTTCTCGTGAATGCGAGCATTCTTTGTCAGGAACGCAAACAATGGAAGAGTCAAAGACAACAGTACTAGTTATAAGACCAATATAGGTCTTAGAGTTGCCGGATCAGGGCCCGGAACCAGGAGAAGCGACAGGTAGCACATACTTCATCACACTTAGCATCTCCATACGCGCAACCCTCGAGATGGAAAGACGCGTCGTTGACTTTTTGGAGAAACTCGTGCACGGGATCAGTTCAATATTTGTATTCGGACATAATCGAGCACATGAATTTGATATACCGCTTCTCTCTCAAGCAGAGAGCGGGCTTTGCCAGCCAGCCTGGAGCTTGGACGCGCAGGAACAGCCGACCGCTCGAGACGTACAAAACTCAGAAATGACAACTTCGGACGCACAAACCCAGACAACCGACCAAGTCCAGAGTGAATCGTACTCTTACAGGAGGCCAGACGTCATGGCGAACAGTGACAGCGGCCTGGCGGTGGTACTGACGGACTCGATGGTAGCACAGATAAGCACAGTCCTCCAAGCTACTAAACAGATTGAGCTGCTTGAACAGTCCTGTACGAACGCGAGCCGAGTCGCAAAATCTGGTCGAGACTTTCTCAATCACGCTTCATTCGTGGTCACAGATGGAAACATCGACGAAGAGCGCGCGCACTACGCTCGAAGCCTGCAAGAGCGAGAACCGGCCATCTTGCAAGATATCCAACATGAAAGCGATCTGAAAGATCAACTTCAGTCATGGACACTGAGCCGCGACTTCTTGAGAGCAAGTCTGGAGAACAGTCTTGCGCACATGTTCCATGCCAACCAGTTGGATGAAGCTCCTGAGATAGAACAACCCGAGGTGATGCCAGAGTTAGGAGTTGACGTGTACATGCACGACACCATCTCCGAGAGGACAGTCTCTGTCGACTCGGCTAACGACATTTTTCTTGCTGACCCTACGGCAAAGAACCCCGAGCAGGCATCAGCGCAGTACGATGACGCCGTCAATAGGATGCGTGAACTTCAAGAGCTCTCTGACCGTCGGGAGCAGGGCAACGAAGAGGATATGATGCGGTACCGCGAAGCGCTCCGCGACGGGGAAGTTGACTTTCCTGAAAGCGAATTGCGTGAGCTACATCGTGAGCAGGAGCGGGAGCTGACGCTCAATCTCATCGAGGCAGATCTTGTGCTCGAGCGGGCTTTAGCTAACGCCAAGATGTGGGGCCTTGTCATGGATGACGATGATGAGTCTGACTTCCGTAACCGCGAGTCCTGCAACCATTACGACAGCGGCGCGGATGTTGAAGACTTGCCGAGTCCCAGAACCATAGGTGACCATGCTAGGATCGAAGCTTGGGTCGAGATGGTAAGTGAGTCTCCGGATGAGATTTCATCGATACCGGAGATTGACGAGTGGGATACTCGTTCCGTGGACATCTCTAGCACGGTCAGTATGCGGGATACCAGCAATAGGATCCGAATAGATCGCTGGCGGTCCTACTGTGCATCGTGTCCGTTGCCGACGGAGCAGCGAGAACAAGAGGACCCCCCTGCAGCCACTTTGGTCTCTGAGGTAAGCTCAGGACTTTGAACCTGGCAGGACCGTAATCACTAAAATAACACCTTAGTTTTATATACTTTTTGACTGCACTCAATACACTACCATACTTGCGACCTACATCCTGTAGCTACTCGAATATTTGATTTATAAATTGATTGGCTGGTAGAGCTTAGAAGCCTTGAATAACCTTTCACAAACAAGAGAAGCCTATGCCCCTGTTTACCTGCCTGAATTTGATGAAGGTATTGAAAGGGGTAGAAAGTACTCATCCTGTTGCTTCATTGCATCAGGCTTTTCTACCGCCAGTATCCTAATACATGCCAAAGCATACTATTACTAGTATGCCAAGAATCTGGGCAGCCTAGCCCAATATAGCTAACAAGGGGAAAATTCTTGGCGGTAGGAAGCCTGATCAACTATTGCATACTGATGATACCTGAAATGTAGACTTCCGTCGTAGCATCAAAAACCCTGTCCTGCTCCCGGCTCGTCACAGCCTACTGGGTCATTTCCAAGATGTCCCACTCCTTCGCCGTCTTTTCGCTCCCGCCTGAGTCGTCTGCAACCGACCCTGTATCAACGCTTCCCTTTTCCCTGACGACAATCACAACAGCCTCCAACGTGTCATCCGTCAATATGTACCTTCTCCCAACCGAATGGAGTCGCCTAATACAAAATCTTGTCAGGACACGCGAACCTCAAGCACAAGAGACTAAAAAGGAAATTGAGCGATACAATAGGATTCTCTCGACATACCATCCATAGCAGGGCCCATCGATTGAAAGCGTTTGAGACAAAAGATGGAGCACCCCTGGAAGGTAGGCTGTCTCGCAGATGTTCTTGACGGCTGAGCCGATGTGGGTCGATGAGAGAGGAATATAACCTGCAAAGCGCCATGTCTTGTGGTCTGCAGATTGTATGTGAAGAAGCTGAGCCTCCATTTTTGAATCAGAATACTCTGGCAAGGGGCTTCGACCTGGTATAGCTTTTACAATCGTAGTATAGTGATGATGTGGGTTCACTTCTAAGCTCTGATATCAGGTAAAGGTGGTGAGGAAAGCGTGTTGACATGAGGATACACAACACCTATGAGTATGGCGCAAAATTGCTCAACGTACCATGGTTCGAGAGTGGGTGGCAACTCAACAGAATTCGATGATAACCTGCAGGAAATATCATCCTTAGCAACCACGATTGCTGTCCCGTGGCTTCGGACTCTTTATCAACGTTCGTCAATGACTTCTCACATTACTCTGACTTGAGTTGAGCTGGTTCGAATCGTGGTCCTACGGCTTATCATAAATGCTTACCTTTTAGCTCTTTCAGCATTCGGCGACTGATTTATACATATATTTCTTGGATCACATGCCTCAATATCCTATCCATCAGATCTCCAGCATGTCAGCCCAAGGTCGCTCCGAACGATACTCGCCCATGGCATTTTCGGCCTCACCTACCAAACCTACTCAGCCCGCACTGCTAGGGACTTTACCAATCGAAATAATCACAACCATTATCGAACAAGTTCTACCGAAGAATGTTCCTAACGAATTCAATATCGACCTAGACTCCTGTTTCGAATGTGTGGAAGCGCTCAAGATGACGGCTCCACATCCTGACCAACAACCGAGATCTCAGACGGAGCATCGCTATGCAATCCTGTATATCAACAAGAAAATCTACCCGGAGACGTTACGAATTCTAAGAGCCCGCACCTTTCGTATCAAGATTGGGCAAGGGAATCTCTTATGTATGGCATCCACGACCGAGAAGATCCGCGAGCGACTGTTTACAGATGAGGTGTGGGGCCCCGTATTCCCCGGCCTCGATCTTAGAGAGTTAAGCGAGCTGGCTATCGACATCGCACCAACTCGCTTCCACAGCGATTGGTCCCACGCCCGCAACGTCTTGAGCGCGCTCTGCGAGGAACAGCTCTTCCCTCGAGGGCCAATCAAGAAGCTTTCTATCAAAGTCGAAGACATGAAACGCAGCAAAATGGATCCTTTATGGTTTTTCCAAAAAGAATTTCTTGACTTCGAAGACTACAAAAACGTACTTCAGCCTTGTGAACGAGTCGTGGCTGCGGCAGATCAGTGCGAGATACATCTGCCCTACTGGATGGAACGGCATGAAGCGAAGGATCGCCTGATCGAAGAATGGGGTAAGCTGGGTGCTTCGATCGTTTTCGTGCCGGCTTCTTTCTCGTGTCTCTCGAGTGAAGAGGAAGAATTGTTTCGGCGACTGGAAGAATTGGCGCCTCTTCCGAAGGATCTTTTGGTTTCTCGGGGGTCCGGTGCTGTTTGAGCAAGCATTGCATGGAACAATATGCATGTTTCCCCATGGGTCCGAGGCTATTCGAGAAGGCACCGCATGAAGTAGCATGCCTATCACCATCGGTACCAGATACTGGGGCCTTTCTACCTTTGGCATGCTAAGAGGAAAGTCAAATCTTCATCGTTCACAAATCAACAACAATCCATGCCAATGACTATGTGGCCAGTAGAAGTCTATGCCCTACATAGACGCATCGAAGGCTTGCTTTCCATATCTGCTGATATACCATAGATTCAGCTCGCCGTGAGCACTGCTGACTGTATTAGCAACAGAAGCGCGTAAGCCCGCCATTCAAACTCAGTTGCTGCAACACCCTTCAAATGCACCCACTTATAACAAACACGTAGATTATCTTGCTATTACGAGAGCTTCCTATTCTTGGAACTGCCGCATTTGGTAACGCTCAGGAAAGACAAAGAGAAAAATGAATGACAGATGAAATTGTGTGTATATCCGCATCTGGACAAAAAGAGCCTCAATTTCGGTGCTCAACACAGCAAAGCCTGAGAGCCACAGGAATGAGGACAAGAGTACATCAAACTCCAACGTGTCGAAGAAGAGTGCGTTTTTATTGAATCAAATATTGCCATGAATAGATTGAACCCATGTGGAACTCTAGATCTGAATATGAAAACTTCAAGGCCGACTTACGCAGTCAGCTTTACGTCAATCTTAAATCGAGTCTGGATCAATCTTTGATCAGCGTGAAGAACATTCCATTGCCGAGCACAGCACTGGATCAGTAACTGCCCGTATTCAGCTCGAATGGTGCGCCTGAATATCGTTCTTGCACTGGCCTTTATCTCATCACGTTCGCACTTCCGCCGATGCAAATCGAAAGTCAGTTCGCGAGAGAAAGAGGTGGGTAGTACCTGCCGCCAAGCTTTCTCTTCGCTCCGTTCCTACTTGGGCGCATATCGATTATAAAGACCAACGAGCAATTGGGTCGATGTTGGCGCTAGATTGCCCTGCAAGATACATGTATATCAGTACAAGCCTCTATGGCAAAAGATGGGGACCCATATCATTGCCTTCAAGGCCAGTATTGCGGGGGTACACCATTTGGACAAGCGACAAGGGGGCAAACAGCAAAGGATAACTCACCTCGTGAACGACAGGAAGATCGTAAACCCGTGAAAGCGGGTAAGTGAAGTGCGCTGTACTCTTCGGTTCGTAAAGGTAGAGGCCCTCATGGAGCTTTTCTGTTTTGAGCTGTCCATGTGCTGACAGTTCCACGAATTCGGCTGGGTCCCTGTGCTGCATGATGAAGATGGGTCAACATTTCTCTCTCAAGAAGGATTGGACGAGTACTTACGTCTCGGACCGAGATATATTCGTCGGCATTCTTGTGGATAAGACCGCGGTTGTTGTGTGTGAATAAGGGCACAGATACGTAGTGCTATTAGATTCTCGCAGTCAGCAAAAGCGTTTATTCTACGTCTTTGGTATATTTAGAAAAACGTATCCTTTTGGCTTTCTGTGTATGAGAGAAGAAAGAATTGAACGGAGTACTTACACGATCGTGACAAGCCACCACGATCATCTTCCGATACTTGGTATGAATGTTTCCGTGACGGCTCGGAGTGATATTGGGATCTGAGGGTGTCACAGCCGTATTCCCTCTCGTCATCGCTGAGTTGCCAGATACGCCTTTATAATCCTCTGTACACGATTCAGCGTCAGCATTAGCTTCCTGGGTCCAGAGCATGAGCTGGAGACTGGTGTTATAGCAAGCTTCCTGCATGCGGTAATTGAGAATAACTAAATGCGTACGTACGTTCTACAAAAGAAGAGTCAGCATCTGCCTGAGAATCGGGAGTCTGAGCCTTGGGAGATGACTTGAGAGCGGACACTACTTCGACTTGTCTCGAAACGACAAGCACACGCTCAATTGGGGTACAGAATTCTTAGAAACTATAGCTTACCATGAAGAGCAGCGCGAACAATCATACCAGGCCGAAACAGCGACCTCGCATACAGCTGAGACCGAGGCTGATCCGGTTTTGTGTATGTATTCCCGCGGCTCCCAGCGGGATTGCCAGCGGCTGCAAGCCTGTCAACGTCTCTGTGTCGGGGCGCAACATACGAATCAGGATACGTGTTCGAAGCCGAGTAATTGCTAGCCCTACTGGTAGCAGCAGCGCTTGGCATCGAGCGTGTGTACGGGCCATTGGATTTTTGATAGTTGTCTTTGTTTGCGGTCGCAAAAGAGGGCCTTGCCCGAGACGAATCTTGGCTACATGTCAGCACTTGAACGATCGCCGACGCTGTGTGGTTGAAGGAACAGACAGCGCACAAACCTTGGACGTTCATCTTGAAAGACCCCATGGCGCCCTGCGTTGGCGTACGGCTCTGATCGCTGGCAAAGCTGCCATGTTCGCTGGATTTGGCGTTACCATATGGAGTCGCTATGTTCAGCTCCTGTAACTTTCTTGCAGTGTGCGACTTTTCAGTATCGCCTGGGCGCTGGTAAGCTACACGGGTTGACGTAGTTCTTACTGGAGGCATAACGGATGATTTCATGGTCTTTCGAGAAAGAGAAACGGATGTTGGTGTTCGAACGTAGTATTGCAAGACACGAATGAGCAGACTTCGGACTACCAAGTTCATAGAGCTTGTGAAGGGTATAGCAGAAGGTTGTTCTTGAATTCAGGGAGGAGTGCGCGACGAAGGTAGTTCACTCCATGAGCAAGAAGCAACAAAGACTCGAGGGTCCTTGTCCAGAAAATGACCAACTTCGGAAATTGTACTCTTTGAAGACCAACATAAAGCAGAGGTCGGACAAAGAAAATCAAACAGCACGTACTGAGGGGACAGCCACTTCCAAACCTGACCTACGTATACAGATCTACAAATCCCCGCACTCAAACACTTCTTCCAGCGGAATCGTGGTTTGATACTGACCATTCATTTCCCTTCTCCTACACCCACAGTATTCCGCGCTACTCTCACCCTTGGATCGTGGCCATGGAGACACGTGTGCGAGGTTTTCTAGGGAAAACCTTCAGGGCAATCAGCACCCCGTTTGAGGCGATCTATCATGACCTTGAACGACATAACGATGTCCGTCTTCCTGGAGCTTTAGCAACACCAGCGACCAATTTACCTGTCGAGAGCAGACATTCACCAGGGGCACATCCTTGTCCGGGGGTTCCGACACAGATTTCGGCTTGCGGGCCGTCGCATGTGGATAGCAACGGAGAAGCATCAGCTATGGATGCGATGGATGACGGGGCAATGAGTGCCCAGGATGTTCCAGTAACGAGAGAGCCACGTTTCGTAGACCCGCCTAACAGGCTCATCGCTATACACGAAGAGGGTTTGAGCTCGTTGTTGTTCGGTTTGACAGAGGAGACGGTTACGCATATAGTAAAGACAATCCAAGCGAGCACGGCATTCGCACCGATCGAAGAACAATTAGAGGAATTACGCAGAAGTGTCGATATCAACAAGACGCGCATAGAATTGATGAAAAGCAACCTAGACGATCCCGAGATTCTAGAGTTGAACAAGCGTCAAATCGCAGAAATGTTGGAGGAGCGAGAGTTACTCCTTCAAAGGGACGTCGAGCGCAAGGAGAACTTGGAAAGAGGCTTTGACCTTGAAGGCTTCAAGCTGAAACTTCTGAAAGACGAACTCCTGGAAGTTTTTGAGCACATACTGAAGGAGGCTGGTTACCTCGAAGGCCCAGCTACAAAGACACCGGAAAATGAAGTCTCAAGGACGCCGACGGATTCTGCGGCCGGACAATACCCACCTGACTCAGCCATGGTAGAGCCTGAGGAGCAATACATAGCTGACTCGGTCAGGTCCGAGTCTGATGAGGCAGCTCTTGGTGCGGAAGATGCTGAAACCATGGCCTCAAACGAATCGCAGCGGGCAGAAGCAGTGGCCGCTAGGGAAGAATACGATGAAGCGTGCAACAGAGCTCGGGAAGCAGAGCTAGCTTTTGCAGAACGGCAGCAGGTTTACGAACAAGATCTGCATGAGTATGGTGACAGTGCTCCTCGGACCGAGATTGATCTTTTCCATGTTCAGAGGAACCGGGATCTGGCCAGAGACCTCACAGACGCCGAAGCAGTGTGGGAGAGGGCTCGCGATCGCGCGAAAGCTCTGGGAGTCCTTTCGAACAACTCATATCAAACCTCGAATTTTGTTGATGACGTCGATGATGGTTATCGCCTTAGTCAGGATCCAAGCTCCAAGGCGATAAAGCTAAGCCGCGGGACCATTGAGGCGTGGGCTGACAGGATCCCTGAAGAAGGAAGCGGAGATGACGATGAGCCAGTGCCAGACATTGACGATTGGGAGGCAGAAAGCATAGGAGCTTCCGATTCGTTATCTGTTGTTGCTTCGGGTAGACAAAGATTGCATATTGATCGCTGGCGGTCAGTTTGCGAGGCGATTCCAGAGGGGTGACAAACATAATTAACTCATAGGCCTTAGCTGGTGTTCGTAGGTAACCTGGGATCATCAAGACTGACTGAAAGTGCAATAGTCAAATAATGATGCCGTGATCCTGAAAATTGTATATCGTGCTCAACGTAGTGTGCCCCTTTGGCGTGGCACTTTCCTGACAAAAGAACTGAGTAAGCCAACATAATGACTCATAGGCCTCAGCTGTTACTTCGATGTCATGCCATCAACAAGCACCATAGTTCTTACAGCCGTCCGCGCAGTATTCTTCGTTTCCTCGGCCGCATCAGTCGACTCCACGGCCGCGAAACTGCGCTTCCAGAAGCCCCATCGTTCGCAACTTAGGCCCGCGGCACCAGTCCAATTTCTGCCGCGCGAAGTGAAGTCTTGCCCGAGTCTGCGAAAAAGTGTTAGCCGAGATGGGGGCCTCGCTACTCAAAGGATGTGATTGGAGAAAATGTAAGAAGAGAGCGACGTACCCCTTCACACAAGCGTCGAAGATAGTCGCTGCAGCATGAATGACGTACTGCGCCGCGGCAGGAACGTCGATATCTGGGGCTTCATGGGAGTGGCTGTAGTCTTCCAATCCCACGCATAGCATGTACATGGCGTCGTCTATTTCGACCAGACCTCCAAGGGGTAGGAGCCGCGCGAGGAAACGATGTAAGTTGATGTGGTCATCGATGAGG
>JAABUL010008673.1_pt1 | contig 10216 bp, 13 predicted proteins | sample 5559151 | NCBI WGS metagenome assembly JAABUL01 (sample SAMN10711876, study PRJNA513368) | rock metagenome | isolation source: Antarctica rocks | place: Antarctica: Victoria Land, Pudding Butte sud | reverse complement strand
CCGCGAAGGCGGTGCATCGCTCGCGCTGAGCTTCAAGGCCGAGGCCGGAGCGGCCCTGCCGTTCGGTCGAGACTCTGCAATAGTTAATGACAGGGATGGCGCTCATGTGCCCATTTTGGGCTATTTTTCCCTATGTAGCAAGATGCCAAACGCACGTATGGCCTTCTGACGGGTGTTCCAGGCCATCTCACGCCTGCCTAAAACCATGGCGACGACGTCCGTGCAAATCACGCATCTTGCTGAGCAAAATACGCTTGCAGATCGCCGCTCGCACTGCCACGTTGCTAGCACTGCAGCGGCGCTGTGAGTGAGCATTTTATGAACGACGTTCGATTATCATCGACATCCGGCGCTGCGGTCACCATACGCGGGCTTGCTCCAGAGCTGAAGTCCAAGCTACGGATCCGCGCGGCCCACAACGACCGCTCCATGGAAGCCGAGGCCCGCGCCATTCTGGAAGCAGCCCTGTCGGCGCCCGACGAGGACGCGACAGATTTCGGTGCCTTCGCCCGCGGCCTATTCGCCCCGCTCGGCGGCATCGAGTTGGATCTGCCAGCCCGCGGTCCCGCTCGTGAGACCCCCGCGCTTGACCCGGAGCAGGAACACGCCGTCGAGGTATCGCCGGCGGTTGCCGAGCGGGCAGGGGCCTCAAATGTCTCGCCCGAGCAGGAGCATCCGCCCGTCACGGTGAAAGCTAGGCCCGCCGCGTCCAAGCCGAAGGGACGTCAGTCGTGATCGTGCTCGACACCGACGTGGTGTCAGAGTTGCTGCGGCCCGAGCCGGATTCGGCCGTGCTGGACTGGCTGGCCGCGCAGCGCCGCGGTGAGCTCTACACCACGACGATCAGCGAGGGGGAGATCGCCTCCGGCCTCGCTTTGCTGCCCAAGAACCGCCGGCGCGACATGCTCACTCAGGCTGTGGCACGCCTCCTCGGCGAGGGCCTGGGCGGGCGCGTGCTGCCCTTCGATCGCGCGGCTGCAGCGGCCTATGGAGAACTCACCGCCAAGCGCAGGACCACCGACGGGCCGGTCGCGACCGCCGCCGGGCAGATCGCGGCAATCGCAAAGGCGCGAGGCGCGCGGCTGGTCGCCACTCGTGACACGGCGCCTTTCGCAGGATCCGGACTGAAATGCGTCACCCCCTGGACGCCCTGAGATCAATCGATTGGTTTGGTTCGATCTCGTTTTGATCATGCCTACCCGAGCCATCGCCGGCTTCTCCAACAGGCTTCGCCTGCCGGAGCCTCGAGCCAGCTCCGCGCGAGATCGCGGTCGGTGATGGCGCCCTCGGCTTCTGGAAGGCTCTCGACGAGGTCCTTCCCGGCACCGCCACCAGCGGTGCTGGCTGCACAAGGCCGCCAACCTCCTCAACAAGGTGCCGAAGTCGGTGCAAGGCGCCATGAAGGCCGACATCCGCGAAATCTCCGCGGCGCCGACCCGGGCCACCGCCGAGGCCGCCATCGCGGTCTTCGTCGAGAAGTACGGAGCGAAGTACCCCAAAGCGGCCGAGTGCCTGACACGGGACCGTGACGCGCTGCTCGCCTTCTTCGACTTTCCGGCCGAACACTGGGACCACCTGCGGACCACGAACCCGATCGAGTCCGTCTTCGCCACGGTTCGCCACCGGACCGTCCGCACGAAGGGCGCGCTTTCGCCCACCACCGCCAGACTGATGGTGTTCAAACTCCTGATGGCGGCGGCCAAGACCTGGCGAAGGTTGAAGGGCGAAAACCTGTTGCCGAAGGTCGTCGCCGGTGTCACGTTCAAGGACGGGACCGAAGTCATAGACATCCCAGCAGACCGCGCCGCCTGATCGCCGCCGTCACCCACTTTCCATCATAGCCCCTAACGACTCGTGAACACCGCAAATTTGCGACAAGCCCGCCAGCGTGCATGCGCTCGATACCCGGCTTGGACTGACGGGCCTCAGCAAGGCAAATGGGCAGGCGATCGCCAACCAGGCGCACGCGCTTCTGGCTTTCGGAACGACAGCGCGGCCCTGATGACCACGCGCCCCGACGCTAGACGAACGGAGGGAAGATGTTCGGACGCGGGGGCAGGAGACGGCGGAAGTAGCTCCGCCCCTCGTCCGAGATCGTGTTGCCGCTGGCAAAGAAGCTGTCGGGCATGTGCCGGGTGCGCCCCGCGACTTGGTCCAGCGGCACGAGCTTCGGCGCTGTCCGCTGGCCGTCGAAGTGGAGCGCCACCGAACCGCTCGTCGAGAACGCCGTTTCGGCCGCGAACGCTCCGGCCGCAAAGGCCTCGCGCTGGTCGGTTGGATCCACGAGGCCGAGAAAGCCGCGGGGCAGGTAGCCGAGCGTGTCGACCCGGGTCCGCGCCTTTGGAAAGCGCGCCTTCAGCATCCGCTGGATCTCCATGCCGAGACCGCCACTGGTCAGCTGCACGTTGCCGTGGGCGTCGCGCTCCAGCACGCCGCCGGCGGCGTTGGCGAGCGCCTCGACGAACGGGAGGCCGTTCTCGTCTTGCACGCCTTCCGATATCGAGACGATGCAGCGCCCGATCCGGTCGTGCACCGCCGCGACCTCGTCCAGGAATTGGGCGACGCTGAAATTCCTTTCCGGCGAGTAGATGAGGTGCGGGGCGTCGTCCGGCCCGGTCTGCCAGGCGGCGGGTGAGGCGGTCAGGAAACCGGCGTGGCGTCCCATGACGACGGCGCAGTAGATGCCCCCCAGCGCCTGGAAGTCCAGATCCACGCTCGCGAAGGCGTTGGCCACGAAGGCGCCGGCCGAGATGAAGCCAGGCGTGTGGTCGCTCTCCATCAGGTCGTTGTCGATGGTCTTGGGCGCATGCACGAAGTGGCGCCCGCCGGAGGAGCGGCTGCGCAGGAGTTCGAGTGTGCCGGCGGTGTCGTTGCCGCCGATATAGATGAAGGCGCGAGCCTCAAGGGCGTCTAGCGCGGTGAGGATCGCATCGCAGGCCTTCGCGTCGGGCTTGTCGCGGGTGGAGCCGAGCGATGCACTCGGCGTGTTGCCGAGCCGCAGGAGATCGCGCTCGCTCAGAGCCGTCAGATCGACGACATCCTTCGCGACCAAGCCCCGCACGCCATACCGCGCACCCAGGATGCGCAGGCTCGGATCATGCTGCCGGGCCGTACTGATCGCCCCGCACAATGTCTGGTTGATCACAGCGGTAGGTCCGCCACCCTGTGCGATGAGGATCGACGCCATGCAAGCTCCCCGTCCGGCTCGCCTGCCCAGCCTGCCCACGGGCGGCGGCGACTGCCCGACACAAGCAAGATTGCCGGGCGCTTACAAGCCCGATCTCCGTCGACTAACGGGCCCGGGATGCCCGGCGGCCGGTCAGGGCCGTGATCCTTTGGGTTGCAGGCACGGTCTTCGTCGAAGGTTGTAAAGGGCGGACTAAAATCAGGCCACGGGGCGGAGCAAATCCAGGCCACCGCGATCAACCTCCGTGAGGTATCAACTTCATCGAAAAGACGGCCGTTTCAGACCTCTATGGGAGCGACCCGAAAGGCTGGCCTGCTGCCAAGCACCCCAAAGCATTACGTGACCAGGCACCTGCAGCAAGGGATCGAGAGCGACCACCTCCCGGTCAAGAAGAACATGCCGCGCGTCGGTGGCTTCCAATCCTTCAACACGGCACGGCGCACGATCCGGAGCTTCGAGGCCATGCTGTGGCTGCGCCAGGGCTTCGGCTTCGCCGGCGCCTGGACCGTTTGCGAGCAAAACCGCCTGCTCGCACTCTGCTTCGGGCTTCCAGAGGTTAACAAAGGCGTTGGCGAGGTGGCGTTGGCGAGGTGGCGTTGGCGGGATAGCCTAATGTGATACCACATGAGGCGGGGGCTTGCTGCGCAGGCCAATACGGCGTCGTTCCGAACGCCGGAATGGAGACACACGTCGAGGGTGATCTCGCAGATGTCGCTCACCCGGTGTCAGCGTGGCCACCTGATCGAGCGAAGCGCGGAGCGCAATTGCCGCACCAGCCGGGCCGGGTTTGCGCGTTACAGGATTGGCATGGGTGATTGCCGCAATCACCGCTTCGCGCGCATCGGTAGCAAGTTCCGGGTCGCGAACGCGCTCCGGCATATCGAGCATGGACATACTTAGTCGGATTGCTGGGGGACCCGTGCATCATTCTTGAATTTTGCACCGAAGCAGATCGCCTCGGCTAGGGTTCGACGGGGGAAACGTGGCTCGCCCCCAAGGGCCCCGATCGCGCCAGCAACCGATAGCGAAATTCTCACAACGTGAGTGAAAATGACAGATCAAAGCTATGTCTTGTGGGTGGCCACAGGTACCTATGGACTGCATATGATCGAGGAGACGGTCTATAACTGGCATGGGTGGGTTCGCCGGGTGCTGAAAATGCCAGCGGAGTTGAGTGAATTTTATCTGGTCAACGCTGTCGTAGGCTTGCTAGGCATCAGCTGCTCCATGATCGGGTGGCAGTCACCAGCCCTCGCGTTGATCTTTCCGGCTTTCATGCTGGTCAATGCCGTTCTATTTCACATTCTTCCTGTCATTGTCACACGGCAGTATTCACCAGGGGTGTTTACGGCCGTGATTCTGTTCCTTCCCGTTGGAATATGGTGCTACGTTGCCGCAGCGAACAACCATGTGTTGAACTGGCAGGTAGGAATAGTCTCGGCTGTAGCAGGGTTCATCATCATGATGATGCCCATCGTCATACAGAAAACCAAGAATATGCCGTTCTTCTCACAAAACTGATAATGTCATCGCCCGCATGACCCCCAATCCGAATGCCTAGACTAGGCCGTTCGCCGCTGCGATGAAGGCGATTACATTCAGAGGCGTCGGCAGCAGCTGGACCGATGCCGGCAGCTCGGGCAGTGTTTTGTAATAGCCTCCCGAAAAAGACCGTGACGGAGACGGCCGGCCGCACAGCGGCAACGTGGCGAGCCAGGATTAGGCCCGCGCCGATCGTGCCGTTGTTCAGGTGTATTTATGGCCGTATGACTGTGCGCTGGGCCAAAACTTTCCACCACGCCAATCTGGCTATCTCCGGCCGCATGAGAATCTAAATTCGCATAATGTATCTTATAGAATGTGCACCGGTGTTCTTGATCAGAGCCTACCCTCGCGAAAGCGGGGGAACTCGGTCCGCTCGTCCGACAGCGAGTGGCTCGCCTAGAGGATCAGCACCTTCCACAATGAACACGTGATCGAAGGGCGGAGGGCCACCCTTGCTGCCGTCCGAGCGCGGCACCGCCCGAGCCAAATCGATCGAAACGCCTCAAAGTCGACGACCGTGTTGAGCCGCTTGAGATCGTCGCCCTTGGCCGAGATCTCCTTCAGGCGTTCGTCAATGTCGAAAAGCCTAGCCTGGCCCCGCATCGCTCAGCCTCCAACCCCTGCACACTCACGGAATCACATTCGGACCGAAAACACGAGGTTCTTGGAGATGTCCGACCTACCGACCTTGCCCTGGGCGCCACACTCGCAACGCAACTACCATGATGTGGGTAATTTGAAGCCTCGGCGAGCGCTTCGGACACCCCTTCAGTCTCAGCCAACGTGCGTCGGAAACGGGCCTTGATTGCGCGTCGGGCCGATCATCATTGCGCGCCGCTACACGTGGTCGAAGCCGGTTGTGCCAGCCAGGAAGATCCACTCACCGTCTACGACGGCCCGGGAATAGCCGATGCCGGCCTCGACGGTGAACCTGAGGAGATCAATCGGCGCATGCTTGCTGACCTTTCTGTAGGGTAGGATTGGGGGCAGGCGGCAGATGCACCCGGGTGACGACGGCGGCGGCGGCGGCCAGCGCAGCAGCAGCCAAGAGGGAGGGCACGATGAAGTCGCCCGTTCGGTCGTACAAGAAGCCGGCGAGTGCCGGGCCGACGATCTGTCCGACCCCGAATGCAGCCGTTAGCAAGCCGAGCGCGCGCCGTGGGTCGCCCGCAGCCAGTCGGCGCCCGCCGGCGAGGCCCAGCGCCGTAATGCCCATGACGGTCCCACCCAGGAGCACCGCGGCCAGCAGCGCACCCCCACGTGTTGGCCACAACACGCTCGTCGCCACGCCCACGGCTTCGACCAGGCAGGCAACTGCAAAGGTGCGGGTGATGCCCAGCCTGGCCCCGAGCCAGACCCAAAGTGCCACCGAGGGGGCCGCCGTCAGCCCGACGACCACCCAAACCCATGGCTCGACCGATCGCATTTCGGGGTTGGCCCGCACGATCGTGACCAGGAACGTCGCGGTGACCACGTAGCCGAACCCGAACAGGCTGTAGGCCCAAGCAAGGGCGGCGAGCCCGTGCCCCGGATCGCCCCCGCCTGCGCGCGGCAGAGGTGTGATCATCGGGGGCGAGGCGTGCTCAGGCACCAGCCAAGCCACTGCCGGCACGGCGGCGAGTGAGGCCGCCCCGGCGGCGAACCAGAGGACGCGCCAGTCGGCCCCAGAGGTCAGCAGCACCGAGACGAGCGCGGCCGAGAGCGCGATGCCAATGCCGACGCCCGCGAAATGCAGCCCCGACAACCCGCCTCGGTTCACCTCAGCAAGCCGGTCAAATACCAGCGCGGAAGCAAAGACGAGCACGAAGGCACTGGCCGAGCCACCGGCGCAGCGTAAGGCGAGGAAGGCCGGCAGGGACGAGGCAAGACCCATGCCGCCTGTAGTCGCGGCTCCCAGGGAGAGCGACCCGAGCAGCCAAGCCCGTCGTGTGCCGGGAAGGCCAGGTGCGGCCGCAAGCAGCGCGCCGACGAGATAGCCAAAGAAGTTCGCCGAGGCGATCAGGCCCGCCTCGGCCTTTGTCAGCCCCAACCCCTCGATCATGGCGGGCAAGATTGGCGTATACACGAAGCGGCCAACGCCCATGCCCGCAGCCAGTGCCACAAGACCACCTGAGGCAAGGGCGACGGGTGTCGTTGTCCGATGGTGACGACCACCCTCTGTCAACGGAGCACCATTTTCTTTGGATAATACATCGGGCAAGAATGCCGCTTCATTGCCGCCAAGTCGCGCAAGTCCGGCCGGTCCTTTGCCCATTCGACGCCGATATCTCGTCAGTGCTGCATCCGGGCGACGGTTCCCGGCGTCACTCTAAGACGCGCCGGTACAGGGTCGAGACGCTCAGGCCCAGCTTGGCCGCGGCACCGCGCACGGAAATCTCCGGATCGTTGAGCAGCGTGAGCGCGGCGCGGACGTCAGCGGCTGCGTGATGTCGAGGACATGCTGGCCGAGCGCGGCCTCGATCTGAGCTACGAAACCGTCCGACGCTGGGTCTGCAAATTCGGCCCGCTGTTCGCGCGCGACCTGCGGAGGCGGCGGCCACGCCCAACCGCGCGCTGGCACCTGGACGAGATGGTGATCACGATCGCGGGCAAGCGGCACTGGCTCTGGCGGGCGGTGGACGACGAAGGGGAGGTGCTCGACGTCCTGGTGCAAACGCGGCGGGATACCCGGGCAGCCGTCAGCTCTCCGCTTGCCACCCCAGCCTGCTTTGCAGGCTGGGGGCCCTGGCGCGCTTCGCTCATGCGTAAGCTCGTCAGGAAACACGGCTTTGCGCCCGAGACGATCACGACCGACGGGTTGGGTCCATACGGCTCGGCCAAGCGACAACTCGGACTGCTGGCTCGTCATGAGCGCCGACAGCGCCGGAATAACCGGGCCGAGAACTCCCACCAGCCGACGCGTCGGCGAGAACGGAAGATGCATCGGTTCAAGTCGCCGGGATCCGCACAACGCTTTCTGTCGGCCCACGCTGCTGTCCACAACACCTTCAACGTCCAACGCCATCTCGTGTCCCGTACCACGCTGAGGACGTTGCGGGCCGAAGCCTTTGCGAATTGGCGTGACGCGACCGCGGCGCCTTAATGGGCTGCCGGCCCTCTCTTAATTTGGGCGTGCCCGACCCATCAACGTGACAATGCCGCAGCAAGCGATGCGCGCTCAAAAGCGCGATGCGGCAAACAGCCGTTCTACCCGCAACACTTTTCCGCGCGTCGAGTTAGCTCCTTGGTCCCGGTTGCCCAACGGGAGTTCGTTTGAGGGTAGAATCTGCAGTGGCAGCGGTGCAAGTCCTACTCATAGAGGATGAAGCCATCATCCGATTGATGATCGCAGAGGCCCTGCAGGACGAAGGTTTCGAGGTGATCGAGGCCGCGGACGGAGACGAAGCCGTCAAGCTGCTCGATGGACCGGGTCGCTTCGACGTTCTGTTCACAGACGTCCGCATGCCTGGTGCGCTCGACGGCATTGGCGTGGCCCTGCACGCGCGGCGGCGGTACCCTGCAATCCCGGTCATCGTTACGTCCGGCTATGCCTTTAACCTCATAGCTCGGCTTGGCGTCCTCGACCCCTCCGCCATCCTTATCGACAAGCCGTACAATCTTGGGGAGGTGATCGAAGCCCTGCGTCGTCTGACGGCATATCTCTGATCGCCAGGCGCTCTGATTACGGAGGCATTTTACGCCGCGAGACGGCCCTTGTTCATCCGCATCGTGACGACGATGCCCTCGGGAGGCCAATCAAACGCGACCGCCCCCTGGAACTGGCCGGTGACGCTCTGGGAAAGCAGCTTGCTTCCAAAGCCGAGGGGTGCTGTCGGAGCCGCGGTAGATGGGCCGCCTTGCTCCTTCCACACCATCACCACGAACCCACCGTCGGCGACGCACGTCAGGTCAACGACACCTGCTTCCGCTGCTAGTGCGCCGTACTTGATCGAGTTAGTCGCCAGCTCGTGGATGATCAAGGCCAGCGTCGTGACCGCGGTCTCTCCCACGCGAATCTCGGGCACGGAGACATGGACGCGGTCGCCGATGGTTATGCCGTCGTACGGCGCGAGCAACACGGCAAGGAGATCGCCCAGCAGCGCCGCCTTGTTTTCTACTTGGCCAGGAACGTGACGGACGAGATCGTGCGCCCGGCCCAAGGCGTTCAAACGCTGGGTCAGGTCCCGGGCCATCTCAGTCGTCGATGCCGCCGATCGCGCGGCGATCGCCGTGAGGGCTGACGCAATAGCGAAGAGGTTCTTGACCCGATGACTCATCTCCCCCGCGAGCATCTCGCGGGACTCTTCGGCCTGCTTGCGCTCCGTCACGTCGAGGAACACACCGAACATGATCCCATCGGCGATGCCGATGTCGTCGCCCTGGCCTCGCGCCGAGATCCACCTGACATCCTCGCCGGTCAGAATACGGAAGTCGATCTCGTAGGCGCCCTTGAGCGCGCGCGTTGCGTGGAACGCTACCCTGACCCTGTTGACGTCTTCGGGATGGATCTGGGCGGAGAGGACCTCAAAGGTAATCGGTCCTTTTCTCGGCACGCCCCACAGGGCAAGCGCCCGCTCGTCCAAGGCGATATCGTCGGTATCGACATTCCACGACCATAAAGCGACGCCAGCCGCGTCGGTGGCGATGCGCAGGCGCTCCGCGTCCCAGATCAGGGCGCCCGATCCTTCCGGCGTCATCGTACGAAACCCCCGCGTTCGACCATGCCGCAGGAACACCGGTATGTTCTAAGGAACTGCAGGTCGCTAAGCTCAGGTATAGCCGGATCGAGAATGCCGGGCAATTTCCGTTGCGCCAGCCCATATCGGACGGCGGTACCACCACGTGCACCCTTGCCTCGTCATATCGGCTACGGCGACACGACATTCGGTGCAACGGGAAACGCGGGCGAGGCCACTCTGCGCTGTTAACTGTAGGCGCTCGCAATCATCGAAGCTCGTGCCCGCCAACAGGGCGCGCTTTCGCCCACCACCGCCAGACTGATGGTGTTCAAACTCCTGATGGCGGCGGCCAAGACCTGGCGAAGGTTGAAGGGCGAAAACCTGTTGCCGAAGGTCGTCGCCGGTGTCACGTTCAGGGACGGGACCGAAGTCATCGACATCCCAGCAGACCGCGCCGCCTGATCGCCGCCGTCACCCACTCTCCATCATAGCTCCAAAGAGCGTGAGCATGGGCACTTCGCCATTGTGAGAGAGCGTGAGCAGAAATCGGCGACGATTGCGAGCACAGCCGCCGATGATTGTAAGCCGCCATACCTAGCCTTGCTAATTCCGCCTCCACGGTAAGCCGATAATTTCACCCACCTCCGAGTCGCATTTTATCGGCAACCCGGCGTGCAAAACGAATAAGCTTTAGTGGAGCACAGGCTCATGAACAGGGATTGGGACGCTGAGCAGTGCCCAGCGACAATTACGATGAGCGGTGCGCGACAACTAGGATGAGCGGTCGGCGCGCTGGCGGCGGAAGGGCGGAGCCCGACCAGAGCCA
>JAABUL010008671.1_pt1 | contig 10217 bp, 7 predicted proteins | sample 5559151 | NCBI WGS metagenome assembly JAABUL01 (sample SAMN10711876, study PRJNA513368) | rock metagenome | isolation source: Antarctica rocks | place: Antarctica: Victoria Land, Pudding Butte sud | reverse complement strand
AGTTTCCAGCCGCTTCGACCAGGGCCACCTCCTCTGTCTGGCGGGGGATCTGCATCGGGGTATCGCCGCGATGGAGTCGGCGCTCGCCACGGTGGGGGCGCTCTCCCCGGCGGAGCACACGCGCCTGCCTACGCTGGCGGTCCCGGAGGCGGCGATCGGCAAGGAGTATCACCGGAGCATGCTCGTGTTCTGGCTCGCCTCCGTCGGGCGCTTCGCCGATGCCGAAGCCCTCGCCAAACCATTGATCGCGCCCACGCCGAGCCTATCAGCGCGCGGGCTGGTCGGTCTGGCGTGGCTCTCCGCCGCACTCGGGAAGCCGACGGCAGCCCGGCGTGCGTTCGCCGAGGCCCGCGCCGGCTACCGCGCGGTGCACCAGGACTTCGACGTGGGCGTGACCGATGTCCTCGAACTGCAACTCGTCGCCTTGCCATACGGGGCAGACCGACCGGCGGAGAGTCGGCATTTGGCGAACGAGGGCGAGCAGGCTTGGGCGCGGATCCGCGGGGTGCAAGGGCACAACCTTCCCCGCACCGTGCCGCTCGCGCTCCTTGTGGTGGAAGGGCAGTGGGCGGAAGCGCGTACGGTGGCGGAGGCGATGCGCGCCACGACGGCGCCGCATCTCGGCCCCGCGCGCTATGTGGTCCACGGTATCCTCGGCCAACTCGCCCGACTGCAGGGGGATGGCGCCCTGGCGTGGACGCTGGTGCGGGAGGCGTTGCCAGCGGGACCCGCCACCGACCCGGGTGACGTGTGGTTCCTGCAGACCCTGGTGGTGCATCGCCTGGCTGCCACGCTGGCGCTCGACGCGACCGATCTCCCAACGGCGCGAGCATGGCTGGAGTGTCACGACCGCTGGCTGGCCTGGAGTGGCGCGGTGCTTGGACGCGCGGGATCCCAGTTGGGCTGGGCGGAATATCATCGCGCGGCGGGCGACGACGCGCTCGCCGAGGCACACGCGAAGCAGGCCCATGCCCACGCCTCGGCGCCTCGCCAACCGCTGGCGCTGCTCGCTGCCCACCGCCTGCTCGGTGAGCTGGCGACGGGGGCGGGCAGGCTGGTCGAAGCGAGAGCGCATCTCGAGGCGGCGCTGACGCTGGCGGCGGCATGCGCGGCGCCCTACGAACGGGCGCTGACAATGCTATCCTTGGCCGCTTGGCATGGCGCACAGGGCGCGCGCGCCGCCGCGCGCGCCCTGGTGGACGAAGCCCGCACGATCTGCGCGCCGTTGGGCGCCGCGCCCGCCCTGGCACAGTCCGACCACCTGGCGGCACGCCTCGCGCTCGCCGCGAAGGATCATGCCGCCTACCCGGCTGGCCTGTCCGCCCGAGAAGCGGAGGTGCTGCGACTGGTCGCCGCCGGGCGCACCAACCGCGAGATTGCCGACGCCCTCTCTCTGAGTCCGGCGACGGTGAAAAATCACGTGGCCAACATCCTCGCCAAGACCGACACCGACAATCGCGCCGCCGCCGCCGCTTTCGCCCAGCGCCGCGGGCTGGCTTGACTCTCCGTCCATGGCCCGACCAACAGTGTGCCGATAGGCCATCCGGCCTATGTTCGTCTCGTCCCGGCACGCCGCGCGATTGAGCCGTTCGGTTGATGCGCACCCCCGCACCGCCTCCTATGCTGCGATCACGGATTAATCGCGTCACGCGGATACATCGTGACCAGAGCGAGGAGAAAGTGGCTATGGCAGCAATGTGCGAGATCCCGGTACTGATTGTCGGTGGCGGCCCCGTCGGACTCTGTGCAGCGATCTTGCTCTCCCACCACGGCATCCCATCATTGCTGGTTGAGCGCCACGATGCCACCGCCCGTTACCCGAAGGCGCGCTTCGTGAACGCCCGCAGTATGGAGATCTTTCGCCAGTGCGGCTTGGAGCGGGTCGTGCGCGAGACGGCCCTGCCTCCCGACACGGCGCGGCACGCCATCTGGGCATCCAGTCTCGTCGGTGAGGAGCGGCAGCGGGTGGCCATCGATACCGTCACCCCGGAGGGGATTGCCGGACTCAGCCCGACCTCCGGCTGCACCACTTCCCAGGAGGTTCTCGAACCGGTCTTGCTTGCCGCCGCTCGTCGCGGCGGTCTGGGCGAGGTCCGCTTCGGTTGGGAGCTCGTGACCTTCGCGCAGGACGCCGCCGGTGTGACGGCGACGCTCCTCGACCGCGCCACGGGGGAGCAGATGCAGGTGCGGGCAGATTACCTCATCGGGGCGGACGGCCCCCACAGCCGTGTCCGCGAGTTGCTGACGATCCCGATGGTCGGGCGGGCTGACGCGGCCCATTTCGTCACGATCCTCTTCCGCGCCGACCTTTCCCCGTGGGTCGCGGGCCGCTCGATCAACCTCTGCATGCTCCTGCAGGCAGAAGCACCGGGAGTGCTGCTGGCCATCGATGGGCAGGAGCGCTGGTGCCTGATGGCGAACTACTCGCCCGCGGCGGGCCAACGAGCCGAAGACTTCACGCTGGAGCGCTGCATCACGCTGGTCCGTGCGGCGGTGGGGGTGCCGGATCTCACGGTGACGATCGAGCGGGTGGCACCGTGGAGCGCTGCGGCGCGGGTTGCCGAGCGTTTCAGCGCGGGCCGGGTCTTCCTCGCCGGTGATGCGGCGCACGAGATGCCCCCAGCGGGCGGCTTCGGGATGAACGTCGGGATCGCGGATGCCCACAACCTCGCCTGGAAGCTGGCGGCGGTATCGCAAGGCTGGGCTGGGCCGTCGCTGCTCGCTACCTATGCATCCGAGCGGGAGCCGGTGGGCCGCTGGGTGACGGAGCAGATCGGGCGGATGCTCCAGACGATGGCTTCCCGGTGGCGGGCTGGCGCGGATCGGGCGGACGCGACGGTTGGGGGTGATGATCACGGGGCGCAAAGCGGCCGGATCGATCTGTTTCGGGAGGTAGGGATGGTCTTCGGCGCCGCCTACTATTCCGCTGCGGCCGTCCCGGACGCCACCACGCCCACCGAAGTCGCGAACCCGGTGACGGACTATGCGCCGGAGGCGCGTCCTGGCAGCCGAGCGCCGCACGTTTGGCTGGCGCGCGCGGGCGAACGCATCTCGACGCTCGACCTGTTCGACACCGCCTTTGTGCTGCTGGCAGGCCCGTCGGGTGGTGCATGGTGCGAGGCAGCGGAGCACGTCGTCAGTTCTCTCGGAGCACCGCTGCGGGCGTATGCCCTCGGGGAGGGCGGCGACCTGAGGGATCCGGAGGGAGCGTGGCCAGACGTCTATGGCGTCGAGCCGGATGGCGCGGTGCTCGTCCGGCCGGATGGGCATGTGGCCTGGCGTTCGCGGGGGAGGGCCGAGGACGCACCGGGGACACTGGATTGCGTGCTTCGTAGCGTGCTCGGGAGCGGTGCGTGGCACGATGAGGAACGACGGACTGGTTCCACAGCCGGAGCACGATCGTCTGGCGTGTAGGCGGGATTGCCTACGGCTGCTCTCATGGATGGATCACTCGCGGTACCTGACCGCGTCGGAAGAGGACGAGGAGGAATCACCATGCGCAAATCCCTCGCGAGTATTTCCCTGATGCTCATGCTCACGCTCGGTCTCGTGCCTGCAACGATCTCCGCCAACACCGGCCCGCCCATCCCCCACGAGCAGGAGCGCGCGCTCGGATATCAAACCAATCCCGAGACGCCGGCCTTCGCCGACCATCAGAGCCAGGATGTCACTGCCGTGCAGCAGCGCTTCACCGACGCGGTACGACGCGGGGATGTCCCGGCTGCCATCGCCATGCTGACGGATGATGCCACCTGGGCCGGGACGGGGCTATGCGCTCAGACCGCGTGCGTCGGCAAATTGGCGATCCAGGCGGAGATCGCGCAGCAGGTCGCGAGCCACGTCCACATCACCGCCCTGAGCGTGACGGCGCATGGTACTCAGGTGATCCAGCGCGCCGAACTCCGGTTTGACGGTCTCCCGGTCGGAATTGAGCGGATCGTAGGGACGGCGACGTTCACGATCCTTGCGGACAAGATCGCGTCCTTCCGCTTCGTGCCCGATCTGGGGGACGCGCAAACGCTCACCTTCCTAAAGGCCCAGGCGACGCGCAACTTCATCCGGAGGCTGGGCGACGGGTAGCTCGTCGCGCACGGACAGGGCCCAGTGTTACGGAACGTGTCACCAGCCGCAATCTGGCCGACGCTTCAACTGCTCGCAGGCGATTTTGTCGTCGGACGACGGGCCAGCCCCACTCGTCAAGTGCCGATTCTCTGAAAAAGCGTGGCACTTGACCGCATTCTCGGCAGATTGGACGCGTCGTTGCTCGTACGAACACCCGCCGAACCGGGAGGAAGGGCCGACTCTGTCGCTTCTCGGCACTTCCACAACGCTGAGGATGACGACTTGCCTGCCGAATCTGGTCGTTCCGTCCCAGAAGAGCCTCACAGATTGCGGCTCATAGCAGCTTCCGTAACACTGGGCCAGGCACGGGACACGACGATAATAAAGAGATGCGTTTAACCCAGACACATGGGATTGACCGGCCGTGGTCTCCGCTCCTTGGGAGGTTTTTGCGTTACGGCGAAAACGCACGTCCTTGCTGATTCCATGAAGCGCCCCTTGACCATGCGTTACTGCGTCGCTTCGAGGGCATCGGCGATCACCGCATCCAGCGGCAGCGCTTCCCCGCTCGCCCGCGCCGTGGCTGCGGCTTCGTCACCGAGGCGCATGCGCACCGCTTCCCGCGTGCGTGTGTCGCCTGCCGGGTCTGCCGGCGGCAATGACGATCCCAGCCGCCGTTGCAGCGCGTCTCCTGCCCCGATCAGGCGCGCCGCCCGCTCAAACTGCCCCATGGCCACGGCGACACCCGCCAGCCCGTCGAGGCACCACGGGAGATAAAGGGGGTTGCCAATCTCCCCGAACAACTGCACGCCCTCCCCCAACGCGGCGCGTGCCTGCACGATGTCTCCCGCAGCCAACTCTACATGCCCCAGCAGCGTGAGAATCATCGCCAGCGGCCAGCGGTCGTGATACTGCCGGAGGATCGTCAGGGCGTCCATCGCCAGTTCGCGCGCCCCCGGTATATCCCCCTGCCACAGTGCAATCTGCGTGAGCGCGGAGAGCGACTGGGCAACACCGCGCTCGTCCCCATGCGTTCGGCGCAGGGTCAGCCCCTCGGCATGCCGCATCCTCGCGCGGTCGAAGTCACGCTCTTGCTGCGCGACGATGCCAAGGAGCCATAACGCCTCGGCCGTCCGCCCCGCATCACCGAGGGTGCGAAAGATCGCCAGCGCTTCTTCCGCTAGCGTGTCGACGCGCGCGTAGTCGCTGCGGTGGAACGCCTGCCACGCGAGGGCGACCAAGGCATCCGCGATCCCACCGATATCCCCCCCTTGCCGGGACAACGCGAGACTCTCCTCGTAAAGCGGCGCACCGCGTGCAGCGTCACCCGTGAGACTCGCCATGTAGCCCAGATGGACCAGCATGGTCGTGATGCTCACCGGATCCCCGATCGCCCGCGCGTGCGTCAGGGCCTCCTCGTAGTGCGCGGTCGCCTCGGGATACTGACCCCGTTGCCCCACGAGCATGCCGCCCGCGTTGAGGGCGGCGATCAGGAGACGGCGCTCCCCCTGTGCCCGCGCGCGGGCGATGGCATCCGTCACGAGAGGCTCCGCCGCGTCTACCGCACCCTGCGCGATTGCCAGCCGTGCCGCCCCGATCAGTGCCTGTGTGCGCGTGGGGGAGGCGGTGTCCGCATCGTGGGTGGGCAGATGCAACGCCTGATCGAGCCATTCGCGTCCTTCCGCAACCGAACCCCGCCGGAGCCAGAAGGGCCAGAGCGCGCCGGCCAGACACTGCATCAACACGCCATCCGCGTGATCGCGCGCCCAGCCGAGTGCGGCGCGCGCGTTGTCCTGTTCGCGCTCCAACCGCACGAGCCATGTTCCCTGATCCGGCCCGTCAAGCTCCGGTAACGCCATTCGGGTGAGGGCCAGTGTGTCGTCGGCGTGGCGGCGGTGCATGCGCTCCACCTCTCCGCTCTCGGCTAAGCGTTCCAAGCCGTATTCGCGCACCGTTTCCAGCATCGTGAAACGTGGCTCGTCCCCCGATCCGCCTTCCCGATGCAGCAGGCTCTGGTCCACAAGCGCGCCGATCCACTCCGCGATGTCCCGTGCCGCGAGCACGGCATCCACATGTGCGCCCTCTGTATCGCCCGGCATACACACGTTCTCTGCGCCTTCCCGCGTGCACCCCGCAGGAAACACGCTCAACCGCCGGAAGGCCGCTTGTTCGCCCGCGCTCAATAATGCGTAACTCCAGTCGAGCGTCGCGCGCAGCGTTTGCTGGCGTGCGGGCAGATCGCGTGCGCCGTCCGTGAGCACGCGCAACCGCGAGGAAAGCCGCAACAGCAGGACGGCGGGCGAGAGCGTGGTGAGGCGCGGTGCGGCCAATTCCAGCGCGAGGGGCAGCCCGTCCAGACGGTTGCAGAGCGCGGCAATCGTTGGTGCGGTGGTCGCGTTCAGCACGAAATCCGGCGCCGCCGCCTGCGCGCGATCCATCAACAATGCCACTGCCGGGACCTGCGCCAGTTCCCTGAACGGGAGCGCGTGCGCGAGCGTGGGGGTGCGCAGCGGCGGCACGAGGTAGAGATGTTCGCCCCGCAGATGCAACCGGGCGCGGCTGGTCACGAGCACGCGCAGACCCGGGCAGATCGCCAGCAGATCGGCGATCACCGGCGCGGCGGCAACGACGTGTTCGAAGTTGTCGAGCAGCAGCAGCAGATGCTTTTGCCGCAAATGCAAACTCAGCGCCTCGGCGAGTGCGCGCTCGGGCACCTCTTTGACACGCAGCACCTGCGCGATGGCCGTGATGACGCGGGCAGGATCACGCAGCGGTGCCAACGCCACGAACGCCGCCCCATCGGCGTACTGATCCGCAACGGCGTGGGCCACGTGCAGGGCGATCCGGGTTTTCCCCACGCCGCCGGGACCCATGAGCGTGAGCAACCGCACCGGGGTGTCCGCGTGGGCGCGGTGCAGCAACGCCTCCACCTCCGTGAGTTCGCGTTCCCGACCGATCAGCGGGGAGGGTGCGAGCGGTAGAGCACAGGCGGGCCCGCCCGCCGCGCCCGCCGTGGCTGTCGTCGCTGCGCGACCGCGGGTCACGGCGGCATCGAGGGCGGCGGCATCCGCCTCGCCGAGCGCGAGCGCACGCACGAGCGCCCGAACCGTGTCGCGGTACGGCGCGCGTCGAAAGCCACGCTCCAGTGCACTGACCGCCTGCGCCGTGAGGCCGGCCCGTTCCGCCAGTTGCTCTTGCGAGAGCGCGGCAGCCAGACGATGGCGCCTGAGGAGCGCCCCGAATGTCCGGGGGCCGTCTGCATCCATGACTGTCCCCCGCATCTGACCCACCCGGGCCGGACAGAGCCAGTGTCGTTCGAGAAGCACGCAACTGTATGCGTAACTGTATGAGGTGTCGCTGTTGTGGTCAAGCCGCAGGGCGCACACTGATCACGGATCGATCCACCGATGTGTGCAGAGGACAGACAAGCGCAGAGCGCGCGACAGGAGCGATGAGCGATGGCACTTGTGATGATCCATGATGCCCCCGGCCAGACTGAGACGCGGAACGACCAGGTGATGGAGAGCCTGCACCGGCATGGCGTGACGGTGCCGGCAGCGGGGCAAATCCTCCATCTGGCCGGCCCCTACAACGGCGGGTGGCGCACGGTGGATGTGTGGGAGTCGCAGGAGGCCGCAGACCGCTTCTTCCGCGACCATCTGTCGGTGGCCTTTGCCGAAACCGGCGGCATCCCCGAAGGCCCGGAGCCGCAGGTCTTCCCCGTCCACGACCTCTACACCTAGCACCCGGGCATCTCCTGTTTTTACCGTACCCCAATCGTCATGGTCCCACGGACCGCAGCTCTGCAAGGAGAAATCAGATGCCCTACGCCGTTGCACAGGAACTACCGGGGATAAGGAACAACAACGCCAAAGCGGAAAGGATAGAGACAATGCGACTCTGGAAACGCCTATCGGTGGGGTTTCTCGTGCTCACACTGGCAACAGCCATGTTCACTCCCGGCGGGGTCGCGGCGGCGGATGACCCCGCAACCGTGCTGCAACGCTTCACCGCCGCCCGCAATCGCGGCGACATCGCCGGGGCGATCGCGCTGCTCGCGGACGACATTCGCTTTGTCGAGGGGCCCTGCATGGCCGACCGCCCGTGTGTCGGTGCTGCGGCGGTGCGCGAAGTCCTGCAAGGAGCCGTTCCCCTGCACATCCAGCTGACGGCTGTCGGCGTCCCGCAGGTCTCCGGCACGACCGCGCGGCAGCGGTTCGAGGTGCGCGGCGACTTCTTCGGCACGACGGGGATCACGCGGATCATCGCCAACGCGACGGTTGAGGTGCGCGACGGCAAGATCGCCAGCTATATCGCCGTCGCGGACGAGAGCGATGGGCCGACGGCCCAGTTCCTGGCGTATCAACGCGCCGCGCAAGGGCCGCCGACCGCGCCGCCACGGACGGGTGGGGGCGGGGAAGCCTCCTTCATCCGCCGCCTCGGCGACGGCTAGCGAACGGGCGCGGCAGCGCGCTCGAGCGCGACCGTCCCCACCGTCTACCGCGCGCCTATTGGGGACGAGGCTACGCATCCGAGGCTGTCCATACGGTGCTGGAATGCGCGTTTGCCACGCTCGGCTTCAACCGGATCGAGGCGTATTGCACGGTGGAGAACGTCGCTTCGATCCGGGTGCTGGAGAAGGTCGGGATGCGGCGGGAAGGGGTGCTGCGCGAGGACGTGGTTATCGACGGGCAAGCGCGCGACCGGGCGGTCTATGCCCTGTTCCGACGCGGCTGGCCAGCGGGCTAACAGGTCAAAGGAGGGTGTCAATGAGTATCTCGGAAATGGTCGGCGCGCGGCTGACCAGCGGGCTAACAGGTCAAAGGAGGGTGTCGATGAGTATCCCGGCAATGGTCGGCGCGCGGCTCGGTCGCCGTCGGTTCCTGATGATCGCGGGCGCAGCGGCGGGGAGCGCAATCCTCGCGGCGTGCGGTGGGAGCAGCACAGCAACGGACACGCCGAAGGCGGCAGCGCCGACCACCGCCGCAGCGACGACCGCCCCAGCGAGCGCGGCGGCCGCCACCCGGCCCGCCGGTTCCGTCGCGGCGAGCACGGTCGGCGCCATCGCCCCGGTAGCCTCGACGACGGCATCCAGCACAACGGCGATTGGGAGCGCGACGACCGCCTCGGGCAGCGCGGCGGCGAGCGCCACGGGCGGCATCCAGACGATGGTGATCGAGGCATTTGACTACGGGTTTAAGACGCTCGGCAGCATCCCGGGCGGCCCGACCCGCGTGCAGATGAAGAACACCGGCAAGGAAGTGCATCACGCCCAGTTCATGCTGCCCAATCCGGGCGTCACTCCCGAGCAGATTGTCGCCGCCGTCCAGAAGGGGCCGGACGTCCTGTTCGCGTCGGCCACCTGGGCAGGCGGGCCGGGGGTGGCCCAGCCCGGCGGCAGCACGGAGGTGATCCTCGACCTCAAGGAGGGGCAGTACATGCTCGCCTGCTTCGTCCCCGGCGACGACCACATCCCGCATATCGCCAAGGGGATGATGCTGCCGCTCACGGTGACCGCCCCCGCTGTTGCCGCACCCACGACGCCCGCGGTGAACGGCGCGATCACGCTGTTCGACTTCACCATCACGATGCCGGACACCCTGCCCGCCGGCAAGAGCATGTACACGGTGACGAACACGGGGGCGCAGATCCACGAGCTGATCGTCATCCAGATCGCGCCCGGCAAGACCGCGGACGACGTCAAAGCGTACTTCGATGCCCCGCGCACCGCGCCGCCCGGCCCGCTGCCCGGCACCTTCACGGGGGGGATGAACGCCCTGTCACACGGGGGCGCGGGGGTCGTCACGCTCGATCTGACGCCGGGCACCTACGCGGCGATCTGCCTGATCCCCGACCAGTCGATGCCGCACGGGCGTTCGCACCTCCATCTCGGCATGGTCAAGGGCTTCACCGTCAAGTAGCATCCCGACGATCGCGACGAAGGGGCGCGGCACCGGCCGCTGCGCCCCTTCTGTTTGCCTCGGGCCGCCGTCGCCACCGTGCCGCGGCGCGGTCAGCGGCGGGCGAGGCCGAGCAAGGCGACGAGCAGTGCATGGAATCTGTCAGTTTGGGGTGTACCCTATGTTCTGACGGAGTGTGGGTCGAGCGGGATACCGTCCGTGCGTTCTACCGTAATTGGCACGAGGTTGCCCACG
>JAABUL010008669.1_pt1 | contig 10218 bp, 10 predicted proteins | sample 5559151 | NCBI WGS metagenome assembly JAABUL01 (sample SAMN10711876, study PRJNA513368) | rock metagenome | isolation source: Antarctica rocks | place: Antarctica: Victoria Land, Pudding Butte sud | reverse complement strand
AAGCCATGCATGTTTCATCACATGCAGAGCATGAAGATCAGATGTGAAGCTCACAGTCTGAAACACTCATCCACAAAGAGGCGTATCCATGAAGTCGCCTTGTAGGGTATACCATTGTTGCCCAGCAAGTCCAGACGCCGGCCAGCTTCTGCAGCATCAAGCCCCTTGCAGGCCTGCGTTGCCACCATAAACATTTTGAGGACTTCCGGCATACACAGGACTGTAAGACTGCGCATTGGTAGTGCAGGTTTGCCCAACAGGCTCTGCAATGCTGATAGGCATGCTCAAGTGATGGTGTATCACGGAAAAAAGGCTGCAATGCTGCTTGCAATACACAGTCATGCGCAGCTGTGAGGAGCGAGCAGGATGCATGAGGCAAAACCTGTGCATCCCCAACAGGCTGCCACACAGAGATAATTGATAGGGAAGCTTTGGCAACATAACTTGCATAGGACTCTTCTGAGACGACAGGCAACAGGCAGCAGCCTCATGCAACAGGCAACAGGCAGAATGGGACAGGCAGTCACCTTCAACAAGACAGACAACAGCTTCCAAGCAAGCAAGCAATGGCAAGCAGGCAACAGACATGTTGTATCATAAAGCTTGCCTGGTGGAAGTCCATGTAGCAGCTGCCAACTGTCAAGCTGGCTCTGTACGGTTTGCCGTCACTCACAATGAAGCGCACGCCCTCAAACACAAAGTACTGCAGGCCTGCATGGGTCTTCTTGGTGTATAGGGTCTGCCCTCGCCCCTGAAACGCCAAAGGCCATGCCAGGGCCTGCAGCAAATGCTGTATCACACACTTGCAAGGGGTGTTGTACATTCACGCAAGGCAGCTCTTGCTTGAAGCATTGCAGCTGACAGAGATGAATGAGGTAAACTGATGAGTGGATGAGATGATTGTCTGCAGCAACAGTAACCAGCTGCTGCTGCAGGGCTTCCCTTGGCTACTTCAGCTCCCCTTGGCGTGTCAGTCATGCTGTCAGGTGTGCTCACTATACTACCACAATCATCTGGTATCTATGATGGGCCTGCTGAACAAGCTAAGTGTTTCATGCCACAGTTTGCATGAGGCCAAGCAGTCAGCTTGCTCTCAGGTCCATGTAAGTTACCTTGGCGTGTCGCACCAGCCACACAAGAGGTGAGGCATTAGCTGTCAGGATCTTGACATCTGCTGGCGCCCACACATACACTGTGCTGGCATTGCCAAGATTACAAACCTCCCTGAACCAGTTCCTGACCTGACCATAGTTGATGACCCAGGCAAAGAACCACACTGCTGTCATCCACCACACAACAAACATGATCTACATGGACAGCATGGCTTTAGGCTCCCGACATGCAGGTCTAGCTGTTGATGCAGGGGCTTGTACTTGTCTAAATGTATTGGGCTTGTACATGACTGAATGTTGATGCAGGGGCTTGTACAGCATCTGCTGTCCATGTTATGCACTCGAGGAGAAGTAGGCATGCCACACAGTATTCTGTGCAGCTGCATCTCATGCAGAACATATGACCTTCAGGCAGCGGTTGGTCACTGTGCTGTGCATGCTGAGGATCCAACTTTATGCTGGAACGACAACATCCTATACTGTGCCAAACATATTCACACCTTTAGCCAGCACACATGAATACGCTGAAGCAGGGAAAGCAATGTAAACATCCATATATAGCAGAAGCTATCAAGGTTCATGCCTTTTCAGTTGACAAACCTTTGAGTTGAAGTCAAATGTACCAAAGATAAAGTAGTCGCCATAGAAGCAAAGTCCATCAATGCCAGAGACCTGGCAGTCACTGTAATAGTCCCAAAGCACCAGTATGAACAGAGCTGTACAGCTCAAAGAGAACAGACAGCACAAGCTGTACCCAATCTGCAAGTCAAAACATTGCAGACTTAGCTTTGGGAGCATAATGCTTATCTGCAGACTTGCACAACTCACAAGTGCTACAAGGTTGTTTTTGCAGCAGCAGCAGCTGTCAATGGCAAGGTGTTGTTGTGTTGTGAAACAGCAATTTAGCTGCCCAAAAGGCTTTGCACATAGACATGTGCTGCTGGGGATCAACAAGGAGTCACAAAACATTGCAGTGGAACACATGGGCTAGGCCAGTCATGCAGGTTGAGTGAAAAGCAGATGCTCACCAAGCCAGCAATAGAGTCCTTGTACCCTGTGACATGCAAATATTGCCCTTCAAGATTCACAGCCATGCGGGTATCGTGGAAGTTGTTCTTCTCCTTCAGTCCCTGCACAGCATTGGGGGTCAAATGGGGTGAGTGGGGTGAATGCGAAAGCTGAGAACCTGGTCGGCGAACAATTTACAGCTCTAGTGCCATATGATAACACTCAAGCTTTGCATCAAATTTGAGGCTGTATATAGCTGGACTGTGTGGCAGCTCACCTCTTTGTTGTGCTTGGCTTTTGGGGTGCTCTGGTTGCTGTTGCGTACTACCAGCTCGAGTCGGGTAGAAGGCGTATGCTGGCGGTTTGTACGGAAGAGCTTGACCAGGAAGTACAGAACAACATAAACCACCACTACGCCCCAGAAAACAAAGACTGCGATCGGCCCTGGGTCTCGCAAGCTCGTCACACGAGGCTCACACTCGGGCGGTGCACACTCTTCGGGACCAGTGGGGTACCCTCCCATTTTGAGCGAGTTCTGCAACCTCTAGGCCGTGTATATAGTTCCAAGTAAGACCTTCGCACTGTTAAAGAGGTCACACAGCGGATGTTGCCGCAAGGCAGCAGCGACAGGACAGGACAACCGCATTGATTTGCGTTCAGACTTTTGGAGATCACACGCTTTGGGCCATGACCATTCCCGGACGCCGTGCTAGCCGTGCTGACGGCGCTGCATGTACATTTATGTCGTCGCAGCATGCAGTCAAGCTTTATCGAATTAGTCAGATTGAAATCACGAAATCGTCAATGACTAATAAACTGAGCTACTCTACCACTCGTTAATCTTCTTCAAGCCGAACAAGGTATTTCGTTCGCTTTCTTGCACCGAAATTGCTGGCCGGCTCCACGTTGTGATACCTTGAAGCATTGCTTGCAATCTCTGACTTGCGAGAAGGCTCCTGACATATGCGCATCCTTTGATTGTGGTTTGACTCATTCACCCGGCTCAGATGGACTTGGCGTCAGAAACTGACGCCATGCTTCAGGAAGATGCAAGCGCGAGCGAGGCACCTGTGGCCCAGCCAGCTGACGGCTCCGAGACTGCAGAGGCAATGATAGGCATTGAAGCACAGCCCGGTCCGTCTGTGGCCGCGGTTGTAACAGCCCAGCAGCAAGTCGACGACGGTGAACAGGTTACTACAACTACAGAAACCTATGTGGCCGTACCAGATACCGCAGCGGATGCAAGTGCAGCAGGCGTAGCAACAGAAAGCACTGCCCCGAGCGAGCCCGGCACTGCAAGTCTGGCTGAGCCTAGTGTAGCACAAGAGGATCCAGCCTCAGATCAGCGAGCTGAGCAACCTGTTGTCAGCATGGACGCACATGTGAACGGCGTAGCAGAAACAAACGGCACAGCAGACACGAACGGCACAGCTGAGACTCCTCAGGCTGAACCTGAAAGAGGACGTAGCAGAAAGCGCAGAGCAAGGTGGGGACCACCTGCAAATGCTCCAGCAGAGTCTGCTGCTGAGGCAACAGCTGATGGGGAGCCAACTGGCCGCAAGAAGAGGCGCAGCAGATGGGAGGAACCAGCCCCAGCTGCTGATGATTCACAGCAGCTTGCCATCCTTGACATGAGCGCAGGCTCAGGCTTCCCACATGAAATTGTGCTTGCTGGCGGCATCAAGGTGAGACACGCAGGACATTTTATTTGTGAAATGGTCATGTAGAGAAATTAGGTCTGAACATGGTGCCTCATGTCCTGTGGCACAATTCTCTACATTGATGCATACATTTAAGACTGGATGAAGTGTCAAATGCTGCATTGATCTGACAGGGTCGCTTGCATCAACGTAGCATGCTCAAACAGTTTGTGGCAATCCAGGGAGAAGGGACATATTTGTCACGCGACGTGCATTTGCTCATCTCTCCTTGTTCATGCGCACTGTATGCTTCGTTGATTGATGGAGTTGTGAGGCTGCAGGTGACACTGCCACCTGCCCTGACTGGAGCCATCACCAGCGCTGACCCTAAGATTCGTGAACTGCAAGAACAGCTCAATGATGTCAACCGCAAAATCCTCAACAATGAGCTTGATATACCCCCAGAGGGTGAGCGCTCCCCCTCCCCCCCGCCCCGCTATGACCAGAATGGCCAGCGTCTGAACACCCGGGAAGTCAGGTACAAGGACAAGCTCATGGACAGGCGATCATTCCTGATTGAAGAGATGATCAAAGCAGATCCCAGCTATCGGCCCCCAGCTGATTATCGCCCTCGCAAGAAGGAGCGCAAAATTTTCATTCCTCAGAAGGACTACCCTGGTTACAACTTTATCGGGCTGATCATTGGACCCAGAGGAAACACCCAGAAGCGCATGCAGAAGGAGACAAACACCAAGATTGCTATCAGGGGCCGGGGCTCTGTCAAGGAAGGCGCGGCCAGGGACCCCAAGTACGACTATGGTGAAGAGGAAGAGCTGCATGTGCTCATATCTGGAGACACTCAGCAGGACGTGAGTCTGGCTTTCTGCTCACAATGTAACAACTCTGCTGACATTTCGTGGCTTGACACAGTGTACCTTGGTCTGTGACATGCTACACAGAGCAATTGAGCACTGCTGTCATTCTTTGCACAGACATGGTCATCAAAGGCTGTGCATGGGCAATGTAATGGTCAGCCTATTGTTTGCTGCCTTGGACACTTTGTCACTGCCCAAGGATCAGTTCAAGTATCCAAAATTCTTTGTCTCAGAACATTTGTAACATTACCTTTTGTGACCAATGCGCAAGGCATTTGAGCCATGCTCTTTCATGACACACATTTTTGCTGTGCAGGTTGATGCTGCAGCTCAGATGATCCAAGATCTGTTGGTGCCAACTGATGAAGCCAGGAATGAGCATAAGCGGGTTCAGTTGCGTGAGCTGGCAGCCCTGAATGGCACCCTCAAAGATGACCAGCATTGCTACCTGTGTGGTGAATCTGGCCACAGGTACCTCCCATCTTGTTTGCTCCCCCTTCCCATCATCTGCCAAAATAGGTTTGTGTTGTGTGACAGTGCGACATGCCCTGTACCATGCTGTACCAGTGCAAAATGTGACCTGTGACAGGTCACAGCAATTGAGCAAAGAAGAAGTTCCGCAGGGGTAGCAGGTCTTTGATGGTTTATTGTGTGTGCAAACAGAAGTCTGTGTGTATCATCTGCTGTACATTTGTGCAAGAGGTTTACAAGGCAGATTGTAGGACAGCATGCCTGTGGTCTTGCCAGCGGCATGTGCCTTGCGTGTCCGTACGATGGAATTCTCACCACTCTCAGTCTCTGGTTTTGCGCACAGATTGATCAGGTCTGAGTGCTCTCCTCGGGTCAGAGCATTGTCTGCCTAACTGGTCTTCTGGTCTTCTGCCTGTGCTTGTGACATTTGTCTTATGCATCACAATCAACGGACACTGCAGCCATCCACTCATCCACTGATGTCAGACTTGTCTCTGATGCATGAAAGGAACCTTTGTATCACACACAGAAGATCGTTTGAATGGCTGTTGTGAGCGCAGGCAGTTTGAGTGCCCCACACATCAGGGGGAGATCTACAAGCTGCCCACAGCAGTGCAGGAGCAGGTGAACATGCTGTACCAGAGGGACATTGCCCGCATGGCTGGGGAGGGCAAGGACACCAAGGGCATGGAGGACGAGTACAAGACCTTCCTGGCTGAACTGGGCGGCAAAGACTCACGAGAGCTTGGCGGCTCAGGTCAGTACAACCCCATTCACCCTTGCAGTGTTGGGCAACATGACTGTTCTCCATGCCAGATGTTGTGAATGACCCTGTTCTGATATATCCTTGTGGACTGGAAGCAGGATGTCATCAGCGATAGCTGTGTCATGCTTTTGTGCAGATTAATGCATCCAAGTCGTATTCTCTATCATTGCAGAACACTCACTCTGTATCAACACTCTTTCACGATTGCTCTGTACAGTGCATTGCACATCCTGTCAGTCTTCAAGTGTGATCAACACATGCGCAATGTCCTGAACAAATGACTGAACAACAACAACAACAACAACGACAGTCTGAACAAGCCCTTGCTCATGCTGACACTGCACACTTTCACCACAGGTGGTGGTCCTCCCTCTTTTGGAGGTGGTGGTGGCGGTGGCGGAGGGTTCAGTGGTGGCAATAGCTTTGAAAGGCCAGGCTTAGGTGCTCCTGCACGCAGCGGCAAGATGCGGCCTGGTGATGAGCTGCCAGATGACTGCAAGCTGTATATCGGCAACCTGTCCCCCAACATCACTGATGAGACCCTGAAAGCAATGATGGCACCCTTTGGCAATGTTCTCCATGCTGTTGTCCTGCTGGACATGGTCACACAGCAAAGCAGAGGCTATGGCTTTGTCCACATGGACAATGCAAACAGTGCAGCCTCAGCCGCACAGGCACTGAGTGGCAAGCTTGTTGATGGCAAGCCATTGGTGGTGAGGCAGCGGTCTGAGCCCCCTGGGGGTAGACCCATGGGCGGCGGGGGGCCCGACAACTCACGCCCCTTTGGTGTGGGTAACAGGGACGACAGCAAGCTATTTGTCGGCGGCATCAGTCAGAGCGTCACAGACGACGTGCTGCGGCAGATCTTTGGCACATATGGCATTGTGCTTGATGTGCGCCTCATCACAGACCGCGACACCAACCTACCAAAGGGATACGGCTTTGTCACCATGGACAGCCCCGGCGCAGCCCACAGCGCCATCAAGGGCTTGTCTGGCTACAAGCTGGCAGACAAGACCATCTCAGTCAGAATGGCAGGAGCAAACAAGGGCGCCCCAGGCATGCCAGGCATGGGAGGCTTCACCCCTCCCCCCATGGCAGCCCCCGCCTACCCTGGGGCTGCTGGAGCCCCTAGACCATATGGCGGCCCCCAAGGTCCAGCTGGTGCTGTGGCATCCCCATACGGTCCTGGGGCAGTGCCAGGTGCCGCTGGCGCGCCCCACTACCCCCACCCAGGCCAAGCCCCCCCAGCAGGATACGGCCCCCCAGCAGCAGCCTATGGTACCCCTCCCGCAAGCTACGGCGCACCCCAAAGCAGCGCACCAGCAGGGTATGGTCCACCTGCACCTTATTCACAGCCACCAGCAGGTTATGGTCCACCAGCAGGTTATGGGCAGTATCCTCCTGCAGGCTACAGCATGCCACCACCCGGTTATGGTCCACCCATGGCATATGGGCAACAACCAGCAGCAGGCCAGCAGGCAGTGCCAGCAGCACCACAGGCAGCTGCTTACGCTGCTCCTCAGGCACAGCAACCACCAGCAGCATATGGTCAGCCAGAACAACCGCCTCTCCCTCAAGATACTTCTGCACCTCCATTGCCTAAAGATGAGAAAGTGCAAAGTGAATATGAGCGTTTCATGTCTGAAATTGGTTTGCCAAGATGAGATTGAGTATGGCATTGATATTATGAACTTGACATGATGCAGCTCTGGTGAGGCAGGTGTTGGTGCGTGCAACTATCTGACAAGCAGTATGTGTATGTTTGAACCTCAGGATGCTGCGGTCGTGCTTTGCATCGGCAAATAGCGTCAAGCAATGTGTGTATTGCAGACTGATCCTGCAGGCTTCTAGATGCACATGTCAAGACAGGCAGTGCTTGCGACCAAGCTGGCATCACTTGACTGCTGCTCAGTGAGAGTAGCTCGTTTGCGTATGCTGATCCTTCCAAATTATGAGTTTCGAAATCAACTGACTCTCATCTTTCTATGTGCGCAGCATGTACACTTGTGTGAGGCAGTACTCCTGTACTGGCATTCGCACCAACAGCAATGCCTAATAATCTTGCCGCATGTACAGGGCAAAAACTGCAGCCGAAATGCTACCGTAGCTGAAACAGAAGATGTTGCTATCCATTGTCATATCATTCATTGTCATGCATGTGTATGGCAATTGTGTAATCAGCAACTGATAAGCCGGGAAGTTGGAAGTCATATGCACCTGTGTATATGGCACCTGATTTTGGTGGATCAGTATCACTACACACGTGGTGAGTTCTGAAAGTGCAGGCAACAAGGATCTCAATGCCCTTATAGTCAAAGTGGCAAGGTGGTGCATTCAACAAGTGTAACAGTATGTCAATATCAAATTCATTCACTGTCAGCATTGAAGAAATAACGGGCATAAACTCATCATGTCATAACACATGCAAAAGCTGACAAAAAGCCCAATATGGACAAGAAAATGTTCAACAGATGATAGACTCCCAGCACACACTGAGCCTTTTCAGTTGCTTGCAGATGCAGACAGCATGCAAAGATTAGACTGCACCCCCACTGTGCCTGATCAAGTTGTCAAAGAAAGCTGGCGCCAAGTCTTTTAGCGGTGGCAGTACATGCGAGGGAGCATCAAACAGTGCTTGAAGCTGGCTTTGCGATTGTGACTGCTTGGTCATTGACAAAGCTGCTTGCTGTACAGGCTGCTGCACAGCAGCTTTGCCAAAAGCTGCCTCAAAAGCACTGGGCTGATTGCTTTGCAGTGGTGTGCTTGGCTGAAAGCTTGCATGATGCATATGCGTGGCAGACCTGGCTATGGCATACTGCCTATCCTCCGTCAGAATGAGCAGGGGACTGACACCAGCAGGAGCTATATCCAGGGACGCAGAATGTAACTTGGTGCCAGGCAGAGCAAACAGCAAAGCAGCTACAGTAGCTTGACCCAGACTCCAAGAAAGCTGCGGCTGACCAGACGATGGGACAAACAGGAAGACTGCTGAAGTACCCATACTCGCCTGCTGTCCTTCAGGATCAGGAACAGTCATAGGCCCTTGTAGCATCTCTGCTGTGTTGGAACCAACATCTGCACTGGTCCTGGGATTCTGAGCCTGCTGCTGAAGGCCAGCAGCTTGCCCTTCATGAGATCCCTTGTGCCCATCAGCGCCTGCCTTTTGTGACCCCTTCTGCCCCTCAGCAACTGCCTTTTGTGGAGCAACAGCCACAGCTATGCAGCTGCTTTCAGGGTCCACAGCAAGCGCTGAACATGTGAGGGCATATGACCACCAAATGGACTCTGTCAACAAATTCCAGACAATCAGCGAAGCGGCCGGTCCTGTAGTGTAGCCAGCCAGGAAATGTGTGTTGGGTACAAACAGCAGCTTCACAATGGGGCACCCCTGATTGCCTGGGGGGCTAGCCAGACTAGTCAGCATACTGTTGGTGTAGGGATCCCACAAAGTGACTTCATCCTGTGATGCCACACCCAAGATGCTGCCATCACTGCTGAAGGCAGCTGCAGTCATTGCTTCCCCTGCGCCCACCACGTCAATGTTGCTTTCATGTCTGCGGCTGTAAACAGTACACACTCAAGAGTGCCAGAGCAAGCCACGGATCAGATCATATGGCCTGTGTTGGCAAGCTGCATCTTATGTGCAATTTGCTCAAACCTTCAAGGACAGCATCACTCAGGAGTGGTGTTTTCCATCAAAAGACAGGCATAAATCTTAATTCATAGAATCTCACTGTGGCTGAGAGGGCAATGGTGTATTAAATGTTGTAGTTGCACACATGCTGATCATGTTTGGAGATGCCAATGCTAGCATGCACAAGCGCTCCAGCCTTAACGGAAGTCAGCTCAAAATTTTCTTGCTTTGGTAATCTGGAAAGCTTAGTGACGGAGTTGTCAGCATCATTGGTGGTGTAATGCAGAAGTGGTCTGACCTGTATGAGTGCCGACAGACTGACACCGCCAATGAGCCCCGCTGCCTGCCTTGCGCTCGTCTTGTCTCACCCATACTCTGAAGTCGCCATTGCTGCTGGTGGTTGCAGCCATGTGGCGATTGGGGTGATACGCCAGACTTGTGATTGTGCCTCCCCTGCACCAATAGTGCAGCTACGCATTGACTCACGGACAAGCCTCAGCTTTCTGCACATGCCAGACAGGGTACAGCATCAGAAGGTATGACAGGCAATATGCAACATGCAGCATTTCGAAGCATTGCAGCATAATTTGTTTGGCAGACAGGTGGTAATGCCTGTGATGATCGCGCAGAGAGGTATGCTTGCCACTCCACAGTATCTGTGCCATGATCCATGACTGACAGCTGCCGCTGCTTTTGTTTGCTGCAGCAA
>JAABUL010008667.1_pt1 | contig 10219 bp, 11 predicted proteins | sample 5559151 | NCBI WGS metagenome assembly JAABUL01 (sample SAMN10711876, study PRJNA513368) | rock metagenome | isolation source: Antarctica rocks | place: Antarctica: Victoria Land, Pudding Butte sud | reverse complement strand
ACCGCAGCTGGCCGAGCAGGTCCTGCTTGTGGCCGGCAACCTGCTGATCGGCCGGGGTGGGACCGGAGTCCGAACTTGCGGCGACGGCGACACCGCTAGCGGTGGCAACGACGACGAGCGCGGCGGCAGCCACAGCCGCCCGGCGCACCCGCCGTCTGCGGGCGGGGATGGGACGAGCCGGGCGAACGGTCACAGCACTCTCCTTGGCAGCTTGGACCCGGTGGGCTGGCCCCGGCCGGCCGCCGCCTGCCGGCCAGGACGGCCGGGCAGGCGGGGCTGGTGGCTCGGGTCAGATGTTGCTCGACCACTGGATCGAGGACTGGTGGGTGTCGGAATAGTTGTTGTTCAGGTCATAGAGCATCTGGTCATAGCCCTGCTGGGGCGTGTAGCCGCCGGACGGGTACTGGGTCAACACCCCGAAGATCGTCATCTGATGGCCGCGGTTGGCCACCGACCAGTGGTCCAGGCCGGCCCACTGGCTGGCCTGCACCGAGTAGTAGATCTCGGGGAACGGGACGTCGGGGGCGAACCCGTAAGCCACCTGGTACTGCTGGTCCGGGCTCCACGCACTGGAGTACAGCCCCCCGTCCAGCGAGCCGTAGTCGGCCAGCGGCCGGCTGCTGGTGGCGGCATAGCCGGCCAGCAGGTTGTAGGTGTTGGTGAAGCCGGGGTCGTAGCCGGGCTCGGCGTCATCGGCTGCGTCGCCGTTCATCACCGTGGTGTAGTAGGCCGGCTTGGCAGCGATGTAGGCCTGCAACCCGTTGGTCAGCCCAGCCCAGGACTGACCGAAGGCGTAGAAGCTGACCGGCTCGTTGCTGCAGCCGCAGGTGACGGTTCCGCACGGCTGACCCGAGCCGCAGCTGTTGCTGGTACCTACCATCAGATGCATCACGCTGTAGCGCGGGGAGTAGGCGTAGTAGGCGTCCGCATATGACTTGGCGCCGGCCAGGATCGCGGACTCGGCGTCGAAGTGGCCGGCGAAGTCAACGGTGCCCAGCGTCCCGTTGGCCGACGCGGGCCGTCCCCAGTCCAAGATCGTGGCGCCGTCCAGACCGGCCAGCCCGTCCGCCTTGCCCTGGGCGTACAACGCACCGGGGTCGGTGGTCGACTCATACCGCGAACTCGTCGTGATCGGCCTGGTGCTGGCCGCCGCCGACGGGCCGGCGACAAGCCCGCCCCCCAGCAACCCGGCCAGCACCATCCCCAGCAGCCGCCATCTTTTGGGTCGAACCGTGACCATGCAGATCTCCCGTCCCCGGTCCGGCGCACCGGCCGGGAAGACACACCATCGACCTTGAACCGGCGTCCACACCATGCGGGTACTCCTCCCCCACGTCAACCCTGCGTCCTCGGACGTCACCCTCCGTAGCGGAGGGGTCTGGGAGCCGGTCGGCTGGGTCGGCTAGTGGCCGGGCCGGTGTCGGGACCGCAGGGCGTGTTCCCGGGCGCGGATCTGGCTGACCGCGTCGGCGATCTCCGCGGAAAGACGGACCTCGTCCTGGTGCCCGCTGCCCCCGGCGGCTGCGGCCGCCGGGTCACGAGCGAGCTCGGCGCGGCGCCGGGTCAGTGCCCGCAGCCGGGCGTCCCACAGCAAGAGCTCCAGCATCAGCCCGTCGAGTTGCTCGCTCACCATCTACAGATCGGCACAGGCGGCGCAGATCTGTAGCCGGCAGAGGGGCTTGCTCGGCCAGCAAAGGCGGCTCGAGCACCGCCTGGCCGGGCTGTACCGGGGCCTGGCCCGGCTCGTCGACGAACTCGACGACACCCGCGGGCAGGTCCGGATCGCACTGGGCCAGCTCCAGGACCTGCGCGCAGCCCAGCAGGCCACACCCACGCAGTCTGCCGGGACACCCTCGACTAGGCGGTTCCGCACGGGGCCCGGCCCGGCCCAGCCCGGTCGGGGCGGCGCCGCGACAACCGCAGCGCGCCTAGGAGACTGCTGAACTAGGGCTGCTGGCGAGGGGCGCCTCGCGGCAGTCGGGCTGCAGACGGTCCGGCCGATGGGGACGGACCACTGGTCAGACCGCCGTCGGCAAGGTCGCGGGGGCGTGTGCAGGCCGGTCGAGGCGGTCTGCAGGTCCCTTGGGGGTCTGTGGCCCCCGGCCTTGGCCTGTCAGGCTAGAGCCCAGGCTCCGTGGTGCCGGACCAGGCCGAGGTTGAGCAGCCGGCGTAGGTTCAGGGCGGCGGTGCGGTGGTGGAGCCAGGCGTTGTTCTTGGTGACACCGCGGTAGCGGACCTTGCGGTTCCCGCCGGCTACCAGCCAGGCGATGGTCCGTTCAAGCATCGGTCGGTGCTGGCGGTAGGTCTGTTGCCAGGCAGGGTGTTTCGCGCGCTGCCGATGCTGGCGTTGCAAAGCATCGTGCGGTGCGAGTTTGAGCGACTAGACGCGCACGCCGTCACCGTCGCCACCCAAGGAGCGTGCATAGGGCTGGCCCCCGGTGGGACCGCCCTCACCATGCAGCACATCGCCGCTCTCGGTCGTGCGGTGACCCCCCAGAACGTTGGCGGAAGCGGGGCGGCCATCGGCCGCGTCCTCGTCGCGTTCGATGGTGACGACGCAGGACGGCATGCTGCAGGCGCCACCTGGTCGTTGCTGCAGGCAGCCGGCGGGGCCGCCCTCGTTACGTTGCCCGCAGGCACTGACCCCTGCGACGCCGGGCCGGACGTTCTGTGCGCGGCCCTGCGCGCAGCCAGCCCCCTCGAGGACCTGGTCGTCGACGAGGTCCTCGCCGCCTGGCCGGACCGACGCCGCTTCGCCGAGCACCAGGTGCACGCGCTCCGCGCCGCCGCCGAGGCCACGGCCACGCTGCCCCCTGACCGGATAGGCCGCCAAGTCTGCCGGATCGCCGCGGCCCTTCGCCTACCAGTAGCTGACGTCACCCGTGAAGTTGCTGACGCGGCCAGCCGATCGACAACCAGCTGGGGGGCTGGTGCGTACGCCGCGGCCAACCGCTGGCACCAGACCGACTCAACATCGGGGCCGCCGGCGAACAGATTGGCCCAACACGCCGACCCGCTGCTCGCCTGATACAACGCCGGGCCTGGCGTCCAGCACTACAGCGCATCTCCCCGTACGCCGAGACCGTCACCACTCCTTGCCCGAACCGACCACATCAGGATTCTGGTTCAGGCGACACGCCCGGGCGAGGTCCCCCTATTCAGAATCATCTCGGGCATCCTCTGCGTATGAGACGACGACCAGCAAGTGGCGGCAGACCGCACAAGGGCGACCGGAGCACTCTCATCACCCGGCCACCGACGCCGCTTGCCGAAGCCGTTCGCGACGAGGCGGAGCGACAGGGCCTGTCCTACAGCGACTACGTCGCGAACATTCTCGCGGCCGCGCACGGGTTCCCGCCGGTCGCGGCTCCGCCCGTCGCGACTCCGGCCGCGTCCGCGGCCGCACAGGACGCGCAGATGAAGCTCACCGCCTGAGCCATTCCAGGCCGCCAACCGGCGGCCCGGACATGACGAAGCCCCACACCCCCAGGTTTCTTTGGCCGGACACTTGGGATGCAGGGCTTCCTCAACACTCTGGGAGGAACGATACCCCCGCCCCTCTGGCGGGTCACCCCCACTTGCCTAGTTTTTTGGGCGTGTCGGCGTGACCGGTCCATCAACTCTGCGCCTGGCCGCCGCCTCCTGAGGCGGTGAGGCCGACGCCGGGGTCCCTCCCACGGACTCCGGATTCCGCCGCGGCGGATCTCGACGCTGCGCTGTTCCAGCCCACCGGCTGGTTCTGCCTGAACAGCGGCAATCAGCGCGTGCCCGGCGTGCGCGCCGGGTCGCTGCGTGCTGCCCTAGCGCTGGTCGGGCAGGGCACCGTCACGACCGTCGCGGGGCTGCTGCGGTCGGAGTTCTGCGTCGTTGACGTCGACGCGGCCGGAGCAACTGGCGACGCCGTCCGGACGGCCCTGCTGGCCTGGTGCGCCGACCGCGACCTGTGGGCCCTCTCCCGGGCCTCGGGCGGCGGCCCAGGCCGCTGCCATGTCTTCTGCCGGCCAGGAGTCCATCGGGCCGCCTTGAGGGCTGCGGTGGACCATCTGCGCGCCGAGCACGGCCTGTCGGCGCGTGCGGTCGACCTCAGGCGTCAGGTACGGCCGCTGAGCGCGCCGCACCGCACCGGGGCAGCCTCTCCCGTTCCCGGCGGACTCAGAGCGGCTCTGCGCGCCCTGCAGGCCCTCTCAGGCCAGCCCTCTCAACCGCTGACCGCCGCCCAGCGGCCACCGCGCACCGTCGGGCCTCCGTACGAGCCGTTAGCCCGACCCAGCCGCGCCCTCCCGACCTCCTGGCAGCGCTACCTCGAGCACGGCGAGCTGCCCGACGCTGCGGCTGACTGGGCCGACCGCAGCAACAGCACCGCCGAGCGGGTGGCCACGTTCTGGCTAGTCGTCAGCGGCCTCGACGAGCCGGCCGCCTGGACCGCGATCGCCCATGCCCACCCGGCTGCGTTCACCAAGGCCCGCGAGCGCGGCCGCAGCTGGTGGCGCAAGCACGTCTGGCACCACGCCGGCCAGGCCGCCGACAGCTGGCTCAGCCAGCAGCACCAACCCTCCTCCCCCGCTGGCGGACGCCCGCGACCGGACCCCCTGGCCGCAACAGCGGCCGCCAGAGCCGCCCTAGACCAGCAGTGGCTCAGCTGGGGCCGGGATGAGCGGCACGCCCTGCGGGCGGTCCTGGAGGTCCTCCTGGACCGGATGGACCGGACCGGCACCACAACCGTCCCGTGCCCCGAGCGCGACCTGCTGCTGGACACCCCGCTGCGCTCCCGCAACACCATCCGCACCGCACTTCAACGCCTGCAGGTGCTCGGCTTCGGGCAGCGCCTAGCCACCTTCATCCCCGGCAGTCCCGACCCGGACCACGCCTCGCACACCTTCGCCCTCGACAAAGGGTTCTGCTCCAGCAACGGCAGCGCTGTGCGACTACTTGCCCCACCTGTGAGTCACACCCCCCCGGCCCGCGTCCTCCGGTACCCCGGGCTCTGGCGGCTGCTTGGTCTCCCGGCCCGCCACACCTACCAAGCTGTGCTGCGCTACCCCGGCATGAGCGTTACAGAGCTGGCCCCGCGCGCGGGCTTGGTTCACGGGCCGGACAGTGCTCCAACGAGCTCTCAGTTGCGCACCCTGGACGGACACCTGCAGACCCTGGCTGGTCTCGGGCTGCTCCAGGTTGAGCCCGACGGCACGTGGTCCCCCGCAGTCACGGCGGAACTGGGGCTGGGAGTCTTGCGGCCCGGACAAGCGGCTCAGCAGGCCGTCGACGATGCCGTCTCGGCCGAGCGGGAGGCCTACCGGCAGCGGCTGAGATCTAGCGATATGTGGGCTCGTCAGCGAGATGCAGCGCACGCGCGGGCGGCCAAGGTGGCGCAGCGCCGCCAGAGGGCCTGGTGGGCCGGTCTGACCTCCGATCAGCGCGAGCAGCGCCGATACGAGCGCACCGCCGTGTTCGCGCAGCTCAGCTTGATCGAGCAAGCCGCGCTCAAGACCCGACTCGCCGAACAACGACGTCGTGCCGGCGTTGACGAGGAACAGCGGCGGCGCGACTGGATCGGTGCCCAGCCAGCGGACGCTTACGCCGAGCGCGTCATCGAGTGCACCGTACGGTTCGCCGGGCTCCCGCCGACCCAGCAGGCTGCCAGCGTGGCCACCTGGCAGGCGCACCGCGATCGTTTCGGCCTTAGCCGGCGCCGCTCCCCCACCGAACCATTGCAACGTGCCGCGAGCCCGGACGTGCCGGACGAGGACGTCGGCGGTCAGCTCGTGCTGCTCTGAATTGTCCTGCCAGCGCCAACCGTCGGCTTCGTGGCGCCTCCCAGCCCTGGCCGGGCGCAGGGGCGATGAGAGCGAGGGTGGGTCGGTTTCGGCCGACTCACAGCAGCCTGACGAGTCCCCCGGGCTGTGTTCAGACGGTATGGCCCACCGTATGGCTCCACGTATGTCAGCGCGTACGGCGTCTGGGTGCCGAGGCAGCACGCCTAGTGTCTGCCGCGCCGCTGGCCCACCGTAGGGCGCCGCATACATCGCACCATCAGGTACGGCGAGTCGTCGCGCATATGGCGTTGGTGCATGTCAGTCTGCTGTTTCCGGCTGCGGAAGGGAGGGACCGGACATGCATTCGCTGTTGATCGCGTCCCAGAAGGGCGGCGTCGGCAAGACCTCGTTAGTCGCCGGTTTGGGTGGCCTGGCCGCCCGGGACGAACCTGGTCGGCGAGTGCTGCTGATCGACGGAGACCAGCAGGCGAACCTGTCGCGGCGCAACTACGGGGTCGAGGGCGACGGCGGCCGCGGCCTGTACGCCACCATCGTGCTCGGCGACCCACTGAGAGTGCAGCGAAGCGTCCGGCCTGGGCTGGACCTGGTGTGCGGCGGCCCGGCCTTGTCCATGGTCGGCGGCGCCAAGAGCAACGCCGACGCCGCGGGGTTCGCGATGAACGGCAACTTGCGTCTCGCGCTGGAGCAACTCGCCCAGTCGGGGGAGTACGCCCTCGCGGTGATCGATCTCGGACCCGGTGACGTCGCTCTGCTCGATGCCGCGCTCGAGGCAGTCCAGTTCGTGCTGGCCCCACACCGCGAGGACGACGCCGACCTCGATGGTGTCGAGTTGCTCATCAAGCGGATACTGCGGACGCAGCGTGACGTCAACCCCAGCTTGCGGCTGCTCGGCACCGTCGCGTTTGCGCGCGACCCACGTGCCTCGGCCCGGAACAAGGCCACCGAGCAGGAGGTCCTCGGCCTGCTTGAAGGCAGCGGTGTCCAGCCGTTCACCTCCTCCATCCGGCACGCGCCAGCAGCCGCACGCGACAGCCGCTCCAGCAGCCTGACCCTGCAGGAGCTGCTCGAAGCCGCGGAGCAAGCCAACAGCGAGCGGATCTCCAGGCTTCGCCGCCGCGAGAAGGCCACGGAGGCTGGCAAACACGTCGCACCCGCCGAGCGGTCCCTGTGGGCCCGGCCGGATGCTGTCGAGGCCCTGGCCATGGATTACCTCGCCGTCCTACGGGAGGCGACCACACGCATGAAGGCTGACCAGGAGTCGGTACCCGGCTTGACACCGGCGGCCAGCTGATGGGCCGGCGCGCCAGCGCGTTCGCCGGCGTCCTCGACGAACTCGACGGCCTCGACAACCTCCCCGGGCTTCTAAGCCGCCCCGCCGCTCCAACTCCGACCACTGACCAGGTGCCGCCGGACAGCGAAGACAGCGACACCGCCAGCTCCGCCATTGCCGTGCCTGCGGCCGCCAGGCGCAAGCCAGCCCGGCCGGTCCCGCCAGCCGCCCCGACCGGCGGCACCCGCGCCACGCAGGTGCGCCTCCCACCTGCCCTCGCCGACTGGCTCAGCCACGAGGCCAACCGCAGCGGCAGGACCCTGGCCAGCGTCATCGCACTCGTCGCACAGACTCACCAACAGGACTTGCCCGTCGCGCGGGACAGTGACAGCGAGCAGCTCGACGTCAGCCGGCGCACCGCACGCGCGACCACCCCCGTCACGCTGCGCCTGAATGGCGCCCAACGCGGGCTCCTCGATGAGCTCGCCAGCCAGCACGCGACCACCCGCTCCGCCATCGTCGTCGCGGCCCTGACGGCGGCGACGAGGAACGCCGGCACCGGCATCTGACAGAACCCGACACCGAGCGGAAACCCGCCGAGACGGACAGGGAGGCCACCAGCCCGAGCAACCCACCAGACCAGTACGACAACCCGCACAGCACGGCCCCTGCGGGCCCGGCACGGACGGCCTGCGGCGCTCAGCTGTCCAAGGTTGCCCCCGGATTGTGCGGGGCCGCTCCTCCCCGGGCAAGGGCGCCCAAGATCCTTCCTCACGCGCTCCGCGGGAAGCATCTTGGGCTTTCTCCCTTGCCCGGCGAGCCGCTGCGGCCACCTCTGTCAACGGCCAGCAGGAATTGCCTGGAGACGGTTTCTCCAGCCCCGGGCCAAGGAGCTGAGCTTCTTCGTGTCCCTGAAGCGCAAGCGGCTGCTCTACGCCGTCGTGCAGCAGACCTTCCGGCAGCTCATCGACACCGCCGGCATCGGGGCCGAAGCGCCTTCCCCACCCAGGCTGCACGACTTGAGGCACACCTTCGCGGTCCGCACCTTGCTGGGCTGGTATCGCGCCGGCGAGGACGTGCAGGCCAAGATGCCGTCGGCGGCTTCGAGCGCGACGTTATGCAGCCGCCTGACCTGCTCGTGGTCGGTGCGCTGGTAGCGGCGGACCAGCAGGGCCATGGCGAGATGTCCCCGCCGCAACTGCCATGGTCCGATGCTGGGCAGGTCAGAACCTTTGGGATTCTTGGGTTTTGGGCTCTCACCGTCATCCCCGTCCCAGCTTCGGCCGTACTGGTCAGGCATGGATCCCCAGCCCCAGTAGGGCAACGGGCGGTTCGGGACGACGCCGAGCTGCTCCGCTGGGTCGATGCGGCGCGGCGCGACGGTGCACAAGTGCAGCCAGCTGTCACCGAAGTCGAACTCGTAGACGAACTGCTCGCTGGCCTTGAGCCGCCCGAGGGTGAGCCTGCGTCCGTCGAGCACGGGGTGGTCAGCGTCGTCCCACTCTGGGTCGGGCTCGCCGACCCGGTGTCCGCCGGCGAGGTGGAACTGGTGCAGATGGCTTCGGTCCCAGCGGGCGAACGCGTCATCGATCGCGCCCGCCAGCTGAACGAAGGTGTGGGTGCGGGCGGCGGCGAAGATCCGTCCCGGCCGGGGCCACAACTCATCGCAGTGGCCCTCGACGAGGTCCACCCGGATCGACAGCCAGGTGCTGCTCACCTGCTGATCTTCTCAGACGGCGGCGGCCTCCAACGCCTCGGCCGCGTCTGCGGTGAGTTCTTGGGCGCGCTGCAGCGCACTGCTGATCCGTTCGACTTCCAGTTCGCGACAGCGCGGGCGGTGAACTGCGGCCCGCGCTGCTCGCTGGCCAGGTCGGCGACCCGGACCGTCTGGTATTTGATGGGCGTCCAGGCACGGTCCCTGGCCGGTCTGCTCCCGTAGCGCGTCGACGACGCGGGCAAGCTCGCGGACCCGGACCCGGCCTCGGCCGGACGTGCTGGCGGGCGGTGACGACGCTGGCGAAGCTTCGTCGCAGCCGGGGATCACCGCGACCGCGGCCTGCACGATCTCGGTGAGGGTGCGCTGCGGCCGTCCTGCTGCAGCAGCGCGCGGGCGAGGTCGCTGAGCTGCACGGCGAGCGTGTCCTGCCCGCTGCTGCTGCCGGTGTCCTACGCGGACGTCCGCCCCCGCCCGTCGGCCGTCCGGTCCTGCTGCACACTCACCGCCCTGTCGTCACCGGCGGCCCGGCGCTCCGGCCCATCCAACAGCCTTGGCGGCCGTCGCGGTACTGCGTCGGGACGTGGCTGCGTCAAGGCCCCTACCGCGACGGCTGTTCGTGTTGTTGGCGGCGGTCGGGAGGGGTGGAAGTGGCGAGGTCACCCTGCGGCAGCCTCGCGAAGCCCAGGACCGACCGGGGCCGGGCCGTGGCCAGGTGACGGCCGTCCCAGACCAGCAGGCTGTCGAGGCACCGTCGACGAGCTGGTGCTGGACCTGCTGCTGTTCGATGTCGAGCAGCTGCGCTATGTCGTCGTCGAGCTCACGATCGGCCGGTTCGATCGCTTAGCCGGCGGCCTGGTTGGGGAGGGGCCGCACCTGCCCGGCGTCGAGCCGCCCGGCGAGCTTCAGTGCGGCTGTCCTCGAGCTGTTGGTAGACGGCGAAGAACTGCTCGATCTCGGCGACGAGGTGTCCAGGTAGGTCCTCGAGCCGGTGCGCGTCGGCGAACGTCGGGTCGCCGACCGCGACGCAGACCAGCTTCGGCTCTGGCTCGCTGTCCCCGGCGCGGACGAGCAGCGCGCCGACGACCCGGGCCGGGACCCGGATCCCCGGATAGGTGGGTTCGTCGAGCAGCACCAGCGCGTCGAGGGGGTCCCCGTCGGCAGCGGACGTGCCGGGGACGAAGCCGTAGTCGCCGGGAACGCGACCGCGCCGACCACCCGGCGGTCGAACACCATGAAGGCGCGCTCCTCGTCCCACTCGTACTTGTTCCGCCGGCCTCGGGGCACCTCCACCACGACCTCGACCCGCACCTCGTCGTCCGCCACGGCTGCGTCGTACCCGCCGGCCCGGAACCGACCCCGGCCAGCCAGGCCTGGTCGTCCTGCACGATGCCGACGTCGATTATCTGGGGGGCCGGCCAGCGGATGCAGCGGCTGAGGACGCTCCACCCGGTCTACGTC
>JAABUL010008665.1_pt1 | contig 10226 bp, 17 predicted proteins | sample 5559151 | NCBI WGS metagenome assembly JAABUL01 (sample SAMN10711876, study PRJNA513368) | rock metagenome | isolation source: Antarctica rocks | place: Antarctica: Victoria Land, Pudding Butte sud | reverse complement strand
CTAGGTTAGAAGCGCATGTTGTGTCACACTGGTTCAAGCAGCAATATGTTGTCACAACAAGAGCTGTTCTCTGGCAATCCCAAAGTTGCTCAGTTGACTATCCATTGTACTGTTGGGCCCACTGCATGCTGTTTGTAATGCTTTGTTTCACCACAATGTCATGTTTTGCAATCAAATCCAGCAAAGTGCAGGTGCAAGATTTGCGGGATCACTATGTGCAAGCTGCTGCTGAGACTAGAAAGCTGCGATTCTTGGGCAGAAAACAAGAGCAGCTACCCTTTCCACTGTGGGATCCAGACGTATGGACAGATGCTTGTCAGCTTGGATCTGCTAAGACCCACAAGCTAGTGTACTTGGCAACAGATCAGCAAAAGCAGCAGTATGTTGTCAAGTTCACTCAGCGATATGGTGTGGATGCACATGAGGCATGGGCAACAGCTGAACTTGCACCAAAATTGCTAGAACAACGTCAGGTTGCTGGCATGTGGCAGCAGGTTGTCATGGAGTACCTGCCTCCTGAGCTGCCTGATGCGTCTGGTTGGCTGACTCTGCGTTACCTGATGCAGCCCCTTGAGGAGCAACTCAAGGCTGCACCTCAGCAGCTGGTATTGGCACCAGAGTTGCTGCCTCAACTTATCCAGCAAGCAGAGGGGCTGTTGTGCGACGCTCATGCAGTCCCGGTTTCTGGCTTGCCTGCTGCTCACGGAGATGCTAGGCCCGACAATATCATGGTCTGTGTATAAAGTGGAGAAGTACTCAAGTTGAAGTTGATTGACATGGACTGGGCTGGTGTAGCAGGAAGGGTTGTTTATCCTGCATTGCTCAACACCAAGAACATTGCATGGCCAGACGGGGTGGCGCCTGGCAAGGTGCTGCAGCAGAAGCATGATGTTGACTTGTTGCGTCTTCAATGTAACAAGACCACACATTTTCTTGTGAATGAGTGGAGAGTGATGTTCTTGACAAGTGTTCAAATCAGTGAGATGGATGTGGACTGAGAAGGTAATTGTACTGGCACAGCTATTTCAATGGCACAATATTGCTTTTGTTATGAAGGGAATCTGCCCAAACTTGGGCGTCAGAGACAAAACATACCTGCATTGTAAACATTGGCTACTTTCATGAACGCCATGCACATGCATAAAGGTTAAACGGACCGTAGCTCAACACCAACGAAAGATTTGTGACAGCAACTTCTTGGCACACTGTGTCGTCAACAATTTTGATGTGTGTACGCAAAAGTAGTGAAGGGATTGTGACCACAAGCTGTGAGCTGCTTAACATTTTGAACCTGTAACGGGTACTACTAATTAGTAATGTGTTATCAAGGCTGCAGCAAAATCACACAGGTGGACAAGTCAACATTCATGTGATAAGGACATGGGAAGTTGAAAAATGTGTTCAACAACTTGTAAGGCTAACATTGGCCGGTCAGCTCTCAACAATGCATATGTTGCAAGTTGATCTGGCTAAGAGCGGACTGCCATTTCGTGCTAAGTGCGATGCCATTACGTGCCAGTTGCGTGGGCATCAATCGCTGCCACTCATCCACTAGGTGAGCCCAAATCTGGCCACGACAATTTACACACTATTACCACATACAACTTCGGCTGCAATGGGGTCATACTACAAATGGGGTCCAATTTGCTTAGTACCTGCCCAGCGGTCAGAGTGCAAAATAAGATGCTGTCTTAGCATCCTAGCCTGCTGTGACAACATGCAGAAGCGCAAACCAAGCTGCGCATGCTGCCGAAGCTGCACTGCAAAGTGAACCATTTGCAAACGGCCATTAGTTGGTGGCTGAAGTACAAGCATGCACATGCACCGCAAAGTCAAGAAATACATTTTGCACCTGCTGCTAACACTGCAGATGTTGGCTCCTTGTACTGAGACAAGTATCAGCAGTTGGACTACACGTGATGAATGCTCCTCAGTCAGTTCTCGCGGAGGCCAGATCGGTGTCAGTACTGAGCAAAGCAGCTGTTCAAACCGCTAGAGTCAACTCTGGCCTAGATGGCTAACATCAGTAGTACGCCGAGCTGTACTGCCTGTTTCAGAAACAAACGGCACACCAGACAGTGCAGTTTCCAGCGAAAATCCCGTGTCAAGGGACCGCCCGCTTGCCAAGGACCGAGTCCTTACAAATGAAGCATACGGCGCAAGCTTTCTGTGGAACTTGCCATACACCCACTCCTCCCCCATGCAGACATACTCCCGAACCTTGCCACGGCTGGCGCGAGCCATGCAGTATAGATACAACACACACATGAGGACATTGGCAACCCCTACAAGGATACCTGTTGCTGCCAGACCTGCTTGAGCTGCTTGCTTCTGGTAGTCTGCTAACAGCAGCACTGTAAGTGCAGCGTACACCAGAAGCCCAATGGCGGCTGCTTGCATGTACTCCACATGCCTGTGTCTTGCTGGATGAAAGACTAGCTCATACGCCACCTCTGACACTAGAAGCGTGAGCACTATGAGTGTCTGAATGTAGGTGCCCAGTGGCCTGCCCACTACCACCACAAGTAGTAGGCCCAGCTGCTTTAGCTGAAGGGCAGAGCTTTCCCACCAGAAACGAGACCTGCAGGCAGTCAGACAATGTCTGCATACACTGCAGCCTTGATTATGCTCAAATGCATGCCATGCAACACCTGCAGCATTCAATGCCAGTCACATCACACTGATGCAGTTGGCTTTCATTCTCAGCCAGCAGGAGGCAGTACGCTCGCTCAACCATTCACTTGATTCATGAAAGTCGCTCATGAAAGTTTTCACTTGTAAAACATGTGTCTCCGCCTAGGGTGAGGTGCATACAGCCCTGAGTAGCTCCTATACAGCATGTAAACGGCCATCAATTGCTGGGCCTGGGTGTCAAAGGTGACAGACCAGGCCAACACATCAGGCGGTAATAACGAGTGCAGACATGCGCTGAAGATCTAGCACACCGTGCTTGAATACCATACCACACCTCAGGACAGTAGCTGCACCATGTTGTAGCTCCAAACACCAAGCACATACATTTGGCGGAAACTATGCACATACTCACTTGTAGCTGCGGTAAGCAAAGCCCAGTCTTTGTCTACAAGGTGCACTGTCCAGCTCAAGCCTGTGGCGCCACACCATGAAAGCAAAGAGCAAGGGGATGCCCAGGCCCAGCAGTAGAAGGGCTGGAATGCCCAGCCCTAGGGCAACTGCCAGGTGCCTGCCTGTGAAGCATGCGTACCGCATGTTCTCCACCCAGTACCCTGCCTGCCAGGTGGCCTGCATCATGTCAAGATGATTGTTACTGTGTCATATCCCAGGAAATATTGCAAGGCAACATATGAAGCATCAATGACATCCAACTTGCATGCCAGCATCCCCTTCTCTGATGCTGTGCCTGTTGAGACTTCCATCTACAGCAGCTATACAGGCCTGGCCAGACCAGGGCAGGGCACTTCCCAAGGCATAGCAGTGATCAGAGCAGGGCAGTTTCCAAGGCAGAGCAGTTCCCAGGGCAACTCGACATGCAGTTGCATGGCTTGTCTGTTGGGCTAGGAAAGGCATCTGTGATGTGTCTTAGCTGGAACCCTCAGCCGTCTGAAACTCTGCAATTCCAAGCCTGCTTGGCAAAACATGCGTTCACAGTCAAGCCAGTCTGGCTCATGCTTCACTCAAAATGCTCACTTTTTGGGCCCACAAATATGTACTTGCAATGCTTGTGCTGGCACTTACAGCAAGACATGCTGACAGATTTGCCTGTCCAGGTCCAGCTGGCAAAGCAAAGCAAGCTTGTGTCTGCACTGCCTTTCATGCATGCAGTGATGTGCAGCAGGCACCTTGGCATGTAAAAGCAGCATTGCGGCAGAATTAGCTTGATGTCAACAGACTAATGCTGACATGATATCAATGGGTGACGTCACAGGCAGGCATCAGCTGCTGATGTACAAGACAGTGAGCAGCTCAACACCACGGGGCAAGGCAACGGGGCAGCCAGCTGCCAATTGGCAAGGCAAAGGGCAGCCCAATGCTAATGGGCAACACAGGCAACAGGCAACTGCCATAGGGCAAGGCGGACAAACTGCAGCCCAAGTGCCAACGGGCATGATGAAGGGCACGTCAAGGCCCATTGCCGGTGAGCCTTGGCATGCCCAACACCGTGCTCATTGGCAGTGGACTGCCCTCTGCCTTGCCCAACGGGCCAAGAAGCAACGTGATAATTGCCTTTCACACATGCTTAGGCACTTGTCTGCTTACTTGTAGGAATTGTGGATAAGCAGTGTTCAAAGGAATGGGACTGTCGATTTGGTAGCAGGAAAACTGGTTGAGGGCTGCCTGTGTGATGGAGGTGTAGAAGAAGCCCAGCACAGCATATGTTGACACCTTGAGGCGCCTGTTTAGGTATGCCCTGTCAGCTTTGGCAGCGTTTTGACGCCAGCTCCACACGTGTAACCCACAGAACAGCAGGGTGAAGAAGAGGAGAATGCAGAAGGGGATGGCGAGCTGCACCAAGGTGGATAGGACAGAAAGAGGGAGGGACGAGGTGCTGTGATGCTGCAGCAGACAATCGAGTGCCACAACCTGCAGCAGTGCATGAGAAGTCATACTAGACATCACACAAGACCAAGTGGGTAGCGCAACAGTCAATCAATGTAGTTGTCATCACATTGTGCCCACCCGGTGAGCGCATTCACTGCCAGGCTTGCTGCCATACGACACAGCAACAAAGAGGGTTGTAGGTATTCCGACTGGTCTGCAGTGGGTGGCAACAAGTCCACAACAGGCAACACGTCTACAGTAGGGAACAGCAATAGGGCTGCAGCAGGAAAGAAGCAGGGGGGTGGGTACCTTGGGGGCGATGTGAGTAATCCAGGAGAAGCCTTTGAAGAGGCCCTGTAAGACAGAGGGCCACTGCACATTCAGCATCCCCAGAATGGAGGCCAGCTGTGTGTAGGTCAGAAGCCCCTGCAGGCAGTGCTCACCGCTGTGAGGCAACCGTACTGCTTTGTTTGAAGCCTTGAGCAGCTTTTGTAGCCCATGCTAAACGTCAGTAACCCCTCTTGATCGTGAGTCACAATTGAGTCAGTTTACAGGACAGGTCACCGCACCTCAAAGTATTCAGAGCCTTGTGGTTTGTCCCAGCTGCCAACTTCCTGAGGTAGGTACCCGCAGATTGCGACTCCATTACACAGGATCAGCGCCATCAGTAGCAGCCAATACTCAAAAGCAGACAGGGCTGCACTGCTGCATTTGCTGCATTGGAATTGACCTGCATCCAGCACACAAGCACACATTTTGCAAAGGCTTGTTGGACTGCCACCCTGTGATAGCATTTCTGACACTGCTGTGTTGCCTCTTGCCAAGTTCAGCTGCATGCAAATTGCACACATGCTGAGACACAAGCTATGCGCAGCACAAACGCTAAGGACCTGAGCAGCGGTGTTACTTGGCTGCAGTACCCATGCGCAGCAGTATGGGTGACACTCGCGTAGTGCTCAGCAAGATACACTCTAAAGATCACCTTGACCTAGCTTCACTGCTTGCTCCTGCTAAGTCTGACAACCTTGTGACTGCTAGCGCATGACACAACCTCCTCACCAGAAAGCACAGCAGCATGGCTGCAAAGGCTTTGCAACGCATGCTGTTCAGAACAAAGTTGCTATTTGAGCTGTCAACCACGCAAACAGCAGGCTTCTCTTGCAGGCTCTCCTTCCAGGCTCTTCTTACAGCTGTGCAATGTTTGCGCAAAATTGTCCGGTCTTACTTGGACCACATCAGCCCATGTTATCGCTGGTATGAGGACTGCCAGAACAGGACCACATGCAGGAAGCTACTCAGGACTGCAGCCTAGGGGCAGACATGTTCCTGACAGATGAGTAAATGAATAAGTGCATGGGTAGATGGACAGATGTATGGATGAGTTTCATGGATGAAGGAATGGATGGATGGTTGGATGGAGAGACAGTTTTGTGGATGGTTGGATGGACAGACAGTTTTGTGGATGGATGGATGGATGGATGGATGGATGAATGGGTGGGTGGGTGAGTGGGTGAGTGAGTGAGTGAGTGAGTGAGTGAGTGAGTGAGTGAGTGAGTGAGTGAGTGAGTGAGTGAGTGAGTGAGTGAGTGAGCGTCTAGCAAGCAGACTACCTGAAGAGCCATAACCAGGTTGGCAGATGCTGCACAGACGGCCCTGGTACCCGGGGCTGCACTGCAAATCCAGATAGGAGGATGCACTCATGCTGCTGCTGCTGCCTCCTGCGTACAGCTGACAAGGGAGCAGCGCCTGCAGGTGAGGATCAATTGTGCTGTACCAGGCTGCCGCACACTCCTGCAGTGCTGCCCTGCTTCCCCTGCACATGTATTGTGATGTTGTCATCGCAAGCTTGATGTGACAGCTGCAAGGCAAGCTGTGCTGCAGCGGAACCTTCTGCATGTTTGGTGACAATTTGGACATTTTGGAGACTCGAGAGGGAAAGCTGCGGTTGTGCTTTTGGTCAATTAGAGTGCTCAGGCAGTAACATTGTCTGACCATGCAAGCCTTCATTGACACACTTGGGGCAACAGCTCTCTCCACAGCCCGCGTCAAGTCTTCTCACCAGCGGATGTTGGCACAACATGGTAGCGCATATATAGACAGCAGACATGGCCCTCCTCTGGTGGTGCACAGACCAGTGGCCAAGCAACGCCTCCAGGGCACCATTCTAACACTCACAGGCGAAGCATCAGTGCAGCGCCTCAGACCAACGGGTTTTCATGACCAAGGTTCAGAAACAAATTCATTCACTCTGAAATTACTTTCTTTTTTCCTAGACCCATGCATGTCATATGACTGTTTAGTTCAGTGCCTCAGACCAAAGGGCTCTTGCATTGCTCAGCTCAGGATCACTTACTGACATGCAGCCTGGTTGGGGCATGGATGCATGATAGTAGCATTGGCAGCTGAGTGCCAGTAGCCCTCATTGGGCAACACCATGGCACCCGAGCACTCAGCACTGTCTGGGCAGGTCATGTCACAGGTGGGGCTTGTGGTGTTGAAGCTGTATTGGCCGGGCAAGCAAGGGTCACATACATTGCCTTCTGCACCCACTACCTCTCCAAGCTGACAGCCTCGCACTTGTACTGAGACGCAAGATGGCTTGACTTCTTGCTGCAGCACAACATCGGCTTGCAATGTTAATATTGTATGTAGCTATATTTGACTTTCTTAAACAATTTGTGTCACTGAATAACATAACAATCATGATTCATTATTTCGAATTTCTTTTTGCGCTATGAACAGTAAGGGTTGTTAGATTAACATAGGGTATGACTCACCAGGCTCCATGACAAATACACCATACAGCCTTGCTTGCAAATATCAATATTGCATGCACAGAGCATCTGAACTGTACTGCATTTGAAACTAGAATGCAGCTGGGGCCTGAAATGCCTTGCAATGCACATGATCAGTCATGGTGCCATGAAGGAACACATGCTGCATGCTGGTGACATCATCTGCATTTGACCTTGTTGACTCATTTGCAGCTTTCTGCACTGGCATCAAATTGATATACTGTGTGGAGCAAACGAGCTGGTGAGGTGTGTGCGTGACCATCCATTGGCACATGGCTCACCAATGAAGATATTGCTGCAAAGCAGATGTTGTACAGCCCTTCAGGGGCTCGCAGCAGGAGGTCTTGGAACTGCACCAGTCCTGTAGTGTCAACCTGAGCGTTGGTCTGACCGTAAATGATGGTGGGGTCATCAGCAGGACCCTGGGCTTGCAGTTGGGGTGGACTGCTTGTTGGCCAATCTGCAGACAGTCATCATCAAACTTTGGCATTGAGTAGTGATTGGCCTAGAGTACATAGCATACCCCGGTGGTTGCCGGCATAAATTTACATTCCTGCCAGGGCTGAGGCCCTGCCCCATGAGGGGCCATTGGCTCTTGTGAATCAAACTTTGGCATCAACATCAATGCAGATGTTACAATCTGCAAAACTCAATCCATGGTAGCTTTTTAGGCCATGATTAAAGCAAGATGAAAAAAGCAGGGAAAAACAAGCCATGCTATTACCATGCCTGTAGGCACTCAGCGGCTTCTCTTGTGTAACCTTGGCAACAGCAAGCAGGTCTTGTGCAGTTGTAATTGCATAGCGCATGTACAGACCTGCAGTGACAACTTGACCAAGACCATCTTGCACGCCAGCTTGCAGCAGCAGTCTTGATGCTGCAGATCCAGATTCCGTATCCAAGGTGTTTGTACTCCAGAAGTTTGTGACGGCTGTGGTGTTCACTTCCAGGCTGCTTTGGCATATGTCATTGTCACTGCTGCTGGTAGCATTGCTGCAGGTGGTGTAAACCTGCTGGGCGGGCAGAGCCATGACATTGCCATAGCCTGGCGAGGAGTTCTGCCCCTCAATCCAAGAAGCGCACATTTGTGAGGCCGCGGCTGGGACCAGGCTTGATGATGTGTTGAGTTGGATCTGGAGCTGCTGAGCTGCACATGAAATTCACTCATCGTTCAATGCAGCATTGAGTGAGAAATCCTGATGTCATAATGGTCAGTAAGGTGGACTATGGTCATAGTGTGACATTGAGGGACGTTCTGTATACTGTACATGACACAAGGCAAATGGATGACTGCATGAAACACCTTACTGACCATTATGAAACACATTTTGTATACTGTACATGACACAAGGCAAATGGATGACCGCATGGAAACATCATTGTTACGATCAAAGGTGGCGAAACATGCTACCATGCATATCACAAATGGCAGTTACACCTCATGAGGAAAGGCTGATGCACAGGAAGAGGGGCAATGGGGGTGGGGTGGGGGGGGGTGTGGACAAGCAGCACAGGGAGTGTGTCAGCTGAGGATAAATTGCCTGAGGGCAAAGGACAGGTTGCCCGAAGGCCATGGGCAAGAGGCTGATAGGCTTGAGAGCTTCAGGATCTGCCAGGAACATTGTGGGGTCACACTCAATGCCTGAGTTTGCAAAACTGGAGGGAGTCTGGGATGGACTGACCTGTATCGGGCAGATTGCTGAAGCCGCACAGCAAGTACACTCCAGCTTGAGATGTTGCAAAGATGCCTCCGCCAGCCCCTTGAGCAGTGTTGTCTGCCAGGTGAGTGGCGGACACCATGAAGCTGGAGCTGTTCTTGACCTGGGCGGCATTGATTACTGAGTGGATAAGGGAGTCTTCTGGCGAGGGGTACTCAGCATCTGCTCTGTACTCGTAATCCAGGTGCTCACTGTCTGCCTGCAAGATGACCAAAGGAATTAGGTGCAAGTCACGAGCTAAGCAAAGCTTTTGCTGCAAACAGATCAACAGTCCACAGTGGTATGCCAGTGTGACATGTTCTGAGCTGCCATTGTGGTGTGTAACTTACGTTGATCAGCATTTCACTTCATGGTTATGCCAGTCGTGCCATGCTGCAGTTTTGAACAACATTGCAGCTGTAGCAATACATGTGATCAGTCAAATCAGCACACCAAATGCGACAACGCTCTGACCAACAAAAGGATGAAAAGAGTCATAAGCCTGCTCATTTGGGCTATACAACTCACCGGTAACGCAGTTGCAATGTATAAGACTGCTCCACCAACCGTGGCGGCTGCATTGCCCACAAAGCTGGAGTTATGTATCCACAGCAGAGGTGCATTTGTCCAGATGGCTCCGCCACTGCCTTGCAGTTCATCAAAACTGGCTCCTGGCTGTGTTGATGTTGCTGAGTTGTTCTGAAAGGTGCAGTCAAGGATGGCCACATAGCAGGATATCCAGCCAGCTGCTACATGGGCAGCCATAAAACCTCCTGTTGGTGCGCTGCAGCATTTTGCAAGTCAGCTGTTAGCGACACAAACCCCGCCCAGGGCCAAGCCAAGCAGGGTCAAAGAGGCCATTTCTGTCAGTGATGCAAAGATGCTTGGAGACAGCAGATAGGCAGACAGGCAAGCAGAGACAGAGAGACAGACAGACAGACAGACAGACAGGCAGGCAGGCAGGCAGGCAGGCAGGCAGGCAGGCAGGCAGGCAGACAGACAGACAGACAGACAGGCAGGCAGGCAGTAAGACAGACATGCCTGAGAGGACTTCAGAGGCCAGAGCGGGCATGTGTGTGGACAGACACGCAGACAGACAAGTTGCAAGACGTACAACTGCACAGACAACCAACTGCACAGACAGACAGTTGCACAGACAGTCACCTGAGAGGGCCTCAGAGGCAGTTGAGACTTGACACAGGAACATGGCCTCAAC
>JAABUL010008661.1_pt1 | contig 10228 bp, 10 predicted proteins | sample 5559151 | NCBI WGS metagenome assembly JAABUL01 (sample SAMN10711876, study PRJNA513368) | rock metagenome | isolation source: Antarctica rocks | place: Antarctica: Victoria Land, Pudding Butte sud | reverse complement strand
CCACCACCAGTCGAAAGGTTTTAGAAGACTAGCTACATTCTCACAATCACATGTATGTTCAACGCCAAAAGAACCGAAGTACAAGTACAGCTGCGCATTGACTCGTTCATCGATCTTGCACCACTTTGTCAGTGTAAAGCGGCTGATCTCATGACGCCCGTGCAGACTGGACGATTCTGTAGCTGCGTCATATGCATAGACAGCTGCATGTGCGTGCAGGCCCGGTGGTTGCAGGTCTACTTCCAAATTGCTTTGGAGCTCCCAAGCTCAAAGCCACACATGCCCGTCAGACCGAAGCTTTTCATGGGGTTTGCTGTAAGAATAGCGTGGGCAGCGCCAGCGGCACCAGCTGCGCCACGACATGCACAACATCGCGTGTGTCTGACAGTCGCACTGAACGTGCCAGGCTGCACATTGGGCATCGCTGCAAGCTTGCACGCTTATGAAAGATTATCATGTAGAGGCGCTCGCGGCCGGGAGCTTATTTCTGGGCGAGATCGAGGATAGCGCCGGCCTGTGCAGCGTATCTGACGCTACATTTCCGCTGTGCAGAGACCTGTGCACATATGCCGATGCCTACGCTCTGCCGTTGCAGCCCGGCCATGGTACGCTCTGCTGCGGCAGTTGGCGGGTCTGCCGACGCAGCTGGCCCCGTCGGCCTGTCCGCTGCTACTCGCTCGGCTGATGCACCAGTACGAAATGGCAGAAAGCAGCGTTGGCAACGTTGCGTTGGCACCAATATATACAGGAAGCGATCAGGAGAAGATCGGAAGAAGGGCAATGCAGGAAACGAAACAGCGGGTTTAGGGGTGTTCAGTCGCAGAAATTTACCACCCTCTCGGCAGCAATAATGCATGCGGCGGACCCGGGGTTGCTCTAAATATACGATCGAAGAATAACTTAGGTTGGTTGAGGTTTCCACGCGCGTGTCTGGCAACACCACCGTAGTTCTCAAGGCGTTAAGACGCGATATCGAATTTTGCTTGGCTCCGAATTTTTTTTCTAATGCATCTGCAGCTGAAAACGTGGCTAATGGCCGAACTTGACGGTAAATGCGACTGCCCGTTACCGTGACTTGCTGTAGATTCGGTCGAGCACAAACAACATACAAAGAGAACGCAGCATTTTCTGGTTCGGCCCGTAATTTCCCCATTAAAGACAGTTTCCATCATCTTCCAGCTACTTTCCTTGCTGGCAGGCGTTTCCTGCAGCGGCAGCAACAGCGGCAGCAGCCACAGCCGCAGCTACCAAGAGCACACCTCGTAACGTGAAGCAGCAGCATGTCTGTCGTTGGTCTGGTCGGATGAATGCTCCGCACTCGATGTGCAGCGTCAAACTTGTGAATCGGCGGTGCCGGGCGGTACCTGGCCTGATGAGATGTTCAGCCGCCCATCAGCCGCCCAGTAGTATCACTCCGTGCGTCGAATGTACGAGGGTTAGCCTACAGGAGAATGCCAGGGAATTTTGGGACGTCGATGTAAAATTTAAAGGTCCATTGGACCGGCTGAAATTATCTCCCAGCCAGGGTTCAGGCCGCATTCTTGGATGCCACGCTGCCTGCTGATCTGACGCTGTCACATCGGTATCAATGGCTCGCTGGCGTTTTCACCGATCAGTGCAACTCCTGTTTCGCGATATTCGGTGCACCCATTCCGCCGGATTAGTTCACTGCAGCTTGTCGAGTGCTCGTCCAGAGCTTGCAGCAGTTGCTAGCGCTCGCTCAGCTGCAGCCATGAGGCGCGTGCTTATCTTCCTGGCGTTTTGCTTGACAGCAGGTCGCTGCATGTCGTAAGTGTTTTCGGGCGCGAAAATGCTCTGCATGTATGCTTGAACGCTGCAGTATCGCCTGTGCTTCACGGCATGAAACTTACTGCCTCAAGTACGGGTATTGGTTGGCCTTGTTCATCACCTCACTCTACTTTGCACTCGGGTTCGTTTGTGAAAGGCTGCAGGCTGCTGAGCCTGTGGTGTGCCGTGCATGAGGTGGTCGCGAGAACGCTCTCCGTGAGGCTCTGGAATCTCCAATGTTCATCCCGCCCTGCCTTACAATTGTAAGGCAGGGCGGCCATCAACGCCGCTTGCAAGCGGCGTTGATCATGCCAGCCGCATGCGGCAATGCTGATGACGCAGGGCAGCTGCAGTCTGGGGCCTTAAACCCTGGTCTGAACAACGTTAGAGAATAAGTAGTGAGGCATTATAATTAGACTGCAGGCAGCCGTTCCAGGGCTGCCGGGGCTATTATTCCACTGCATCAAGATGTGGCATAAATACCTCGTCAAAACAGCAGGACCAGCTGCGGATTTGGGGAGCTCCCAAGGTTTCTGGAGCCTCAAATGCTTCGATCCAAGAGCGGCGACTGCAGCAGCAACATCAGCAAGCGCGAACCCGGCAAGATGCAGCTTCCGGCTGGGCCGCCGTCCAGCTGTGCTACGGTTCTTCATGTGTGGCACTTCCAGGTGTGGACTTTTGTTCTATGTAACGATTTGTCGCAGGAGCTGCAAAAATCAGTTGCACTTCGCACATCCGGTTCCACTTTCCGATCGCGAACTTGTTTGCACCGTAGTGGACAGCCACGGTCCAAACTCCAGGGTTTAAAAGATACATAGAGGAGGAGGAGGATGAGGTGGAGGAGGAGGAGGAGGAGGATGAGGATGAGGTAGATGATGTCTACATGTCCATCACAATTTTCCTCGTCATCAATTCTTCTCTCTCTCTCTCCCTCCACGACCCTTACTGCTGAGGAGCTGACACGCGCCGACGGCTCGCTCCCTCGAACGCACACACAGTAGTCCGAAGATCTTCTCTCCCGGTCACTACGACTTTTCATTCTCCAGCCCAGCTCAGCATCGCCATATCCGTCTGCTGTCAACCAAAAACATTCCGCTGCTGGACATCATACGCCGTTTTATGCGCACATCCACGAAGTCACTCAACTACAACATGGCGGCTGCTCCATCAGCCTCTCTACTGCTGGTCACCCTGCTCGCCGTTTTCCGCCGTGCGTTTTGATGCTTCCCTAGCAGTGAAACGCGGCTCCTTTTCACTTTGAGCCAGTCACCCGCGTCATCAAAGCCTCCAGCGCACCTGATCTGCATTATATGATTGCCAACACCTGTATAAAGCCGACTCGGTGTTCATTGTCCGTCCGTACCCTGCATTTGATCCGAGCTGGGCTAAGACTGCTGGTGTGCGATGGTTTTGCAGATTGTGGAGCTTGATTTCATTGAGCAACAGCTCGGCGGCGACGCCCTGCAGTCGCTGCCGGCGACCATGGGCGCATGCCCTCAGCTACGCGAGCTTACCATCAGCACGGCGCAGCCGCTCTCTGAGCAGCTGCCATTGACGTTGGGCAGCGAAGTCGCCGGCCGCAGCTCCTGGCAACACCTGCGAAGCCTGTCGCTTCTGCACACCGGCGTCGCTAGCTTCGTCGATGAGGCAGCACTGCAGCTGGGGCAGCTGACAGCGCTGCAGCTGGTCCATGCAGCCGCTCTCCCGGAGGACCACCGACTGCTGGGCAGCGGCGGCGCGGCCAGCATTCGTGTGACGCCGCGGGCAGCAGCACTCCAGCTGGGAGGCCAGCTTTGGCGTCAATATGGTGGCTTGCTACCGGCAGCGACGCTGCGGCACCTGGAGCTGGCCGGCCCTTTCCGTTTTGACGGGCGGAGCACCTGGAAGAGCCCTCCAGAACACCTGGAGGGTGCAAAAATACCACTAAATACACCTGCACAGGCCATGCCAGCTGCGCAGCATTGATGATCTTTCGGTCTCACGTCGATCATGTGTCTTGTGCCCTATAGCTGCATGCACTGGGACGCCCCCGCACGCTTGCCATTCGTGCCTGAAGATTACAGATGAGAACAAATATGATCGTGCGCTTTTCTTCTCGCAGGCACAACGGCCTCTTCCTTTTCGACGCGCTGACGTACGTGTTTTTTGAGAGGCTGGGTTGGCGCACCAGCCGCAAGGGTGGGCCTCTCCCCGCAGGGACTTGGCCTGGCATCTCGAAAGCCTACCTTGAAAGCCCGTTGACTTCGAAAGCTCCGTTGCAGTGCACATGGCCCGTCCAGTGGGCAATTGCAGAGTTTCAGCTGTGACTGGGCAGTGCAGTGACCCAACCCCGCGCTGCGCCAGCACCATCTCGTATCAGCCCACCTCGTTGCACTTGCGCACTCACTCATTATTGAAGCGCAAGTGTCCACTGTGTATGACCGGGGGACTGTAGACGGCATCTGTGCATGCCAAAAGGGCAGCACAGCTCAACTTAAGCTTACTTGGGGTTTATGTCCAAGCTTAATAAGCTTACTTGGGGTTTATGTCCAAGCTCTAGGCTCATTACCAGACGTACAAGTGCTGCTTCTACGGTCTGTGCGCATCTTGAGTATCGACACGACCAGATTTGCACTGCCTAAAGCTCGCATCCGTGTGCGCAGGTTCTCGGAGGAGCCGTCGATGCAGGTGCAGGACGCGTCCACAACGCTGGGTTTGCTTTTTGTGGCCATGGGGTTGGGCGCGTTGTTGGAGCCCTTCATTCACGAAGGGCCAATGAAGGACCATGAAGGGCCCCAACAACGCGCCCAACGTTGTTAACAAATGATTTTGAAAAAGCTGAATTGCTTGATGCCTGTGTTGCTTGTGTGAACCAAACGTTTGGCTGCCGTGTTTCTCCATTCCTGATGTGCAGGCAGCAACCTCAAAGACGGCAGCGGGCTCAACAAGATGCGCAGCCGAAGAGCGCACGCAGTGCTGTCGCGGCGGCAAACGCAGCGGCAATGGGCAGTGGCAAGACATGGCTTCAGAACGGCATGGCGGTGACTGAGAAGACAATGATGGCAGCGGCAACTCATGGATGGTCAGATGATGAGGGCGTGGCGGCGGAAATGCAGCCTTGTGGTTGGCTCACAACAGGGCGAAGAACGAAATTATCTCACACATACAGCAGCGAGGATATTTCCGCTTTAAAGCGAATTTGGTGTTTATCTATTTGGTGGCCCGATCTTCTGCTGATTTGGACATTACCATGAACGCTAATCAGCCTGAGTTGAGGCTGGAACAGTGTTATACTCTCTCTCAATACTTCCTTCCTTGGGCCTCCCAGAACACTGCTGTACCATGCACTGGCAGCAGCCAAGAGAAGATAGATAGATTACACCCGCTAGCCTCACTCAGGCTGATAAGGCATCAAATCACCAATAATCATAATCACCAATAGAGAAAGGACCGAATCTCTTTGCAGAGATATTTTTGCATAATCAGCACCAACAAGTGTCAGCAGATCAGCTACGACAGGATCTGGAAATCCAGGAAATCTTCCTTAAAACGACACAGCGGCCTCAGAAATCATTCACAACTTTCCACTTCGCTCTCAATTCACTCCAGATCCACAACGGAAGCATCCACAGGGCTGTCAGCCGCCGCTGCCGTGCCACATCGCAGCATGGCCGCCCGCCACGCCATCGCCTTGCTGCTGGCAGCGTCTGCAATCATCGCCGGTAAGCCTTGGAAATCATGCACGGTCTTGCTTGAGGACAATTGCACGCTGGCGAGCAGCCGATAGGGGCAGCATGTCTCGACACGGAATTTGTCGTCGGATCGTCAGCATCAATCAGGCTGACTGTGCTTGGATAACATCGCCGCCTTAGTCTGCACAATGCGCCGCGGAAAATTCAGCGGTCCTCGGATCGAGACTGCCTGGTGATGCAGTGGAGCTGCTTGAAGCAGCTCGACTGATTGAGTTGACGCTGCTGCTTGCCTGCAAAATGACCTCTTCAGGCATCTCCAGCTCATCGTTGAGGCTGTTGAGCTACTACACGTTTCGCTGCACTCGTCCGCAATCGCTCCTGCTTGCCCAAGTTCTGTTGTCACTAGTAGACTGACGTCTTGGGTGACCATTTCAATGGAAGTAGACCCAGATGACCTCCGCCAAGACTGTTCAGACGGGCAGACGGTCCGCTACCCCCGTTGATCATTGAATGAGGCTCGCCTGCTCTTACAGTCACTATCGTTAATTTTTAAACTTGCTGTATGTCCGGCAAGCATGAGTGGGTCAGCCGCCAGGCCAGAGACCCGGTCGATGCGTGTCCGCATCATCACTACTGGCGACCCGGTACTTGGCTGACACGACCCTGTCGATGCGTGTTCGCATCATCACTACTGGCGACCCCGTACTTGGCTGACACGCAGGCTTCGGCAATGTGGAAGGGCATGCTCTGCTAAACAAGGTGATCTTTTCCTCCTCTGCTCTCGCAACTTGTACTCCCTGCACATCCATCCTTGCACTTCATTCTGGGCATGATACGGTTCCTTGTGCCTCAGACGAAAGATGTGCCATGCAGACCGTCTGCATCACTCATGAACTCGTATTGGCTCGTGCAAATGCAGGCCGACCTCGACACCAGCGTCAACGATGTCCAGGCGGGCAACCTTGCCGAGGAGTACGGGCGCAAGCTGCTGGCCAAGGTGGGAAAACAGCCCAGGGGTCAATTCAGCAGGTGCCGTCGTCTGCATTATAGGTCGACCGCTGCGCAATCAAGCGAGTATTCGTTGCAGCACGTCCGAGCGGCGCTATTATGCGTCTGTGCCTGCCTTGTGCAGCATGCTCATTATGTCTCAGCAACTCTTTACACTTCCGAGTACGGTCATGTGACATACAGCATTATCTCGAGGGCGTTTTGAGTTCCTCGTATTGGAACATCCTGGTGCTGATTGAGGGCGTGTGATGTGCCACAGCACGGAGCGTTCGTTGTTGGGAACGGCAACCCTGCGTGCGCCTTGTTCATTCAATGACCAGACGCCACATGCAAGCCATGAGCTGTGCCCTTCACCGCCTTGCTGTGCCGTTCTTTTTCAGGCGTTGTGTGTCCGTGTCGTGCCATGCACCGACATGCATGCTGCAATTGGGCAACCTGTCGACGCTAGCAACATCTCGTAAAGAGTTTATTGCATTTTATTGCATGCAGGACCAACGGTGGAGTAGTCTACCAATCTCAAGTCAAAAACCCCGCTGTGGTTGTCGCGTCTTCCAAGAAAGGTAATTTGATGTAATATACATGCTTGTTTACGATGCCATGCACACCGGCCCATTTCGGGTGGTGTGTCAAGGGCAAGAAATCCTGCTGAAAGTCTCATCTGCTCATAATGGCCCAGATAAAAGAATTCTGGTGGTCAGTGTTGCAGCTGCACCCCTCCAGATGTGCTGCAATCCCTTACCGCAATGAACCCGCTGTCCACAAGCTCAAAAATGCAGGTTTGCGATTTTAGGACAGAACATTGCCAACGGCAACAACCAGGCCGGCGTAGGGACCGGCGCCGTCAGCGCCAACGGCATCAACACCGGAGGCAACAGCGGCTACAACAATGCGGTGGCGCAGAACACTGCCGGTCGCAAGCTGCTGGCCAAGGTGGGAAAATAGCCCAGGGGTCAACTCAGCAGGTGCCGTCGTCTGCATTATAGGTCAACCGCTGCGCAATCAAGCGAGTATTCGTTGCAGCACATCCGAGCGGCGCTATTATGCGTCTGTGCCTGCCTTGTGCAGCATGCTCATTATGTCTCCAGCACTCTTTACACTTCGAGTACGGTCATGTGACATACAGCATTATCTCGAGGGTGTTTTGAGTTCCTCGTATTGGAATATCCTGGTGCTGATGAGGGCGTGTGATGTGCCACAGCACGGAGCGTTCGTTGTTGGGAACGGCAACCCTGCGTGCGCCTTGTTCATTCAATGACCAGACGCCACATGCAAGCCATGAGCTGTGCCCTTCACCGCCTTGCTGTGCCGTTCTTTTTCAGGCGTTGTGTGTCCGTGTCGTGCCATGCACCGACATGCATGCTGCAATTGGGCAACCTGTCGACGCTAGCAACATCTCGTAAAGAGTTTATTGCATTTTATTGCATGCAGGACCAACGGTGGAGTAGTCTACCAATCTCAAGTCAAAAACCCCGCTGTGGTTGTCGCGTCTTCCAAGAAAGGTAATTTGATGTAATATACATGCTTGTTTACGATGCCATGCACACCGGCCCATTTCGGGTGGTGTGTCAAGGGCAAGAAATCCTGCTGAAAGTCTCATCTGCTCATAATGGCCCAGATAAAAGAATTCTGGTGGTCAGTGTTGCAGCTGCACCCCTCCAGATGTGCTGCAATCCCTTACCGCAATGAACCCGCTGTCCACAAGCTCAAAAATGCAGGTTTGCGATTTTAGGACAGAACATTGCCAACGGCAACAACCAGGCCGGCGTAGGGACCGGCGCCGTCAGCGCCAACGGCATCAACACCGGAGGCAACAGCGGCTACAACAATGCGGTGGCGCAGAACACTGCCGGTCGCAAGCTGCTGGCCAAGGTGGGAAAATAGCCCAGGGGTCAACTCAGCAGGTGCCGTCGTCTGCATTATAGGTCAACCGCTGCGCAATCAAGCGAGTATTCGTTGCAGCACATCCGAGCGGCGCTATTTTGCGTCTGTGCCTGCCTTGTGCAGCATGCTCATTATGTCTCAGCAAACTCTTTACACTTCCGAGTACGGTCATGTGACATATCTCGAGGGTGTTTTTGAGTTCCTCGTATTGGAATATCCTGGTGCTGATTGAGGGTGTGTGATGTGCCACAGCACGGAGCCTTCTTGGTTGGGAACGGCAACCCTGCGTGCGCCTTGTTCTTTCAATGACCAGACGCCACATGCAAGCCATGAGCTGTGCCCTTCACCGCCTTCCTGTGCCATTCTTTTCTCAGGCGTTGTGTGTCCGTGTCGTGCCGTGCACCGACATGCTGCTGCAATCGGGCAACCTATCGACGCCAGCAACATCTCGTAAGAGGTTATTGCATTTTATTGCATGCAGGACCAACGGTGGAGTAGTCTACCAATCTCAAGTAAAAAACCCCGCTGTGGTTGTCGCGTCTTCCAAGAAAGGTAATTTGATGTAATATACATGCTTGTTTACGATGCCATGCACACCGGCCCATTTCGGGTGGTGTGTCAAAGGGCAAGAAATTCTGCTGAAAGTGTCATCTGCTCATAATGGCCCAGATATAAGAATTCTGGTGGTCAGTGTTGCAGCTGCACCCCTCCAGATGTGCTGCAATCCCTTACCGCAATGAACCCGCTGTCCAAGCTCAAAAAAGGCAGGTTTGCGATTGTAGGACAGCGCATTGCCAACGGCAACAACCAGGCCGGCGTAGGGACCGGCGCCGTCAGCGCCAACGGCATCCTCACCTCAGGCAACAGCGGCGTCAACAATGCGGTGGCGGAGAATACTGCCGGCCGTTGAGGAAGACCACGCACCCAGCTTTAAAACCTCAAGGTGAGGGAACAAAAATACATTTATGCCTTCGTTCCGCCGCTCATTTCAGCATCATGCTCGAAACAATCGCTTCTCTGTGTTCACAGCATACGTGGTTGCTGCTTTGCCTTGTGTTGATCCAGGAGCCTGGACGATCACCCGTGTGACCCTGCTTTCGAGGAACCCACACAGCTTGCATGCACCCGTGCAGGTTCACTGGAACAAGTCATCAGTTCACCAACAAGCGCTGACAAGGAAGAAGTCTACCGCAGCCTTCCCTCCAGTTGCAAAACCATTCGCCAGGAGATCTATGGCCGGAAGTCCACAGTGGTTCCCACCAATCCCCGCTTGAAATCCGACTGGAGGTGTTGACACCGTTGGCTTGCACATGCTACGATTATGCAGACTGTGTTCTCTCATTTCGCTTGAAATGATTGCATCGGACTTTTTCACGGCGCAGCTGCTGCAAAACATCAGCCGGCAGATCAGAAATGTCCATTGGCAACACAAGTCTTCTCTCGACAATTTGCTGCGCTGTTGCTGACGTGTCCTTGACTAGCCGCTCATTCCCATGAACTCGCTGACTCGCAAGTAACACTACGATCAAGCCTGGTAATACGAAAATGTTGAGGAGTAACCCTATCTAATCAACCACGTACACAAGTCAAACATACATTAACAGAATCGCACCTGAACATCAACTGACGATGACTGTTCTCGAGAGGCGATTTCCACCGCTGCCGTTGCTGGACCCATTCCACGAACAAGGTCGCATCACCAGCGAGCCTTGCACTAATATGGACGAGATCGAAACCTAGCGCGTGCGACCTTAGGCATCTGAATCGCACAAGCGCCGCGCATAGACTTCCAATATGCGACAGCTGGCAGCCCTGTGAGCCGTCAGACTGGTGTCAGACGCGGGCGTGCACAGCCGGAGTTTGCTGCAGCACCAGCGCGT
>JAABUL010008660.1_pt1 | contig 10229 bp, 1 predicted proteins | sample 5559151 | NCBI WGS metagenome assembly JAABUL01 (sample SAMN10711876, study PRJNA513368) | rock metagenome | isolation source: Antarctica rocks | place: Antarctica: Victoria Land, Pudding Butte sud | reverse complement strand
TAATTGATTTAAATTTGTCTTTTCGATTTTAATATACAATATATATTTAAACAAAAACATATAACAACTAATAGACTCTCGAGAAAATCAAAAGAATTATTCGACAATATTGACAAAATTAATAAAAAGAATATTAATAATTTTATTAAAAATTAATTAATTTGCGTTTGCGTTTGTTTTATACAAATAACAATATTAACAAAAAATAAGCGAATTCTAGAAAATAGTTATTTTAAGAAGTTAAAACAAATTGCTTAATATCTAATTTTGTTGCAAAAATTTAATATAAATTAAAAGAAATTTTGCAAATTCAAAAATTATACTTTTTGTTTTCTAATTAAAGAAGAAAAATTATTTTGAAAAACAAATAAGAATATATCTTGGCGCAAAATAGTAAATTAAACAAAAAACAAGAATTGTATTATAAAAAGTCTATATAATAAAAGCAATTATAAAGATAACGAAGATATCTATTAATATGTTGCTAATTAATATTAATAATCAAATTTATTTAACTTTTGCAAGAAATACGTCGTAAACTATAATAAATATCAACGAAAAATTTCTAATTAATAAAAGAAAATTATGCATTTAACTTAAATTTTCGACTTATAGAAAAAAATTGTCGTAGATTGCATCTATATATTAATAACAAAGATATCTATCAAAGTAGATTTAATAATTGCTCGAAATAATTTAACTAAATAAGTAAAAGTTAAAGCAATTTTAGATTTAAAAGTATTCGTTATAGTAAAATTTCTATAGAAAAATATTTTTTGTCGATATAAATATATTAAGAAGATAATTATAAACAACAAATTCAAAAATAAAGTCAAAATAACAATTAAGCTTTTAAAGAGATATAGTGTTAAAAAAGTAACAACGTCGACTTATTACTCGCAAACAAATAAAATAATAAAAAGAGAACACAAATCTATTGTTAATACTTTATTTAAGTTAACAAAAAGAGCTTTTACAAATTAATTACGATGTTTGTACGCAATATTGTAAATAAATAGAACAACAGTTCGAGAGTCTATTAAAAAAATATTATTTTAACTTAAGTTTAAATATAAAACGATACTATTAATTGAGATAAAGTATTTAACTTAACATATTATAAACTAGAAAAAAGCTTGCACAACAATCGATCTATTAATACTACAAGCAAAACAATTAGAAAGAAAAGATAAAAATATTTAAGAAACTACGTTATATCTTTGTTCTTTTAAAGAAAAGAACAAAAATCTCTTTAATAACAACTACTAGTTGCGAATATGTCTATTTGAAACTAGAAATTTGATTTTATTGTATAATATTAAGCTAAACAAAAAATATAATATAAAATTATTCTTTCGATAATTAGAACTTTTCAAAATAAGAAAGAGAAACAAAATTATAAACTTTTATATTTTTGAAAAAGTTAATAACACAAAACTTAGAGATATTAATTTAAATAATCGACTTAAGAGATATATTAAAAGAAACAAAAATCTTTAAATCTTTGCAAAATCAAAAAAGAAAGAGAAAGAGATAAGAGATAATTCTATGCAAGAGATAAAGAAAAAATTTGATTAAAACAACAAAAGACTCTTTGCAATAATTATGTTGTTATTGTCTAATTATAATTATTTTAATTATATAGAAGTATAACATTTTTTTTTCGAAAAAGAAAAGCTGCAATCTTTATATTTGTTTTAATTGCAAAAGGTTTAATACGAAGTTTACTAATTTACAAGTATTAGAAAGAATTTACGCGCAATTATATAGAGTAATTTACAAGACTTTGTAGTGTTAAGCATTCAAAAAGAAACAAAAAAAAACAAAAAAATCGAAAAGTTAAAATACTAACAATTCTAACTAATTAGAAGTAGACAAGCAATATTAGTGTTTCTTTGTCTACTTTAATTAACTAAAATTTACGTTCAAAAAGTTATTCAAGAATATTGATAGAAAGTTCTAATCGAACATTTTAAGATTTCAAAAATACTTTTAGATTATAGAGAACGTATTTTAGTTATCTTTTACGAAGTATTTTTTGACAATAAATATAGCAATATTATGCGCAAGTTATACTAGCTTTATATTTGCTTGCAAGTTAATATATAGATAAATATTAATATAGCTCTTTTGTATAATCGACAATATAAATATTGCAAGCAACAATCAAATCTATAAATAATAGTTTTTTGCATTTAGAACTTTATGTTTGTTAGATATTTAGAACAAATTATTATTCGATTTACAAAATATAACAACTTAATAGTCTAATCTATTATTAATTGAATTTTTTCTCTCTAATTTATTACTTTTGCATAAACGTTCTATTATTAAGCTTGTGCTATAATTGATCAAGAGCAACAATTACAAGATACTAGATAAAAACAATTATTTGCGAGAAAAAATTCTTAGTCTCTCTTAGACAATTAAGATTAAGAACAAGATTTATTGTTTACATTAACAAAAAAATCTCGTAAAAAACAACAACTTGTATCTATTAAACAAATCACAAATTAATCTTTAATAACTTTTATATATTCTCTTCGTAGTTAGAGATTAACTCTTCAAACTAGATTATCTTAAACGCAAGATTAGCAAGCTCAATTACAATTATTACAAATATTGCAATCTTAAGCGTCTTAAACTTAGAATTAAATCAAACTACAAAAAACAATTATTTGATCGACAAAAGACAATTTGACTATTAAGAATTGTATATATACACAAATAGCAAACATTTTGTTTTAATATAACAAAACTACAAATAACAAGAGAAGAGAATGTTTGAAAAATCTTCGAAACACAAGTTTAGAGTCTTTGAAGATAGTCGAAAACTAGACACAAGATCTATAATAAACGATTTATGAGATTTGACATTAAGATTGTCTTTATTAAATCTTAGACTATTTAAAGTTACTAGCACAACAAGATCGCGTACTTTAATTACAAAAAATGCAAGAGATTTTTCAAAGACAATAGTTACATTTATTCTAGCAAACAAAAAAAACAACGCAAAAAACTATTTATATGTAAAAATAAGTATAAACTTGCGATATCGAATTAACTACTATCTCGCGATATCAATCAAAGTCTTTCAACTAGTCGAACTAGCTATATTAACAAAGAAACAAGAGAAAAATCTAATTACAATAATATTGAAGTCGATTGTCTATATAGCTTATTGAAGAAAGCTAGAATTTCTTTTAAAAATAAATCGAATTTTTAATAATTAAATCAAAAAACAAATAATTTAATATTATAAGTATTGAGATAATTTTTTAGCGTTTATAAAACAATATAAGATTAATTTTAAGTCTAGTGTTTATTTATTTGTTTTTAAGAATTCTTTGAGACAATATATTTATAAGAAAGCAAAATTAATTTTCTTATTGAACAACTTTTAACAAACTAATATTTAACTTCGAATAATAGACAATATTAATTTAGCTAAATAGAATCAATATAATATTATTGTTCTTAAAAATTAATTTAATTATTTAATAGAAGATTTAAAGTTTTAGATATAATTAAATCTTTAAGACAAATTACGAATAATATTGCATTATTAGCAAAGAAATACTAATTAATAAGAAATATAACTTCTTAATTGCTTGACTATTATTTTGCAAATAATAGTACAAATAGATTTAGACTTTTATATAATTTACATACTTTTACAAGACAATTACAAACACAAGTTGCTAATAATATCGCATTTGTTAATTTTTGAAAAGCATAAAAATTAAATATCGAAATGTTACTTTAATCTTAATATAAATTAGAATTTTTATTAGAATTTTTAGCAATCGCAATTAATTATTTTTTTTGCTACATAAAACAATCTATCTTGTAGGAAATATTTAATAGTCGATTTTTATATATAGATTGAAACATAATTGCAACAAGCTATAAGAAAAGAATAGCTAAACAAAAAGATACTAGATACTAAATTAACAAAGAAAGATCTATTAAAATAAAATTCATATTAAACAAATATATTTTATTAGTTAAAAGAAATACAAATTGCATAATCTTAAATTCTTTATTGCAAGCTAAAAATCGATATTTATACAAAAATTAAAGTATTTTCTATCTATATAAATCTACTAAACAATAAGAAAACTTTTAAGAATTTTTGTATAAATATTCGAAGCAATCTAATTGTAATTTATCGAGACTTAACTTTGTTACAATTATTTTCAATTAATGTATTTTATTGTTTCAAAGTTGCTAGTGATTTCTCTTATATATTTAAAATTGAGAATTTTATTTTAGAACGCACGTTCTAGAACTTGATAACAATAGTAAAAAAAATAAGAATATTATTTAATAATACAAAGAAATCTAATTGCTTAATACAAAACATTCGAAAACGTGCAACACGTTATATAATCTTAATATAGAGAGAAATTTAAAAATTAAAACAAAAGATATTTGATTCGAATTTATAAATAGAATTTATAAGATTTAAAAACTGCGAAATATCAAATTTATATTAATTTAATACTTAAAACAATCTAAATTCTTATTTGTTTAACTATAAAAAAATAACAAAATTTAAATTTTTAACTATTTGTTTTAATAAAGAGAAAAGAATTTTGTTGTTTCGATTCGAAACTAGACAAAAATGTTATAAATTAAAATTAAGTTAACAATTAAAATCAAATATTTTAAAGCTAAAAGTAGTTTTTGAACTTATACAATTATCTCTTGTTTCGAAGAGTTTAGCGCAAACATAATAGCAACAATTTACTTTGTTTTTGTTACTAGAACTTCAAATTGATTTTTCGAAAATATAGTAAAGTAATTTATTATTATTGTTATTATTATTAAAGAGTAAACAAGATTTACAGCAAATAGTATTTCTAAATACTCAATTTCGATTCAACAACTTTTTTGACTTTTTAAAGAAGTTTTATACAAACCGACTTATTATGTTCTTTACAAAATCTATTAAAGTAACAAGATAAACAAAAGATCTAACAAAGTTGTCTAAGAAGATTAAAGCACTTTTCTTTTTTTTCTTATTACAATTTTTCTACAAACAAAAACAAAAGTTTCTTTATTAAATAATTACAAGACAACTACTAAAAGAGAGAGAATTATATATAGTCAAGTAATTAAATAATATTAAGCTATAGATTTAGAAATATTTGTTATCAATATTAGCAATCTATTTGCAATATATACGCAATCTCTTTTACTTAGATCTTAGAATCTTAGCTACTTAATACATTATTAGACTATATAGTACGATTTATGCATACATCGCGATAAGTCTCTATTATTATAGTTGTCTACTAACTAGAATTTCATTCCTATTTCCTTACAATAGCAAAGACTTATTACGATACATACATAAATTGTACTATATAGTGTAATAGTATATTAAATAGCTAAGATTCTAAGATCTAAGCGGAAGAAATTGTATATATATTGCAAATAGATTGCTAGTCTTAGTAACAAGTATCTTCAAGTTTATAGTCTAATATTATCTAGTTATTCGACTATATATAATCTCTTTTCTTTTAGTAATTGTCTCATAATTACTTAATAAAGAAACTCTTGTTCTTGTTTGTGCAAAAGTTGCAATAAGAAATATAAAAAGAAAACTTTTGTTTCTGCTCGTATAGAAGTTGCAATAAGAAATAAGAAAAATATTATCTTATCTTTTTAGACAATTCTACTAGATTTCTTGTTTATCTTATTATTCTAATAAATTTTATAAAGAACGTAATAAATTAGTTTGCATAGAATTTCTTAAAAAGTCAAAAGAATTGTTAGATCGAAATTAAATGCTCGAGAAAACTATTTGTTGTAAATCTTGTTTACTTTCTAAAGATAGTAACAACAATAATAAGCTTTTGTAATGTAATTCCAAAAAATTAATTTAAATTCTTAATAACAACATAATAAGTTGTTGTTGTTGTGCTTGCGTTAAACTCTTCGAAGTAAATAATAATTATATAAGTTCAAAAGTTACTTCTAGCTCTAAGATACTTGATCTTAACTATTAACTTAATTTTAATTTACAACGTTTTTGCTTAATTTCGAATCAAAATAGCAAAATCTTTTTCTCTTTATTAGAGCAAACAATTAAAGACTCAAATTTTGTTATCTCTTTATAGTTGAACCAATAAGAATTTAGATTGTTCTAAGTATTAAATTAATATAAGTTCGATGCTTCGAAGTCTTCAAATCTTATAAATTTTATTTATAAGTTTAAATTAAACATCTTTTGCTTTATCTTTTAAATCTCTCTTTATATTAAGATTACGTAATATATTATGCGTTTTCGAGTTTCTTGTATTAGACAATTAGATTTTTTTGCATTGTTAAATAGTATTCTTAACTCTATAATTATTGTCGTCGAGTTCTAGAATGTGCGCTCTAAAATAGTATTCTTTATTTCAAATATATAAAAGAAGTTAATAGCAACTTTAAAACAATAAGATATGCTAATTAGAAATAATTGTAACAAAGTCAAATTTCAATAAGTTGTAGTTATGTTGCTTCGAGTTTAGACTAATTGCGTCGAGTCGATACATCGAGCTCGAGTCAATATATCGATTCAAAAATAGTCGAGTCGATATCTAAAATTAATATCGAGTATTTGAATCGAGTTAGAGAGTTGATATCAAGTATTCGAATTAAATTAGAAAGTTAATATCGAAGTATTAATTCGAAATATCGACTCGACTTGCTAAGATCTAATATATTAAATTTATTATTTATAAAATGCATTAATTTTATTTATTATATTATATAGTAATACAATTAAGTAATGCAATTGCATCTTATTTATTTATTATTCTTTGTTAGTCTATTTTTAGTAATTTAAATAATGCGGAATTTGTTAAAATTAGAAAAATAATATTGTTTTCGATATCTTGACAAATTGATCGAGTCGAATTAAGATATTGTTGATTCGACTCGATACTTGTGTTGAATTACAAAGTTGATATCAAGTATTTGAATCAAGTTACAATATTAATATCAAGTATTTGAATCGATATCAAAAAGTAGTATCAAGTATCGATCTAACAATTAATCTATTCGAGTTCTAATGCAAGAATTCTTAAGAGTTTTCCTATTGTCTAGCAAATTTATGTAGACAACAAAACTTCAATTTTTGTATTAATTTCGATTTCTAGTTTGCAATAAAAAAATTTAAGATTGTGCAATTTGTATTTCTTTTAATTAATAAGATACATTTGTCTAGCGTAAGTTTTATTCTAGCAAGTCTTTCTTTGTTAATTTAGTATTTAATATTTCTTCTTTTAATATTTCTTTTTTTATAATTTGTTGCAATTATATTCTAATCTATATATAAAACTCGTTTATTAAACATTTCTTATAAAATAGATTATTTTATATAGTAAACGAAACAATTAATTGCAATTACTAAGAATTCTAATAAATATTTCGATTTACGTTAAGATTAAAGTAACGTTTCGACGTTTAATTATTATGTTTTTTAAAGATTAATAAATGCGATCTAGTTAGCAACTTGTGCTTGTAATTGTCTTGTAGAAACACGTAAATTTACATTATTATTTGTAGCATAGAAAATAAGTAATTAAGAAGCTATTTTTCTTGTCGATTAGTGTTTTCTCGCTAATAATGCAATATTATTTGTAGTTCGCTCTAGAGATTTAATTACATCTAATACTTTGAATCTTTTGTTAAATAATTTAATTAATTTTTAAGAACAATAACGTTGTATTAATTTTATTTAGCTAAATTAGCACTATTTATTACTTGAAGTTAAACGTTATTTTATTAAAAGTTGTTCGATAGAAAAATTAATTCTACTTTCTTATAGATATATTGTTTTAAAGAATTCTCAAAAATAAATAAGCAAACGCTAGACTTGAAATTAATTCTATGCTATCTTACAAATGTCAAGAAATTATATCGATACTTGTAGTATTAAATTACTTGTCTTTTAATTTAATTATTAATGATCTAATTTATTCTTAAAAGAAATTCTAGTTTTCTTCAATAAGCTATGCAAACAATCAATTTCAATATTATTATAATTAGATTTTTCTTTTGTTTTTTTGTTAATATAACTAATTCGATTAGTTAAAAGATTTTAATCGATATTGCAAAACAATCATTAATTTAATATCGCAAGTTTATGCTTATCTTTACACATAAATAGTTCTTTGCGTTATTTTTCTTGTTTGTCAAAATAAATATAGCTATTGTTTCTAGAAAAACTCTTACAATTTTCGTAATTAAAGCAAACAATTATATTGTACTAATAATTTCAAGTAATCTAAAATCTAACAAAAATGATCTCGATATCAAATCTTGTAATTGTAATAACAAAGAAGAAGTTTCTTTAAGAAATTCGAAATTTTTGTTCTCTCTTTTTTTGCTTTATCTTTTATAAATTTTGTTATCTTTAGACTTCGACTTTGATTTCGACAAAAGAACTAGCAATATAGATTCTTTTTGTTTGTCTTCTTAAGTTTGCGATTCTTTTAATTTTTTTGCAAAAAAAAACAAGATTTTTGTAACTTTCGATCGACAAGTCTTTTCTAACTTTACGTCTAAAATTCTAATTAAACTTATCTCTTAAAAATAAAGTAATTTACGAGTTCGATATTCGGATACTCGATCCAATTATTTATGCCAAGCATTCGATCTAGCTTCAAGAAACTAGATTTGTCAAATCTTATCTTATCTTAGCGTCGCGCTAGCTCGATATAGAAAGCGCTAGTTACATATAACTAGCGCAAGAATTTGCGCTAGCTCTATGCGATCTAGTGCGTCTTAATTAGATAAGTCGAGTCGAACAGTTAAATAGATCTCTTAATCAATTCAATTAATTGAACAAACATAATCCTAATTTTAATTCTTCAGATCGGGTCGAATGTATTCGTCGAGCTCCTGACCCGATCCAAGGATTACTCTACGCAAAAATAATTTTTTATTTCTAGTTTTAAAAGCTTTTATTTGATAGATGCTATTGTATTTTTGAATATTTTAATATTTATTTTGTTATAGTTGTCGATTGTATAGTTAGCAATGCGTTTCGATTCTATAATATAGAATTTAAGTCAATTGTACACAACTTGATTTAACTTCTTTAGAATTTTATTTAGATTTTGACGCTTCTTTGCTATTCGCAATATTGTTTCAATAGTTAATTAATTTACACTTCTAAATAAAACATTAATTGTCTTCGAAGATTATAGTTTACAAAGTTATATTCGATTGTTTTAAATTTTTAATTCTTTGTTTTTATTAATCTTTTGTGCAACGTTTTTCAACTTTTGTTACAATAAATTATTTATGTGTACTTGAGCGTTCTTATCAATTGTATGCTACAAATCTCGTATTTAATTTTTAGCTATTTTCAAAGACTCTAAGACTATATTTCGAAGATTTTTTAAACGTTTTTTTTCTCTTGTTATTTGTAATTTTGTTGCATTAAAGCAAGATATTTGCTACTTATATATAAATACAATTTCTAATAATTAAGTTGTCTCTTGTTAATCAAATAATTGTTTTTTGTAATTTAATTTAACTTTAAGTCTAAAATGTTTAAGATTGCAATATTTAAGATTGTTGCAATAATATTTGCTATAATTAGATTTGCTAATCTTGCGCTTAAAATAATCTAATTTAAGAAACTAATTTCTAATTACGAAAAGAATATGTAGAAGTTACTAGCAATTAACTTGTGTCTTATTTAACAAATACAAGTTGTTACTCTTTACAAGATCTTTTTATTAATATAATTAATAAATTTTTATTCTTAGTTTTAATTGTCTAATAAAGATTAACAATTTTCTCTCGCAAACAATTATTTTCTTCTAATATCTTGTAATTGTCGCTCTTGATTAATTATAACACAAATCTAAAAATAAAATGCTTATGCAAAGATAATAAATTAGAGAAGAGAGTTCAATTAATAAGAGATTAAATTATTAAGTTGCTATATTTTAATAAATCAAATAATAATTTGTTTTAAATATTTAACAAAAATAGAGTTCTAGATGCAAAGAATTATTACTTATAGATTTAATTGTTAATTGCAATATTTATATCGCCAATTACACAAAGAAATTATGTTAATATTTATCTATATATTAATTCGCAAACAAATATAAAGCTAGTATAACTTGCGCGTAATGTCGCTATATTTATTGTCAAAGAATATTTTGTAAAAAATAATTGAAACTCGTTCTTTATAATTTGAAAGTATTTTTGAA
>JAABUL010008659.1_pt1 | contig 10229 bp, 12 predicted proteins | sample 5559151 | NCBI WGS metagenome assembly JAABUL01 (sample SAMN10711876, study PRJNA513368) | rock metagenome | isolation source: Antarctica rocks | place: Antarctica: Victoria Land, Pudding Butte sud | reverse complement strand
AGCGACCCCATCCTCGTTGGTCGAAGCCGAGGGTCTGGATCCCGCGAGAGGCGAGCGTGGGAAAGAGCGTGTAGTAGGCATTGATGTGATCGGAGAAACCATGTACGAAGACGAGGATGGCCGCTGGCGGAAGGTTCGAGGGCTAGTAAGATTCAGTATATCCGCCCAACCATGGCTGATGAAATTCATAGTGGCCAACGGACTTTCCAAGTTTTTGTGTACAGTCTGGTACCGTCTGGTAACACATGTTCTCCTTCCGCTGTTGTATCCATACTTGCGGTTGCTGAATTACCCAGTTCTGGAATAACTTCAGCTCAATGGCTTTAGCTGTCCTTAAGATTCGCTGGAGCCCCTCGTGAACTTCGGTCTCATCGGTATACGGTGATCGGCCCGCTCAGCCGTTGACGATACGGATTTCCCCATGAATTCTACACCCATTTTGAGACGACACATCCGCAAGCATGATCCTGCGACGATCCTCCCAAGCAATGGGGTTCGAACCGTCAGTATATGTGTTCTGTGTTCCGCATCCGCCCCTAGTTGCTTTGCTCCAGACTTGTTCTACAGCACAAGCTCAATCTATTGAGCTTCATTAGCCACCACAAATTCGATACATCCTCGACTTGGTCAGCTCTCACAAAATGCCCGATCTGTTCTGCATTCTTCCTATGTCGCTGTCTCTAATGCTTTTAAAAGCTATTGAAGATCTGTCGACACTCCAGTATCTGCTTGAAGCTTCCCCTTCAGCAGCTGCCATTTTCGAACAGCATTATTGCGAGGTTACAGAAGCCCTGCTAGACCGCTTACCACTCCACTTCCAACGGCTTCTTCGCACGATAGTCGCCATCCAGTCCAATCGCTTGGTCATCAAGGATTTACTGAATTCGTTTGAAGACCCGAGCCAATGCAGAGTCTTTAATATTGTTAGAACCATTAGAGCGACCCGACTGCTCACTAATACAACGCACTCATTCGCAGCTGTTCGTAGCCTGGTCAGCTCCGCAGGTCAAGTGCAAAGATTATCTCAATGCTTCTTTGATACGTTTTTGGCACGGGTCAACGGCATTCGACCGTACCGCATCGCTGATGACCGATACCATTACCGCGACTTCCCGAAGGAGCTGCCGGAACGTCATTCATATGAACCATTGCCTTGTGGACCAGCCTCTTGGGTTGAGGAGCAGCGCGTACTTCGTGCTTTATGGCGTCTACAGCTATACTTCTGTCTTGTCAGCATCGTTGAAGATGACGGAGGGACAGATGGCATGGCTCGTAAGGCATGCTTGATCGAAGGCCTACATAATGTGTGGAAAGATGAAGCTGCATGGCAGGTTGACGAGCTAGATTGTGTTTATGAGTTTCTCGTAGAGATGGAGACTTCAACAGCTCCCCTGTCAATGCTTCCCTCTGTCGCCTCAAGGCTTGTAACTGCGCCTCAACGCCCTCCAGAGCACACCGAAGCTCATTGTCGGTGGGAGCAAACTCCCATATTTTTAAGAAATTGGCCAGGTCCTGGTGCCAGTTACTTCTCTGCTCTTAGAATTTACCATTATTCGCCTCTGCACGGAGCTGGCTTCAAGCCTCTCCGACGGTTGGGTATGGGGATCTGGGATCGCAAGAAGATGGTCGGGCTAGGCCTCGTCAACTTACGACACGCAGATATGCCGGATTGCAATGAGGATGCTCACGCGGGGACAACTTCAGACACCCCCCCTTTTAGGAAAATAATCACCCTGGATGACTTAATCTGCAGATGGAAGAGCATAGAAATCCAGGCGAAGGAAGACTTTCCGGGCAACAATTGAGGAGACTCGCAAGACACAACGAGCATACCACCTATGTCTGGCCATCCCGTAAGTCTCCAAGCGCATTTTCTCAGGGAGCAGATTGAGGATCCTTTCCTTGACGCCCTTGGTAAGGATATTGTTGAAATACAAATTACAGTAATGGCATTGTGTCGCTGCATTTTGGCCAGCAGTATAAATTTCTTCAGATATTGATGTAATGATGAATGACTGGTCAACCGGTGATGATCTATCGGGGAAACGGTAAGCAGTGCGTGTCATGTACGCGGTTTCCGGACCAAGAGACAGTCTCCACCATAATCACAAAGGATTTGCCTTGGGCCATGAGCCAAAATGAACGCCTCCTCACACCAACATCGAGGATACTCGGCGGCCCCACAGGAGCGGATCACGTCAAATGTGCCAACTCGTTGCTCTCCGGAAACTTCCATCTTCCGGTGGCGGCACTAAACCTCCACTTACACTTGGCCCACTCGAAAAGGACCGTCTGCGGAGAACATTGGCTTGAAAGTAAGAATCCACACATTCCCCTATTGAACCAGCGCCATCAGGAATCGATCCTAGCACCCATGTCGAATGCTATGCGTACACTGAGGACTTGTCAGGAGGATAAAAAAATTAAGAAGCGTCTTGATGAGTACAACATTTTGTGGGTGCCGCCTACTAATTATGATATTGTGATTGGGTTGCAAGGGGTCGGTGTATCTACCCTGTATATGTACTACAATGCCAGCAATCAATCAGCACTAAATTGACTCAGCCAGTAACGCCTCTGCAAGCTCATTCCTGGGTACTCCAGCCTGTGTTCATCGTCACTGTCTATCCTTCAACGTCTCACTACTTTCAGCAATAGGCCGTTCTTTCCTCCCAATGCACCCGTCTCACGAATACCCCTTTCCAAGCGTCTCAAGGCAAGCCTTCGCTCAGAAGCCCATGAATAAGCAAAACCTACAATCACGCATCCATAGACACAGAACCACAACAACGTATACAAAGCTAAGCTGCATCTCCCTACATACCCCCCCAGCACACGTAAGTGACAGCGTTGATGCCAAAACGAGATCTCTCCCGCAAAAGTTTCGCCATGTCTTCCAGTTTGTCAGATCAGGTGCGCCAGCTGATGAGATAGCTGCAGCACGACACAGTGCAAAGACCCAAAAAACATCGTACAGGAAGTAACACTAGGGTTCATCGACTGGGATCCCCCCGCCAGCTCTTCATGTCAAGGCGATAAGTCGCGATAGCGCTGCGGTAGGTCCGCTAGACGAAGACCGTTTCCGATTTCGAACCCGGCTAACTACGCCTCAATCAATGTTCGTGCAACGTGACTGACACTTCGAGGGCCCCAACGATAGTTCTGCAGATCTAGCCCGCACGAACCAAGATGTCGCATGAGCAAGACAGCTGGCTTCCATCTAGGCTGAACCTTCCCCCATCACATTTTAAGAGGATGATCGAGAAATGGGGGAGGGCACACGTCTCGGATGCAAACATCACCATGACCTTGGCAATATGCACACCATCACCGTAGGTTCAAAGGTCTATTGCCCATTCAACATTAGGAAGGAGATACATTCCCGCATACAGATCTCCACCGCACCTTTCGGATCTATAATCAGCCACTCACAGCCCCCCTCGCCCAAAACAACTCCTTCTGAACCATCAGCCATCATGCCGAATGACGGCCTGAGCCCGATATCCGCAGCGCCACGATAACCCCCCCAGACACGACAACCCTCCCTCGCGCCCTACTGCCCCCTGCGCAATCCACATCCAGCCGCACAACACCCCCCCCCGCCCGACAATTGCCTGCGCGGTGCCCCTAGCCGCGCACAGGTCGAGCGGATAAGCCGCGCGATGGTGATCAAGCGGCGCTCGACCGTCGGGGCATTGGTCGTTTGAACTTCACGACAGGAGGTGCGTGCCGCGTGGCAGACTTTGGGGTTGGGGGGGGGACGTTGGGATGGGGCTGGAGGTGCTAGTGGGGGATGTGGGTGGTGATGATGTAGGTGATGGGGGGTTGGCTTGTGTGTTGGTGGTTGCGGAGCCGGTGCCTTGGATGGTGGGGGTGAAGGGGCCGCAGTAGCTGGTTCTGGGGAAGGAGGCGGTGACGATGGGGGTGGTGGAGGAGTTGGCGTGGGCGAGGGGTGGAGATGTGGGGGGTGGGATCAGGGGGTGGCGAGGGATGGAAAGTGTGGCGAGGGTGTGGTCTAGCTTTAGGAAAAGGATGAGAGAGGAGGACAGCATGGTGGCGCGGGGAGAGGAATGTGCGCGCGATGCTTGGAAGGGGGAGCTGACAAGGATGGAGAGGATGGAGAGGGGAATTTTTTCCAATGCCACTGTTGATCCGCGACCACTACGAAACACAAAAGAGCATTGAGTAAGAAACACTAGCTTGCTGATCTTATAGGCGTAGTACAATGTCCATCGAAGCGGTCTGACATAAAGAAGTCAGTACACGCGGGGGCTTCCTTTGGAATTTACCTTGGGCCTGCATCGTAAGAAGAGGGCTGAGACAGGTAAGTACTGGCCATATCAAGCGTTTCCGAAGCAGCCTTGAAGCTCGTAAGTAATGAGATCCATATCTGGCAAGTATAGCTTCATGGAACGATGATTTTGTTGAGTCTCGCAGAAGACATAGACGACGACCCGCAAGGAAGGGCAGCCTGGTATTGAGCGCGTACAGAAGGTCTGCCCGATCAACGTTGGAAGCGCTTCTGTGTTACACTTCAAATGTCCTGTAAGACCCGGAGCTTCGACTATGGCTCAACAAACATATGAACAGCATGGCAATATGCGCGGCCATTTCCTCTAGTAGGTCACCGACCTAGGAAGACAGCGACAAGGGACACGAGGAACAATTTCGAAGGCCTTGCTGACTTCTTGACCTGTATACCAGGCTCCCGTGGCTTACTCTACTTTTTTTTTGTAAATATTTTGAAATATTGACCGACCGGAATCTGGAGAAGCTCCACTACAGATTGAATCCGTTGCCGTTTGCCCTTCTGGAGTGGGGGCGGGACATTCAGTCAAGATCGAGCACATGGGAGCGCCTCAGCGACCTCTGGACATGGATTCACGTGGATAACCCATATCTCCGTCTAACAAATGACTGTTTGCACAGATCAAAGACCGACCGCGGGCTCGGAGCCTTCTTGTAAGTTCATCCAAAACTGTCTTCGTAAAGAGATTGCTTCCATCACAGCCGGCAGATCGTATGATGGGTTTGAGAGGATGCAGAACATTGTAAAACTCCCGCATAAGGAAATCCCCAAGCCGTCAGCAAGTCATTCATCTAACCTACAGATGGTGAAATCTGAAACACCTTTTGCAATATCCAGCTCGAGATCTCTGATGCGATCCGTGACACGGACGGGAAGAAGGGAACATCTCCGATCATCAAGAACTGCGAAGATTCTCGACGTATTCTACTTTACTGGAAGTGTAGAAGGAAGCTTTGGAAGTGAGAAAGAGAGAATTGGTAGGAGCAAGCCAACCTACGTTATGCCTGAATGGCTGAGATCACCGCTTTTTCCTTCCTACAACGTAAAGGGAATCATCTACCGGAATCCCATAGGGTTTTCTTCTAACATGGCCTCGAGGCGCAGGTTGCAATTTGGCGTGTAAATCCTTCGATGGGTCAATTCCCTCCTCCGCCGGTAGCAACTACCTTACACGGTAGGATGGCGAGTCTTTTGAAAACGGCGTCCACCGCACCGATTGGAGAGATGGGTCTTGGGATAGCGAAGATGTTGCTTGCCAATGATGTACGACTACTTACCAGCGTTTCTGATCGAACATGGCTCATATGAAGAGTCCAGAGAGCGACAGAGGCCGATCGACCTCGGTGTAATGAGCAGACACGTCAGCGTGTATCGTTGGTATCGATCCAGCTCCAAGCTCCGACCATGAGCTTGTCAACGAAGCGGATTATATTCTATCCATCGTCCCTCCCGGGATGCTCTCTCGATGGCGAGACTCTTTTTGAACGCTTTTCGCAACTCGGATAGGAACCAAGAAGCGCCGCTGTATTATATGGATCTCAATGCCATGAGTCCCCCCTCGGCGAGGGAGATGGCGGAAATATTCGACTCTACGCCTATTCGTTTCATCGACGGTGGAATCATCGGCCAAGCTCCAATGCCACCAGCAGATGACGATTCTCCATGGACTAAGCCTAGTCTTCCAAAGTTACGTCCACATAAACTGGTAGATGCACCAGTCTCTGGTCGTGGCATTGCAGGCCTTCCCAACGTTAAAACATTAATTGGCTCAAATTTTGGGTAAGCCAGCGGCCTGAAAGTGTCCTTTGCAGCCACTGGAAAGGGTCTGGTAGCGATTGCCATTCAATCCTTCGCCACTGCGCATAGACTTGGCATTCTGTCAGAGTTGCAAGAGCACCTAAGAGACTACTTTCCGAACATAGCGGATCTGCCGCGAAGGGTTTGGTCAGCATGCCGCCGAAAACGTATAGATGGATCAGGGAAATGCAAGAGATTGCAGATAGACCCAATGAGGAGGGTGCTAGAGAGACATGTTTTGTCTTTGAAGACACTAATGTAGGAATGGAGAAGACAGAGGCAAGCCACCCTGGCCAAGGCCCTGAGGACGTAGCGAGGCTCATAAGGGAAGGTGTGGAGAGGAGAAAGTTGAACGTCGAGTGAACTGGATAAGTCTAGCCATTGACGACTTGTTTCCCAAAAATAGCGAGTATTGCTCGCGACCAGACGCCGTTACACTTTCCCTGCAAGTCCGTATTATTCTCTAGCTGAAGAATGGCTAGACTTGGCGTAGGGATGATCCGGGTCCTGGCGCATTGTCCGGTTCAGGAGAAGAGCCCGTGAAAGCGCCAGATCGTCTCCTGTCGGCAGCCTGCTCCCGCCAGAATGCTGCTAAAGCTCGGACACACCTCCGTAGCTCCGTCAGGCTTTTTGCGTATGACGGGGAAGCCTTCAGTCGCGCTCGGTGGTAAGGAAGAAGGACATGGCTCGCGGTGCCGCACCCGCAGCAGATGTTGGTCCAATGTCCTGATTTCTCTGTATTTCGACAAGTTACATTAGCGTGTTTGTCCAACAACGTCCTACCTTGGCATACAAGCAACTCTAAGTGGACCTCATGCTTCCGAAATTCGGCGGACTGTGGCGGACCGAGGGCTGCCCGGGTCTTAGCAAATGGCGAGGCGCTGGAGAAGGAGGGGTATATTTTCACATGATAGGATGATAGGGTAAGACTCATCTCTCTCCAGTACTGTACTAAGAAAGTACGTTAATTTCTGATGCTGTGACGCAATTTGATCTCCAAGCCCTTCTTAGCCATGTCTTTTTTCTTTGGCTGAAAAAACTCCTAGAGCTTCGAAGATGGTCAATGCGCCGTTACTGCTCCGTCTTACCGGAATTTAGGCCCAGAGCTTTTTGATGAGCAGCTCTCATTGATAGCCCTCAGCCGGACCTAATGCGTTGATACGCGCCTGCCGGGAAAGTCAACATGATCTCATAAGCTGTCCCTCATCAGGTTTGCAGTCATCTATAACAAGCGAGGATCTTTTTTTGGTGATAAAGCCAGTCCTCGCACCGACTCACCCTATCCATTCCATCATTCTGCAAACTGTTCCTGCAGACCGCGCCGACTTACCTTTTCTCTCTGTTGATTTCAAACAATTTCCTGGAAATTCATCTCATATAGAGTCTCTTCACCGTACAATTCGAACTCCTGCTCATCCGACGGCCGCTTACAAGCCGGCCTTCTTTCACTCATCATGCTCGAGACCATGATTGCAGTCGACTTGAACAGCACAGACACAGGCCTCAACGGCCACAAAGCCGCAATGCTGTCACCTCCAGAAAAGCGTCCTAGGGTGCGGCGGCTTTCTTCCGTGACCGCAACCTTTGACGACCTCTCGCTAGGTCCATCGGTTGTCGTGCCCCCAGAGCATATGGATAACCCTAGCGATGCCCATGAGACCGCAGCAGCCATGGAATTGGCCAAGCGCCGTCTTAGTAAGATTGCTGCCGATGAACCCATCAGCAGGCCGGGCACTCCTCCTACAACTTCCAGCACGGACTCCTACGCGTTTGCTTTCGATATCGATGGTGTTCTTATCCGGGGAGGAAAGCCAATACCCCAAGCCGTCGAGGCCATGAAGATGTTGAACGGCCAGAACCAGCATGGCGTCAAGATGTGAGCTGCTAAGTCCTAACCTAACGGAACGCTAGCAGCTGACCTCATTAGACCTTATATCTTTGTAACAAATGGTGGAGGAAAAACCGAAGAAGAGAGGTGCCTTGATCTGAGCAAACAATTAGAATTGGAAGTCTCTCCTGGTCAATTTATCTGCGGCCATACCCCAATGCGAGAGATGGCCGAACGCTATAAGACTGTCCTGGTCGTCGGAGGAGAGGGAGAGAAATGCCGTGAAGTTGCCGAAGGATATGGCTTCAAAGATGTCTGCACCCCAGGCGACATAATCAAGGATAATACCGCTACTACACCATTTCGGAAACTCACAGAAGATGAGTCGAATCACTCAAGGAAACGCAACTTTGGCGAGACTGAGATTGAGGCTATCTTCGTATTTGCTGACAGTCGTGACTGGGCCGGCGATCAGCAAATCATATTGGACCTTCTGATGTCCAAGAACGGTCGACTTGGTACCCGCTCGGAAACATTCGATGAGGGCCCACCTATCTACTTCTCACACAACGACATGGTCTGGTCTACCTCCCATAATCAGACGCGCATCGGTATGGGCGCCCTTCGTGCTTCGCTAGAAGCGGTGTTCAAGGCTATGACGGGTAAAGAGATGGAGTCAACCGCTTTCGGAAAGCCTCAAATCGGTACGTTTCAGTTCGCAACCAGATTGTTGCAGCAATGGCGAAAAGACGTGCATGGGATCGACAGGCCACCGCAGACCGTCTACTTCGTTGGCGATACCCCTGAATCGGACATTCGAGGTACCAACGAGTTCAATGATTCGCCTTATTCGGAGAACATTTGGTACTCAATTCTCGTTCGCACTGGGGTGTTCCAAGAAGGTACCAAACCGCGGTTCATCCCCAAAGCCACGGTGGACAACGTCCTCGACGCGGTGAAGCACGGCATCCGTCGAGAGGCGACCAAAGCGATGAAGGCACACAGCGCCAACGGCACCACCGAGGATGGAGGAGTCATTCCGGAGGAGTAGCAGAGGGTCCTGTCCGAAGCTTGCGGCACATGGACCCATTGTGTTTACTAGAACGCTATTTCAGAACAACTCTCGGCGTTTAGGATATGCTGTCGTTCGATAACGATACATTGGAATGAGAGAATCTTAGACGAGGACGGGTACATATGTGGTAGGAATACCTAAGTGAGGGCAGAAACGGCGTCTTCCAGCGTGCGTCAGCTGTTGACGGCGCAAGCACAATACCGGCATTTTCTTAGAGTATAGCATCAGCTCATGGCTTGATAGATAGGCATACCATCATCCTTGTGCATGATAGGCCTCTTCCAACTCCATATTCTACGAGCCTTGGCGAAAAGCATAGAGTTGGACGGCCTGGGTGAGCGTTAGAGCATTCCGTACTCGAGAGTAGGTCCAGCCCTCATTCATGGACCACTAGTTGTATGAGCACGCCGCATGCAATTCGGTTGGAGCTTGTTGAACTGTAACACCGTAATTGGGTGATCCCAGACGATAAGACATTCCATACCGGGTGGCCTGACTGCTGTGCTCGTCTTTCAAGCAAACAATAGATGCGATTAATGAGCAAAGATGCTGGAGTGGAAGGAGATGGTCGGAGCGGCTATCAGGTTCGGGAATGGACCCTTGCCCTTGCCCCCCACATGATCGTGCCGCTAGAGACACGGCCCTGGCCCTGCACCATCACATGCCGTTCGAGTACTTCTACGTCCATGTTCGAATCACAATTCACTACATGTAGCAAATGTGACCATCCCCCGAGGATTCACTGCACATGTGCCAGATCATCTCGCTGGCTGATTCACTACCTCTCGAGTCCTCGGCAAGCACCCGACCAGCTGTGGATTGCCTAGCCGCTCTCGTTTCACATCATAAACAACAAAGGGCATCCAGGCGTCCAGACCTTCACTAACAGCTTTCAGCTCCGAGGTCGGACATCACAACTTCGAGGCATGCCGTGATACTTCCTCTCGGTTCGTCAAACGTTCTGGAAGCCTGGCTCCACGTAGAGCCGGTCTCAGCACGATATGGTCCCTCGAGCACCGAGTCCAGCGGACGTCAACTCATCCATGCCAGAACAAAAGATACAGCCGGCCAACATTGACACTATGGAAGACCAAGCCGTCATCTCTTCTGAGAGCATGACCCCTTCACGACCAAACTTGACCGAACGTCGAGTCACCTCTCCAGAATCTCCCGACAGCCTCTCTTCTCTCCCTAAGCCCTTATCAACGACCCTTCCGCTG
>JAABUL010008656.1_pt1 | contig 10234 bp, 16 predicted proteins | sample 5559151 | NCBI WGS metagenome assembly JAABUL01 (sample SAMN10711876, study PRJNA513368) | rock metagenome | isolation source: Antarctica rocks | place: Antarctica: Victoria Land, Pudding Butte sud | reverse complement strand
CGTGCGCTTCCTGCCACTAATGTTGATTCTTGAGCAGAGGACGCGCAGAATAGCCACTGCAAAGCTGCCGCCTGCGGTAGAATCCCATAGAGGCAAGCTGGCGCTCACCTGCTAGTCGGTGCGATGCGTTAAAACAAGTGCAACACTCCTGACCCTGACTGTGGCGCAGGGGCTGCTGCGCGAGCGGGACGCAGACCTGCAGCGCTGCAAGATGATCATCAAGCTCAAGGAGGGCCTTATCACCCGCCTGGAGGTGCGTGCCCTCAAACTGCGCGACTCTGCAGTCCACATTCTGGGGTCACGCTGCTATGTGCTGGTGCCGCAAGCATGCCCGCCGCTCCATGAACAGGAGCGCAGCTCCTGCGGCTGTGACAGCTTGCGGGCCGGGAAATCTTCAAGCCGGATTCACATCATGACCTGTGGTGTCCCCGCTTGCGTTCGCCCTTGCGGCCCCCGCCGTGTTGAACTCCCTGCGCCAGAAGGACACCCTGGTGTGAGTCAATGTTGCCGCAGAGTCGGTGAACGATGCGGAGGAGTTCAGAGTTTGCAAGCGGCGAGAAGAAGGTCACCATAGTGGAGCTGAACCGGTCCCTTCATTCACTTTACTATAATATGCTGCTGCAGAAATCGGTGAACGATGCGGAGGAGTTCAGTTTTGCGAGCGGCGAGAAGGAGGCCATCATCGTGGAGCTGAAGGAGGAGGCGCGCATCCTGCGCGCGCGCATGGAGAACAACCCCGAGGTCAAGCGCCATGCCGGTGCGTTCTCCTGCTCCACTTCATGTCATTTCTGTCCTGCTCTTGTTCGTTGGCTTGTTCCTCTGCTTCCCTGGTTCCCTTTTGCAGCAAAGCTCGTCGTCACTCGCCAGCTTTCAAGGGTTGCAGCTGTAGAAATCGCAGCGGCAGCTCATGATGATGCAACCCCACTCTGTCGCAGCGGAGACGGCGGAGCTGGTGTGCTACCAGCAGGACGTGGACCGGCCGGAGCGGGATCACTAACGTTCAAGGTGGTTTATCACGCTGATCCAGCCACTTTATGTTGCTTCACTCACTTTATGCAGCGGAGAACGTGGCGCTGACGGCGGAGCTGGCGCGCTACCAGCAGGTACATGGACCGGTCGGAGCGGGAGGCGCTGCTGGATGTGGAGTTTCTTGGGTGCTGATAACACTCAATCTTACCGGTTGTGCCATGGATTTGACGGCAGCGGAGAACGTGGCGCTTACGGCGGAGCTGGCGCGGTACCAGCAGTACGTGGATCGGTCGGAGCGGGAGGCGCTGCTGGGAGACGTGGAGGCGCTGCGGGGCGAGGTCCTCCGCCTGCAGGACTCCGTGGGACGCCTGTCCGCCGCGCCGCAGGTATCTGCCATGTCCACTCCTCCTCAGAACAACTGGTTCTGAACCAAGAACGATGCAGGGTGGCAGCCCCTCGCTTGCTGGACTCCCTGGGATGCATCTCTGCCGCGCCGCGTTTGCTTTTGACTGCCACTCAGCTGTCACAAGTCCGAAGCTGTTTGGTGTAGCGCCTGCCTGACATGGCGCAGGCGCTTGCCAGTTGCAGCACTGTGTCACATCAAGCTGACTCTATTGAGGAGAAGTTCCTGAATGTGGCCCTGAGTCATGCCCGATGCGCAGTGCCTGGCCCATAATCCTGTACATGGTGCTCGTATTACCTGCTGAGAGATCTGGACGGATGAGGCCGCTGCTGCGCAACATCAAATGGGCTTGTCTGTCATGTCATGCGACTGCACTCATTCGTGACTACCCTTGGCACTTAGCAGTTACATGCGTCCTGCTGTCCTGCAGTATGCAACGTGAGAGGTCAGCGACTACTGGTCTTTCGTGGTGCGCAGGTGCGGGAGATCGAGGCTGCGGCGCTGCGGGCGGCGCACGACGGCGCGCTGCAGATCGAAAACGCCATGGCCACCGCCGCCGGCAAGGTGACCATCATTCTTCCGTCCTGGTCTGATGGTGCCGCTTTAGGGCTCAGCGATGCCGGCTACACGCCACCCAGCGCTTGTGTGGTTTGCTTGCCACTGGCTCACTTGCCTTCCCTCCACATTTCCTACAGCGCTCATCGGCAACAAGCCATTGCTGATGTGCTCACTGCACTGAACACTGAATACGTTTTGGCACCCCAGGCGGTGGATGCCTCAGAGGTGGCCGCATTGCGCACGCGGCTGTGGGAGGAGGAGACTGCGGCGAAGGAGACGCAGGCAGCGCTGGAGGCGGCGGCCGCCGCAAGGGACGCGCTCGTGATGGAAAAGTCGCAGCTGCAGACGCAGATCTCCGCCCTCCAGTGCGCTGTCCTCCCGCCACTGCCTTGTGGCCTGATGAGAAACGCGACCTGTGTATTGACTCCTTCATCTGCACATCTGGCTGTGCTGGGGGGCACAGTGATCTCTTTTGTCGGATCTCTTCTGTTGCCGGCAGCTCAGTGTTTGGACAGGGACGAGCCTGCAGAGGGGCAAACATGTGCGCCAAAAGTCATCGTGATGGCATTCTCTTGTATGCGCACTCGTCTAGGTTGATCTCGTCCTTCAACTGAACAGCATCAACCTTCAACACGGAGCAGACACGGGAGCGGCGCCGGCGGCAATGCCAGTTCCCGCACCAATTGAGGTTGTGCCCACATACTTTATATCTTGAAGCTGACAAATCCTCCCTTGTCAACCTGGCAGGGCGCAGCTGGCGCGGCCAAGGAGCAGGCATGCGAGCGACGCCAGCGGCGACGCCAGTCCCCCCGCGAATGCGCCAATGGAGGCGCTCACCCGGCGGCTCAATTCGGAGGTCGAGCAGCTGCGCGCAGACAACGCCCGCCTGCAGGTGATTGCCACGCCACAAACATTGCGTAGCAGTCTGGTCACGAGAGGCGCAATTGGAAGTGAGCTGACCCGGCGGCTGAGCTTGGAGGTGGAGCAGCTTGCGCGCAGACAATGCCGGCCTGCAGGTTATATCCCAGTCACACAAAGCTTCAGGCATCAACGAGCAATGATGCATTTGGTGAAAGCAAGCGCAATGGAGGCGCTCACCCGGCAGCTGAACTCGGAGGAGGGGCAGCTGCACATGGACAACGCCCGCCTGCAGGTGATCATCCTAGGGTTCAGGTGGTTTGCAGGGGTTCCAGGATCCCGCCTTGCATCATCTTCGAGCAGCTGCACATGGACAGCATTCCAGCCGCAGGTCGTGCCTCAGTGCGCCATACGCGTCACGTTCACTGCACATGGCGTTCAATTCGATGCAAGTTCATGCAGGCCGCGCACACCACGAGGCTAGTTGAGCAGGGCGCCGCTCGCGCCGCCGAGGCGCTCAACGCCTCCCTCGTGGCGGAGGTTGCGGAGCTGCGCCTCGGCAACGCCGCGCTGCGGGAGCAGGTGATTCATCAATAGATTTGATGAGTGCTGGGTCAGCCAGCAACTGGTTGCCATTGTTTGTTTGTGGCTTTTGTTTGATCGGCATCGTGGTGTACATGCCAATAAGCAACCAGTTGGGAAGAAGGAACCGCTTTTAAGCGAGGCGTCATGGCGCGGGCAGGTGTCGCAGCGGGAGCAGCAGCGGCCAGGCGACGGGGCGGCGGAGGCAGGCGGCGCCGACGGCACCTCTGGCGCTGCGCCAGGCGCCGCGGCAACCTCCAGCCCGGCAGAGCAGAACCAGAGGCGAGCGTGTTCGCGGATGTCTGCACGCCGCCTGCGTGGGCGGGGCTGCATGGCAGAACGGGAGACGTGCGCCAGACAGGACAGCCACAGGAGGACGTGTCCAATCGCCATAAAAAAATATTTTATGGCGCAGGCTGCGCATCGAGCTGGCGAGTCTCAAGGCGGAGCTGGCTGCAGCCAAGCAATCGGCGCCGGCGCCACAGGTCGGCGGCCAGGCGGGCGTCGGAGACGAGGCGCTGCGGCGGCAGCTCTTCGAGGCCGGGTGCGCTTGATATAAGCACTATAACTGGGACAAGCAAATCGCAGAGGCGCAGCGGCGGCGGCTCGTCGAGGCTGGGTGCGAAGTTTTTGTGGTCATTTCGACCGAGCAGTGGACACCGCCATGCCTGTTCGCTCGGCCCCTGCGATGTGGCCACTCTGGTTCCCAAACCCCTCCTCTTTGCAGTCGACTTTCGAACCTGAAAACCTTCCACCCTAAGCTGCAGGCTACGGGGGGACGCGCTGCAGGCGCAGCTACCGCGCGCTGCAGCAGACGATGGCGGCGGGGCTGGCGGATAACGTTCACCGGAATACTCAACTTCCATTCATTCTGAGCTGCAGGCTGCGGTCGGACGCGCTGCAGGCGCAGCTCGACCGCGCGCTGCAGCAGACGATGGCGGCGGGGCTGGCGGCGCGCACCCGCGAGGCCGCCGTTACCGGCAAGCTGCGGGCGGCGCTGGAAAGCGCCCAGGCGGACGCGGCGGCCGCGCGGCGGCAGGCTGAGGCCGCCGCGGCGGAGACCGCCGCCCTGCACGAGCGCGCGGCCTCGCTGCAGGTGAGGAGTTCTGCAGGGTGTGGGGCTCAGTACCTGGCAGGGGGGGCTTGCAGGACTGCAATTCTGAGCAGAAGCCTGTGCGCAGTAGAGTGGGGTTCCAGGACTGCATGCCTGGGCAGTGCTAAACCCTAAACTAAATCTCAAGCAAACGTGTCAAACGAGTGGACGCGCTGTGCTGGTCCAACCTGCCGTTGCCGCTGGTGTAGTGCCGGGCTGTCGCTTCTGCAACAGTGCAAGGCCGACAAACCATGCTGAGCCTGTTGCGCATTGTGCAGGCTGAGGCGGAGGCAGCGCGGTCGGCGGCTGCGAGGTCGGCAGCCGAGGAGAAACGGGCTCGCGCCGCGCAGGCCGCCGCCTTGCAGGTGACACTTCCGGCACTTCCACAATCCTGGTTTGGGACCAGAACAACACCTTCCAAGTTCGGTCCCACACCTTTCAGACCGACGCCTCGTTCATGCTGTCGTGAAATCAACACCCGAATCATCAGACAGCCAGCGCACTGCGTGTCAGCATATCACCGCTCCGATTCACGTTTGGCGAGGTGCTACAAGTCACGCCACAGCATATTTCAGGCGGCGCACCTGCCACCCGCGCGGCATGCACCCATGCCGTCGCGACCTCAGGCGCCCGCCCACAGTAGTCCAATTGCATCACAATTCACTGTGTATCCAGCGTTACCTCAGACGTGGACATCGCGAGCGGCCAGGGGACAGTCGGAACACCTGCTGAGGTTTTGCTGAGTTTCACCTGCGCAGTCTGTCAGCGCTCCTCAGATGATCCAATGTCTGCCTGTGTAAGAGTGGCTGAAGCTCATGTGTGAGTACTCGAGCCTTTGGTTGCACCTCCTGTCGGTCTTAGTTCACATACAATCTGCGATCTGCAGGCGGCGATGGGGGAGCGGGAGCGCAGCAACCATTCAACACAACCAAACATCGTCAACTCAACCGGACAACCTTCCGTCTTATTTTCGAAACAAATGTGCAGTGCCTCAGCCGCAGTGTTGCCGAGAAAACAAAATCGCAATTCTGCAGGCGGCGATGGGGGAGCGGGAGCGGGTGCGCTCGTCGTCGGGCGAGCTGGCCGGGGTGCAGCAGCCGCGCACCCCTGGCGCCCCGTCCCCCTCTGGGTGCGCGCCGCAAGACGAAACACTTGCATGGTCGACGGGCAATTGCCCACTTGTTGTTGTTGTTCTGAAGCCCTGGAGCGATTGCACAGCAGACACCCACATTTGCGGGTCCGCTGGAAGAGCAGGCTTCCTGACCTGTGACACACATGTCTGTCCTCGCACTGCCTGCACTGTCTCTGCAAGCGTTTGGGAGCCGACACCTGCTACATTGCCGCAGGCCATCGGAGGCGGTGGCCTCCAATGGGCACGCGGTGTTCAGCGGCTTCAGCACGCCGCGGCGCGATGCGCCTGACGGCAGCGACGCTGACACGCCGCCCTCCGTCAGCAGCTACGCCAAACGTGGGCCCCTCGCCTACCTCACCTAAACGATCTGACTGCGTCTTGACCAGGCCATCTGCGTATCTGTGCTTGTGCTTGCCGCAAACGGCCTGTGTCATTCATGCCTCGGCTTTGTCCTTGATGCCCCGGGCAAGGATGCGGCAGGTATCAGAGCCTCCAGGAACTGTTCACCTGCATCTTTTCAACCAGTGGTGCCCCTCGTTGTTGCAGCCGGCGGTGCCTCGCCCGTCAAGCTGCAGAATGGGCACACTGCCGCCAACGGCGCCGCCAATTCTGCCAGCGGCGCCGCCAGCGCCGCCAACGGGCGGCCCTCGAGCAGCCCTGCTGCCAACGGCCTGCTGAATGGCGCGGCGTCAAACTGCATGGCGGCAGCAAACGGCGGCAACTCTCCGTCTCCCGTCGCGTCGCCGCGTGCGCTGTCGTCGCCTCGCGGGGGTGCAGCGCGGCCGCTGGAGCGCAGCAACTCGTCATCGTCGGCGGACAGCCAGCGCGCCAGCAACGGCGCGCCGGCGGCGCTCGCCTGGCTCATGTCCAGCCCGCGGCGCAGCCCCGCCACGGCTTCGTCGCCGCTGCGGCCCAGCGAGTGATCCACCGAGCACTGCATTCTCCGAGAAGAACAAAACGCCGCCCCCCGGCAAGTCTCCGGCCCGCGGCGGGGCCCCATGGCGGATTCGCCGCTGCGCCCCAGCGAGAGACGCGACACCGCGCGCCTCTTGACACCACCGGGCTTTGCGGCGGTCGGAGCTGTCGGCGCGACGCTTTTCAGGCCGCCAGAGTTTTGCATCAATGCAGGTGAACGGCCAGGACCGCCGGCGGCGACGCGCTCGCGATTCGGCCCCCTGCATCCCACTGGACCTGGTTGCGGACAGGGGACCCCGGCGTAATGGCCCCCGATGACCGCAGTGTAAGCTTGCCGCAGGCGGTCGCTGCACATGCGTCAGGAGGAATGCTGCTGCCAAGCAAGCGAAGGAGGAGGCGCGTGTGAATGCCAGAAGTTAGCATATATATGAAGGCAATGACAATGCATGTGATATAGCTGTCTCGACGTTCAGAATGCTGTTGGATTACCCACTGCGCACTGCTGAGTTGATCATTGGAGATGATGTAGTGTCAGTTCAGCCGCACTTCCGTTGGCCGCCTTGGATCCCTAGAGAATCGTGTTGCTGCACTGAATCCTATAATATAATGCGCGATCAGGAGTAGTGAAGCCTCGCGTGTACTTGTGCTTTCTTGCTTTGTGACTAGCCTGACAATGTCCACGTTCGTCCGCAGCTTGCAGTGCACTGCTGCATGCGTAAGCCAGTTGTTACTAGCAGACTGTCCGTGACCTGTTAGGTGCCTGCCACCCTGGGAGGGGGTTTCGGGACCCATCCTCCCTACCCACCCAGCTGCCCCTCCCTTGGTACCCACAAGGGGTCGTGCATCTAGCTGGACAAACCCTCCCTCCCACCACGGCGGCACTTGCCTTCCCCACCAATGCTGTGCCATGTTGCCGCCAAACTGAGAATATTTGCAGCCATCGCTCTGCATTGTGGTGGTCAGTGAGCATCTGAGCAACTGTGTGGTACGAGACATGGCGTTCGAGGGTTCATTCAGCGCGCGGTAGACTGAGAGGTGGTGGTACTGGAGGAGGCTGCAGCAGCGGACCCACCCCCCTCACCCACCAACCGCAGCGCTGTTCTGGATACCCCTAATGGGTACCTGGGTGGTGGTAAAGGACCCCCTCAGCACCTCCCCCCCTACCCACTTGAACCCTCTACCCATGCCACAGGGTGGCAGGAAGCGATAATAAGTCACGGACAGTCAGTTGGCAACCACAGGTGCGTATTTGTAGCAAGCCAGAATCTGACCTTGCACGAGCGGATCAATATTGTGCAGAGGCTTGACTACTGCAGTGACACGGTTGACTTTCTGCAGAGAATGTTTTTTATTCAGTCGCGCTGCAGCAGTTCATTCGCGATCCCGTGAGAAAAAGCAGTGAGCCACAGGCAGCACCTGAGCGCCTGCGGCGCTCCGCCGCCGGCAGGCGTCCGCTATCGTCTCAGAAGGAGCCCATGCAGCTCACACATCCAGCGGCTTGCAGCTGCCGCAGCCAAATGACCCGCTGCCAGGAAAGGCACTGAAGCGTCGCGCAGGGCCGCCGCCGCCGCCGGCGGCCTCGCATGCGCCGCCGGGGGCCTCACACGCTGGCAGACGGGTCGAAGTCTTCGCCCACTGGAGACAGGTCGATGACGGAGGCCTCCTTGCCGCGCGTAACCTTTGCGATGGCCAGCAGCTCCTCCAGCAGCGACCTGCGTAGTGTAAACATCATATTTTAGAGAGGTCAAAAGCACATTCAGAATGCATAGGTTAGGTTATATTTGGGAACGGACTGCAGATTTTGTCGCAGCACTGCAGCAAGCTGCGTGCAGCCCACCGGCGCGGTGCAGCTCTAACCAACGACGTCGTGAAGCAGCAGGTGAGATGTGTAACGCTCGCCTGAGGTGCCGCAGCGGCCACTGCGTTGGCGCGTCCACTGGTGATGTCGTCGGATCGTCATGCACCTGCCGACAGCCAGCCCCAGTTTCGATCAGGGTTTGAGGCAAATCTGCCAAGATAAATCCAGTCTCGCAGAATCATGCTCAAGACAGCAGTAGGGGATACTCAGGCCGAGCGTCTGTGTTGCGATTTGCAAGCATTGGAGCCTTGCATCACCCTCCATGAAGACGCCCATCACGCCACACTCAATACGGAGTAGCTGTTCCTGTTTGAACAAGCCCAGAATTCAAGAGGTATCTGGTTATCTGCAAACAGTCTCATGCGTCACACCTCCATGAAGATGCCGTCGACGCCGGCCACGACCGCTGTGCGTGCGACGGTCGGAATTAGCTCCCTCAGGCCGCCGCTCGCCACGCCGCCGCCGTCAAGCGCCCGCCCTGGGGAGTACAAGACAAAGCAGCGTCAGAACATGGACGAGCTTTGGATGAAACCGCAGGTCGCCGCTCACCATGCCGGCACCGTCCATCGCTGGCCCAGGAGCCAGTATGGCGAGGTCCACCTGACAGCCAGCGACCAGTGTACAGCCGGCGTCATGCATGAGCACGAATGTGTGACATCGAGAAGGGATCAGACGGAACTCGCCTGCAGGCTGCTGCAGGGCGTGGGTGACGTCCGCGGTGACGGGGCAGCCGGCCTTGCGCATGAGCACGAGGTGACAACTTGAGAAAGTGCCAGAACTCACCTGCGGGCTGCTGCAGCGCATGGGTCACGTCCGCAGTGACGGGGCAGCCGGCGTCGCGCATGAGCACGAAGTTGCGGGGGTCCACCACCAGGTCGCTGTAGCCGAACATGGTCCCCCGCTCGCACAGCAGCACGTTGGGGTTGCCTGCACTTAGTCAACTCAGCAGCCTTGCAACATAGCATGTGCTCCTCTGTCGCTGTCTTTACTGTTCATCAACCCCCGGACAGCGTGGTGCCCCGCTCGCACACCAGCACGTGTGGGTTGCCTGCAAAACGGCGCACACGCGCTCGTTCACGACAAGCAGGATTGCAGGGATCCTGCATACGCAGCTCGCCATGTTTTGTATAGTCAGGGCTGTTGTGTGGTGTTGCATGCATCGTCCTGCACAGCGACAAGGTGCTGCAGAGGCTTTGCTGAGTGCAACGCGCGTTGGGCATCAGATCAGCGAGGCAATGCGAGCCGAGAGAGGAGAGAAGTACAGCTAAAATTGCATCGAGTCTCGCAACCTTGAACTTGCAGGCAGAAAGAACCTCTCACCTGCGGCGCGGACCTTCTCTGCCGAGTTGCGCATGACCGATGCGGCGCAGAACTGCCCCTTTTTGATCTGCACGATCTTGCCCGTCTTCGCCGCCGCCACCAGCAGGTCCGTCTGGCGGCACAGGAAGGCGGGAATCTGCAGAATGTCCGCGACCTTGCCCACGGGCTCCGCCTGCCACCCCTCGTGGATGTCGGTGATGATGGGCACCCCGAACGTGTCCTTCACCTTCTGCAGCACCCTGCATTTTGAATAAGGATACACATTAGATGAATTGCGAGTTCTGCCCCTGGTGTCGGTTACGATGGGCACGCCGAATGCTTGACCTTCTGCAGCACCCTGCACGAATATCGGACTATATTTAGGTCAACATGGGAATTTTAGGAAGATGTTGACCTCATATACTTTTCCCACGAGCTCCGCCTGCCACGCCTCGTGCATGTCGGTGATGATGGGCACCCCGAACGTATTCTGCAGCGCCCTGCGCCGCGGCACAGAGCTTCCTGAGGCACTTCGCGCCAGGCCAGCCGTGCAATGTCAAGCTGCAA
>JAABUL010008655.1_pt1 | contig 10238 bp, 21 predicted proteins | sample 5559151 | NCBI WGS metagenome assembly JAABUL01 (sample SAMN10711876, study PRJNA513368) | rock metagenome | isolation source: Antarctica rocks | place: Antarctica: Victoria Land, Pudding Butte sud | reverse complement strand
TTGGCGGTCAAGAGCGCCTGGACGTCGTCACTGTCCGCGTCATCCGGCGCCGACCACTCCCGGTACATCAGCCGTGGCTCATTGCCCGCGATGCCACGCTCCCGGATGGCGGCGAGCTGCACGGAGGCCTCCATACCAGCCGATGACGCATACCAGATTTGCGGATTCGGGACGGCCGAGAGGGTCGGCAGCATGTCGTCGATGAGGTTTGTGCTCAGGTCGTATGCCTCGTCGAAGAACATGGTGTCGCCGGTGAATCCGCGACCGCCGCCGCTGGAGCGAGCGAAGAAGTTGAGTCGGCCACCACTGTGCAGTTCGATACCTGTCTCGTCGTTGGACTGACGGTAATTGGCGACCAGACGGTGCAGGTCGGGGGTCTGTTTCACCAGATCGCGGATGCGTCGGAACATCAGCTTCGCTGTCCTGAACTGGTGGGCCGAGTAGTTGATCTGCTTGTCGCGGGTCAGGAAGAGCGCGGCCAGTTGGCGGGCCTCGATGACGGCCCCCTTGCCGGACTGGCGAGGCACGACGAGCCCTACTTCCATCGCCGCCCACTTGCCGTCCTGGCGTTGGTTCATGGAGTCCCGTAAAACGTCCGCCTGCCAAGGGTCGAGGTACAACCCGGCGTGCGCCGCCAGATCAACCGCGTCCTGCCCGAGCTCGCATTTCGAAAACGTCGGTGTGCTAGCCAGTCTCGGCGTCTGCGACCCGACGAGTCCTTCGCTTAGCAAGGTCGTCAAGGAACGACTCCTCTCCACCTGGCAGGCTCTCGATGTCGGCGAGCACGGACTGGAGTCGGCCAGCCAGTGGGGCGAGGTCTCTCGCGGCGGCGGTCGCACACGCTTCCGTTAATTGGCCCCGGAGCGTCAACAGTCGCTCGCGGCGTGAAAGCTCTTCGGCTGGCGGCCGTGGCCACACTGCACACGGCCAGTCGTCACAACGCCACACAGGTGGCATCGTCCAGTCGCCGGTCATGCAACCAGCTCGTGAAGCCGGTTCCCTTTGCGAAGATTGCAGCGACGATGAGCGCAGGCGGTGTTGGCGTAAGAGTGCTCGCCGCCGCGGGACAGCGGCGTCACATGATCGATCGTCGGCCCGTCCGGGTCGAGGCCGCTCAGCGAGGCGTCGACCCGTTGCGAGCAGAGATGGCAGGTCCAGGAGTCGCGCTCGAACACCACGAGAGGATCGACGCTCTCGATCCACTGGTCGAGCTTCCGCGCCCGCCTGTCGAGGGAATGTCTGCGAGCACTGCCGGGGGTGCGCTGCGCCGGAACCCGCGTTGTGTTCCAAGCCGCTCGCGCCGCTTCCGAGCACTCAGTGCTGCAATACGACCTCTGCGAGTAGGAGCGAGTGAATGACACCCCGCAGTGAGGGCAAGCCGCCACGGTCGGCGGCGGCACCGGCGCCCGAGCGCGACGGCATGGTTGGCACGTCCGAACGCCAACCGCGAGTGAGGTCGTGCCGCTCCATAAGAGCTTGCCGCACGAGGCGCACGGACTGTCGGGCTTCCTGGCCACCGCTGACCTTCTTTCGGGAGACGTTCCGCCGCGGTTTTTTGCATAAATATGCAGGTCAGGTCCTGTTTAGTTTGGTTTTGGCCTTGGTGAAACAACATGGAGTCGGAAAGGCGGCTGCTGCGTGCGGTCAAGAGCAGCGTCGCGTTCCAAAAACCAAAGCGATGGCCAAGTTGAGCCGTCTCACCGTTGCTCTGGATATTTATGCATGAAACGCGACGGTCAAGTTGCCGGGTACCCGGTTGGCTGGCAGGTGCCGGCGGCGGGTACCGGCGGCAGGTGCCGGCGGCGGGTACCGGCGGCGGGTGCCCGGGTGGTTGGCCTGGTTGGTCGCCTTGCCTTGCCCTGCCTGCACTGTCGGTCAGCACCCGTGTCTGTCCGACAGCACGTGCTCACCACCGCCTGCTGGTGGGCAGGGGTGCCGCCACCTGCCGCTTGGCTGCCCTGAGTGTGTGGCCGTAGGTGGCACCAGCAGAGCGGTTGCAGTGCCGGTGCTCCAGCGCGTCGGGCAGGGCACCACCACCACGTGCCCGCTCGTGGCCGTCAGCGTGCCCACCGTCGAGGGTGGCAGCGTCCCCCATGGGGTATCCGCATCGTCGGCATGGTGTGCCCGGTAGGTGCCTGTCCTTGAGGTAGGCAACCCGCTTCTGATGTGCCGAGCCGAGGCCACGCTGGGTGGTGGTGCGGGCGTAGGGGGTGCGGCGCCTGCCTGCCATGGGGTTTCCGCCTTGATGGGTTGCGGGTTCGGCCTAGGCGGTTCGCCGGTTCGCCGGTTCGCCGGTTCGCTAGTTCGGGGTTGGCTTCCAGGTGGCTTGGTGCCCGCTCAGTCCGCTAGCCCCCCCGGGGGGTTGTCAGATTTGAGCGAGACCTCAGGGTGCGGGATGCCGTTGTGAGCGCGGATGCTGCGCCGGAACAGGTGCTGCTTCGCGTGTTCCTCGGCGACCGCTGCGTGCACGTCTTCGACCGCTGTGCGGTTGCGTTTCGTGGAGGCGCCGAGGATCGACAGCAGCACGAGCTGCAGGAACACCGTCGATCCCCACAGGGCGTACTTCTGAGCGGTGTCAGGCAGTAGGCCCGGGAATCCGCCTACGAACGCGAGGACGGCGAACAGGTAGCCGCAGGTCATCGTGCCCACCGCGTCGGATACCTTCGCGGCGGCCCGCTCGTTGAAGCGTGTGTAGGCGTTGCTCACCGCTAGTGCCCCTTGTGCCTGTGGTTGCCGTGATTACCGCCGCGGCGGTGGTGCGGTGCGTGGTGCACATGGGCGCCGTGGCTGACGTGATGAACGTGAGCACCCTTGTGCGCGTGGTGCTTGCCGCGCCGTGCCGCGGACATGTGCTCGCGGGCCACGGCAGAGAACACGACGCCCTTGTGGCCCCCACCTCTGGGCATCGGAACGCCTTACTGGGTGACGGGTGGTGCTGATTGCACCTGCGGCGGCGCTGACTGCGACGGCGGGATGGTTGCGCCACCGATGCCACCGTTGACGGCCGGTGCTTGCCGTACGGGTGCGGGGGCCTCGCCTGGTGCCGGTGGTTGCACCGGGGCGCCGTTGACGTCGGTGGCCACTGGTGTGGTCGCCGCAGCGGCGGGGTCTGCCGGTGTGGCCGCTGGTGCCTGTGCGGGCTGCGCGGGAGTGCCGGCGGGCTGCTGTGCCGGTGCAGGCGGTGCAGCCACTGGGGGCGCTGCAGGAGCGGCAACGTCACCCCGTACCCGGGAAACCACGGCGTCGAGCTTGGTCAGGTCGAGCTGCGCGGCGGCGGGCTGCGCTTTGAGTGCGGCCACTTCCGCTTCGATCGCCGACAGCCCGTCGTTGATGGCTGAGGTGTCGGCGTTGATCTGGTCCTGCTCACTCATGATTGCCTCCAAGATGCTGATGATCGCGATCGCCCAGTCGGGCAGTTCGTCGGTTCGGTTGTCACACCAGTCAGTGATGGTGGCCAAGTCGTCGTCGAGGTCCATCACAGCTCCTCGCGTTCATCGGTGTCGGCCCCGAGAGCCGCTGACTTCAACACGCTCAGGGCGTCCGCGCCGCGCATCCCCGACGCCCTCACCTCGTACATGGCCTTCGCAAGGTCTTCGCCGACCTGGCCGAGATACATCACGCCTTCCCCTCTTGGTCCAGCATCACGGCCTCCCTCGGATCAGGTCGAGGACGGCCTGTGCGTCGAACCACTCGCGGTGCCGCCGCTCTGCGTGCCAATTCTGGTGGAGGATCGCCATCTCAGCTTCTTCCGTGGTCGGCAGGTGCACCAAGACATACCCGGCCGCGGCGAGATCGGCGATCACGACAATCGCGTAGGAGTCGCCCGGGCGGAGCATCAGGGCTTGGGCAAGCGCATCGGCGGCGTCCATGGAGCGACCTCAGTCGAGAGGGTGGAGCGGGGGTGGAGCTAGACGTGAGATGGCTGGCGCCAGTGCCGTTCACCGTCGCCCTGCTGTACCGAAGTAACCCACAAGGTGTCGTTGCCGTCGAGGAACACTTGGCCCTGGACGGAACTGTCCGGGGTGTCGCCCCAGACGCGAGTGACGAGCATGGGGAAGATGTCGCCTGCACGGGCTTCGTTGCCCACGTGGACAACCTTGCCGGTGTTGCCAGCGCCTTCGACCTTTGCGTCAGAGCGGCGACGGTTCACTTCGGCTGCGTCTTGCGCCGTGAGGGTGTAGTGAACGATGCGGCCGATGCTGGGAGTGATCATGAGGGGCCTTCCATTGAGGTGGGGGCGGTCGAGCACGGCGGTGGTGGCGTCCGCGAGACAACCTCGATGAGGAGAGTGGGGATTTGCCAGCCGGGAGGTTCGTCACCTCAACCGATTGACAGTTGAAGACTGCCACTGTGCAAATGCACATGTCAAGCGTGTGAGTGTCGACGGATCTTGCGCCGCGGTTCGTCCGGGGTGATCCGCTGCAGCGCGAGCACGTCGCCGAGGCGGTACAGCGGCGGATCATCCTGGTGGATCCAATGGTCGGTGATCTGCTCGCTGTGCTGCCACGCCCGCGGCATCAGCTTGCCGCTGCGCCGCCACCGATACCAGGTGGTCTCAGGGATGCGGCGGCCTCGGTAGCTGTGCACGGCGCCAAGTGCCTCCTCTCTCGTCACCAGCGTCTCGCTGACCTGCTCGAGCAGCAGCTTGCTCACGTCGCGTGCGTCGTAGGTGGCGAGGCAACGGTTGCACCGCAGGGTGTCCACCCCGCGGTCGATGTACAGGTCGTGCCCGCAGGCCTTGCAGGGCCCGGCGTAGACGAGCTCTCGACGGTCGACGGCCATGCGTGCGGACGCGATGACGTCGGTGATGGTGTCGTAGACCTCGACTGCGGCCGGCAGCGAGCGCAGGGCTTGGGGTTGGCGCGAGAGCCACAGAGCGCACACCTCGGCGCTGGTGACGGGCAGCAGGGACAGCTCAGCGGGGTGGCGCAGCACGGTGACGGTTTCGCCGGTGACGATCTTGCCGTGCGAGATCCGATCAGGTCGGGTGCGCTCGTACGTCTCATCACGCTCGTCGAGGACCAGGCGCTGCAGCACGCTGACGACGATGGCGATGTGCTCGCGCTCGGCGACCATACGGGCCCAGGTGGTGAGGGTGTTGCCGAGGGCGTCGAGGCGGCGGGTGATGTCGGTGCGCATCGGCAACGGTGCTTCGCTGCTGCGGCCGCCGTTGCGCCCGGAGCTCATCCGGTCGAGGCGGGCGGTGGCGACGGCCAGATCGGCGACGACACCGGGGACGGCGCGCAGCTCCTTCACGAGCGTCGCGGTGCACGACGTACAGAGGTCCAGGTTGTCGCCGCTGGGGTGGCCGCACGCGGCGTCGTAGCTGAGGTGCTTAGCCACGCTGGAGCCACTCGTAGCGGTACCAGAGCCAGCGCGCGTCCTCTAGTGCGTCGTGCTCGCCGCTGGACTGCTCGGGCAACTTCGGATTACCGAGACGCTGACACTCCTGCATGAGGTCGTTCGTCCACATGGGCAGGGGCTTGGGAAGGTCGATCATCGGCCCCCACAACTGCGCGAGTGCGACGTGATCGTAGGCCGCGTAGTACGCCCATAGCTCTGGGTGCTCATCGGCGCCGATGAAGTCGAGCAGCTGGTTACGCAGCTGTCGGCGGTCGATCCACAGATCCTTCGCTGGCAGATGCGGCAAGACGTTCGCCTGAACGAAAGCGTTGCACCTGGCGGGGTCGAACTCATTACTCACCCGGTAGAACTCCCGGCCATCTTCGGCAACCATCGCCAACGAGATCAGCTCGATGGTGCGGCCATCTTCGTCAAACTCGGTGTCGTAGAAGTACTTCATGCAGTCACCTCCTGCGGCCACGCGACAGCGGCCAGGCATGCTCGTTGGTGGTCGAGCTCGGGCACGTCCCAGCCGAGCATCTGTCCTCCCATGGTCGCGAACGCCAGCGAGTCGGCTTGGTTGCCGTCGCGGATGGTGACCTTTGACCACAGCTCGCGCATGGCGGCGAGCACCTGCGTCTTGTCGGCGCGGCCGGATCCTGTGGCCCACTTGGCGCGGGTCTGCGGTGCACACACCGCGACGGGAACGCCGCGGGAGCGGCAGCCGGCGACGATGCCCCACCACAGCCCAGCGCGGTCCCAGACGCCGGGCGAGTTCAGGCCCAGCGCGGGTCCTTCGATGACCACGAGCGTGCTGGCCGGGTCGACGCAGGCGAGCACCGCGGTGGCCTGTTTGACGATGCGGGTGGAGCGCAGGGCGATGACGTCGGCCCGGTGGCCTTTGCTGCCGATGGTGCGCACGCTGGGCGTGGTGTGCTGGGCGATGACGGCGACGCCCGCGGCGGTCAGGGATGGGTCCAGGCCGATGACGACGGGGCTCACAACAGATCCCGTGGTACGTCTACCCAGGGGGTTCCGTGGGTCCAGGGGCAGGGCAACGGTACGGATTCCGCGACATCGCACCACTCGCGGAGCTCGGCGGTGTGGTGGTTGCAGTCATGCACGTGACCGGCTTGGTTGTGGAATCTCAGTGCCGTCGTGGCTGTTGCCGTGCAGCCGTGGGAGTCGCACGGCCTGCGCTGCGCCGTCAGCGTGGCACCGGGCAGCTCGTGCACCTGTTCGATCTGCATGGCGCTCACGCGGCTACCTCGGCGGCCTTGAGCCGTCGCAGGCACGGGCACCGGGCCGAGCGCCCGGTGACAGGGTTCGTGCAGTAGGCGTCGCGCTCGACGTGGCAGCGGGGGCAGGGCAGGTGGATGCAGGTGTCGTAGGGGTCGCCGAGCTGGCCGGTGTTCCCGGCGAACAGGCCGATGGCGGCCGCCCGGGCTGGTGCTGCTGCCTCGTTCACCGGTTCGGCAGAGTCGAGCTGGCCGAGCTCGTTGCGCTCGGCGGGGTTCGTGCGTAGCCAGCGATCCTTCGCGATTTCCATTGCCAGGGTGCGCAGGTGCACCGGCATCAACCATTTCTCCGAAGTCCGGAAATGCTGACCGACTGCGGTAATGGCATCGGCTTTGTGCAGATCACCGATAGTGCCTGCCCAGAGCGCAACATCAGCCTCGCCTACGGTTCGTCGATCACCGGCAGCGATGACGGTGAGGACATCAATGACGTCGTCTCGGGTCATGTGAGTGCCTTCCGCGCCGATTCCGGCAAGTTCTTGAGGGCCTGAACTTGCGCGACGCGATCGTCGGTGGTGGAGCGACGTGTGCTGGGCAAGCTCGCAAAGTTGCGGTTGCGGATCACTTCGGAGACCAGCGACGGCAGCACGCCAGGACCGAGACTCGGCTTGCGAAGCCAGAGCGTCAGTGCGCCGCGAACGTCGTCGTCTGTGGTACCGCTGCCGAGCAAAGTTGATGCTTGAATTGCGAGCGCAGTCTGAACAGATTTTGGATGCTCGTCGGAGATCAGATCGCGGACGTGTTTCCAACCAGGACCGACCGGCGGTCCCTTTGGCGGCGCTTCTTCTCGCGCGTTATCTTGCTGTGACGCAAGAGATTTAACTTGAGTTAAATCTCTTTTGGGTAAGGGATAGGGGCAGGATTTTGCTACATCACTTGCTAGACTTTTGCTAGCGTTTTCGGTAGCACTTGCTCTAGCACTTGCTCTAGCACTTGCTCTAGCACTTGCTCTAGCACTTGCTCTAGCACTTGCTAGACTTTTGCTAGCCCGTGCCTTGGCTCTTCCTCCCCTCGCTCCAGCCTCCGCGCGGAGGCGTCGACGCTCCTCGATGTCGTCCTTCGAGAGCTGGTAGTCATCCCAGTCATGGAACCGCCACCCGGCCTCGGTGGTGACCCACAGACCGGCGTCGACGAGCGCACGGGCTAGCTTCGGTGTACCGCCGAGCATCGCCAGCGCGTTCTTGGGGACGTTGCCCCCGTTCATCTGCTTGGCGCACCACGACCCGGCTACGACCCAGAGGCCGAGCGCGGCGGGACTGCTGGCGGTGCGCTTCGGGTTGCCCCAGAAGTGGTCGTCAACCGTGAACCACGTCACCCGCATCGCCCCGCTTCCCATGATCTGCATGCGTGGGGATATTCAGGCATCGAGCAGCTCCTCTCCACCGACCACGAACCCGGCACAGGGGCACGCCCGTCGCTTCTCGCTCCACACCTGCTGCCCCTCTGTGCCGGTCCAGCACGTGGCTGTGGCTTTCCGTGGTGTGCCGTTGGGCACTCGGCCGTGGTGCTCGACGGGGTCCAGGCAGCGAGCGCACAGGGCCCCGGGACGGATGGCTCGCACGGTTACCTCAGCGGCGCTCATAGCGCTTCCTGCTCTTCCTCGTGGCACTTGGTGCACTCCAGGTAGGCGACACCGTCTGCTTCGTCGATGGCCACCCAGTCGTGGTCGCAGTCCTCGTTCACTCGGCACCTTCCCACGGCGGCTGGTTCGAATGATCCCCACCAAGCCAGTGCTCACGCTGGCGGTCCCAAGCGGCCACGGTCTCGGCGTGCCAGGCCTGGAAACGGGCTAGCTCGGCATTGGCCTCGTCGCGCTCGGCTTCGGCTTTATCGCGCTCAGCGAGGCCGTGGCGCAGCACGCGCCAGCGCGCGCGTGCTGCTTCGCGCTCCGCCGCCAACTCCTCATGCAGGGACTCCACCGTCTCGGCCTCAGTCCCCAACTCTTGAAGTGCGGCGAGGTACCTACCCGCCGAGACACGGGCACCATCCCGCTCGGCGCGAACCTTGACAAGCTCTGCGTTGGCCTCAGCCACAGCATTCTCTGCGCTCAGCCACGCGGCGTGCTCCGCGTCCACCGCTTCACGCAACGACTCCACCGTCTCAGGTGGACCAGGCGGGCACAGCGTGTCGGCGTAGCGGCGTAGCTCCCTCGCCGCCGCCTGCCGCGCATCCTCCACCGTCCAGTCGCTCATCCCTTGCCGCCGAACGGATCGGCCACAGACTTGAGCGGCAGTGGCCCCGTGGTGTCGTGGCTGGTGTCGTCCTCGTCCCAGCTTCCGTCGTCGTTCTCGTCGAACAGGCCGGGCTCGGACTCGGCGGCCGGTTTCGGCCCGGTGCCTTCCCACAGCTCGTCGACCTGCATCTTGGCCACCAGGCGCATCTCGCCGTCCTTCATCCGCTCCCGGGTGATGGCGGTGCAGGTGGCCTCGACGGTGTAGGTGCGGGCTTCGTCGAGCTTCGGCGGATCTTCGAGGCTGTCGCTGGACATGCCGGCGAACTTGACGCGGGAGGCTTCGATCAGTGGTTCGGTCATGTCTAGTTCTCCTCGGTATTGGATGTGGCGTGGGCGTCGACGAGCTCGGCCGCGGCCAACAGGTCGCTGGCCAACTCGCGCGCGCTGTGGGCAGGCAGTGTCTGTTTGAGTTCAGACGGGCCGAAGATCGAGGAGTAGGCGCGAAGTTCGACTACGCCGTCGCCCGCCCCGATGGGTAGACGTGCGGTGATTTGGTAGGGCAGGTTCATCACGGTCAGCCCTCCTGCTCTGTGGTTGCGGATTCGGCCTGGGCGTTCAGCTCGCGCAGCTGCTCGATGCGTGTGGTGACGAGATCGCGGACGGTGGCGGCCTCGTTCTCCGGCAGATCGGCTGCGGTGCGCCAGATCTCACGCAGCGCGTCGGCGTTGTCGGTGGCTGCGATCGCGTCGAGCAGGTTGTCGACGTCGACGGCAGGCGTGTCCGGTTTCTCGCCCGTAGATGAGGGCTGTGTGACTGCGGCAGCAGCTTCGAGGATGGTGCGGGGCTGGCTGTGGATCCGGGCTGCCTGGTGGATCACGGCGCCGTCCTCGTCGAGGACGGCGCCCAGCTCCTCCGGTGTGTGTGCGATGCCGAGCAGGGCTTCCTGGCAGGCCAAGCGGGCGCACTCGGTGATGGCGCGAGCCGACAGCATCGCGGCGGGGTACTTCTTCCAGTTGTCGTTGCTGAGCAACCCGGCCGTCTTGGCTCGCTCCATGGTCCAGGTGACCTCGAAGGCGTACTCGGGGTCGTCGGATCGGACGATGCTGGCCGTTGCGCTGGCGTCGTCACCTCGGACGCGGAGCTTGTGTCCGGCGCGCCGTACGAGGGCGCTCATCAGTCCCGCGCTGGCGCTCGGCTTGCCCTTGATCACGTGCACGCCGGTGATCGCGGCCATGGGGGACAGGTCGAGCATCTCGGCAAACTCGATCGCCCACAGCAGGTTGGCCGGCTTCTGCTTGTAGTCATCGGGCAGCAGGCCGGACACCGCGAGCTGGCGGGCGTAGTCGAGCTTGGCGGGCATGGCGGTGGGGCCGTCATAGGTGGCTAGGGCTGTGGACATGGTCAGGCTGCTCTCTCGGTGGTGG
>JAABUL010008653.1_pt1 | contig 10240 bp, 11 predicted proteins | sample 5559151 | NCBI WGS metagenome assembly JAABUL01 (sample SAMN10711876, study PRJNA513368) | rock metagenome | isolation source: Antarctica rocks | place: Antarctica: Victoria Land, Pudding Butte sud | reverse complement strand
CGCGGCGACCTCGTCGTCATCGTCGCCGGCTCACCCCCCAACACCGTCGGCACCACCAACCTCATCCGCGTCCACCGACTCGGCGAAGACGACGTCTAACGGGGCAGGCGCCGCACGGTAGCGCGATCGTCGGGCGCTATCACCGGACAGGCCTGACGACTGCGGCGCTTACGGCCGTTCGAACTGTGCTCGTTTGTGGTCGCCGAACGGTTCGTCGCTCGCGGACCGATTCGCGGAAACCGGCTGTTGTTGCCCGCGCTTGAAAGGCGTAGCCCTCGCGGGTGTGCCGGGACACCCCGTCGAAGACGGTACTGACCATGGTGGAGTTGGCTACGCCCTGGGCGATCAGCGCGCTGTTGAGCGCGAGCTTGACCATCATCAGCTGGTTGATCGGCATCTGGGCGATGCGGCCGAGCAGCTCCTCGGCGCGTTCATCCAGCTCGTGGAGCGGGGCGGAGTCGATGGCCAGTCCCCAGTCGGCGGCCTGGCGGCCGCTGATGCAGTCCCCGGTCAGCAACAGCCGCTTCCGCCGGCTTCCTGTGGGGGCCCGCCGACTCGGGATGGGCATCGGACCCGACGCCGCGTTGTGGATCCGGGTCGGACAGGGTGCGGTGGTCTCGATGCTCGGCACCGGCATGATCATCGACGCCGAGATGGGCGGGCGGGTGCGGGTCCTCGCGGCCGAACCCGGCGTGCTCGACGACACGGGCGACATCGACGCCACGGTTCGCCGGCCCCGGCTGCGGGGATCCTTCGCGGTCGCCCTGATCCGGTGGGAGGCCGACCTGGTGGCGGGACTGGCCTGGGCGGCGGCGGCCGATCCGGAGTTGTTCGGGGCGCTCGCCTCCCGCGCGTCGCGCCCGGACACCACCCCCGCCGGCTGGCACTACCACCCGCGCCTGGGTGCCGCGGAAATCTTCCACACGCTCTAGAGAATCCCCCGGCGAGATCGACTGCCTCACCCACGGTGACGTCGGCATCCTGTGCCGTCCGGTCGACGTGGCTATCACCGAGGACCTGCACCTGTCGTGGTCGTGGAAGGTGGCATCGCTGCCCTCGTCGCTGGCTGAGCACATCGAGCCCACCCACGACTACCTCTCGGTGGCCCTCGCCTTCGACGACGGTCGCGATCTGACCTGGATGTGGTCCAGCGAACTCGCGGTGGGCACCGTGTTCCGCTGCCCACTCACCTACTGGCGCGACCGGGAAACCCACCTGGTGATCCGCAGCGGCAGCGCCGGACTCGGCGCGTGGACCCAGGAGCGGCGCACCATCGCCGCCGACATCCGGGCCGCACTGGCACCCCCCTACCCCCAGCGGGTCACCGCAATCTGGTTGATCGCGAACTCCACCTTCCAACGCGGCATCGGCGCCTGCCGCTACCGGACGCTCGACCTCTCGACCTCTGCCGCAGACACCACTGGTTTCGACAAGGAGCACCCACGGTGCTGGTCCGCACCGACGGACCGATCACCACGATCAGCCTGAACCGGCCCGAGGTCCGCAACGCGGTCGACCGGGTAACGGAACATTCTGCGCCGGCGCTGATCTGACAGCGGTTACCAACGGAGACCCGAACCGTTTCGCACCCGACGGCGACGCTCCGATGGGAGTGTCCCGGCTGCGGCTGTCCAAGCCCGTCATCGCGGCGATCACCGGTCACGCGGTCGCGGGCGGCCTCGAGCTCGCCGTGTGGGCCGATCTACGGATCGCCGAGCAGGACGCGGTCCTCGGCGTCTTCTGCCGCCGATGGGGTGTGCCGTTGATCGACGGTGGAACGGTGCGGCTGCCGAGACTGATCGGTACGAGCCACGCGATGGACCTCGTGCTCACCGGGCGCCCGGTCGATGCCGCCGAAGCACTCCGCATGGGACTCGTCAACCGGGTCGTCCCCGTGGGCCAGGCGATCGCCGCAGCCCACCAGCTCGCCCGTGAGCTCACCGCGTTCCCCCAGACCTGCCTACGACACGACCGGCTCTCGGTGCTCGAACATGAAGGCTTGAGCGAAACAGCCGCGTTCGCAAACGAGTACGACCACGGCGTGGTCTCGCTCACCGCGGACACCCTGGCCGGCGCCAGCCGGTTCGCCGGTGGCGCAGGACGCCACGGCTCGTTCGAGAACATCGGCACTACCACGCCATCAGCCGCGACGACATCTCCAGCATGAGCCCGGCACCGACCGCCAGTTCCGGACGATCTTGCCGGGGCGCTGGAGGTGCACGACTACGATCAGCACGCGCGAAGCGCCTTTCACAGGATCGGTGAACCAAACCATTGAATGCGCCCGCAACGAGCACAATCCTTCCCCGGCTGCGCCCGCTCGCCGCGCGGTCGGTGATTCTCAGTGTGCTGCTCGCCGCCCATCCCCCCGAGGCGGCGGTGGCCGACCTCATCGGCTTCGCCGACGCGTTCGGTATCCAGCCCATGACCACCCGGGTCGCGTTGAGCCGCATGGTCACCGCCGGCGACCTCGACCGCACCGATTCCACCTACCGCCCCAGCGCCCGGCTGCTCACCCGCCAACACCACCAAGACCGTCTCCTGAACGCCCGGGCAACCGAACCCTGGGATTACCGCTGGCGGACGGTGGTGGACGTGAGCGCGGGTGACAACCCGCGCGCGCGTGCGGCGCTGCGCACCCGCCTGCGGGATCAGCGGTTCGCCGAGCTTCGCGAAGGCGTGTGGCTGCGGCCGGACAACCTCGACCTCGATCCCCCGACGGTCCCAGGCGCCCCGATCGAGCTGCTCAGCGCCGTGCCCGACACCGACCCGACGACGCTGGCCCAGCGGTTGTTCTATCTCGACGACTGGGCGGAGACCGCCAACGGCCTACTGTCGGCCCTACGTGACGCGCACACCCCCATGGAACGCATCACGGTCGCCGCCGCGATCGTCCGGCACCTGCTCACCGACGCCCTGATGCCCGCCGACCTGCTCGAGGACACCTGGCCAGGACCCGCCCTACGCGCCACCTACAGCGACTACCAACACGAACTCGCCGACGTGCGAGACGCACTGCGCGACTGACGAACCATCGGGTGTGCCCCAGATCCTCCTCGACCCCGGAGAACCCGCGTCGCAACGTGTTACAAAGATTATCACTTGAGTGGTAGAGTTGTAATATCGGTAGCGCCCGACACCCACGGGGGCTGCTCTTTTCGCCGACCGAACGCGACGCCATCGACCTGCCATCCCAGCCAGGAGTCCACTCATGACCGCTGCTCTGCCCGTCCACGGCACTGATCTGCACCGGTCGTTGCCTGGTGCCACCCACCAGGTGCTCAACCAGGTCGAGGACTTGGTGGACATCGACGCGTTCGATGGTGACGCCGTCGCTTCCTTCGCCCTGGATGAGTACCAGGCGGGTTGGGCGAGCGAGCGGGCCCGGACGCTGGCCGCCTCGGTGTGGAGCGCCGACACTCAGTACGCTGCGCGGCTCTCGCACCGCAACCCCCCGCAGCTGCGCACCGTCGACCGCACCGGGCACCGCATCGACGCTGTCGAGTTCCATCCCGCTTACCACCAGCTGATGACCACCGCCTACCGCGCCGGGGTCCACGCCCTGCCCTGGGCACCGGAGGCGGTCACCGCCGGGACTGGCGGGCACGTCGCCCGCGCCGTGCTGTCCTACCTGTGGAACCAGGTCGACGGCGGCACCGCCTGCCCCACCGGCATGACCTACGCCGCCGTGCCCATCCTCACCGATGCCCCCGGCCTGGGCTTGTGGGCCGAGCGGGCCGCGGCCCTGGACTACGACCCGACCTTCGCACCGGTCGAGCACAAGACGTCGGCGCACATCGGCTTCGCGATGACCGAGAAGCAAGGCGGATCCGACCTCCGCGCCAACCAGACCACCGCCGTCCCCGAGACCAGCCGCCGCGGGCCCGGCGAGGCCTACTTGCTCACCGGGCACAAGTGGTTCTTCTCCGTGCCCATGAGCGACGGCTTCTTCACCGTCGCCACCACCGAGGCCGGCCCCGGGTGCTTCTTCATCCCCCGGTTCCACCCCGACGGTGCCCACAACTCCTTCCAGCTGCAACGCCTCAAGGACAAGCTCGGCAACCGCAACAACGCCTCCAGCGAGATCGAGTACCGCGACACCTGGGCCGTACTGGTCGGTGAAGAAGGCCGAGGCATCCCCACCATCCTCGCCTCCTCCGACCTCACCCGCCTCGACTTCGCCGTCGGATCGGCCGGTCTGATCCGCGCCGCCCTGTCCCAGGCCCTGCACCACGCCAACACCCGCCACGCCTTCGGCGCACCGCTGGTCGAGCTGCCCGTGATGGCCGACGTCCTGGCCGACCTGACGTTGGAATGGGCCGCGGCGGCCCACCTGGGGTTCCGCCTCGCCGCCTGCGCCGACTCCGACACCGAGGACGACCGACTGCTGGCCCGGCTGCTGACCCCGGTCGGCAAGTACTGGAACTGCAAACGCGCCCCCGTCGTCGTCGCCGAAGCCCTGGAATGCCTTGGCGGCAACGGCTACATCGAAGAACACGTCATGCCCCGCTACTACCGCGAAGCCCCCCTCAACGCCATCTGGGAAGGGACCTCCAACATGATGGTCACCGACGTCTTGCGGGTCCTCACCAAGGAACCCAAAGCCCTCGAGCCCTACCTCGACGAAGTACGCCTCGCGACCGGCGCCGATCCGCGCCTGGACGCCGCGGTCACAGACCTGGAGCTGGCCGCCACCAACCCCGGGCGCGTCACCGGCCGCCGCCTCGTCAGCGCCATGGCCCTCACCCTGCAAGGCTCACTGCTCGCCCGCCACGCACCCTCAGCAGTCGCCGACGCCTTCTGCGCCTCCCGCCTCGGCGCCGACTGGGCCCCCACCTTCGGCACCCTCCCCGCTGCCGCCGACGCCGCAGCCATCATCGAATTCGGGCAACTCGAGTAACAGGACGTATAGAAACCTCTACGGCCGGGTACCGGTGCTGGCAGGGTTGCTGGCCCCGGCCAGGACAGCATCGGCGTTTCCATCGGATCTCCCTCGGCCGCCCAGCGCGGCCAGGTGTCTGGTGAGCAGGTGGCGGGCGTCGACGCCGAACAGGTCGAGGCGTCGGGTGTGGGCGAGCAACAGCAGCCCGGTGGCATGGGCGAAAACCTCAGCGGTCATCGCGCGCGCGGTGTTCTCGTCGACGCCCAACTCCAGCGCGGTGTCGGTGAGCGGGCCCAGGCTGGCGACCAGTTTGGTGTTGAGCACGGCGTCGAGCTCGGCGGTCAGCCCGCGGGGCTTGATGCCGCCGCGGAACAGGTAGAAGCCCAGGTCCAGATCGCGCGGATTCGCATCGTAGAAGTCGTAGAACGCCAACCCAGCCGCGGTGAACCGCGCGCCCGCGCCGTCGCGACCGCCGCTCGCGGCGTGGATCACGGCGGTGAGCCGGTCGAGGGATTCGCCGAGCAACGCGGCGTACAGCGCCTCTTTGGCGGGAAAGTAGGCGTAGATCGCCCCGGCGGTGTAGCCGGCCTCCTTCGCGATCGCCCGCATCACCATCGTGGAGGGCTTCTACGCGTGCGGGGTGGCCGCCTCCACCTACGCCGCCGCCGAACCCTCCGGGGTCGGTGATCCCCGACGCGGTCTTCGCCAACATCGGCAAGCTCTTGTTGGCGAACAGAATCTACGACATGCACCGCCTCGCCCACTACGTCTCCGGCGGCCTCGTCGTCGCCCTCCCGGGCCCCGCAGAGGACCACAACCCCGTCACCTCCGCCGCACTCACCGCAGTGCTCGGCGGACGCGGCGACATCCCCGCCCGCCAACGCCTCGAAGTCTCCCGCCTCGTCGAGGACCTCACCGCGTCCTATCAGGGCGGCTGGTACTCGATCATCTCGTTGCACGGCGGCGGGTCGCCCGAAGCGATGAAACGGGAGATCTGGCGCAACTACCCGGTCCGCGAGAAGACCGAACTCGTCGCAAACCTGCTGGACCGGGGCGTGGCCGGCGGACGGGGGCTCTCCAGCCGCCAACCCGGCAAGTGCTGCGCCACCGGCTGCCAAGCCCCCATCGACCTGACCGCCGACACCGCAAATGCGCTATTGCCCTAGCATCCAAAACTGTCGGTGGTTCGAACTAGTGTTCTATGCATGGAGTCGCCCGAGGTGTTCGCGGACCCGACCGCGGTGGAGCCGTGGCGTCTGGGCGAGGCGGAGTTGGTGTCGGTGACCGGTGCGCTGACGCAGCACATCGTGGAGTGCGAGGCGCTCCGGGTGCGCCTGGTAGCGGACCTGGAGTGCCGGGGCGCCGCCAAGGCAACCGGGGCGGCATCCACGGCGAGTTGGCTGTCCGGGACAACTCGGATGAGCCCCGGTGCGGCGACGGGCATCGTGAAGCTGGGGCAGGCGCTCGCGGAGTCGCCGGACACCGCGGAGGCCTTGGCGGCCGGGCGGATCTCGACCGCCCACGCGAAAGTGATCGTCGGGTTCTTCGCTCACCTGCCCGACGGGGTACCGGCCGAAGCCTTGCCCGAGTGTGAGCGCTACCTGCTGGATGCCGCGGCCACGGAGAACCCCGTCGAGCTGGCCCGGCGGGCGGTGGCGTTGCGGCACCTGCTCGAGCCCGTCGAAGGCAGCGTCCCGGACGCGGAGAACATCGAACTCAACGAGTTCCACGCCTCGACCACGTTGGGTGGGCGCGGGATGGTCAAAGCCGACCTCGACGCGGAGACGACCGAGATGCTGCTCACCGCGTTGTCGGCGCTGTCCGCGCCCCAGCCCGGCGCCGACGGTACGGCGGACCGCCGCAGCGCGGGCCGGCGTCGGGCGGATGCATTCACCGAACTGTTGCGCCGGTATCTGAACAGCGGCGAGTCCCCGGTCGAGGGCTACGAACGCCCGCATCTGTCGCTGCTCATCCACGCCGCCGACCTCGCCAGTGCGAACATCGCCGACGAGCCTCCCGCCGCGCAGCCGGAGCAGGTGGCTGAGCCAGAACAGACCTCCGAGGTCGAGCACACCGCTGCTGAGCCAGTGCAAGCCACTGAGCCCGAGCGGCCGGCGTCGGACCGCGGCGCCTACGAAGCGCTGTTCGGCGCTCGCCCGGGCACACCGGGGTGGATGCCCTGGCTCGGCCCCATCTCCGCGGCCAGTGCCCGTCGGATCGCCTGCGACTGTGAGCTGACCGCCATCCTGCTCGACGATGACGGCGTCCCGCTGAACCTCGGACGCAGCCAACGGCTAGTTTCCCCACAGCAACGCCGGGCGCTGATCGCCCGAGACCACGGGTGTGCCTATCCGGGGTGCGGTCGACCCCCGGCGTGGTGCCAAACTCATCATCTGAAGCATTGGATCGACGGTGGGACAACCGATTTAGCAAACCTTATTCTCCTATGTGGTCACCACCACCGCGTCACCCACCACGACGGCTGGGACATTAAGCTGGGCACCGACGGACACCCCCGGTTCCTCCCACCGGCCTGGATGGACCCCCTCCGAGAACCCAGGCCGGCCCACCACCGGCGAAACCAACCACACCACAGCGCCGCGTAACCACGGGCGCAGCGATCGAAGGCGCGCAAGCACCCCGGATGGGCTGCCGCGTCAAGCTATGGCGATTGGCCAACCGACGACCCGCCGGCAGCCAACCGACGACCCGCCGGCAGCCGCTCGGCAATACGGCAGGCAACGCCTTAAGCGTCCAGCTGTGCGAGCGGATCAACGCGCAGAAGGACACCGGGCCCGGTTGGCAGCCGGGCGCATCCACCACACCAGCGGCAGGCTGACCGCAACGAGGCCGACGGAGGCAGCAAAGGCGCCCGGCACCCCGAGGCCGGCAGCTGCGGTGGCACCGATGGCCACGGCACCGATAGCGGTGCCCGAATCGAATGCGGCATTCCACACAGCACTGGCTGTCGCCGACCGGCCCGGACCGGCCCGCAGGAAGGCGACCACCAGCGTCAGGTTCTGCACCACCCCGTAACCTGCCCCGGCCACGACCGCACCCACCAGGACGAGCGCATCGGCCGACGACCCGGCGGCCAACCCCTCGGCAACGAGCAACACCCCCACGCCCCCGGCCCCCACCGAAACAGGGCAGCAGCACGGTGGTGCCGACCCGATCGGCGATCGCCCCGACGCGCCACCGCGCCAACGCGGCAGTGGCGCCGAAGAGCAGCAACACCACGGTGGCGAACACACCGGAGGGCCGCTGAATCGCCAGATAGGTGATCAGGCCGCCACCGGCCAGGGTCACGACCAACAGCACCATCGCCGGGGCCAGGACCACCGCAACGGTCCGACGGGCGGACAGCGAGGAGGACACCGTAGCCCTAGAGTTGTCCGCGTGTCGCTCAATGCTCCGGCCCGGCGACAGGGCGAGCGGGACGGCGAGGACCGGAATGGCGGCGCCCGACGCGACCCAGCCGAAACCACCGAGCTGCGTGAGCGCCACCCCGGCCGGGATCCCGAGAAGGTTGGGCACGGCGATGGCCAACCCGTACAACCCGACGGACTCGCCGTGCCGGTCCGGTGGCGCCACGGTCGCGGTCAGCGTGACACCGACCACGGTGAGCACCGCGAAACCGCACCCGCGTACGGCCGCAACGGGCAGCAGCACCGCCAGCTGGTGGCTCAGCGCGCAGAACGGGGCGGGCGCCCCCAACGCGACGAGCCCGGCGGCCAAGGTGCGGCCAACGCCGAACCGGGTAACCAGCCGCGGAACCGCCGCCTGGGTCAGGACGGTGCTGGCCAGCATGACTGTCGTCGGCAGGCCGGCGGCGGATTCGGCGACGCCCCCGGCATGGGCCCAGGTGGGCACGGCTGCCAGGGTGAGGCAGAAGCTGGTGAAGCCGAGCAGACTGATCGCAAGGAGCTGTCGCATCTGCGGCAGCCGCCACAGCGACTGGTTCTTGACCGGTGCTACCGCACTGCGCGTGCCCATGACCTTGCCCCTGCCTCAGCCGTCCACGTTGTCGAGCAGCCAGTCTCCGGCGATGGTCGCGGCGAGCCGTTGCAGCACCGGGCCGGGTTCGGCCATGCACCGCGCGACGTCGGGCTCGATGCCGATGAGCGCGTACGCGCTGAGGATGCCGGCGTCCGCGAGGGCTTCGTCAGTCAACAGCTGCCGGCCACAGACCGCGACGACGGGCACCCCGGCCGAGCGAGCGACGGCGGCCACCCCGGCCGGCGCCTTGCCGTGCAGGGTCTGTTCGTCCAGCGAGCCCTCGCCGGTGACGACCAGCCGGGCACCCGCCAGCTTGTCAGCGAAGCCCACCAAGCCGAGCAACACGTCGATGCCGGGCCGCCGCTGCGCGGCCAACACGGTGAGCGCGGCGTAGCCGATCCCCCCGGCCGCCCCGGCGCCGGGCAGCCTCGCGGCGTCCGGGTCGAGCGCCGCTGCCCACCGGCGCAGCGCCGACTCCAGCACCGCGACGTCCGCCGGCGAAGCCCCCTTCTGCGGTGCGTACACGCGGGCAGCTCCGCGCGGGCCGAGCAGCGGGTTGTCAACGTCGCTGGCCAGTACGATGCGGACCTGGCGCAGCCGCTGATCAAGCCCGTCGAGGTCGACGTGATCCAGCGTGGCCAATGCTGCGCCACCGGGGGCAAGCTCGTCCCCGGTGGCGTCGCGCAATCGCGCACCCAATGCCTGCAGCATCCCGGCTCCGCCGTCGGTGCAGGCGCTGCCACCCACCCCGAGGACGACCTCGGTGCAGCCCCGGTCCAACGCAGCGCCGACCAACTCACCGGTTCCGCGGCTGGTGGCGCCGAGCGGGTCCGGGCGGCCACCGGGCAGCGACGCCAGGCCGGAGGCCACCGCCACCTCGATCACGGCGGACGGCCCGCGCACGGCGATCGCAGCCTTGATCAGCTGCCCGGTGGGCCCGGTGACCGGCACCGTGATCCGGGCGAAGCCGGCCGCCACCGCGGCGTCCACCGTGCCATCGCCCCCGTCGGCGACCGGCACGGTGACCGTGCGCAGACCGGGTTGCGCAGCGTGCAGCCCGGCCTCCAGATGCATCGCGACTTCGAGGGCGCTGAGTGTCCCCTTGAACTTGTCGGGGGCGATCAGCACGTGCCCGCTCATCACAACGGCTCCCTTTTCCTGGTCAGTCGAGCATGGAGATCGCGGTCGGGGCGTGCTCGCCCAAAGTCGCAAGCTCCTCGAACTCGGTGACATTGTCCAGCTCGGTGCCCATCGAGATATTCGTGACCCGTTCGAGCATCACCTCGAGGACGACCGGAACCTGGAACTCGGCCATCAACTTCTGAGCCTGCTCGAAGGCGGTGGGCAGCTCGTCGGGCT
>JAABUL010008652.1_pt1 | contig 10240 bp, 11 predicted proteins | sample 5559151 | NCBI WGS metagenome assembly JAABUL01 (sample SAMN10711876, study PRJNA513368) | rock metagenome | isolation source: Antarctica rocks | place: Antarctica: Victoria Land, Pudding Butte sud | reverse complement strand
ACAGCCGCAAACACGGCCATAATATAGGGATTCCCTCTGCCAACAGCGTATGCAAGTCCTCCCCAGATTGAACCAATTGCAGCACAGAAGGTCCGGACACCAAGATCTTGAAAGGTTCCGCCGACACGAGGATGCATCATGGTCCAGACGGCAACGACAGCCCACCAGCTCTCGTTTTCGTTCCACCACCCGCGACTCTGGACAAGCCAGGCAGGAACAGATAGCAGTGTAGTCACAAGAGTAACTTTAAACGCAAAACGAGACTCGAAACCCTGTAGACGATGCAGCAGCTCCCATAGCTGGTACCTCAATTTTGCTTTCCTCGAGACGTCGGGATGCTTTCCCGAAGCCATCTCCCGCTCCAACTGGTACTCGCCCAGGACGGTCTTTTCGTTCGGGTCGTCCGCAGTCTGATGTCGGATCGCCGGAACATAGGCTGTACTCTGTAGCTCCGCCATGGTTCTATCCAATTGTCTCTTACTACGAAAGTAAAAGCCAGCTGTCAGGCCTCCGTGGTCATGCCGCACCTGAGCATTGGCGCGCATGATTGCCTTATGGAATGGATACGATGGAAGCCTGACTCCCCAATGCCTTTTGGCGGACTGCATCTCCAGCACCTTTGCCACAAACATCTCCACCTTGTCTGCGGTCTGGCGTACCGGATGTACAAACAAAAAGAGTTCGATTACATCGGCACTTTTGTGGTATAGAGATGGCAGATCGGGGTGTTTGACCAGAAGAGCGTCAGCCGCGTCAAAGGCATCTATCGTGGATCGCAATCGTTCCAGCGCCTTGATCAAAGATACCGGTTCTTTCAACGAGCGCTGGCCAGCGATCTCTATGATGGTAGCGTCTGCGCATTTGACGCTTTGTATCATGGCATCGATAAGACTTCGAGTCGGTTGCCTAAGGCAGCTGCTGATCAGATGTATCAAATGTTCGTTCTCCGGAACCGACCGTCGCAGCAGTGTCTCAGTGATAGCATTGATTTGATTAGCTTCTTGATTTGCTGCATCAACATCATCGAAGAGTGTCGTGTCGGGTCTAATGGATAGTATGGACCGCTGCATTGCTTGAATCAAATTACGAAGTGACCTAACATCATCAGGCAAGAACCGAGAGACCGTAAAGTCGATAGTAAAATCTCGGACTGCCTGGGAGAGGTTGACGAACTGCCAAGCCAGTTGCCTCTTCAGCGCTGGTGAATTCTCACGAGGCAAGGCGAGTCCGTCTTGCACGGTCTGCAATGAATCATGGAATGTCTCACTGAAGGGAGTCAGCCTCTGGGGAAGCGGCTCTCATGAAAGGGCACATCATACGCAAGTGACCGGGAACCAGCATCAGGAAACATCAAAAATGATACAAGGAGACAAACAGCCTGACCAAGCACCCAAGGAATGCCGCAGTCAAACACCTTGACCCAGCTGACTGTTTGAGACGTATCGGCGAGACAAATATAACAAATTGCTATACCAGCAGAGAGTACAGCTTGATAGAACCTAATGAAAACACAGCGAAGCCAGCCGATGAGAGTCGCAAAAATGATAAGGAACGTAGCCAAGACGCCTCCATAAGCTGCTTGAGCTGTAGGTGTAGATGTCGATACGTACAGAGCCAACGAACCCCAGCCTAGCCCGGCAGTGGTCCCAATAATCGTTAGCACTGCACCATCGAGTTGAGAACCAATTGCCCTCCCGGGGTGGTTGATAATCGCCGAAACGACCATTATGTAATTGTACCTCCCTAGCCAGTCCCTTGAAGCTGGAATTAGACATATCACATACGAGATGAAGACTCCAAGAAATGTCTTGAGAAGCTGAATACCCGCCCTCGAGGTGCTGATTTGATGAAAGAAACTTTTGACTTCAGATAGTTGCTGAGGAATAAACCGCCGTAGAGAGAGCGGATGATTCCTTTCCTTGAATGAATCTGGCAGGGTCAAGGAGGCTTTGTGCATTAATTCGTCGTGATGCCGTTGCAACGGTCGGGAGAAAGAGGCATCGAAGAAACCATCCCGTAGCTCCTCAACGCCATAGGTGTCAAGGTCTGCGTCTACCGCTGGCAAGAGATGCTCGAGCTGCACATGACTTGTGCTAACTCGTGGAGATGGGCCGTGTGAGGTCCCTAACGCTCGGCCATCTCCTGAATTCCTGGGCGAGGATTGAGCGTAGGAGCCCAAGTAGATTCCAGGATTGGCCGTAGGGCGTTGCGGGGTGGGCTCCTCTACACGTAGATGCTTATTGATTCGCTGTTTTGTGAGCAAGTACCGTCGAGGCGATTTGTTCCGCTTGCTAGCTCTGGTAGAGCTTGAGGTTGTAGGGGCTTGGACATCTTCGTTGCCAGATTGGAACGTTGGGGTTTTCAATACAATCTGGGGTTCGGCCATCTGTATGTTATCGGAGACCACGGTTTCTTGTCTTGGTCATCTCAGCCTTGACGCGAGATGGCGTCGCCTTTCCTTGGGGAGTCATATTGACGAGAGATGTGCGACTTGGAATAGATGTTGAGAACGGAAGGGGGTTAGAAGTGATGCCCCTTAGCTCTCATACATTGAGGACCGTCTCCTATTCTGGAGGCTGATAACTGATAGATCGAGGACGAAGGGGCTTTTGGATAGTATTCTACGAGTAAGGTTAAGTGATAGACGTAGCTCCAACTAGTTTCTATTGGCTATGTGTCATTCTCTATGTCTTTTTAAAGGTATCTAGGTCGTTGTGTGCCCCTCTCGACACGGTGAAGCAGTGCCTTTAGCATATCATCCGTCGACTGACACCGAAAGGCCATCATCATGACATCAAAACACTTTATCTTTGTACTCCAGCCAGTCGCTACTCGTTACGACGACCTCCTTTTGTACCCTAATGCCTCTCGCTGGAACATTCATCTCTTGCAGACTGATCTCGTCAGTGTTCTCGCTTCTTCCGGTCGACTGTCCTCCTCTTACGGCGGAAACGTAGCCCCATTGCCGTCTGTTCCAGTCGATAGGCTCATCGAGTCGCTGGAAAATTCCTTCCCGGTCGTCGTCCCTCGTTCTACTTCTCCATATTCTAGGGGAGCCGTCTGGTCCACTGCCATTGCCTTTCTTTTTGACCCCAAGACCTTTTGTGGATCCGCGTAATAGGATGGAGAGACCTGGTCTCAGGCTGGGAAGGCACGCACTAATGACCCCCATGCATGGCTCTGCAGCTGACCAGATTGCAGAATTGACGTAGTTCCATGTGACATCAAGGTTGCCTAGGCGGGACAGAACAATGAGTCGGACGATGCTAATAATGCATACGCTGTGAAAGTCAGACAGACTAGACGCTGTTTCGAGATCATTTGAACTTACAATGCGGCGCACACAAATATACCGGTGAGGACTCCTTTCTGTGGTACCGTAGTTCCAAGTCGCCAAAGCAACGGTATTGGCTTATACAGGCGTCAGTGGCTTCCTTAAGACATAGTGCATACGTACAAGGATGAGTATTAGGAAATCAAGACAGCAATTGATTGCTCCGGGAATAATCAGGACCATATCCGAGTTAACACAATGGCCAGGTTGCATGCGATCCCAGAATTTATGTATCGGCATACTACATGCGAGGTCAATTTGCTGCAGGGGTTCAAAGTACCTAAATACATCAAACGTACCATTGAAATATCGTAATAGACATCGTGCCGACGAAGAAGGAGAGTACCACCCCAAAAGCAATGGAAATGGGAAGTCTGAGCTCCTGGACAGGGAAGATGCGCCGGTAAAAGGACAGAATGGAGACTTTGACCATGGCAGTCGAGGCAAGGTAGCCTATCTGGTAGATGTAAAGGATCTCGAGAAACTCCATTATGTTCTCGTTTGGATCCGGGAGGATATAGATGTGCCTACCAAACCCATTGTGTCGCTCCGAGACCAGGACGCATATGCATTGAACGTAGCACAGCGTGCAAGCTATCGAAACCAACAAGTCATCGTACCAGTAGCCGGCGTGAGACAATCTCCGTGATAGGAGACGTGCAATAACGAATAACGTTGGCAAGACTATCAGTGCAATCATGGAAGCGACGAGTCGTGGGCCTTGATCTGCTTGAAGGTCGAGTCCCGGAGGTGGTGTATTAGCCATGGTGCCTTGTATCTGCAATTTGCGTGTAGTATGCTAGCGAATAATATATCATCGTCGCTATGGCATGTCGCCGGCCTTCTTATAACAAATGCAACGGAGTCGTATCGTGGAAGAGGGATGCAGTGCAGTAGTTTATACATTGTTTCCTAGAGTAGTCAACGAGCGCTGGTCGTTCCTACTCTACCAGGTACATCCAAAGCTCTTGCAGCAAGTGATACACATGGCTATCACTATATCCTTCCAGAATCCGGAAGCGGATATGATCAAGGCGGCGAAGGTCGCTGTTTCATGTACACGCCGCAGATGGCAATAAATCATATTTGAATGAGATAAGGTCAACATTGACGGTCAGTAGTCCAAGGTTGCTGCATGAGAAGAGGTCGTGCGCTGCTCATTCTGAACTAGTGCATCGTCCCTGCAGTTGGAAAGAGCAGGCAAGGTTCAGCATTTGCACGATGCCACATAGACAAGGTTCTGATTTCCCCCCGACGGTCCGCTCCTCGTGGAAGATTGAATGTGGAGACGGATTTGCAGAAGAGACCCTTGGCTATCGACCACTTCGATGTGGGGGGATGCAGCCAACGCTACTCCCCATGATACGATACTATCTTGCGTGAGACTAGTGCGCTAGGAAGCACCCATGCAGCCATGAGCGTTGACTGGAAATCATCTCCACGCCCAAAGGTACATACTTTCGTGGCCGTTTCACCGTGATGGTTTCAAGATGCTGCATTCGGTACGTAGAACGGCGCTGAGATAACAGATTCAAGATTATGTCTTGGGAATCAGTTGCTTTCACATCTCGCGCCGTGGATGTAACCCTGCGGCGGTGGCCCATTCTCTGTCCCAACTTGGATACAATGCAACGGTGATTTGAGAGCGGCAGTTGAAATGCAGCCACCCCACCCCGCACGTGGATCCGCATTTCGTCTACTTTGGTGCTGGCATCGTGAATGTGAGTCGATAGGTGCGCAGTCTCAGGATCTACCAGATGTGCCCCGGTAAGGAGGCTAGAAAGTAAGAGAATCAAGATAAAACATCCGGGTAAGCCCCTATATACTTGGCATACTTATAATCATATGGCTGGAGAAGATTCATGTAGGATTACTTTAGGTACTGGCTGAAAAGTAAATACCCGAGCTTCGGACCGGATCGCTCGGCCATTCGAGACGACGCTAGTGTTCGATGAGCAAGCCTCCTAAGGTTACAATCCCAATAGTCAAAGTAGGAGGAAGTAAGCTACTCCGTGTTTAGATTTGACCGGTTCCATCTCGTATAGATCCTTGGTCAAACCGTGATGTGCCTTTGCATAGGTCAAGAGCTGTCGACTTAAGAGTAGATAATGATCCATACGGCTCATGATAGGGGGCCTGTAAGTCTCTCCCAGCGCAGCAATTGCTAATGAGACATCGAATTCAGGAGTACTTGTACAGTATTGCCCATATAACCATACACTTGTCTCGTGAACTGAATCAACTTACCCGGCCCTTCCGTCAGACCCTCTGCTTTCAACTACCAGAATCTCACAGCGTCCGCACAAATACTCTCTCCACCACTGCTCTCCCAAATCGCCTGCTCCCTCACCGGCGTTCCCGTATGCGCCGCATTAACCATCAACCCCGCCTTCACAAAAATCCCCACATGCGCCACACTATTCACACAATCCCCTCCCTCGCCCCAGAACAGCATGTCCCCTGCCTGAGCCTGCGAGCGCGGTATGTGTTTGCCAAGCGAAGAATGATACTGAGTCTGAGCCGTACGAGGGATGGTAACGTGAAGTGCTTGGCAGGTTGCATACTGGGTGAGGCCGGAGCAATCGAAGCCACCGCTTGAGGGACCGGAGCAACCGCCTCCGCCCCAGACGTAGGGGAGGCCTTCTTCTTTGACTGCGGCGTCGACTATGGCCTGGCCTGTACCGCCTGAAGGTGGTGGTGGGGATGGCGAGGCCGAAGAAACGCAGCACTGTATCTCAAGTAAGGTTCCCTGTTATTTGAAAGGCGGTGTTGGACATCCGAACCTTGATCGAGCTGTCCCCTGGACATGCACCACCGACGAATGAGCCACCACACGTATCTGCCGTGTTCATACAGATTCCTTCTCCGGTGGAAGTACTACAGGATTTCTTGACACAGCATTGAACATCGGCGGCTCCAGGGCAATAGCCGGCTAGATTGAAGCCTTGCGATGTGCAGGAGGCGGTGTTCTGGCATGTACCTGCTCCGTCCTTTGTATCATATCAGTTCCATCAATTAAGAACAGCACGGTGAGAAGATAGTCTTACAGGCGTGCTGCATGACTGGCCAATTGCGCGTCCTGTGAGGGGAACGGGGACCAACGCTACTGTCAAGACAGCAGTGGTTGAGAGACATAGAAGAGATGAGAGTAGTTGCATCTTGAAATGGGTATAGTAATCTATAAGAGAATTTTCCTGGTCTTCTACAATGCAAATTATCAAATCGTAATGCAAAGGAAAGAAGAGCGCTACTTATAATCTTTTCTCGCCCAAGCAAGATGATGGGAGGAGTTATACTTGATAGATGGTGTCGCGCTTGCAGCCGTACTTAGGGGCCGTTTACTTCAATGTGAGGTCATAACAGAACTGTGAACCATACAAGATATGTGCCAAGCCACGCGGAATGGAGAAATCGCCAACGATGTCTTGATTGGGTAAGGATGCAAGCAGTAAGAGTAACGTAAGCTCGAGAGAATGCAACGTTCTTGCTTGTGCCACGACCACCTCGCCAGAGACAACCAGTCAAATCGACGTTTTGTTCATGGTTTCGCCCCCAGAGCCACAGCTAATGCAGGTACGAGAAATATGAAACACGATGATCGACTGCCAAGCTTACCTCTGCCGCAGACAATCCCTTCATTTCGCTCAAAGCCTCAAAGAACACAGAGACGTGCGTCTCTTGGTCAAAGCACTCCCGTGAAGACTTGAGGCGATCTCGATCCCGATGTCGAGGCCAGTAGACCTTGGCGAGCGTGAGGCGATGGGATCTCCATTATGCCAGCGTCAACCAGTTAGTGGTACTTCACAAGGACAAAGTGTCAAACGCTATCATGGCTTTCCTCCGCCACAGTAGACTGTCATAGCCAAGCTTCAAAGAGGGAGAGTAACAGGGTGCATAGAGAAAACCTAGCTCTAACGATCAAAAATCACTAATATGCAGTGAATCATTTACCATACTATGCAATGACATAAGGATTGCCACCATTGAATGACGATGACCTTCACGTGTGGGATTGATCTAATTGATAACGATTCATAATAAAATTTACCGTTCGATAGATGTATTGTCGTCTTGGACTCCGGCTGAGCAAATGTATAGGATGTGAAGTCAATTGGCTTCCAGTGGACCGGAAACCAGTACTTCTTCGTACGAAAAATGCGCGAGGGAAACCATATTCAAGCTGGAACGTTTCAACTTCGATATCAGCTCTCGAACGGGCATCGCAGACGTCGCGTCGGTGTTCTCGATGCAGGCTTCAACCAAAGGCTTGGGAGGATATGGCAAATCCTGCATGATGGACTTTAAATCCCAGACTGGGCCCTGAAGCTTTTCAACGATTGGTGCTGGTGGGTGGCTAGGCTCTAACGAACATATCCTTCAGTGTCTCTGCAGGTATTCTTGGAGGAGTGCGGTCACGCAGATGGACAATGTCAATCACCTCCAGATTCTTCAGCCACAAACCCCCGTCTTTGTCTCCACCCTCCATCGTGTCTGCGTAGTATTCCAATTCCTGAGCACAATCATTGACATAATGTAGGCAGGCGTTTGGAGATTCCACGATATAGAATCCGAGGCGCGTACCATAAAAGGGAACGAACCCAGCCTGCAGCGTCTCGAACACATCGAATTGATTTATATCGATGCAAGATCTAACAATGGAATGCCTGGCGTCATGGCAGTCAAAGGAATTCAAGTGGACGATTTGGGTAGCGCTATTGCGAGTGGCCAAAGTCCACATTGGCAATTTTGAGGTAGAAAGGTGGTATAGCCACCAGTGGCGAGTTTCTCAGCGGATCAAGGTACCTTGTCTGGTAGCGATGGTGGTGTCAGATCTGGGCCCAGATGTAGTGAACAAGCTGATGATGATTCGAGATTGGCATAACGTTTGGTCAGCCCAATCAAGACTAGAGTGGTCGGTAGTCGGAGATATCCGTCGCCGACCTCTATCAGATTAATGACGCGATGGGAACAATATTTACAAAGTCGCGCTGTAAAGGATGGCGGACCAGGGCCAAGTTCAATGGCACCGGCCCTCCAAGACTCCAGTTATAGAGATCATCGACTTGTTATCTGACGACGACGAAATCGGCAAAGCATTGAAAGTGAGCCAGACCCTTGAAGACCGCGACGCGCCAGCAGAAAGCGAAAGCGACGACGACAGTCAACGGTCTCTTTACGAGGACGCGCTTCAGATCGCAGATGATGAAGGTCCAATACACGGCGGTAAGCAATGCCAGGCCCCTTTCTCCCTTTGCTGCGTTTGACATGCTGGCAGACGAAGGTGCGTGTACTCTGGAAGAAGCCCTGGCTTTTCGGAAGCGTTTGAGGCTATTGGGTGGGGACCGGTTCTTGGACGAGACGGTCAATGCAGGCATCATCACTGCCAAGAAGCTCTGCACTGCCTTTGGCGTACGATCGCTGTCATTTCTAGAAGGTAGCTTGGACGAAGCATATTACCCGGTGCTGAACCTCGTGATCGATCGTGAGCTCTCGAAACGAGCCAAGCTACCTCAATACAACACTATTAATGATGCTGTATCGTTATTGAAGAAGTCGAAAAACATTATCGTCCTCACTGGAGCAGGCGTATGTTTTGAAAAGATGGTAGAAGATGTGCACTGACAGGTCCGCAGATATCGACAAGCCTAGGGATACCAGACTTCCGGTCTAAAGAGACCGGCTTGTATTCCCAGCTACAGCATTTAGGCCTCAGCGATCCTCAAGAGGTCTTCGACATCAATCTGTTTCGCGAAGACCCCACTATATTCTACTCCGTCGCAAAGGATATACTACCATCCTCGAAGAGATTTACTCCCACTCATGCTTTCATACGACTTCTACAAGACCATGGCAAGCTTCTTACCAACTTTACCCAAAATATCGACAACCTTGAACAGCATGCGGGCATACTTCCTGAGAAGCTGATACAATGTCACGGGTCATTTGCTACAGCAACGTGCATCCAGTGCAAATATAAGGTTCCATGTGAAAAGATATACTACGATTTGAAAGCTGGAAAGGTGGCCCGTTGTGACAATTGCATCAAAATTCTGAGACAGGCCAAATCGGGGTTGAAAAGGAAAAGAAGCTCAAACGGCTCATCAAAATCGAGGAAGATCCGACAAAGCTATGAAGATAGTACAGATGATGAAGATGATGACATTGCGGTGGCTGGCGTCATGAAGGTAGGTTGTATGACTGCAGATCAATTACTGTCTTACTAATGCGTGGATCAGCCAGATATCACGTTCTTCGGAGAGGATCTGCCTGCAACCTTCCACGATCGCCTGATGGACCATGACCGAGACTTAGTGGATCTCGTCGTTGTAATCGGTACATCACTGAAGGTTGCGCCGGTATCTGAGGTGGTCGGGATCTTGCCAAAGAGCGTGCCTCAGCTGTATATTTCACGAGAGGTTAGTGTTCACTTATCCTCACTCTGATCATGACTGACTCCCCTCAGCCCTGCGCGCACGTGGATTTTGACGTCGATATGCTTGGTGACTGCGATACCGTTGTCACAGAATTTTGCCGACGTGCTGGTTGGGACTTGCAGCATGAGATGATCGTCAAAGACGATATCGTTGACGTGAAGCTGCAGGAAGGTTACGAATCTCGATTTTCTTTCAAGGTTGTCAAGGCATAGCGTGTTGGCGTTGGCATCTCATGGCGTTCTCTTCTGATACCCAAGGTTTGCTTTCGAGGAACCAACTTGCAAAGGTGTTGATGCGATGATTCGGGGAGATGCATTTCTGCTGAGTCTGTTTACAGGATACTTGAATGATCGACCATGCATAGATCTTAGATTCTGCTCTTATCTTTGCCATTGGCTGCAGACACGCTGTACATACGAATTAACTCTTATATCATATACCAAAATCCCCCATCCTCCACAGCCCCAACTCT
>JAABUL010008651.1_pt1 | contig 10240 bp, 10 predicted proteins | sample 5559151 | NCBI WGS metagenome assembly JAABUL01 (sample SAMN10711876, study PRJNA513368) | rock metagenome | isolation source: Antarctica rocks | place: Antarctica: Victoria Land, Pudding Butte sud | reverse complement strand
TTGATGCTACCATGCCGACCTCCTGGAGGAGCACTCACTGGATTGATGCCTCATTCTATCCTGCCTCACCGCCCAATGAAAGGGCTCTGCGGCGAAAACGGGACGTTATTCCTTAACGAGCCCTAAGGCTGTGCCAAATACTCGATGAGCAGCCGCGCGGTGGCCTGTAAGGCGTCGACGTGCGTGCGCTCGTGGGCGTGTGAGGCGTCGATGCCGGGGCCGACCAGGGCGGCGCGCACCTCCGCGCCAGCTTTGAGCGCCGCGCTGGCGTCGGAGCTGTAGTAGGTGTAGATGTCAACCTTGTAGGGGACGCCGGCACGGTCGCCGGCGCGGCGCAGCGCCGTGCTCAACGTGTGGTCGTAGGGACCGCTGGCGTCCTTGACGCAGATCGTGGCCGAGTACTCGTCGGAGGTCTGCCCCTCGCCGACGGCGGCCATGTCGACCGCGACCAACTCCTCTGTTTCGGCTGGGACGCCGGCGCAAGCGCCGTGGCCGGTCTCCTCGTAGTTGCTGATGAACAGGTGCGTGGCGGCGGCCGGACGCAGGTTTGCTTCGCGCATAGCCTTGGCCACGCCGAGCAGGATGGCGACGCAGGCCTTGTCGTCGAGGTGGCGTGACTTGATGAAGCCGCTCTCGGTCACGGATACACGCGGGTCAAGCGACACGAAGTCGCCCACCTCGATGCCCAGCGCGCGTACATCCGTGGGACTCGTGACGCGCGCGTCGAGCCGCACCTCTAGCGTCTTCTCGCTGCGCTCGGCCTTGTCTTGCTCGGCTCCATGGACGTGGTGCGACGCCTTGACGTTGACGACCGTGCCGGTGACGCGCGCGCCGCCGTTAGTGTGGACCACGCACGTCTCGCCTTCGATCGCCGCCCAGGGGTAACTCCCTACCTGCGTCAGGGACAGACGCCCATTAGGCTTGATCTCTTTGACCATCGCCCCAAGCGTATCGACGTGCGCGGCGAGCGTCCGCACGGGCGCGTCCCCGCCCTCCAAGGTCGCGACCAACGCGCCCTTGCGTGTGTAGCGATAGGGCACGCCGAGTGTGTCCAACGCGCGCGCCACGTAGGCTATGGCCTCGGCGGCCAGGCCGGTCGGGCTGGGGATCGCGCACAACTCCGCGGTGATGCGGGTCATGTAGTCGACGTCGATAGGCGGCAGCGGCACAGGAACCTCCAATAGCTAAACGGACGATAATAACTCAACGCCGGCCGGTGATGGCGGCTAACTCGGCGCGCGCGGCGCGTTCGAGCAGCGACGCGTCGTTGCTCAATGAGATGAAGTCGTAGCCTTGCGCGATGCAGCGGTTGGCGATTGTCGCGTCGGGAACCATGATGCCGGCGGCTTTGCCGCGGGCGTGGGCCACGACGGGGATGCGCGCGATAGCTTCGGCGAGCGCGGCCGGCTGGTTATCCCACACCGGCGGCCACACGCCGAGCGATGACGAGAGGTCGTTAGGGCCAACGAAGAGTCCGTCGAGCCCATCGAGCGCGGCCATCTCATCGGCCGCCGCGACGGCCTCGGCGGTCTCGATCTGCACGATGAGCAGCGTCTCGTCGTTAGCGCGCCGGCCGTAGGTCACGGCGTCGGTTCCGAAGGCCAGCGGGGCGCGGGCGCCGCCGCGGCTACGGTCGCCCAACGGCGCGTAGCGCGCGTCCTTGACGGCCTGTCGCGCCTCGGTGAGCGAGTTGACCATGGGGATGACGAGCCCGTAGGCGCCGATGTCGAGCGCCTGGTGGATCAACTCTGTCCTATTCCAGCCCACGCGCACGAGCGGCACGGTCTCCGTCGTGCGGATGGCGGCCATCATGCCCTGCGCGGCGTCCATCGACACGGGGCCATGCTCCATGTCGATCACCAGCCAGTCGAATCCACGCGCCGCCATGACCTCGGCGGCCAGCAGCCCGTCCAGCGTCACCCACGTCCCGACCGTGACCGCGCCCTCGCGCAGCAGCCGTTTGACCTTGTTCTCGCGCATCAATACTCCCTACCCAACGGGCCTGCGACTGCGGTCGCATGGCAGCGTTACGCCGACTGCGGTCGGGTAGCCGTGACACCGCAGTGTCCGTGGTCTGCCATGCGACCGCAGTCGCAGGCTTTATACTGATTTAATCTCAATAATCCTGAACCCGTTGGTCTCGATCTGCACCGCGAGGGGGCTGATGTAGCGGCCCTGCTGGCGGATCGTCCCCTCCCAGGCGACGTGTTCGCTGCTGTAGACGCGCAGGTCGTAGGTCGTGTCGGCGTCGATGACTTCTTGCATGGCGACGGGAACGACGCTCGTCTGCGCGCCCACGTTGCCGACGAGCACGACGAGCTCACCCGGCCGCCGCAGCGCCACGACCTCGGCCGAGGCCGAGTAGGCGTACACGCGCGCCGAGATGTCCTCGTCGTACGTCTTGACGTGGTGGTCCGACCGCAACGGGGTGTCGGCATAGATGTGGAACTCACGATCGTCCTGGCGCGCGGCGAAGTAGCTCAACTCGCGGCCGTGGTACGGTTGCCGGCGCAGCGCCACCCACTTCCATTCAGGGGGTACCAGCGGGTTGACTTGTGGCAGATCGGGCGTGAGCATGAGCCCGCAGACGCCCTCGACGGCGGCCCATAGGAAGCGCGGCGGCTCCCATGGTGAGAGGCGCATGCCGCGGTTGATCAGGCTCTCGCCGTCGAACCACTCGCTGAATTGTCCGGGCACGGTATTGTTGTTTTTGGGGTTGACGGCGTAGTGCTCGAACGAGGAGCGCAGCGCGGCGACCATGAACTCGGGGTGGTAGCGCGCCGCCGCGAAGGCGTACCACCACGTCAGACCCGGCCACACGCCGCCGATCAGGCCGACACATGCGAAGGGGTCGTACATGGGATCCAGCCGCGAGGCCGTGCGCAGGCCGGCCGGGGTCCAGAAGTCGGGCGAATTGAGGCGGCTGATGATGCGGAAGCCGGTTTCGTCGTCGCAGACGCGGAACATCACGGGGAAGATCTCGTCGCCGGTCACGTCGGTGTGGGTGGCGCCGTCGGCGTCGATGTTGAGGTAGTACAGCCCGTTCTCAGGGTTGAGCAGATGTGTGTTCATGGCGTCGCGCAGCGTCTGGGCGGCGTCGAAGAACTCGCGCGCCTCGGCGTCGGGCAGCCCCAGATTCTCGGCGAGGTGGCCGGCAGCGCGTAGGGCCGCGGCGCACTCGGCGTTGATCTCGGTCACGGCGCCGTTGAGGCTGTACTGCGGGATGACGTTGCGCCAGCCGGCGATGGCCCACACGTTGCCGCGCGGGTCCTTGGCCGTGCAGAACACCAGGCCGCGCGCGTCCTCCTGCGCGACGATGTAGCGCGCCGCCTTGGCCACAGCAGGGTAGATCGCGCGCAGCCACTCCGCGTCGCCGGTGGCGCGATAGTGGTGGTTGACCGCCAGAATAAAGAGCGGCGTATCGTCGTTGATGTTGAGGCCGTAGTCCTCGACGCGGCCGTCGAGGGCGCTATAGTACTCGGCGATCCTGCCGTCCTCGTATTGCAGGCGCGCGAAGGTGTCGAGCAGGGCGCGCGAGAAGGCGGGCTTGAAGTGGTCGTTGCCGTAGACGAACCAGGCCATGTCACGACCAACCACGTTGGAGGAAACGCCGGGCTCGTTGGTGAAGGCGGGACCCTGGGGATAACGCGCCATCACGCGCAGCATGTTGACCTTGCTCCATAGCGCGCCCTGGTTGATCAGCGGGTCGGGCGTGAGCACGCGCGCCCGCGTCAGCGTGTGGGCGAGGTAGTCCATCGTGCTCTGTAGCGCGGCCGCGGGGTCGTGCGCCGCGCGGTAGGCCGCGACCGCGTCGTCCTCGCCATTGGCGGAGAGAGCGGTGATGAAGGTGAAGGCGCGGCTGTCGCCCGGCTCGAGGTGGATGTCGAGTTGCAGGCTGCCGAGGATGTCGCCGGCGGCGTCGGTCGTATTATCCAGCGGGCGCACATGCAGAGGATCGTAGACGCGGCCGAAGTCGAAGGTCGTGCCGTAGCCGCTGGGTTGCTCAGTCAGCCCAAAGACGCGCACGCACCTGGGCTGGCTCCGGTTGTGGGCGACGAGGGCGTGCAGGTCAGCGTCGTAGCGCGCCGCCACGTCGTCGGGGAGGGTGCCGCGCAGGCGCGCGTAGCCGAAGACGCGCAGGTCGCGCGGGACCGGGCTGTTGTTGCGCAACTCGACGGTCTGATAGAGAATAGGCGGGTCGCCGGCGGTCGTGTTCGCGGCGGCGGCGCCGGTTCCGCCGGAGGCCAGCGGCAGGAAGACCGTCTCCGTGACATCGATGGAGCCGGTGATAGCGTAGATGTGGCGCTGGTAGGCCGGGTGTATCTCGAACGTGCCGGGCACATCCTGGCGCAGGCTGACGTAGGAGGCGCCGTGGGGGTCGGTGCTGGAGATGTGGCAGACGCCGCGGTCATCCGTCTGCACGCGATGGCCGGGGCTGGCGTAGCGGATAGAGATATTATTGATGAACGTCTGGCCGGCGTCAACGCTGAAGACGCGGTCGATCGCCCCAGTTCCCTTCGTCGTCACCCAGAGGGCGCTATTGCCGAAGCTGGCGCCGAACTCCAGCGCGTCGTCGGGCGTCGTATAGAAGGGCAGCGCGTGGGGGTGTGGCGCGTGCGCCACGACGCCGCCGGGGCTGGCGGCTGCGGTCGAACTCTCTTGCATAGGGCCTCCCTCGATAGTCGTGGGTCGTGAGTCGGGAGTCGGGAGTCGGGAGTAACTTGTCGGCTACTACCATCGTACCACCGAACAAGTCGCGATTAATGGCGTTGTCATCGCTACCCCTTTACTCACGACTTCCGACTTCCGACTTCCGACTCCCGACTCACGACTCCCGACTCACGACTCGTCACCGGGGCACAGGTCGCGCAGGAAGGCGTAGCTGTACAAACCGTCGTCGTGGCCGTCGCCCCAGATGAACTGTAGGCCGAAGCGGTTGAGCGGCCGCACGTCCTCCAACGTCACCTGCCGCTGTGTGAAGATGGTATCAGCGTTCACCAGCCCGGCGCGGCCGCCCTCGCCCGAGCAGCCCGCGCACGGACAGCGCCGCCGCAGATCGGGCAGGCTGTAGAGACAGGCATGCTCGTCGGCCCACGCGATCCGCATCAGGCCGTTCTCCCTATCCAGGTCTATCGCGACCGGCGTGCGCCGGTCCACGTCGTCGGGCTGTATCATTTTCTTGTACGTCCATATGAATATGAAGCGAAAATCTCTCTAGTCATCATAACGCGAAGGAGTAGTTTGTATGTTCGGACCCCGTATCGAGGGCGCGCGGGTGACGCTGGCACCGCCCGCGCCGGAGTACGCCCATATCGAGGACGACTTGCGCTGGTTCCGTGACCCTGTCGTCACGCGCTACCTGAACCTGCGCAACCCTCAAACCCGTGAGCAGCACGAAGAGTACCGCCGACTCATGGCGCGGAGCGAGACCGATGTGTTCTGGGCCATCATGCTGGGTGAGCGCAACATTGGCAACATGGGCATCCACAACATCGACTGGCGCAACCGCTCGGCTAAAACGGGTATCGTGATCGGCGAGAAAGACTGCTGGGGCCATGGCTATGCCGTCGAGGCAATGCGTCTGCGCACGGCGTACGCCTTCAATGAGTTGGGGCTGGAGACGATCATGACGAATGTGTATGGGCCAAACGAGGCCAGCCGGAGGGCCTTGCAGCGCGCGGGCTACCGCACGGTTGGGCGGCTACGCCGCCACATCTATCTTGAAGGAGCGTTCCACGACGTGTGGCTCGGCGAGGTAGTGCGCGACGAGTGGCTTGCCGCCGCCGAGGAGACCGAGGATATTGGGGAGTTGGCGTAGAGATCGCCGACCGCGGCGAGGAGCGGCCGTGGGAGGACCTCGCGTAGCACACGCTCAACCTCGCCCTGCTGGCCCAACTCGCGCGCGATGTCGTGGTAACTGGCGATGAGCCGGCCCAGCGCGGGGTTGTCGGCCGGCCCGACCTGTAGCAGATAGTCCAGAACCTCTCGCAACTCGACGGCGACGCGCATTGGGATAACCTCCTGGCGCGGCTCCCTCGATCAGGCCACGCCCCAATAGACTACGCCATTCAGGTACTCATCCACTACCCCCATTCGGGGACTTTTGGCTCCCCGAACGGGTACCGTACAGAGTTACTCGTCACTCTCGAGAATCTCACGCGCGATGTAGAGGGGACGGGCGCGGACTTCGTCGTAGATGCGGCCGAGGTACTCGCCGATGACGCCAAGGAAGATCAGCTGGATGCCGCCCAGAAAAAGTACGACCGAGATCGTCGTGCCCTGGCCCACGATGCCGCCGCTGATGACGCGAATGATCGCCGCGATCACGATGCCCAGGAAGCTGATGCCCGCGATGGCGAAGCCCAGCGTCGTCGCCAACTGTAGCGGCACATGCGAGAAGCTCGTGATAGCGTCGAGCGAGAGGCGCACCATCTTGGAGAGCGGGTAATTGGTCTCGCCCGCGTGGCGCTCCGCGCGGTCATACTTCACCGCCTCCTGGCGGAAGCCCACCCAGGCCGACATGCCGCGCATGAAGCGATGATGCTCCTTCATGGTCACGAGCGTGTCTACAACCTTGCGATCGAGCAACCGGAAGTCGCCGGTGTCGCGCGGGATGTCCACTGAGGTCAGCCGCCCAATCAGCCGGTAGAACGCCGCCGCCGTGAGCAGCTTGAAGCGTGTCTCGCCCGCCCGCGTGCGCCGCTGCGCGTAGACCACCTCGGCCCCCGCTTGCCAGCGCGCGACGAGTTCGGGGATCACTTCCGGCGGGTCCTGTAGATCCGAGTCGAGGATGATCACGGCGGCGCCGCGCGCCCAGTCGAGCCCGGCCGAGATGGCGATTTGGTGCCCGAAGTTGCGCGAAAAGTCGATCACCACCACGCGCGGGTCGCGTTCATGCAGGTCGCGCAGCAGACGATAAGAGCTGTCGTGTGAGCCGTCGTTGATCAGCACGAGTTCGTAGAGCTCGCCGAGTCCCTCCATAACCGCAGTGAGGCGCTCGTAGAAGATGGGCAGGTTGCCCTCCTCGTTGTGTATCGGCGCCACCACCGAGTACATCGGCCGCGCCCGCGCTACGCGCGACCCCACCTGTGGCGCCGCATCGACTCGTTGTGCAGCCATTCCTCGCTCCCTTTGGTTGACAGGCGCGCCGCCAGAAGTGGGCGCCAACTATCCCGCATACTCCCCTTATAGTACAGCCGCTGGGGGCTAATCGCAGTAGCCCGGATGGGTCAGCAGATGAAGGTTGACTGAGGCCTGCGACTTTAGTCGCAGGCATTTGCGGCCACTCGCCCCACTACGAACAGCCCCGCAGCGACGGCGACCGCGACGTTGAGCCAGGGGGCGGGATAGGGGTTGTAGCCGAATGGGTGAATCCACTGGTTGGCCGACAAGCCGATGACCGAGAGCGTGACGAGCAGTCCGACGGCGTCGCGCGCGCGGTCGCGCACAGCCAGTACGGCTAGAAACGGCAGCGGCCATAGCAGGTACTGCTCGTAGACGACCTTGGAAAGCAGCAAGAACAGTGTGAAGACTACGGCAGCGTAAACGTAGGGGTCGGCTAGCGCCTTCACCATGTTAGATATGGCCATGCCCGTCGATCCCCACGCGCTGTGGTTGGCGGGGGCCTGGGGGGAGGCATCTCCCCAGGCTCCCCCGGAGGCGCGCTGGACCGTCGGCCCGCGGGTAGGGCCGAGGGGCCAGTCGCCATGGGCGGGGGGGGGGAGAAGAGAAAGGCTTTTCACAGACCGTAGAGCGAAGGGTAACACAATCGCCAATGCGAAGAGAGCCAGCAGGCCGTAGCTGACGACCGTGGCCGCGCGCTCGCTCAACCCCAGGTTCAATAGGATGACCTGCCACGAGAACTGGCGCGGCCCCTTCGTCGAGTCGTAGACGAACACGATGTACAGGAAGCGGCGCGCGTCGTGCAGGAGATACGGCAGCGCGATGACCAGGGGCGTCAGAACCGTCGCCAGGGCGAGGCGACCGCCGCGGCGGCGCCCCAGGCGCGCGATTAAGTAGGGCAGCAGGAAGATCGGGAACGTCTTGAGCGCGACGGCGAGGCTGAACGGGAGCGCCAGGCGGCCGCTTCGCCCACCAGCGCCCGACGAGAGTCGGTTCCACGCGAGCAGCAGCAAGGCCAGGGGCAGGCTGTCGAAGCGCCCATAGAAAGCGCCGTTATAGAGCACGAGCGGATTCAGGAAGTACAGCGCCACGCCCGTGGCGCACGCGCGCTCGTCGCGGCCGGCGCGACGCAGCGCCGACGCGAGGCCCAGCGCCACGCCCACATCGCCGGCCACCACCGGCAGCTTGCCGAGCGCGACGTACGACAGCCCCGAGTGCAGCGCCAGCCACTTCAGTGGCAGCAGCAGGTAGAGGTAGAGCGGGAAATACGCGTAGGGGCCGTAGCGTGTGAGGTCTAGCGGCGGGTGAGCGTAGACATCTTGCCCGTGTAAGGTCGCCGCCGCCGTGAGGTCCCAGATATGAAAATCGGGACCAAAGGCACCAGGCAGGAGAACGGCGCGCAACACCAAGCCGAGCGCGAACACTAGCGTGACGCGGGGGTACGCGCACGCCAGCGCCACGACGCGTCGCGGCGGCGATAGCCGCCGTGGAACGGCGTCGACGATCATCACCGCTCCGACGCGCTCACCATTCGTACTCGCCGTCGTCGTTGACGGGGCCGCGCACGGTCGCTTGATCGAGAGACTGGTCGCCGGCGCGCTGGAACCGCGCCAGCAGCGCGTTGATTGACTCATCGTTCCCGCCCTTACCCAGGTTTTCCTTGAGCAGGTCGGTGAGCGTGCTGATCTCTTCCATCGTGAACTCGCAACGCACTGGCCGTGACTCGTCCATCGTGGGCTCCTTCTCTTGGTAGGGGGCGTGGCGCGGCAAGAACCGGCCCGCGGATACGTTCCCGCGCCGCGCGGGACATCCTACCGGATATGATACCGCAGTCGGAAGTCGGAAGTCGGAAGTCGGAAGTCGGAAGTCGTGAGTAACTTGTCGGCTACTACTATCGTACCACCGAACTAGTCGAACAAGCCGCGACTAATGGCGCCGCTGCCGCTACCTCCTGCTATCGACTCACGACTTCCGACTCACGACTCACGACTTCCGACTATCGCCCGGTCAGCGTAGCGAGTCGGGCCATGACGCGCTGCCAGTGTGTCCCTCGCCAGTAATAGCGCCCGCACGCGGGGCAATGCGTGAACTGGCGTTGCGTCGCGGCCACAAAGGGCGGCACATGCGGGCGCGCCTCATCCGCCGATACGGCTTCCAGCGTGCCGTTACATGCGGCGCGGCGCGTGAAAGGGACGGGGCGCGGCGTCGTATTCGGGTCTCCGAGCGCGTCGACGACCCGCTCGAGCTGCCGCCATGTGTCGTCGGAGTCGAGCAGCAGCGCGCGCGCCTCCCCGCTGGCGACTGGACGCCGCGCCATGATCCCGCGGTCGCGCGTCACAAGCACCCGCCCTTCCGCCCGCGCCCGCTCGACCAGTTCCGCGTCGTCCGCCCCCGGTTGATAGACGGCGTCATAGCCCAGGAGGCGCAGCCAACGCGCCAGGCGCGCCGCGTTCTCATCGACCAAAAAGCGCGGCGTCGCGCCGCTATCGTCGTCAGCCATCGCCTTTAAGTGTACGTCGCGCCGTGTCAACCGCGCACTACACGACGCTCCAGGGGGTGCGCGCCACTTTTTCGCGCGACGCGTCGTCTCTACGGGGACCGCCGCGGTCTCCGCGGCCTGTCGTTGCCGGCAACCGCAGTGCATGTGGCGAACCCGTGGCCGCGACCGTGAGCCGCAGAGACCGCGGCGGTCCCCGTAGAGACGACGCGTGCCTGGGTGATCAGCGCGAAAAAGTGGCGCGCACCCCCGCTCCAGTATGGCACAATACGAACAACGCCACATTGTCGCTATACTAGTTGCACAAGCGTCTACTAGTTATACACAGGAGCAGGGCTCGTGAATTATCCGCTGGACCCAAGAGCGCATCGCTGCGTAGGGGCGTATGGTTATACGCCCCTACGATAATTCACGCGCCCTGTGCACAGGAGTTGTGCCAGGCAGGACGCGCTCAACGTCGTAATTAAGCGTATAGACGTATAGTCAAGGCCGGTGCGAGGGGTTAGCGAAGGGGTAAAAGATGGTGACAGATAGTAAACGCGAGACAATGGGACGGGCACACGCGGACGACGACAAGGCGGAGAAGTGGCCGGCGGCAGGGATCGAGGAACTCGAGAGTTC
>JAABUL010008649.1_pt1 | contig 10242 bp, 13 predicted proteins | sample 5559151 | NCBI WGS metagenome assembly JAABUL01 (sample SAMN10711876, study PRJNA513368) | rock metagenome | isolation source: Antarctica rocks | place: Antarctica: Victoria Land, Pudding Butte sud | reverse complement strand
GCATGTGATCGTGGGCTTGTTCGTATAGCTGGTTGGGGGATCATAGCTGGTTCAGCAGCCATGGCAGCGCAGTCGTGACGGCACCAGGAGTTGTGGGTTTCGTTGGGTATGCACTTCGTGCTCGACGTGGTATTTGACCGGCAGGTTGGTCGCGAAGGCGATGTTGTAAATGTTAAGGGCACAGATTTCCCGTCACACATTCCAGTAGCAACGCTGCACCAGATGCCACCGGCAAATGGGCCCAAAAGGCCCACTGCAGTCAACGCGCCGCCGGCAAGCTACCGCGGAAGTCACCAAGTCCGTCTTGTCACTGGGAATCACTGCGTGGACACATCAAATGCCACCTGTAGCGTTGCGGCAAAGGTCAAGGCCGCAACGTCAGGCGAAACCAGCTCTGAGAAAGTGCTATCAAACAGGGGTCAACGATGCTGACGAAAAGCTTCCCTACAAAATCGCGCGACGGCTGGTGTGAGCATTCTGAGCTCCGCTTTGACAGGTGCTCAGTGTCGCTTGCGCATCCTGCTGCACTGCTTGCATCTTCGACCGCCGGAAACCTGAAGGCTCGCTCGTCAGCTACGCCTTGGCCCGCCATCCCGACAGCGCGCCATGTTCCTGCCCGGCGGTCATGCGGCTGGCTCCTGCGAGCGGCTCCCGCCACGTCGTCGATCGCTGTGGTTTAGAACCCTGGCACGGGCCCCAGTACGGGGCTCGCAAGTCAGGCGGTGCCCGCAGCTGCGCCGGCTTCCGTGTGCGCGCGCTTGCCCATGAGCTTTCGGAACAGGCCGCCGCCGCTGCGAGGTGTCGGCGGAGCCGCCGGTGCGACCGCGCGGCCGCCGCCTGTGACGACTTCGCTGCCCGCTGCCTGCCCAAAGGCGGCGCCGGCGCCGCCGGCGGCGCGTCCCAGCGGGCTGCGCTGCGGCGGCGGCGGCCGCCGCTGCGGCGGCGGCCGCGCGTTGCCACTGCCGGCAGACGCCGCTGCGGCGCCGCTGGCCGCCGCCGCCTCCGGCCGACGCATCGACTCCGACGACGCCTGCCGCGACGCGCTGGGACTGCGTACCGGCCGCCGCACCATGAGCTGGTCGCCGGTGGCGGTGCGCACCACCACCGACTCATACTGCTGCTTTGGGTTTCCGCCGTCCGCCGCCGCGGATGCCGGCATCAGCTTGCGGAAGCGGCCCGAGACGCCGGAGTTGGGGTGCGGCGCCCCCGGCCGGAAGCAGGCGAAGGGCGACATCGCCGGCGGCCGCGGCGGTCGCCCGCTGCGGGATGAACGCACCACCTCGCCGGCATACTTGGGCGTCTCGCCGTTGTATGCATACCCTGCGGTAAAGGAGGATACAGCGTCAGGTCCAACACAGTCATCTTTGCAGAGGATCCAGGATGGAGGCGGCAAGGAAGTGCAGGTTAGGGTGTAGGGTTTAGGGTAGGCGCAGACTGTGCGCAGAATATCACCGCAGATCTGCTTTGCCAAGCTCACAGCGGCGGGGGCTGGCACGCTTGAAGATCCGCACCAGCACATGCGCCTAAACCCTACACCCTGGACACGACACCAGAGCCGAGCATCAGGTGACAGGAGGCGGACGGAGCGAATGTGGACAGGTGCAGCGTGAAGCTGGTGGCGCACTGCTGATTTCGGAGGCGAGGGAGTCGTTGGACATGCGGTGGAAGCGCTGGCGCACGTTCCGCGCCGCGTCGCCCAAAAAGCGCCAGCTGGCGCTGCGGTCGCTGCGCCAGCTGCCGGCGTCGCTGCCGGCGCCCGGCGACTTTGGCGTGAGCGGCGGGCTGGGCCGCGACGGCGGCTGCCGCCGCCGCTGCTGCTGTGGCGACGGCGGCGGCACCTGTAGCGCGGAGGCGGCGGCCACCGCCGCTGCTGCGGGCGGCGCGCCTGCCGCTGCAGCAGGATTTGCGGCGCCGTCTTCTGCCGGCTGGATCTCTGAGAAGTCAGGAGGCGCCGCTGGCAGCCGGAGCGGCGGCAGCGCCGCCCCCGCGGCGGCGGCACGTTCCGCAGCGGCGGCCAGCTCAGCGGCGACGACCGCGGCGGCGCGCGCCTTGCCCTCCCCCGCTATCCGTGCCTCCGCTGCGCGCCGTTCGGCGGCGCGCTGCCTGTCCGTCGCCGCCTGCTCCTCCTGCAGTTACGACTGCAAGCGGTTGGAAGCAGTCGATGCTGGGCAATTGGCGTTGATGCGCAGCACAACATTCTGGTCGTGGAAAGCACGCTGCCGCTTTACGGCGGCGCACTGCTGGTTCACGACCGCCTGCTTCTCCTGGAGCCCAGACTCCCAGACTCCGCCTGATGATATGCCATGCAATGTCTGGTGTCTTGATGAAAGGGACGACGCCTCTACCAGCACTCAGACGCCACTCCGCTGGACTCTGCATGTCCGAGCCACCCGCCGAATGCCGGAGCTTGTTGCGCATTGCACAGCTTCTCGCCCGTCGGAGGTCCATGTTGTTTTTACCCCACATGCAGCAAGCCACACACAGCGACAGCAGGTCAGCATTGTAACGCACCATGACGTGGCGGCGGTGCTCAGCCTCTGTGGCCCGCCGCTGCGTCGCGGCAAGGTCCGCCTCCGGCTCCCTGTTGGGCAGTTCCCGCGGCGGGAGCAACCCCGCGATCAGGTCGCCGTCGGAGCGCCGGCGGTTGCGGGCCCGCGCCAGCGGGGCAGGGTGCTGATGGGCAGCCGACTGCTGCCGCTGCTGCTCTGGTGTCGGCGGCGCTGCGGGCGGCACGCCGGCGGGCGAGCCGGTTGGCGAGCGGGGCGCCTCCTGCCAAAAGTTTCGACAAGATCATTCCAGGGTTCTGGAATCAGATGGTTGCATGTCCAACGGTTAGGCCGCAGTTTCGATCAGTATGCTTGCGTTTTATACCGTCAATTTTGTCATCCAGAACAAGCGTATTTGGCGTTTGGTCAAGGGGATGGCGTGTGAGGATGCCCTGCCGGAGCCCTGCCGGCGCGGCCTTTCGAAAGGACTTCAGCCCTGCGCCATATTAGCATTCAGCGCCACATAGACGTGCAGCTTGGCACAGGCTGCAGGCGTGTGACCAGCTGCAGCCTGGCGAACTGCCAGCACCGCCGCCGCTGGACGCTTGCCGATGCACCTCTGAATGCACAAGGCGGCAAGGCTGACCGGCGTCAGGAATGGTACATGGTGCTCTGCTTTTGATGTGTGTCTGGTGTTTTAGGCTGCGACGTGTTCGGCTTTTGTTGACTTCTGAAGCTCTGCGCGCACCTGGTAGGTGGCGAGTCTGGGCGGCATGCTGGTGGTGCCGCTGCGGCCCTTGACCGACTCCCAGGCCGCGCCCAGCCCCCGCGCGACCAGCTCCGAGCTCAGCGGCTCCTGCGGGCGTTGCAGCACGAATGACATGCCGACACGTCGCTTGTCAGCTTCAGACGGCTTGCTTGCGTGAGGACGTCTGGTTTGCTCACTGGCCTCCACAGCTCCAGGGGTCGTCAGCGAATTCACTTGGGGCGGGGGGGCTGAGAGATTGCACATCCGGGTTTAGGGTTTGCACATCCGGGACAGCCGACGGGGCCAGGCGAAAGCGATGACCGATGTTCGCCTTTCCAGCCCTCACTTGGGCTGAGGTTAGTCAGGAACTGAAGACGATGGAAGGGTTTAGGGTTTCACACCTGATGCTCGTCTGCCCAGGACAGGCGGCGCGTCAGCTTCTTCCTGTCGGCCGCCGCGCTGGCGTTGCTGAGCCGCGACGGCAGCTTGCTGAACCCGCTCCCGTTCGCGCTCCCGTCGCCGCGCGTCACCGGGCTGCCACACGCGCCGCTGCTGGCCTCAGAGGACGAGAAATCGGAGCCGCTGTCGGCGCTGCCGCCGTCGGAGCGTGACATCTGCGCCAGCAGCGCCTGCGACGAGCAGAGCATGCAATTTCGTACCAACGCCCCTCACAACCCACCCTACCACCAGTTCTGACTTGCATCCAAGCGCGGCAGCTGCGGCAACAGTGCCTTATGTCACGATTTCAAGCTCATGTTGATTCGAATTCGAACCTGTCGCCGCAGCCATGCAAATCTGGACCATCCATGACTGATCACAGTTCGGCGGGCGTCCGGAGCTAAACAAAAGAAAGGGTGCCTTGCAACAGCCCATGGAGCCCTGCGGCGGCGTAGGGTTTAGGGTTTAGCTAAACCCTAAGCGAAACCCAAATGCACACTTGCCTGCAGGCCCTTGTCTGGTGCATCCTCGGCGGACGGGTGCGCGGCACCGAGAATGTCGTCCAGAGGGAAGGCGCGGGGGGAGTAGCCGCCGTAGCGCCGCCTCAGCGAGTCCTGCCGGGCGACCCGTCGCCGCTGCCGCCGCGCCTCCTTTGCCGCGGACCGCTGCGGGACACGAGAGCTGTTTCGTCTTCGTTCAATTCGCTCGCGTAGCCATCTGCTGACTGCGACAGGTGTCGCTTGCTGGGGCGCAGCAGCATCAGGCAAGTGCAGAGGAGACACCGCCCATGGCAGTCATCGCGGCGTGCAGTCCCGATCGGTCCCAGTGCATGCATTTTGTCGGACAGTCCGACAGCCTTACTGCCAACACCCAAGGCCGGGCGCAAGGGAGGAGGCCGGGTGTGGGATGGTGGCCACAGTTCTTGACAAGTCGTGACTGGAAAGCGGGGTCTCGGGAGGCGCACCGACGGCAGGTCGCTCAGCGGACTGGGCGGGCGGTTTCTGAAGATGGGGTTGGTCGTCGGCGGCCGCCCGGGGCTGCCGGAAGCGTCTCTAACCGGCGGAGAATCAGGCGTCGGCAGCGGGTGCGACTGCAGCCCGTTTTCGGATGACTTGCTGCGGCGGCGCAGGCCCCTCAGGGAGTGCTGCAGGCACACCGCGGCGGCATGTCAGCAAGGCAGCGCACCAGTGGCGGCAAGAAACGGGCATTCACACAGCGGCTGCCACGGGCACAATCAGTGTGTCAGAAGGAAGCGCACGACATGTCGTGTGTTACTACCGATATTTCATCAAAGTTTGAGACCAAGCCAAGCCGAGAGCTGTCAGTGGCCGGAACCTCGGACCTGCGGCGTGGACGACGGGCGCCGCCGTCGGAAGCCCAGCGGCAGCAGCGGCCAGGCGGCGTCCGCGCGGCCCCAGTCCTCATCGTCGGATTCCTCCTCCCCCTCGCTCACGCTGCCCCACAGCCGCGCCGCACGGCTGACCGCCGCCGCATGCGCCCGCGGCGAGGTGGGCGCAGACACGTAGCCCGCGGCGCGCGGCGCAGCGTTGAGCTCATAACCCACCTTCGCGAGCGCTCGGAAGTCCGCGGAGGAGAGGCGGCTGTGTCGGCTCGCCGCGTCTGGCGCAGCTGCGTTCTCGCCCTGCAGAACGCAGGCCATCCGGTTGCACGACAGAACCAACAAGAGGTGTGCACACTGGACGAGACTCCGATGAGGGCACCTGTTGCGGGCGCGCGCAAGCCGTCAGCGACAAGGTTTAGGGTTTAGGGTTTAGGTTTAGGGTTTAGGGTCGGTGCACAGGTCAACGCGGCTTGCCGCACTGGCGTTGCCAGGGTTTAGGGTTAGGGCGCGCCTGCCAGAAACCTCTTGCGACACTGGCGCGGCCTGTGACTGTGGTCTGGGGCAGCACAGGGCGTGCACAGAGATGCGAGTACCTGTACCTGTACCTGTACCGAGATGTGCAGGGACACGGCCAGGTCGGCCGCGGCGGACGCCTCGGCGTCGTGAGCGCGGATGTCCTCCACCAGCTCCTGCGCCACCGCCGCAATGACGCCGTCGATGGACATCACCTGCACAGAACTCAACACACAAAGCTGATGTATTGTAAACGGCTTCTGCAGGAGCAGATCCTTTACATGTCATTCACCTTCTCCTGCAACACCGCCGCGATGATGCTTTCGATGGACGCCACATGGGTGACATAGGAGTGAGTGACATCGTGAAACTGCAGAAAAGCAACCCAGATCAGATGTCGAACGCTTGTCACCATCTGCAGCGCCATCTACCGCAGTGGCGCCGTCAATCGAGTCCACCTTGACAGGCCAACTGCAGTGGCTTAAGATCTCCTGCGGAAAGGTAGGCCAAGAGATAGCCGTGAGTGTCCCCACCTGCGCATCGGAGCTCTTGCGGGGCGCGCCGCCAACCAGCCGCCGCGGCTGTAGCCGCCGCAGCTGCGCCTCTTCCGCCTCGCCGCCGCCGCCGCCTTTTCGGCTTGATGGTCCCGCCTTCTCCTGCGTCTCGTCGATCATGGACAGCGCCGTCGCAAGCTCCATGCCTGGTGGCGCCCAGAACCGCGGAGCGCCAGTCGATTGTTTCTGTACTGGCTCTGCCGCCGGCTCTGCGGTCAGCTCCATCTGCCCGGCTTGCTGTGCCGGCGCCGCGTGCCCATCGGCGGCGGCTCCTGCCTGCGTGCCTGCGGCAGAAGCGTCGTCGCCAGCGGCGCCAGCGGCAGGTGCAGCGACGGCGTCGTCGCTGCTTTTGCCGGAGCCGCCCGTGGGCCGCGCCGGCGAGCGGTCCAGCCGCGGCACTGAGGGGCGGCTGCCGCCGGGGCTCGTCCGTATGGGCTGCAGGTCCCAGGTGAAGTCCTTGAAGCTGTTGGCGCGCAGCGAGGGGTCGCTGGCTGAGGGCCGCGCTGACGACGGCTTTCCCGGCGTCGCGGATCCTGTCGCGAGCGGTGCCGCCGCCGCGGCGGCGGGGCTGTCGGCGTTGCTGCCGCCGGTGCGCATCCAGACAGACGCCTCTGCCAGCGCTGCTGCCAGGTCCACCGATGGCTCAGAGCTGGACCGCCGCGCAATTGCCGGCTGCGGTGCATGGAGGGGCGTGCAGTCATGAAATTGAAATTGCTCAGAAGCACGGAATTGCTCAGAAGCACAGAAGCAAGACTGAGCAGAGGTCAGTAACATCGTGAACGCTGACCTTGCTGACGTGACGACCACAGGCATGGTGTGCAGCTCTACTAAACCCTAAACCCTAAACCCTAAACCCAGATGCCCGGCTGCTGCGTGGCTTGCATAGCACGGTGCAGTGGCAAGGCGCGGCGGCAGGGACGCCGCGGCGGCAGGAGGGTTTAGGGTTTAGCGCGAAGCGGTTGGACGGCACCTTGGCGGCCTGCTTCGAGAGGGGAGTAAAGCTTATGGATGTGGGGGAGGGCGGCGACCTGCGCCCCGCCGCCGTGCTTGGCTGCGCCTGCTGCGCCGACAGCGCCCATGCTGCAGCGGACGCCGCAGCTGCGTTCACGCCGTTTGCCGCGGCAAACTGTACAGTGGAGAGCAACCGGGTAAAAAGCTGGCTCGTACGACGAATCCCTTCAGGGGACGCGGCGGCGGCGTTGCCGGCAGGCCCTGTAGCTAGCTGTCTTGAGCAGCTGGTGTTCCTGTGCAAGAGCCGTGGGCATTGGTGCTGCCTGTTTGGTATGATGCAATTGAGGGGCAGGCAGTGGAATCGTGCCGCCCTGAGCTGCACAGTGCATAGGCAGATTTTGCAGAACCCTGCAATTCCTGGGCACATTGCGCTAATGACCCACCTCCTTCACCGCCTTGGTCTTTCTGCTCGACAACGTGCCGCGGCCCTCGGAAGCCCAGGCGCGCGCCGCCTGCGCGCGTCCGGCGGCAGCTCGGCTCCACTCCGCCGCGGCGGCCGCCGCCGCGGCGACCGCAGTCGCCGCCGCGGCGGGGTCTCCGGGAACGCTCCTCGTGCGCGGCATTGCGTCGGCGCCGCCGCTGTCGCCGTCGCCACTGACGCCTTTGGCGCCGCCAGAGGGCATGTAGTCGTGCGCGGTGGTGCGCCGCAGCGGGCTGGCGGCCTTGTCGGGCAGGTAGGCGGCGATGCCGTCGCCCGCGTTGACGGAGATCCACTGCTCCAGCGGCGCCTGCGGCAAAGTGCAGTTGGGTTCGAGCACGCCTTCATATGGCACAACCATCGACGTTGAGCTGGAGACGTGAACAGATTATATCCTTGCTTTGAATGGGTGCCAAGCCGCTTATACGACCGGGCGCTGCAACAGCAACTCAAGTGTACGAAATTTGGAAGCCGGAGTGCCAGACGCTCAGGCTTCCACAGACCGTCTGCTGCCACATGTTCCAGCATCCCGCTACAGCACAGACCCAAGCTGCAACAGCACGGTTTGGCTGCACATTTGGCGCCGCACCTTCCAGCTGCCGCTGCCGGAGGCGCCACTGCTGGCCAGGAGGCGCGGCGACGTCGGCGGGCTGGTGCCGACGCTGGCGATGCGCGTCTCCAGCGCCCCCACCGTGCGCCTCACGTAGTTCTGCTCCGGCAGCTCCTCCGGCGCCAGCCGAGCCTGCGGGGACTGTGCCTGGACAGTCACGACTCCTATCAGAAGCCGCGGACTTGGCGCCCTAATAGTGTACACCCTAATAGTGTACACCCACGCAGAAAAATTTGCAGTACCCCAGGGAGCTTGCCGCACCAGGAGGGGATGGAGCTACATGTTGCAGATGCACACTTGTGATAGGTGTGCATCTTCTCAAAGACCCCCGAGGCCGCCACCTATGGCCGGATGAGCAGCGCGCGTCGTTGATGCCAGGGGTCATTTCTGAGTCAGAATCTGCCACACTCGGCGCACCAGGTGCATGCCATTGGCGGAGGATGCCGAGGAAGACCGGCTGGCGCCGTAGCGCTCAATGATGGCGGCGCGTTTCGCCGCCGCTGGTGAGCTGTCCCCGCATGGCGAGGCCTGCTGCGCCTCCATGGGCGCTGCGGTAGTGGACACCAAAGGTCAGACCCTGGCATAGTACGATTTGGAGGTGCGGCGCTCGCCTGGCGCACCGGCGGTGAGGCGCCTGGCGCATCGCCAGTGGAAGCTCTGAACACGCAGGTGGGGGGTGAGCGATCGAACGGACGAATGTAGCCTGTAATTGCGTCCCCAGCATGCGATGGTATCAGCAAAATGCAAGCCTGCATGCGGGCCGCAGTCTCCTGCCGGCATCCCCCGGCGAACTCACCGTCGGCGGAGCGTGGTCAGGCGGCTGGATCTCCTAGGCCGTCAGGGTACGGGCCCGCAGCGGCGCCAGAGCTCGTCTGGAATGGCACCTCGGCGTGGCGGGAGCCCAGGACCCGTCACTGCTCCGCGGCATGCGCGGCGCTGGCGTCACCCAGTTGCGCCGCGGCTTCACACTCACGACCTGCGAGCAGCCGTGCGATGAGCCTCTCAGATGCGCGCTCAGCCTGCAGTTTGAAAGAGGGCGTCCCGCTGGTTACCGTCGCTGCCAGCCTAGCCCTGGCCCGCCTGCAGTCAGCATCCCACCTGCACGATGAAGAGCCTGCTGTCGTGCAGCACCCCAAATACTGCGCACTATGCATGGGCAGCTGTGCCACAGCAGAACCAGCAGCTGCGCCAGGCGGCTGGAAATAATGGTGGCGCACCGCCCCGTTGCACCAGCGATTATCCAAGAGCGCGTCGGAGCTTCTTTGGTACATAGAGCGTAGTAGCCTAGACCGATGCATCAGCAAGGTGCAGCGCGCGCAGGAGCACTGCAGCACTACCAAAAGCTGCTGCGTGTGATACGCGACCTGACGCCGTGCCACGGCTGCGACTGGGATCGCCGGCGCCCAGGAAAAGGGGGACGAAGGGCAGCGCGCCCGGCGTCTCTGCGCACCGCGGCGTCAGCTCGGGGTGCCCTCCGCTGCATGAGCGCAACATGCGCGCATGCGAATCTGTGTACACTCTGCAGGTGCCGCTGTACAGGCTGCCGGCAAGAGTCGCCAGCTACTGCGGCCGGTGCGTCACGCCCACCTGTCCAGGTTGTGAGCGCCGCTCCGTGCACACGACGACTCGGCTGCAAGCAGCGGATTTGCAGCCACGGCGTCCTGGAAGACAGACGGTGCCCCAAGCTGACGCCAGCTGACCTCAAAGGATGCGCTGCCAAGCTAGAATCACAGGCTACCCTGGTTCTACGACTGGCGGGCTTCGCGGCGCATCTACCGGCCGGTCCAGCGGCAGTCTGCCCGGATGATTGCTGGGCACTCGCACCAGCGCTATTGGCGGCCCGGACCGGGGCGACACAACACACAAGGCCCGTTCACGTGCGGACTTGCCAGGTGTAGTTGTGCAATCAGCGCGCGAGGAAGAAGAGAGAAGAGGCAGTCGTTCCTTCCTTCCTTCCTTCAGGCAGGGGGAGTAGAAGAACCTTCTACTCCCCCTGGTTATGTAGTGGGCTTAAAAGCCACGAGCATCTCTTATGACCAGGGCAACTTATCACCAGGGCAAACGACGGCGGACAGCGTGATGGCGCTGGCGCTGCTCTGGACGCCGGCGGCGTCTGCTCAAC
>JAABUL010008648.1_pt1 | contig 10243 bp, 10 predicted proteins | sample 5559151 | NCBI WGS metagenome assembly JAABUL01 (sample SAMN10711876, study PRJNA513368) | rock metagenome | isolation source: Antarctica rocks | place: Antarctica: Victoria Land, Pudding Butte sud | reverse complement strand
ATGTCGCTCGGCTGGCGTCATACGGTCGAACCCAGCATCTGACACCCACTCGCGTACATCCAGCTCAATGCTGTAGGAGCGGAATATGACTGCCAGGACTGCGGTATATTCGATCTGGGCAAAGCGGCGGCCGACGCAGTTCCGCGGGCCTTCGGAAAAGGGGAAATATACACCAGGCTGGGGCCGAAAGAATCCTCGCTTGCCCGACAGCTGGGGCTTCTCATTACTAGATGAGGCAAACCACCGTTCGGGTTTGAACTCTTCGAGGTCGTTATCCTGATTGGAGCGTGGATGCCATGAGTCCTGAGAATTGGTGGGTGGCCCATGTGGCCAGTGCTTTGGATTACGGTGCGCGCCCAGTTGCGAGACGGATACAAAGGTGCTGTCGGGAATCGACGTGGGCATTCCGTCGAACGTGACTATTTGATCGCCCACCGTCTGTGTGAGCACAGACGTGATAGGCGACACCAATCGCAGTTGTTCCTGCATCACCGCGCCAACCCAACCCTCAAGCAGCCGGGGGAGATCCCCATCATACGTCCATTCGTCTGGAGGCCGCTGCCCAACGATACGGCCGATTTCGTCCTGCACATGCTGCTGAGCTTTCGTATTCAACGCGAGAAAAATGATCGCCATATGCAATGATGTCGCAACCGTTTCGTGACCACCTAATATCAACAGGAAAGAGTTGCCAAATATGTCCATGTCGCTGAGTGTTTCGCGGTCGTCCCCGGCTTTGCGTAGCAGGGCATGCAGAATATCATCGCCACCCGATTCGCGCTCGTGCCGTATAGTATCCTGTATGTGCGCGCGGAAAGCCACCGTGTATCGGTATACCTGCTTGAGCGATCTAGACGGTGCATACTCTGATTATTAGGCATCCGAAAATGAGGAAACAGCTGCGAAAGAGAACAGGAGGAGCTCGGCGGAGACAATGGCTGATACGAAATCACCTACTAAGAAGAAGCTCGGGGATCACAATGGCTGGTAGGATGTTCCGGACCAGCCCGCGTGCTGCCTCGATGTATGTCATGCCCCGGTGCTTCGTCTCCTCGCAAGTCACATGGTTGTTGCCCCATTCCATACGATAGCCAAAGCCGGCCTTACTCATGATATTTTGACTTATTCGCCTCGTATCGACATTGAGCGGAATTCTCTGACCCGGCGTCCAGGACTGGACCATGCGTGGTGCTTGGTATAATGCCTCAAGCCATACCTCACGATTATTTCGATCACCAAACGCGCTGGAAACTATCCGCCGCGTCCTCCGCCATTGGGCACCTTCGATGCAGGCGAGATTGTTGCCGTTGCGCCCAATTGGGCGGAAGAGCTCCACAGGCCGAGGGAAGACGTCTCTGCGGTGCAATATCTCATCAATGGCGTCCGGTGCGCATGTCACGAGCATGATTCCGATTGGAGCCACCAGCACATACGAGTCAGCGCCCATCCGCTTATAGATGCCATAGCCGTCGTGCCAACCCGACATGAGATCGAGGTGGCGGAGCCATGCTGGAGTCCATGTTATTGGTAGGCGCTTTAACAATGAGACAGGGTTCATCATCAAGATTCGCACCATCGGCGACATTGGCAACGCCGGCACGATTACACATGGAAGGCCTGTGGCTTGCGCTCGCAAGTAGTGGTTCCGCCATACGCGGAGCATATGTACGACATAGAGCGTCGCCGCCACTAAGAAGACTGTCAGGCGCATTGCATCGAATCAGAGACAGTAGACGAAAAGCGCTATGCAGACAGCATTCAAAGATGTCTCAGATAATATTAGGAGTCAAAGAGCGCTATGCATACAGCATCTCGCAGTGGATACAAGAATCCGTAAATGCCAAGACATAATTCTGGTGAATTTACCGCTAAAAGATCCCCCGAATTTACGGATTCTTATTTCCACCGCGAGAGCATTCACAGATGTCTCGGACAACAACAAGAGACGGAAATAAGGAGGTGGCACCACTGATGGGCCCACTCCTTCAGCTATAACCTTAATGTAACTACCAACGTTGCATTTTGACTAGCGGGGCCGCTGGAACACAGATGAAAGAGGCTTTGATCCTACGAACCTGGTACACCGCCTAGGCATTCCAGAGTAAGAGCGCTAGTGACTTATGTGCAGAGGCCGGGATTGTGCCCATCGATACATAGCAATGCGGGACAGAACATTACACATCGAACACACGCCCTGTCAACTACTCTGTCCGTCTTCACATTGGCCGTGAGTCGTGCAATGTCATCTTCGAGACGGCCATCAGGCATCTCTCCTGACAACGCGGCCTCTCGTGAAGATTTGGAGCTGTTCCAGCGCTTACTGCGGGTAGCACGACTTCTAAAAACCCGCGACGTGGACGATCTGTGTTTGTATTTCAAAGAAAAATCCGACAATGTGCGTGCACTAATACGGTGATAGGGAACGGGACAAATGGCAATGGCGATACACCACGTAGGACTGAGCACGCTGCTGGAATGGATACGACTTATGGTGACGACGATTATGATGACAACGATGACGACGACGATGAAGACGAAGACGATGAAGAAGGCGAGTCTGCGAGAGAAGGAAGTACGAATGCTGCAGCGCCATCCAACCAGCCTGTCATACCGAACAACATGAAATCCTCTCAATCCCCAGGACGCAAACAATCAAGCAAACAACAAGACAGCAATGCAGCAGCACCCAAGCGTCGACGTCTACGTCAGCGTCAAGACCAGCAGCAGCAACCACCCCAAAGACCTCATGCTGCCGTGGAGAAGCGTTATCGATCCGTTGTAAACAGCAAATTTCAGCAGCTCAAGGCATCCATCCCGCCGTCGCACACCTTCAGTCCAACCCATCCCCACACCCTGCCCGAAAGCCAAGCCGGAGAGGCAGCGACGCAAGAGATGCCGACCAAGTCGGCTGTATTGGACCGGGCGACGCAATACATTACCCATCTGGTGGCTACTTACGAGCTGTACGAGACCGAGCGCAGCGAGCTGAGGCGGAGATTGCAATTTTGGCTGGACAATACCGCGCCAACGGAAACGCATCAGGCAGAACGAAATCAGACCTAGACGTTTAGTGCTGGGCGCCTGAAATCACGCTATATCTGTGAAAGGAAGTGTCGGCGCTGCGGCTCATTCCACCATAGCCTCTACTTTACACTGTACTCCATCAATTTTAAGATTGAGTTTCGACAATTCACAGAAACCAGTGCCATTGTTCAATCCAATGCGGGATCTTTCTCCCAGCCGTGAAAAGCTGTCTAAGTTTGTCTTGGTCAGGGTTAGGCGATCGTGATTTGAAATTCATCGACATTTGTTTTTCTATATGGAAGGCTCCACGGAGATTGCTTGGCAAGAACGTAGCTCGCTGCGGATAGTACAGACCCTCTGCAGCATGAGGTGGTTAGCGCAAACCACTAAGCAGGGACCTTGTCAGGCAGGCACGCGGTGAGCACCCGCCAAGTGTCCGAATTATTCTGCTCACCGCGTGGCAGGATATCCCCTGCGTTGGTGATAAGTCACACCCTGACTAAAATTCGGAAGTTAACCTTCAGGGGCTAGACGCGCTTATCATCTAAGCCTGTGAAGGAAGGGTCTGCAGCTCTCACATGGAACACTTTCCCCGTAGTAGTAATACTAGCGGCTGAGGAAGGTCTTCAGCCATGCGCGCATCCGCCCCTGCAGGCTTGTGTTTGAGTCGGTTGTGGTGCTGCTCAGGATTTCAAGTCTCAACCGTACCAATGGCGGCGGGATATTACCGAAGGCTGCCACGCCTGCCGATCCTTCGGGGAGGCTGTGCGTCCAACGCTGGAGTTGAAGGGGCCGTTGGAAAGCTACTTCGTACTGGTACAGGTACTACTTAGTAAAGTACTCCGTAATCCGCACAGTACTCAGTGCCGCACTGCGGGGGTGACACAAGTCGTCCCTTCTAGTACCCATTGGGGACGCATCTCCTAGCCGTTTGCAGCTTAGGGTGTGCGACGACTTGTGTCCCGTCACCCCCGTGCGGAGTACTTGAATCTTAGCGGCGGGTAGAAACTTGTAAGCTTATAACGCACTGTTCAGCCTCTCAGCTAACCATACCTCCCCTGCTTAGCTTGAATAATCCAACTCTTAGATCCAACGTCAGCTCTCATTATGCCAATTTCAATCCGGCTTCATCAGCCCCCCCACGGTTTCTCAGGAGCGACGATAACGCAGACCGCCAATCACCGGCACTAGTCATCATTGCTTTCTCACAGTTGTGGTAGTTATCATTAGGGCGGCGTACCCGGCAAAAACCCCCTTGGCTCAACCTCATGTCCCCTATACGTGACACTAATCCGGATTCTTTGGGTTTAGTTACCTGTGCCGCAGAAGGACCGACGAAATTTTTAGAGTTGGTGTTGGGTCTATAGCTGTATATGCTGCCAATGACATTGAGCCGTACTGGACCGCCATGTTGGGATTATGGGATTGCCCTACAGAATGCGGCGCGTCGTGATTTGCTAAGTGAAGAGAGGGCGGAAGGAGCCCCAGTACCATAGTACAAGGTGCCAACACGGCGGGCTGCCCCCTTGCTGGAACCCCACCAATAGATTCACGGAGCAGGGCTTCAACAGCTGGCATTGGTTGGTGTCCTCGCTCTACTCCGGACGGTTCTTAATATCCATCAGCCCTCGCTACTTAGGTCATATCCGGTATAGGCTGATGGATATTAAAAACCGGCCTGAGTAAGAATGGGACTCACTTCTGGAACACACGAGTGTTTCATTCCATTCTCCAGGCAGCATGTTGGTGCTCTGAAGAATAAGCATGGAAGGGGCTGGGTATAAGATAGGATCTGTGCGGGGTCACTCAAAAATTGCTATTGCATGGAACATGCGATATTAGGCGATAGAATTCGTTAATGTCTTGATTGCATGGCGTATCTTCATAGTCAACGGCGAGCCCAAGTCCCAGCATCCGTCAACATTGGTCAGCCGTCAGCAAAGTATGTACAACGATTTGTCGACCGATTCGAGACTGTCGCCAACATCATACGATTTAACTACGACGCCGTTTGAATGTACGTTCCGAGGCAGAAAAACCAAGAGGAGGTTCCAAATGCTAAGTGACAACGCAGTTGATCCTTTCTGCGACATCAATGCTTCTCTGGACAATGTGATGGGTTTGGGTGCTTCGCTGGCAAACAATTCACTGTTCGACTGCAGCCTGCCAGACCTGGGAACCTGTATTCCGCACCCTTCCATGCCAACTCCGGTGTCTTTATCATGTTTCACAGGTAGTCACCCATATTACGTTCCTCCTCACCTCCCAGGTACTTACGCTTTAGTCAGATAGCACCTCAGGTCCTAATAAACGCCCCGAAGCTGGTCCAGGAGCAGGGGCAAGACGACAGATATCCAGTGAAGAGTATCGCGCAGGCCAGAGTAACATGCAGAAAGTAGGCACTAACCCTTCATCCACAGCGATCAGATCTTCAAAAGTCCGAAACTAAGAACATACACGACAGGGCAATCGGGGAGTCCGGGGCAACAAAACGAAAGGCAGTCAGCGGTCGCATTACGCGGTGGAGAAGCGCTACCGACTCACGCTCAACGAAAAATACGCCGCCTTGGAACGAACGTTATCCAGCGAGCCTATCCAGCGGATATGCAGGACAGAAACCCAGGATGGTGCTCCCGGACAGACAGACTGTAGCGGCAAGGACATCTCAGGGGAAAGCCGGCAACGCAAGACGGCCACGCTTTCGAGGACTATTGATACCATTAATACGCTTAGTAGATGTTGTAGCCGGGAAGCGAAGGAGCTGAGTCTGTTGAGGTCCAGTGTGAATGATATCCAGAATCGAGTCCGGCATGTTTTGGAGCCGAGGATAGAGCCCGATCAAGAGCAGTCCGGTGGAGCATCATTGTAAGAAAACGGGTTTGAGTTTCCGTTATATGGAAATTGTAGAAATAAAGTCAATATACGATCACTACCACGGGTTGCTAGACGTCGCATTGTCTCGCTGTTACTTCTGGGTCATGTCCAACAGTCTCAATGACTAGCAAAATATTGACCTCCATCTTGAGATGGTTTGACCAATCAAGCCTAGCGCACCTTGCGAGTGATTTTCGTTTCCCACCGAACCGCTCTGCAGAAACAATCATTCAACCACAGCCATCTGATCACAAAACATCACGTTTGCGGAGTTCATTTAAGCAACAACGAGGCTTCGTATGATTCCTTGGCTGTGATGATACTTCGATATGGTTCTGGTGCGCATCTTTTGTGCCGTTCATTCTCTCAACCAATGCTTGACGAGAAAATTACAGCCGTCTGCTATCCAGCTTTCTTGCATGGTCAACGAAGCGTCGAAATTGTGCTCTCCAGGCAGCACTGATAAAATCTTGGGCACATCAGGTACAATCTCCCAGATACGCTTGAAGAACTCTGTGGAGCAATCCTTCGAAACCTATTATACCATACCCATCGATCATCATCAGCAAACACCCTTCCCAAAGACCCACAGCTACGGATCTTCTTCAGACTTACCACCGAGTCCTGTTCTCCATGAATCGCCCAAATTGGCGGCAGACCTCTTCTTTCAATCGTCGCAATACTATCAAGCCGAGGATCAGGCCTCGAGTTCACCATCCGTGGCAAGCGCCCCTGCTGCACAATACACGCGACCAAATCCCACATCTCCATGACCTCCCCACTAGTCCTCACCGTGCCCTTCGTGCGCTGGACATACGCTCTTATCTTCGCCTCCGCCTGCCTAGGTGGCGGAGGCCATGAGCCCAGGATCATTCTCGGCCGCGACAGCTTGAGAGCCGGGACATCGTGGTACAGCGGGGCATAGAGCGTCACAAGCGCTTTTACCGCTGCCTCCGGGTGGTCAAGAGCGGAGTGCAATGCAATGAGGCCTCCGGCGCTGTGGCCTGCGCAGATTACATGGTGAAGGCTGGGCCGCGCGCTCCAGCCCTCAAAATCGGAGAGGCTGGGGAGAGTGTGCAGGAACCAAGTCCAGAAGGCGGCCATGTCGTCCAACACGTCGGCGCCGGAGGCCTCGGGGAGGAGACGGTAGTCTGGCGCTATGATCATCGCGTTCTGGGTTGTGGCAAGTTCGAGGAGCCAGTCTGGCCACCAGGGTTCGTAGAGACGATCGCCGACTATGAAGCCTCCGCCGTGCCAGAAGACTATGACCGGAAGGGCTGTAGGGGAACCATGTTTCGACCTTTCGACGACTTTCTTGGGCGTAAAGATGCTTGCCCAGATCGAGTGCTTGGCGACTGTGCTGTAGACCCGATCTTTTCTCTGGAAATGGTCGAACTTGCTGTTTTTGGGAGACGCCATGTTGTTCTTGGTGCTTGGGAAGGTTCTGAATCGAATGTTCTACCACAAGGAACACAAAGTCACGTGTATACATGTTTGTATGGAGGCTATCCCTGGTATGAGGCCCAACGCTAGGGATGCATAAGCAGACCTCAAGTGGTGCCACCTCAAGCGATTGGCTTTATGCGGTCAGGAGCGGCACTAACGTGTTACAAGTCGCCACAAACTCTTCACTCTATGATTTTCTAGTACTGTAGATGCACTCCAAGCATGCTGCATTTGCACGGTGGGGTTATCCGTACGCTTTCCTCCTAGTTAGCGAATCCTTTCTATATCCTTGCTCATATCTCCAGTCATCAGGGTACCAACTAAATCCTGCATCTCGGCACTGCTATCGGTCATCGATCTCGACTCGATAAGACCAGAGATGAAATCTTTGAGATCAACATCGAAACCGGTCAATGGAAGGAGAACGACCGAATAGAAAAGTGGCCCCCATTGGCATTGTGCGTCGGTGGAGACAATCCTGAAGCTCTGACACGATGGCCCCAGCTCAGGTTCTCACCGGACATGTAATGATGGATCATTGCAATCTCAAGCATAGTCTCGATGAACCGAACTCGAGCCCGCCAGATGGCAATAATCTATGCATTGCTACCACCAGCGGAAGGACACAACATTCTATCAACAATATACCCAAGGACACTCCCAAAGACGAACTACCCCAACAAGAGATACCGCCCGAAGCTGCCTATCGCATGATCCAAGACGACCTGGCCTGGGATATCGATCCCGCTCAAAAGTAAGTACGTCCCTCCCAATCCACCTCCATTCACCCTTTAACATGCACACCCCCCCAACCACCCAAAACCCCCCAAACCCCCCAAACCCTCTTAACACCATATCCTCAACAGCCTAGGTACCTTTGTGACAACAACGATGGACTCCAACGCCCAAGCGCTCATAACGTCAACCCTCCCCAAAAACTACATAAACCATGAATCCTACCCCGGCCCAAGCACCCTTCAAACCCGCTGCATCGCGATCCTCGCACACCTCTTCCACGCCCCAGTCTCCAACTTCATCGGCACAAGCACGGTCGGATCCTCCGAAGCGATCCTGCTCGCAGCGCTCGCTCTTAAAAAGCGCTGGATCGCCCGCCAAAAAGCGCTAGATCGCGATTGCAGCAAGCCAAACCTGGTGCTGAGTTCCGCAGCGCAGGTGTGCTGGAAGAAAGCGGCGCGGTATTTCGATATCGAGTTGCGGCTTGTGGATTGTACGCCCGAAAGAAGGGTGATTGATCCCCACCACGCGATCAAACTAGTAGATAGGGATACGATTGGGATCTGTGCGATTTTGGGCACGACGTATACGGGGGAGTATGAGGATGTGGCGGCGATCAACGATTTGCTTGGGCAACGGGGCATGGATGTCCCGATCCATGTGGATGCGGCGTCGGGGGGTTTCGTTGCGCCTTTCCTTGACCCGGGGTTGCGGTGGGATTTTCGGCTGGACAAGGTCATTAGTATCAACGTTTCCGGGCACAAATATGGGCTTGTTTACGCGGGGATTGGGTGGGTAATTTGGAGAGGTGAGGAGTTTTTGCCGGATGGTGAGTTCTTTTTTTCTTCTGCGTTCATGGCCTGATTTCTACCTTCATCCCCTAGCTATCTAGTTGCTGATTCGTTTTTTGTACCGTCTTTTCTTTAGGCACGCTAATGATCGATAGATCTCATCTTCACACACACCTACCTCGGCACCCCGCAGTCCTCCATCACCCTCAGCTTCTCCCGCAGCGCCTCCCCTATCGTAGCACAATACTACCAACTTCTCCGCCTCGGTCGCAGCGGCTACCGGCGCATCATGCTCCAGCTGTCCAGCACCGCGCAGTACCTCGCTACAAATCTCGAGCAACTGGGCTTCGTGATCTTATCCTGTAGGAGGGAGGGGCACGGCCTTCCCCTGGTGGCGTTCTGTATAGACGTAGCGAAGGGTTGGGGCTTTGATGAATTTGGGTTTGCGGATGAACTGAGACGAGTGGGTTGGGTCGTGCCGGCGTATAGGATGGGGACGGGGGAGGGGGTCAAGATGTTGAGGGTGGTGGTTCGGGAGGAGTTTGGGGGGGGGAGGTGTGAGGCGTTTCTAGAGGATGTGAGAGGGGTTTTGAGGGGGTTGAGGAGGGAGAGTGCGGGGTTGGAGATGTTGGGAGCGAATGGGGTTACTAACGATAGAAATGTACTTGGAACTGTAGAATCTACGATAGATGAAGACTGAGGCACAAATAGACGAAAATATCCTCGCGAGCTGAATTTGTATACTGTATTGTGAGTAAGCATCACCAGTGCTGATCTAGGGATCAATCAGCTCTATGGTAGAGATAGCCGTCAGGAACGTGGGTATCAATTCAAGTAGTAAACACAAGAGAATAACCACCCCCGTCTCCTTCACCTCTGCAAAAACCAAATCGGGCCCCCCTTCTCCCCCTTACAATCATCACTTATCCGTGCCTAGACCCACCTCCCTCATCCGCCCCCCCAAAAAACCCCCAATCACCCATCCCTCACCCTCTCCCCCTTCCTCACCCGCCCATTCGAATACCTCCGAATCCTCGGACAGCTTCCACTAGCCACATGCGTATTCCTAGCCGTCGTCCGGCTGAAAACCTTGCCGCAGCGTGAACAGCGACATTGCAAGCGCGCGTAACTTTTTTCACAGCGATAGCATTGCAAATTGCTGCGTGTGGTGGCCGTTGCAGTCGTGGTGGTTGGTAATCACCCATCCCTCACCCTCTCCCCCTTCCTCACGCGCCCATTCGAATACCGCCGAATGCGATGACAGCTTCCGCTCGCCACATGCGTGTTCCTAGCCGTTGTACGACTGAAGACGGCGCCGCAGCGGGGACAGCGGCATTGTAAGCGCGCGTGGCTTTTTTCGCGGCGGTGGCGTT
>JAABUL010008647.1_pt1 | contig 10243 bp, 9 predicted proteins | sample 5559151 | NCBI WGS metagenome assembly JAABUL01 (sample SAMN10711876, study PRJNA513368) | rock metagenome | isolation source: Antarctica rocks | place: Antarctica: Victoria Land, Pudding Butte sud | reverse complement strand
AATGGCATATAGCCTGCGAGCGAAAAATAGTAGATTGGGAATATGTGCAGCGCCCACGCTATGCAACTGCCGCCGTTGCCCAGAAATAAACATGGAGTACATACTGTACATGCTCTCGCCCTACGATCAAGCACTTCCGAGGTCCCCAGCGCTCAAATCGCTTGCGCCGGCTGACTCGGATGGCTTACTCAACTCCATCTTCTTGACTGTCCAGCCGTCTCTCTCTTTCACCCACTCTTTTTTCTCACCCAAAACAGCAACTCTAGCATTGCTAATTCCATCAACCAGATACTTTTGTGCTACTTCCCGCACAGCTTCCTTCTTGACATCAAGCATTTGCTCACGTTTGGCCTGCTCCATAGCATCATCGATCCCGCTCAGGAACCTAGCCATGCCCTCCTGGCTCACACTTTCAGGCGCGTCAACAACTTGGAACACGCTCAATTTGGCCTCTTCGATATCTTGGTCGGTCCATTCCTTATCACGGGCCCAACGGCCTGCATCTTGCATTATCTTCATGGTATTTTGCGGATTGGGATCACGATAGCTGTAGTAGCCGAACATGCCGATTAGACTATGTGAGTATGCTCCCCCACCGTAAGCGCCACCCTTTTCACGGACTTCGTGGTGGAGGTGTTTGTGAGTGAGAAGTTGAGACAGGATCTGTAAAGGCGCGCCTGAAGGGTGATTATACGACACGGTTGGGATAGCCAGCGCGGAGTAAGACACCTGATATGGCAGGGGAAAGAATGTCTTACGAGCTTGTGAGTGCGGTGAGGTTGTGTTACCACTAGTGGAAATCTCGGTAGATGCAGAGAAGTTCGAAAGGAAATTTTGAAGCGCCTCTTCGTTGGCGGAAACGGCTTCTTGTCCACATGTAAGCGCGGCTCGGAAGCTGGCAGAATTGGATATAGCATGTCGCTGAATAGCTTTTAAATTCATGATGATGTCTCCAAGCCCCTCAATAGGTGATCTATTAGCTAGAGTCGCCGTCTGCTGAACCTGTGTCAGACCTTTAGTTTGTTCATTAAGCAGACCACATGCTGTTAGCCCAGCTTGGGAGAACTTCATAGCATAAGAATGTCCAGAGCTTGCAACATTATCCAAGGCGCCACTGGCGTCCCCCTGAAGTAGCTGTCTTACCTTGCTTTCAGCCTCGGGTCCATCAAAGTTAGTTTCCTTGATGATGGTACGGAGTAGGTCATACATTGCAGGGATATTTTTGTCCAAAGCATAGCCGGAAAAAGATAGTCCTTCGGTTAACGCCTCCATATTCAGAGGTGAAGGTGAGACATGATATGATGTACTAATGCCGCCGGTCTTTAATTTGATCAAGTCTTCAAGCTCTTCCATCGATTTGTCTTTTGTGCCGAGCCTCATAATTGAGTCATTGAAAAGAGGTATGAGCATCCGCAATTCAGCTGGTAGACCCACAAGCGTATTGATAGCCCGAAAATAGGTTAACCCGTTGGTGCTTGCTTCACGCCATTGGACCTTGACAGCGCCAACGGATGAGTCCCTTACTGCTTTCTTTTCCATTTGCCGTGGTATGTCCTTCACGTGGACAGAGGGAAGGCAGCTTAAATCCTGGCTGTTGGCGCTCTGCTGTGCCTCGAGTAGTTCCAGCTCCTGCGCCGTGAGCTGCTTGTGAGCTTCGACTTCGCCACCAGCTGCTTTGGTGAAATCGGAGATTTTTGAGGCCAAACGAGTAGCTTCCTCCGAAACTAGATCCTCATTATAGGTCTCAGATGGCTCCATATTGAAGGTCAACGTACGATCGTTCAAGAGGTACTTCTCCAGAAGATCTTCAAGATAGCCGTCCTGAGCAAATCGAGTTTTGAATGATGTAATAATGTCGTTCCAAGCAAGTGCATCAAACGGATCTACCCCGTTGAACCAGCCTGGCTGTATCCTTTGCATTAAACCCATGCCAAAGTTTGCAGTCTTGTGTTTCAGGGCCAATTCAAGCTGGTGCAGGACGCCGTCTACTTTTCCTTTGTCAAAACCGTTTTGATGTACTTCACGTAACTTGGACTGGATAGCGTCTTTGACTTTTGGAACATCGGTTTCTTTCACAGCGCTGAGCCCAACGGAGAAAATTCCGACCTTCCCAGCGCTGTCAAAACCAGTATTGGGGCTCCAATCTGGACCTAAGCCGGCTTCTATAAGGGCTTGATACAAGGGGGATCCGTAGCCATCTGTCAATAATGATGTCATAATCTGCAACGAGAACATCTCCACGATGTCCGAAGTGTCACCCATTAACCAAGAAGTAGACGTTTTGTACTGCATATCCCTGTCAACAAGCGGATCAAGAGGACCTTTAACGGCATAGTAGAGTGGCGCCCCCTTCAGATCTATTGGTAATTTGATGGAGCTATCCGCTTGTATCTTCTTAAAGCCACGCAGTTGTTGATGAATTTCTTTTAGATGATCTGTGAGTGGGATGTCCCCATACGTAAACAGCTTCGCGTTGCTTGGATGGTAATTCCTCGAGTGGAAGTCTTTCAAACCCCTGTATGTGAGATCGGTCATCTTTTGGGGATCGCCACCAGAGTTGTGGATCTCGGGAAAGATGTGATCCTGGAATTTGATGTAGTACAAATAGCTTGCATCTGACATTTGCCCTTTCATCTCATTGTAGACTACCCCTTTGAAGACCAGTCTCCCATCTGCACCACCATCATCTTGACCCTCAGTGATTGCTAATGGGTTCTCGGGTCCAATCCGCCAGCCCTCCTGCGTAAAATCTTTCTCATTCAGCAACGGATTAAGGGTGGCATCTAGGTATACAGAAAGGAGGTTCTTGAAGTCCTGTCTGTTAGTAGTTGCGAAAGGGTAGGACGTATGATCTGAAGATGTAAAAGCATTCATGAAATTCGAAAGTGATCGAGGAAGCATTTTGAAAAAGGGATCTCTGACGGGATATCTGTACCAAAGTCAGTCGCACTCTTGTAGTATGCTCTTTGACCAACCTACTTCTGGCTCCCACATAGTGTGGTGTGCTCCAAGATATGGGGCACACCGGTGTCATCCGGAGGATTAGTCTTGAACCCAACGGAGAAGACATTGTTCTTGTCGTCTCTTGCAACATGCAGGTACTCTGCCCCAGTAGTTTCATGCTCCAGGTGAATTGCTGTTAATTGCAGCTCAGGTACATGTTTCGCACGCTTCAACATAAAGCCATGTATGTGTTCCCCCGGCTCTGGATACTGGTGGACGTCTGTCACAGAGGTAAGACCTCGGCTTGTCAGACGTCCTGAAGCAAAGCTGCAAGGTCGCCGTAGCAGTTGTCGAGCTTGCGCGATCGTAGTCCATTTCGAGGGCGCTCGCACCATACTTTGTGTCCTACAAAACCTATGTTAAGGCATTCGCAGGTGTAAAGAAGTCGCGAGCTTTCTCGGCATCTTTTCAGGGTTAGTGACGGGTCGATGTATCATATCTACCTACAGTATTAGCGGGTGGCAGACTAGAGGCTTGATGACTTCTTGCAATTGCACATGAGATTTGCACTCTTTCTGATCGACATCATAGCATCTACCTGTACAGAATTAGGTCATACAGTCCCAGGTCTATCCATATCCATAAGCCGACCGTCGTTATCACCCGCCCAACACCACATCTACCTCCGTCTCCTCTACGTAACCGCTTCCCGCGCATCATACGTACACTCAAGCTAAACCTTCTCCACCGATCGCGCACTTCAGAGGACAAGACTGTCTCCTGTCCTCAACATACAGAGTCCAAACCCCCGACATAGCCGAGGACCTGGGTCCTCGATATATTAGGAACCCGAAAATAGAATTGCCGAGACAGGGGCACAAAGGATACTCAAATCTAGACCGGTTGCTGGCAGGATAGACCACTTGCTAAGACACATGAGCATTTGTTCCAGGAGGAGGCAGATGCACTGTCAGAGCTGTTCAGCAGAAAGCTGATTCCTTTCGTCGACTCATCGGTTGTAACTGTATCGAATGGCGGGACCTACGTCCCAAGCAGCCAACGCCCCTGCGAGCTCTCGTTCGTCACCAGCCATCAACAATGCTCCAGCTCTCGATTACATCAACGGCCATGGCAGTCTGCCAGATTCACCGGCTCCCAGCGCCACTGCAGTTCCGTCGGCCCCTCCCGCAAAAAAGGGCAAGGGGAGAAAGGCAGCGGATCCGAACGAAACAGGAAAGCTGCTCGCAGCGAAGATCAATCAGCTGGAGCTGGATGCTGCGGGAGAGAAGGACCAAGAGGCTGAAATCGGTGGGTATTCTTCTACTCATGCTTCCAAAGAGAACGTACTTGCTTCGATGAGAAAGCATGATCTACCCAAAGATATGATTGCTGAGGTGGCAAAAGCCTTCGATGAAGGAGCCAAAGTCTCAATGGTTGAGCAAGGTCTTCCAAGCCTTGAAACTATGGAATCGCTCCTCGCCAACTTCTCCTCCCTCACCTCTCCAGCACTCGATATACCTCGCATATATGAATCTCTGTTTAATAAACCGTTGCCCAAAAATGCTATGGATCAACACAAGCTGACAGAGTTGCCCCCTGGGCTGTTTGCGGATATAGAACGAGAAGTCAAGAAGGCTACACGAGATTTGTCGAATCTCTTGACTGGCATGGAAAACCCACTTTCGAAACTTGAAGCCGTGCAAAAAAAGTACACAGATTTGCTGGCGGAGATGAATAGAGTGATGAGGGAAAACACCAAGAATAAGAAGCGTTCGGATATCTTGCAAAAAGAGAAGGACTCAAGCCGATCCGAGCTTACCAAAACTCTGGCCATGAAGCAGAAGCTAGAGAACCTGTGCCGCCAGCTTCAGAGCGACAACAAAAAGCTCAAAGTAAGCACGGCGAGTCCTGGTGGTTCGGCTACCAGATATAGTGGCTACTTTAGCTAATGTCTATGTCTCCCAGGAGGAACAAAAGAAGATGGAAGATAGGGAAAGACGAAGCCGTGAGCAATTCAGTGAACGGACGGAGACGTTCTATTGGGAGATTGAAGACAGCATCGATCGGACAGCAAATCCAGAGAGTGGAAGGACGAACGTCGAGCTGGATGAACTGTATGCTCTCGTCTCAAACTCAAGGCCACTTTACACAGCTGACTCGGCGAAGCTTCCGGCAGAAGTTCAAGTCCTTTGTGGAGCAGTACGAGCTACGAGAACTACACTTCCATGCCCTAATGCGTACGAAGGAGGGTGACGTCCAACTCAGCCTAGCTCGAGCAGAAGAGCAGCGCAAGAGGGCCGAGACAGAGACAACCAAGGCTCGAACGCTCAGCACACAAGTCTCTACCTTTTCTCAGACGGAGACGGAGCTTCGAAGTCAATTGAACATATACGTTGAGAAGTTCAAGCAGGTAGGCCTTCCTCCACAATACGCCCTCGTATCCTCAATTCTCTACCTCTGCTGTCTTATGTTTCGAGAGATTTGAAATATCCCTTTGTCTATCGCTTTACTGCTATTTTCGCTCCATCTTGACAGCGTCCAACCACTGCATCGCATCTCAAGGCTTTTGCCGCTCGTGCTGCACTTACTAGCATCCGTAACATCTTCGAGTCTCTTGGTTGGCATTTCTCTTTCTGATATAACATCTGCAGGTCGAAGACACCCTCAATAATTCCAATGACCTCTTTCTCACCTTTCGTAAAGAAATGGAAGAAATGTCGAAGAAAACCAAACGCCTCGAGAAGGAAAATCTCAACTTGACCCGCAAGCATGACCTCACCAACCGCAACATCCTCGAAATGGCCGAAGAGCGCACCAAAGTCAACAAAGAAATGGAAAACCTTCGCAAAAAGAACAACACCCTCGAACAACTCGCCCGCCGCATGCAAGATCAAGGTCGTGGTGTTGCAGGCGCGGGGGCAATAGAAGGTGATGATGAGGGTACGGAGAGTGATTACGAGGAAGAGGATTATGATGAGGACGAAGGAAGCGAAGAGGGTGAATATGACGACGATACGGAGGAGGAGGCACTCCAAGCGCAAGTCGGTGCTCTGCCTACTTTTGGTCCAGTACCTCCGCCACTACCATCTTCCCAGCAGGCTCAGGTCAATGGGAAGGTGAACGGCGAAGTTAACGGTGTCAAGTCGATCGTTGTGTAAGATAGCAATCGTCATTTGACTGAGTGAGCATCAGATCTTTTGAGCATTTAGGCAGGATAGCTTGCGATCACGGAGTACGTGAACCATGCATCTGTTATCTATCATTATCCGTCCTTATTGCACTCTTGGTTATTCACAATTTACTTTCGCCTCTTTGCCCACCAGCACCTACATAATCATGTGCAACCCGCATACACTCGATAGCCTCAATAACCATGTCCTCCACAATCGCCTTCGCGGGCTTGATCGTATCAATGGAAGCAGCCACCACGCCCATCAAATACGGAAACTCCACATCACGGTCCTCCTCCATGTCTTGCTCCATCGGCACCACCCCCCTTTCTGTCAACTCCCGTACCTTATCCTCCCTCCTCTCCCACTGAGCGATATACTCATTCCTCCGCACCCTCAACGGTCTACCAGAAACCACCAAGGTTCTCGTAGTATCCTCCCACCCAGCCGACACAACAGCATCCTTATGCAGCTGACTACACCCAGCCTCCTCGCTAGCCACGAACCTGGTCCCCACCCAAACACCCACCGCACCGAGGTTAAGCATGGCAGCCAATCCTCTCCCGTCAAAGATGCCGCCAGCCGCAACGACCATGCCTTGCCCTCCGCTCAGCATAGGCGGTCGATAACGCTTAGCCACGTCCACACACGCCGGAACGAGCAAATGCGCCGGTATCTCGCCCGTATGACCGCCTCCCTCGCCACCCTGCGCACACACAATATCCACGCCCGCACCAAAAGCTTTGACGGCATGTTAGGATGTCCCACCATGTTCATGACCACCACACCGCCAGTATGCAAGCGCTCAACGACATGCTTGGGCGGCACGCCAACGGCAGATACAAACAGGGTGGTGCCTTCGTCAACAATCACGTCGACAAGCTCATTCAGCAGGCCTTTGGTGTAGTCGTGGTTTGTCTTGCGCGCTGTGCCGCCAACGGCGGGGAGAGCGAGGTCAACGCCGAACAGGAGGGTGGGGGAAGAGAGGAGCGATTTGAGTTCTTGGATCATGGCGCGCAGTTGGGGAGGTGTGTAGCCTAAGCCGCCTATGACGCCGAGGCCGCCTGCGTTGGTGACGGCGCTTGCGAGAGGGGCGGTCGCGGTATGAGCCATGCCTGCTAGAAGGATCGGATGGTTTATGTGAAGAAGGGTTGTGAGAGGGGTGGTGAGGCTGGGGTGGGCGTTCGAGGAGACCATCTTGGAACCAAAAGCCGATAGCTATAGTATAGCGGCGATGGACACTCTCCTGGGGCTTGAACAGCATTCAAAGGGCCGCTGTCAACCAGGTAGCTGAGATGGGAAGTGACAGCTAAGGATCATTGAATGCCAAGATCCGGGGAAAATGTGGGGGATCCTTGTCAGCAACGAGCCAACCACATGGCAAAGAATGAGAGCACACAACACCGCCTTCTCTTATCGTTTGGAAAGTCATAACCTCCTTTATTTGCATTTCGTACAGCTTATCGTACAAATCGTGCGCTCAAGCTCGCAAAAGCGTCCGGGCTATGCCGCCCATTCTGGAGGCCGCCTAGATCCACACTTTCCTGACTGGCATGTCGATACATATTTGCAGGAATTGAAGTAGCTGTAGCCACTTGGAAAGGATTCCTGCTTCCGGATGAAATTTGCACAGGCATGGTTACACTTCGTTGCGTCGCCTTCACACGTGGGGGAAGATTGGGCATAGGTTGCTCAGCTGAAGGGGTAGGGTCTGAATCTGTGGGTAGTGGAGGTGGCACTGCTTGGGGATAATTATACAGCGCAAGGATGCTCGACTTGTCGATACGTCCTGTTTGCTGAGGCTGTAGTGGCTGCGGTTGGTATTGATCGAAGGATTGCGATGTCTGCGGCAAGAATTGATTGTATTGCTGAGTCGGTTGTTGTTGGTTCTGCGCTGTGTATTGTGCGGGGTTTATGAAAGAATACTGAGGCGCATGAGGATTTGTATATTGCTGCTGCTGCTGAGCAGGCTGAGGCTTTTCAGGAGTCTGCTGTTGCTGGAGGGCCTGCTGCTGGAATGTTGACACCTGTGGAGAATACGTCTGAGGGGATTCGGTTGAAAAGCCATTGTTGAACGGCTGAGGTAAAGATGGTTGTTGAAAGAGATTGTACTGAGTCTGGGTATTCGATACGTATGGATTCGATGATGCCGGTATATGCTGCTGTGTTGCTTGGTAAAATGGATTATGATTTGTATTTGGCATAGGGTTTTGCTGCGCAAATGGATTATTTTGCACATACTGTTGAGGCATCGGAGGCACTGGCGGAGTCATTGTCTGGAAACGTGCTTCTTGCGCTGGTGGCTGGCTTGGATATCCTCCGGTAGCATTGGGAAAGAGAGGCTGTTGCGATATCTGCATTCCTTGAAACGCGTTCTCCAGAGGGACATTGACCGTCTGTTGACTGAAAGTATCGAAAGGATTATGAGAGTTAGGCGGCTGCGGATAAGGGCTCGGAGACGTGAAGTTTCTGGTGGCCTGGGTAGCCGGGAGATCATTGATCTGGATTATCTGCTGCCCTTGACTGCCAATGTTGGCCTGAGGCATAATCCCGTTTGCCGCAAAACTTATCCCGTTCACAGCCCTCGTCGATTGTGTGCTTGGTGGTGGAGGTAATGGCTGACTGACAGCGACCTGCCTAGGCGGATTCGGCGACCTTGGCCTTGATCCTGGCACGCTGCTTTCCCCAAGTCTGACCAGAGACTCAATTGTTTTCTCCAGATTACCACCTAGCCCTTTTAAAGTCTGCGCATTTCGCTTCTCATCATTGAAACCCATATCTTTCAATTGTCCCAGCTTCGACTCAAACTCTCCTCCACCGCCTCCCACGCTTGCACCAAACACCCTTGATTGTTTGTTAAGCCTTATCGGCGAGGGTGGCCCACTAAAGCCACTGGTACCAGGTGGTGAATGAGGAGAGACAGGTAGGCTTCGTTGTAATGGAAGGGCCGATGATGCACTCCGTAGACCAAACCCAAAGCGCTTCCCCGGCTTTGGTGGTAAAGGCGGTGGTTGATCTTCAGAGCTGCGTGTGCTCCCGGTATCAGTGCGCACTGCTGGTCGGGAGCGGCCACTGGAGAAAAGCTGCTGATGGTATTTCTGCCTTATGAACCTCTCCAATACTGCGTCGACCTCGTCAACATCTAGAGGTATCGGCGGCTTCGTATTTTGAGGATTGAAGGTCCGGTTGGTATTGACGTTGCCATTGCGCTTCATACTCTGGTGGTACCATCAGCCTTTGCATAGTATCTAGCTATATAAGACTCACATCAACTTGGTCATTCGACCAGCTATCCATGCTTAAGGATTTGACCTTCGAGATATGAGTGCCGAGCTTGCGGTGAAGCGAGGCGCATCGCATGCAAAGAAATATGCCCAGCTATTCCTCCAACTCGCTGTCAGCCATGGCGCTCCTCTGTTCAGTGTGGCAATCATATTTCACTCACGCTCCAGCTGGCCCAACCTATATGATATTACAGTCAGCATACTGGCCGATTGACGAGCTTCGCCGGACTTGTGGCCGTACCTGGATTCCTTGCTCCGCAATCTGCGCACCTGTCATTCCCAGGTACGGTCTTGATCAGATCTTGTAAAGCCCTCTCATTCCGCGCCTGATGACGCTTGCTCAACGTTGCGCTCATTTTGATATGTGTAATAAAGAATGGCCGAGACCGTTGGGTTTACCAAGACAGCGACTGCTGATGTGAGAAAACAAAAAGCTTGCAGAACACGTAAGACCAAAAGGACGGATCGGCGACTGCACGCAGTGCAAGGATTGTTGAAGATCAGAGATCTATGTCGCCATAGAAGAAAAGGAGTGTCTCGACGATGGTTCGCGGGATACCTAACTTGCTTTAATCTAGGATTAGTGGATTACCATTTCTGCCTCCCAATACGGTTAGCGCGGTAAGTTGATTTGAACGCTCGCTTTCACCCCCTCGCCCGTCTCAAAAGCGCAAAGCAAAGCTGCCATCTTCGGCAATCGCGTTCAGCACATTCCGAAGGCGGGATCTGCTCGCGGGACCATCATTGCTGTGACCTCGGTCCCAGCATGGATGTTATTTGAAGGCCCAGCAGGACAGAGTCTTTCGAAGATTCTTCAAAATTACTGGGAGGAATTTGTCTCGTCTG
>JAABUL010008645.1_pt1 | contig 10244 bp, 16 predicted proteins | sample 5559151 | NCBI WGS metagenome assembly JAABUL01 (sample SAMN10711876, study PRJNA513368) | rock metagenome | isolation source: Antarctica rocks | place: Antarctica: Victoria Land, Pudding Butte sud | reverse complement strand
GCTGACCCCTACCCCCATGTCATGGTGGCCGACGCGAATAATAACTCGCGGATGACGGTCTGTGTAATCAGAGTTGAGTAGGATTCATCGTCAACTACCTGCACATTCCTTGCGTGAAACGTTCTTCACGTCTGGCAGACCATTGGTGCAGCACTACCTAGTGTGCTGTACAGTGCAGTACTGCTTTCACACCCGCATGGTGCTCAGCGTCTGCACTTGCTGCCGCGACTCGATGCGACGGATGCCGCCATGCTGAGCCCATAGTCCCTCGAGGTTGTACTCCTCTCGCGCCTCGTCCGTCATGACATGCACAATGAGTGTCCCTGCGCATGATGTCGAACACAGTGGTTTGACAACCCGGGGAAACAAGGTGGATAGCACTAGAACACAGCAATTATTCATGTGACATCGAAATCTATATCAGAAGGATTTGCAATGCATGTAGACACACCTGCATCAACGACTGCCCAGTCGCTGGCTGTGTCGCCTTCCATGGGTAGCGATGCCGGGTCATCCACTGTAGCGCCTAGCACTGGCGTGCGATTCTCCTTCATCTGGCAGACAGCGAGCAGCAAAGCTTCAGCATATGGATATCGAAATGCTGCCACTCAGCGCTAAGCATGAGTGCCAGTGGAGCATGTTCAGGCATCTTTTTTCTATGGTTCTGGGTTCAAGGTTTACCTTGCTGTGCACAGCGCGCGCAATTGCACGAACATGGCCGTTGCTGTTCCCTGCAGCAGAGGCAGATGTCGCTTTCAGCAACCTCACGGAAGCCAGCAAGAACAGAGCGACCTGCAGCCGGGGGCAGGTGGCAGCCGCAATGGCATGAGCTACATGGGAACCGACCTGTGGCGATGACCATGCTCTCTGCAAAGTCGCAGGTGCGTCGCACATCAAGGATGGCCACATCCCTTGCGTGAGCATCCGCCATCACTTCGGCGATCTGCAAACGAAAGCCCCATGATTGTCAGCTTATCTACGCACAGCGTCCAGCGTCACGCAACATGAAGCTCGCATCTCAATTGCATGTCGTAGTGTCAGCATCGAACACAGTGCAGCACTCGCCTCATCAGCTGTCATCGTGGTGAGTTCAAGGGGCCCGGGCGCTAGCGGCTCTGCAGGCACCTGCCGGCGCTTTGACGGCCGCCGCCTGACTATGCCGCCCAGAAGAAACTCCGAGCCTGCACCTGCACGCTTCCACAGAAGCTGTTGAATGCGCTGCTGCAGTCACATGAGGAGGGTCACATGAGCCAACAGCGGAAGAATCACAGCGGAAGAGAAACAGCATGATCAATTTGAGATATGCTCTGTCACCTGCTGCGGGTTCTCGATGGTGCAGCTGCCCCGCTGTGCTGGACTCCGCATCGCCCCTGCCACCCTGCTGCGAGCACGCGAGCTCAGCGTCTGCCATGGCGGCCTGCGCCAGCTCAGGGTGTGCGGCCAGCACTTCGGGCGGCAGCGGCCACCTGAGCGTGGCCTCCTCCTCCCTGCCTGCATTTGCAAACATGCGGTATGATGACTGATACACACCTTGGCCTCTGTGGCAAGACCACCAGCGGAACACCTGCGGAGCTGCGGAATTATCCATACACGCACAGCATGCTTTTCGTTTCTCACCTCCTGCGACAGGGTCGGTTGCAGCGCTCGAAAAGCGGTTGAACAGAACGTTGGAGGATGAAACTGCCTGGTTCAGCCTGCAGCAGCTCTGAGGGGCAAGAGCTGAAAGTGTCGTCCCCGCGGCCGGCTGCACCTGGCATGACGCAGCCTGTGCAGCGGCGCTCGCCAGCCGTGACAGGCTCCGGCGCATGTTTTAGGCTGCAAAATGCTGGATGTTGTTGGCTGGTGAACAGAATCACGCTTCTGTGGCGCTGCGGTCGCTTACCACTGCAAATTGCAGAGTGCGGAATCTTAGCTTTGCGAAAATAGCGGCAGAGCGGAGGCTTGATACACTACACCGAAGCTTATGGTTTAATCTCAGGGTATAGACGCTGCAAACGCAAATATGCGCGTCGTGTTGAGCATGAGCAGCAAAACCCCCAACCTCTCCGGAACGGCGAAAGCATGTGTTCGCTCTGACGGCGCAAGTCATCGCAAACTACGTTTGCGACTGATCATTTTCAACACGTTTGGTTGAGAATGGACGGCGAGACGCCAGAAGCGGCGTCCCGGACCGTTTTCGTGAGGGGTATCAGCTATGCGGTGGCCCAGGATGCGCTGGAGGAAGCCTTCGGCGCGGTCGGCCCCGTCCGCAAGTGCTTCCTGGTGAAGTCCAAGACCGAGGACAAGCACAAGGGCTACGGCTACGTGCAGTTTGCGCTGCGCGAGGATGCGGCGTCAGCCGTCGCGCAGCTGCACAACTCGTCCCTCGGCGGCCGCAAGCTCAAGGTGGGTGTGGCTGCTGCGCTTTCCGCAGGCGTGAACAACGCGACCACCCAAGTTATATCTTGCATTCTAGACGCTTACAAGCTGCGATGCCAACTGGCGCACCCGCACAATGCAGGTCGACTTTGCCGCGGCACGGCCGCCCCTCGCGGAGCGAAAACGCAAGGCGGAGGAGCAGGACGCGCCTGCTGAAGCTAAAAAGGCGCCGAAAAAGGCGCCAGCCAAGCCCGCCGCGGCGGCGGCAGAGGCGCCAGCGGCCGCGCAGCCGCCGCAGCAGAAGCCAGCGGCGCAGCGCCCCGCGAAGCAGCAGCGCGGCAAGGCGCAGCCGGACCGGCAGCTGTCGGCGGCCGCGGCCGAGAAGCAGCGCCTGGTGCTCACGGTGGCCGTTGGCGGCATCCCGCCGGGCCGCCGCGACGCCGTCCTGAAACTGGCGGCGGGCGCCGGCAAGGTGGGCTGCCTGCAGGCTGCCTTTATCAAACTTGAAAGCCGCACATGGCTGGAATCATCTGCCAGGTTCTAGCAGGGCTCTTGTCGCAGCAGGGACGAGCTTCCGAATGCCCTCTTGACGCCAGCAACTCATCGTGCAGGTTGCCAGCACAGACGAGGCGCCGCCGGCTGACATTGTCGTCGCAGCCAAGCTGCGGGAGGACGGCTGCACGGACGAGATCGTGTTCGTCACCTACACATTGGTGCGCGGTTGCAGATCATGTGCCTGGCGAAAGCCCCAGAGCAGCGCAGGTTGCAGGCTGCTGCACAGGAGCATTGTTCCTGTGTTGCACTAAACGGCACAGAACGACGCGAAATGCTTATGTTTGCTGCGTCTGGACATGGTCAGTGGCAGCGGAGCTTACTGAAAATATTTGATCCCTTTGCGCACTGCAGGGCAAGGACGTCCTATCGGCGGTGTCGCAGCTGCACGGCCGGGAGCTGGGGCCGGCGGAGCGCGGCAAGGGCGCGGCCGCCAAGGCAGAGGCGGCGGCGGCCGGGGGGCGGCCGCGGCTGTGGGCGCGCCAGGTGGCAGGCGAGGGGGCACACCACAAGAAGTGGCGCTTGATTCTCCGCAACCTGTCCTTCCAGGTGACAATGTGCTCGACATGCAGCCGATGACGTTACACTAAAAGCCTGGTGGGAGAAGTGGTCACACATCATCTTGTTGGGTCAGCGGGATGGGTGCGTGCAGGAGACATGCTGCAATTGAAGCAATGGGGCACGCACGCACAATTGTGGCTGCATGCACGACTGTGGCACGCACGCGCCATGTGGGCTGCAGATGCTGAGGTGCTTCTCTTTGACTGGCGTAGGTCAACGAAGCTGAGCTCAGAAAGCGGCTGGCGGAGGCCGGCTTTGTGTGGGAGCTCAGCGTCGCGCGCGATGCCAGCGGTGAGCTTTTTCCCTCCGTTCCGCCCTTGTGTGTGTTTTTCGTGCAGCCTTGTTTGGCCTCGCGGGATACCCTGCGCTTTTGCTGTGCAATCTTTTGTGATATCGCATGAATGTGCTGCAGACTACCATTGCAATCTGATAGCTGATGGGTTCCTGTGGCTGTGGCTCAGGGAAGCCGCGGGGATTCGCGTTTGCCAGCTTCACTTGCCGCGCCGATGCAGAGCGGGCCATCCTGCTCGTGAACCAACAGGTGGGCACTTCTGGCGCTGGCTGAATGTGTGCAGCGCAATGCATGAACATGTCTCTTGAGCTGTAGTCGCATGTTGGTGCCATGCTGAAGCGATCGAACCCCAAACGCAGGTGATCAACAAAAGGCCAGTGGCCGTCGACTGGGCCATCGCCAAGTCCATCTACCAGACAGCAGGTGGGGCCATGCCACATCATATGGCGCCGCGCCAGGCAGCGACTGCCATGCTGCTGCAACACGCCGCATGTGATGCACCGCCAGGGAACCCAATGTGGAACTCAGGCCTCTGCTGGTGCTCTGGCAGGGGCAGAGGCAGCTGCGGCAGCTGCGGCCGCCGCCAGCGGTGCGGTGAAGGACGTGCCGCCAGACTCGGATGCGGAGCCCTCAGGCGCCAGCGACAGCGAGGCCTCAATGTCAGACGACGACGAACTGCGTGAGGCACGTTGAACAGCGACACATGCCAGGCAGCTGATGAACTGTCGATATCTACTCGTGCGCTTCGTGCTTGCACCAACTTGAAGGCGGGTGATGGCTCGCGGCGGGCTTGAGTGTGTTTGCACAAACGATGTGCAGCTGTTGAAGCACTGCTTCTCGTCAGGAATTGTGGTGTGTTGAGCATTGTATTCACTGGGCCGGTCAAGCTACCTTTTCGAACTGGTCAGTGTCATGAACTGGTCAGTGTCACTGAAGAGGAGTGTGCCAATTCCGCATTGCAGTTGGCAATCATCGGAGCGATTGGCTGCCTGACACATGGCTGTGCGCTGCTGTGCAATGCCCGGTTTACTCATCTGATTGTTCCACACGCTGCAGGAGGTCCCGGTGGAGGATGAGCGGTCGATGCAGCGGTCCATGCTGGATGCGTTGCTGCGGGGCAACGGCAGCGGCGCCGCCGGCGGCACCGGCGCCGCCGAAACACAGCCTCCGGAGGCGGTCGCGACCGGGGACGCCGCCGCTGCTGCCCTGGCCGCCGCCGGCGCGGCGCTTGGCGCAAAGGCGGCAGCCGCAGTGGCCGCGACCGGGCAGCCGTCTCAGCGCGCGGGGCAGCCGCAGCCGCCGCCGCAGCAGCAGCAGCAGCAGCAGCAGCAGAAGGCGCAGCAGCAGCAGAAGGCGCAGCCGGCAGCGGCGGGTGGCCCCACGACCATCTTCCTGCGCAACCTGCCGACGGGCACGACCGAGCCGGAGCTGCGCAGCGTGCTGTCGAAGTTCGGCCCGCTGAAGGCCTGCAGGCATGTCCCCCCTCCTGAGATGCTGTTCTCAGATGTGTTCCGTGAAAGCTGTGCATTTTGGTACATCATTCGGTGCAACTTCACAGGCAGTTCATGTGCATTGCTGTGCATGCTGCAGTAATCCTCCGGTCCTCTGCTCCAATCTGCACTTTTCAGGTGTGCTCGCTCAGTGCTTCGCTTGGTTCACCTGCAGGCTGGTCATCGACAAGGCGACAGGGCAGCCGAAGGGGACAGCGTTTGCGGAGTACAAATACCCGGACAGCGCTGCCAAGGCCAGCGCACAGGGCCAGTGCGTATTCCTCCCCTTTCAGTTACCCGTTTGGCATGGAACTTTTGTTCTGCAGCCGCATGCGCATGGCCTTCCGGCACTGGAAATGTGTCCAACGTCCGTCGCCGGCTGTTGCCGTGTCGCCTGTGTTTGTCCTGCAATTCGACTTGCGGGTGCCAGTGCTTCCAAAGAGCCCTCGGCTGGAAGAAATTGGTGCTCTTGCCATTGTGCAGAGATGGCGCGGCACGCGTCACCATGGAGGCGGGCCACAAGGTGCTGGCGGACCTCGCGGTGGCGGGACTTTGCAGCCGAGCAAAGGCGACTGTCCCTCAGTAAAGTCAACTTCACATCTGCAGGGGCGGCGCGACGCACGGCATTGTGGTGACGGGCCGCAAGGTTCTGGCGGGCCTCACAGCGGCGGGATATCGCAGCTGTGAGCAAAGTGACCTCTTACTATGCAGGGGCGGCGCCACGCACGGCATCATGGTGGCGGGCCGCAAGGTGCTGGCGGACCTGGCGCTGTCAAAGGACGACGCGCGAGCGCTGGCTCAGGACAAGGCCGGAGGCGGCCACGCGCGCGACCGCCGCAACCTGTACCTGGTGAGCAAGGAGGCTTCTGAGTCAGAGCTCTGGGGAATGGTCCGGAGGGGATGTGCTGTCAGCAACCGGCAAAACAGCAGCTCCACAGCACTGTGCAGCTGCAGGGCAGCCTGGAATCGATTGCCAGGCCGCCGGAAGGGCTCTGACAGATATGCAGCATGAAACAGGCAGCTCAAGACGACGCTGCTGCTGCCACAGCGCGCCCCTCGACCTGCAGGATTGGTGGAATGACTCACCATCTGTGGATGTCTCTGCCTGCAGAGCAGCGAGGGCGACATCACGGAGGGCTCGCCGGCGTGGGAGTCGGTGCCGCCCGGCGACCGGGAGCGCCGCAAGGTGCGCACATCTCACTCTCCTGCAGACTCTACTCCTCTGTTGGATTCTGCCGCCGTGCAGGCTTTGCTTCCTGCAGAGATTTGATGTCTTGAAGCTCCAATGGGCGCCAGCCGCTCGATGAGAGGCGTGCAGTCTGCGTGGGCTGCAGCTGCACCTTTCGAGCTGCAGGTACTGGCATCAGGGTTGCGATGTGCGCGGCAGACGAGGCGCCGAAGCTGAGGCTGACATGTATCGAAACAGTACATCAGATCCGACAGAGTGTGTATGAACCTGAGTCGAAGAACACTGCTGCAGCGCGGACAAGGCGGCGGAGGACAAGGCGCCCAAGCTGCTCAGGCTGCTGACGTGTACTCAGAACGAGCACATCAGATGATATACAGAAACTCGCACATGATTCAATCCGAGTCAAAATGCTGCTGCAGCGCGCGGCGGCGACAAGGCACTCAAGCTGCGCAGCCCCAATTTTGCGGTGTCAACAGCTTGTGTGAGAGACAACTTTAATTCTAAATCTCTGAATCTAAATCTGAGCCAACACATCGTTGCAGCGCGCGGCGGCGGACAAGGCGCTCAAGCTGCGCAGCCCCAACTTCGCGGTGTCCGCCACGCGGCTGGCCGTGCGCAACATACCCGCCTCCATGAACGAGGCGGGCCTGAAGCAGCTGGCGGTGCAGGCGGTGCGTCGCGATATTATAGTGTCTTTTACCCACCGACAATCCTTTGTTTTTGCACCACGCCTGCAGCCCAAGGCCGTGGCTGAGAGGACGAACCGTTTGGTGTCTGTCAAGAGCTTCTGTTGATAGCAGTTCTGCGGCTCTCTGTTTTGGACTGTCATTCTGGAGGCCGTGCTCATGCGAAGTTCTATTGGTCGGCGCTGCAGGTCAAGGCACATGCCAGCAAGGCGCAGCCGCGCGTGAAGCAGGTAATTGACGCTATATCATCGCTGGCCAATTTGATAAACGTGCACAGATCCAGATGTTCCCAATACCTGATTGAATGACGGGCGCCTCAGTTGGTTTGCCCTTCGACTGTCGCTCCCGCCGGAGCCCCTCCACAGGCCAGTAGGCCTACCTTGGGCATTCCCTTTCCTTTCCTTTCGACTGCTTGCTTGGACTGACCGTTTGATTGCACGTTACGGTTCAGGTGAAGATACTGTCGGAGGCGCCGCCGGCGGGAAGCAAGTCCAAGGCGCCCCCGAAGTCTCGCGGGCGCGGCTTCATAGAGTTCACAGAGCACGAGCATGCGCTGTGCGCGCTCCGCCAGCTCAACAACAACCCGACACCTTTCGGTGAGTGTGTTCATAGCAGATGTGTCTATTGCCTCGGCGTGCTCCCTCGCGCGCATGCTCCCTTCGTCGTGCTTGTGCGAAGCCCGAGCACACTGCCGGCGAGTCTTCGCTCAAGTTCGTCTCAATGCAATCAGCTTCTCAGGGCATGCCTTCATTACGAAAGACAGCATAGTCACGAAGCCTGTCCCATTGTCACCTCGCAGGCTCGCAGCACCGGCCGATCGTGGAGTTTGCCATCGACGACACGCGGAAGCTGCTGAAGCGGCGGCAGCGGCTGTCGAGGCCTCCCGGCGGCGATGGCGGCGGCGGCGCGGCAAACGCGCCGCAGCAGCGCCGGCAGCAGCAGTTGGCGCCCGCGGCGGCTTCCGCGGCAACAGCGGGGGCCAAGCGGCGCCGGCAGTCGACTGCACAGGGCCGGCCTCGCGCCAAGCAGGCGGGGAGCAAGCCGGCGGCGATGGCTGGCCCGCCCTCTAAGTGTTTGAAGCGGCCTGCACCACGGAAATCCTGACGGGAAACTGGAGTTGCTTTGATGCTGCCGTCCCGTCTCGCATGTTTTCAGCGACGCGGGATTCGATTGTTGAACGGCGCAACGCGGCGCCTCAGTTTTGTAATGTCACCGTAAAAGCAGTGTCCAAGGAAAAGACAAGCTCCTTGCACCCAACAGACGTTCCACACCGAGACGAGTGCGCATTGGAGCAGTGGCAGGCGGCGACTCTCTCTCCTACCTGCCCCGACCACGGAAACGAAAACCTCATGGGCGGGTCACAACACGTTTATAGGTCAGGTCTGGCCAGGGTGCTTCAGGAGCACAATGCTGTCTCAGCCGCAATCTAATAGAACAGCGTTTCGCTGACCTGTTTCTGTAGGCCCACAAGTTCATCAACGTTGAACGATCAGGCGATGTCCCTACCGGAGAACCGGGTTTTTCAAACGTGCAAAACTCATATGAAATGCATGGCAAATGCGTTTTTCAACACTCCAGTGAAAAGTCGGTGAAAAGACCGTACAAAAAGCACGATGCAAGCCCGGATCAGCCTTTGCAGTTTTGGTGAAGTTGGGAAGTGAAAGGAACGACAGCTGATGGGCTTTTCTTGGCTCCAGTCATGGGATTCAGAAAGAGAGAGAAGGGGTTGATGTATGTTACAGTTCCAGCATCAGAGTTCACCGCGTTTGAGAGAGCCTTAATCAACGTACGTACACGGTGGAGGCATCAGTGGCATAGTGTCGACGCTGTGCCACTACCCCAGTTGCATGTCGTCGATGCCGTGCCGTGGCACGGCATTGACGACACGTTTCCACGCCCTGAAGTGAATGACCTCCGCGGGATTCCATTCTGGTATTCTCATGAGGGCTTCGAATGCCAGCTACCAGCTCGAATGAAATTCCCCAATGAAATTCACCTCCCTGAATTTCACCTCAGGTGAAATTCCCCAATGAAATTCGAATGAAAAACTTTACAAAATCCACGAAAAATCGCGATTATTCAGGCTGTTTTCAGGCGTTTGTGAATCGTCTGTCAAGGGGATTTTCAGCGATTTTCCACGTACTTTCACTGAATTGGCAGCCTTTCCTATCGATTCAATTGGAACAGAGAGTCGCTTAACCACCGATCAGCGTGCGAAATGCAGCTGCGTGGCTGCTGCTGCTGTCACCACAGTTTGCTCCCTGGAAATCGTCCTGGCATTTACTGATCATGATTTGACATCAGCGCCCAGAAGCCAGAAGCCTCCTTTCACGCTCATGCCGCCGCCGGCGCGCACCGGCACAGCTAGTTCATGATGCCCCACCCAAGGCACCGGCTCCACGGCCATTGCTGCCGCCTTTTCACTGCAGTATTGGGCACTTTCTCCAGTCCGGACCCGCAGCCGCCTCCTCAGCAGTTTGCCGCTGTGTCAGAACGTGTGTTGCGCTTGCCCCTGACGGCAGGCACCTTGACGCGCTCGCTTGTCCCATGCGGCTGTATGTGCCGCTGCCCTGGAAATCAACGGTGCAGAGCATCCCACACCGAGGGCTGATGCGCAAGCGAGGCTACTGAAGCAGATGTTGAGGGAGCACGGACCTGTCTGCGCGCGCTGCAGAGGTCGGCAGAGGTTGCTTCTGGGCCAGACACATCAGTCACACCCGGCCGCACCCTTCAGCATGGCAGCTGTTGCTGCATTGGCCGTGCATTCGGAGGCTTGCTGCTGAGAGACGATCGCTGTGCCAGGTGAGGCGCTAGGCCCTGCCACAGAGGCTTGCGAAGGCAGCAGGCAGACATCCCGACGAAACGGGCAGACCCAAAGCCGCACACGCAGAGCGTAGCGTCAGCAAGCTGCTGTGCGGGCGCAACAGCAGCTTGTCTGCACCACGAGTGGGCTGGCGCGACATTGGGACCGCCAGACAAAGACATAAATGCTGCCGGGCGCCAACAGCTGGTAGCTGGCATTCGAAGCCCTCATGAGAATACCAGAATGGAATCCCGCGGAGGTCATTCACTTCAGGGCGTGGAAACGTGTCGTCAATGCCGTGCCACGGCACGGC
>JAABUL010008644.1_pt1 | contig 10244 bp, 12 predicted proteins | sample 5559151 | NCBI WGS metagenome assembly JAABUL01 (sample SAMN10711876, study PRJNA513368) | rock metagenome | isolation source: Antarctica rocks | place: Antarctica: Victoria Land, Pudding Butte sud | reverse complement strand
TCTTCAAACTTGAAGTCGGCGTGTTCCGCCTTCCGCACCCTCTTCGTTCGCGTCACTCCCGTCTTGGAAGCAGGGATGAAGACGTCGTACTCTACGTCTGCTCTGTGTTTCCCCCTCTCCGCACCGTCCGAGGCCGGGATGCATTTGTGCACGAACATACCTTCTTCGTGACTGTTGTTGTCTTTGCCGTCGTCGTCCTCCTGATGGGCGCCATTTTGGCTGACGACAGCACTGCTAGGTTGTTGCTGTGCTTGATCTCTTAGGCCCCGCCAGCGGAAGGTAGCCCACTCGGCGCCGCGCCAACCGATGCGTGCTTCAACGTCACTCGCGTCGCCGTCGTTGCGCGGCGTGATGCTGATGTCGGAGTACAATTTCGGATAGCCGAGTTCTTCCCGGCCGGACAGGATGGGATCGGTCAGGTTCTCAAACATGACGGGACAGTAGGAGCCATGCAGCGTCTCGCCGCTGCGCGTTGTGTACTGGACGTCATGGATGTAGAAGCCGAGCAGGTCGTAGGAGCCGCCGCCAAGCCAGGCCATGTTTTTCAGGGTTTGCACGGAGAAGCTGGCACGGGTGACGGTGTCGGGTTTGTTGAATCTGTAGGAGGGGTTGGGGAAGAGGGTACGCAGTAAGGTTGCGCTTGTTTTAAATTGGATGGTTGCAGTGATGGAGCTACTGGAGGAGGACAAAGAGGAGAGATGTGAGTTGCCGTGGAAGTCCTGTCGGGGGCCGGGCATGGGCCCGAACACGGTCGGCTGGCGCCAGTAGAGATTGCGGTTTTGCTTCCATTGGTGTTCGCGTAGGATTTGAGTCGAGGCGTGGTATTCGTCGTGGCTTAGTCCGTGGTCCATGCAGTCGTGCACTGATTAGAGCCCGTGGTTAGCTCCAGACATGCTATGTTCGAGGAATGGAGGGAACGTACACTCCAACCGTCCGGTCCCGACTAGTCTAGAGTTGTTCTGAACGGTCGTTGCTCGCTCGTATCTGGCCTGGTTGTAAAGCTCCAAGCGTTCTGGGACCTCGTCGGGCGTGGTGCCTAGCGGCAGCATGATGGCGAGTGAGACGGCATCTTCGATGGCGATGGCACCTCCCTGTGCGAGATGGGGTGTAAAGGGATGTGCGGCGTCACCGATGAGGGCAAGTCGGTCGTTGACAAAGATTGGCAGGGTGTCCATATCGAACAATGGGTAGACCTTGAGTGTGTTGGCGTCGGCTTTGTCCAGCAGATGCAGCACCCTCGGTTCGAAATCGCGGTAGATTTCGAGCAGCTTCTTCTTCGACCCACTCTCGTTGTAGTCGTCTGACGTACCCGACAGAGCGGCGGGATGGATGCAAACGAAGTTGAAGAGGGTGTTGTTCACACAGGGATAGAGAACAATCTTGAGATCATCGGGACCATACCACATGTCCATGGAGCCATTGGGTGCTGCCCAATCGCGGGTTACGGGGTCTGCCAGTGCTGACTCTTTGGTGATCAAGAAACGCATGGCGCTGTGATTTGACTTGAATGGAAGAAATTCCTTTTCGGTCACTGCGGCTCTGGTCACCGAGCGAACTCCATCTGCGCCCACGATCAGATCGCCGTGCACTTGGGTGCCGTCTTGAAGCACTACCGTTCCTCTATGTGGATCCGCGTTGACGATTTTGCTGGAGATATAAACCTGGACTGGTCGGCCTTTGCCATCAGCCGATATAGCCACTTCCTTGAGATGCTTATGAAGGTGAGCTCGGTGTGCGAGAAACCACTTATTCTGCCACCTCCCCGCAGCTTTCACATTATCGGTGGTGGAGAGTAGCTCGCCCGACTGCTTGAGAGCTCTGATCTGCTCCAGTAAGACCGCCCCTTTTTCCTCTACTTGGACTCCCAGGCGTTGAAGAAGGCCAACGGCATTGGGGACCACATGGATTGCAGCACCGACCTCGTTGGCGAATCCCGATTGTTCGTACAGCTGCAGAGATGTTGGTGCCATGCCCACTACTTTGTGCTTGTGCTGGAGATTGATGGGGCGGACTGACCTCAACATCGTGGCCTTGTCGTCGCAAAGCTATGGCCGCGGTGAACCCACCAATACCACCACCTACAATGATGGCTTTCAACCCAACAGGCGCAGAGGCTGAGTGGCGGTCACCATTGGTGTAACCGCCGTTCATTCCTGCGAGAGCCGCCATTGTCTGGCAATCGTGTGTAGCTAAGGAAGAAAACAATGTAGGAGGCTGAGAAAGACTTTTGCCAGTTTATGCTGGGGATACCATTGACAATAAGTTATCGCCAGTTGCATACACCCCGTCACACTAGGCGCAGAGTCTGGCATGAGATGAATGCTGTGGAGGCCTTCCCAGTTGCTATGGTCCGCCATTGCCGAACAGCAAGGGACCACGAAGCCCTCCTGACCTTTCCGAGGTAGCTGCTGTGGAAGCGGCGGAGAAGTGGAATGGGGCAGCCGACTTTGTAGGAAGGTTGACATCTGGGCCAAAACCATTTCAGACTTAGAGGAGGGGAACTATCAATCGGAAGTGGTGGGGCAATTTAACCGGAAGTGGTGGGGCAATAACTAGCCATCCTGATCGTCGCCGACTTGGCAGATTCGGACAAGGGATGGGGCGTCAACTTGAGGACACAGCTCGGCAAGGAACAGCAGCAGTGATGCGACAGTCATGACAATCAGGCGTAGGACTGCTGTAGGGAAAAATTAAGTATGAACCGAACTGGATCAACCCTCCCCTTCTTGATTTCCTTTTGTCTACGACACCCTGTTCAGTCTCTTTTTCAGTATGCCGAACACGCTAAGGGATGATCTGCACAAGATCGACGAGACTTCTTTCGATTATGTCTACGAAGAGAACGCAACAATCGAGCTGAAGAACGGCAGAGGTCTGGTGAGATGTAATGTCTACCGGCCCAAAGGTCCCCCGGGCTCGACATATCCAGTGCTAGCAACCTACTCGCCGTATGGGAAGGACATCCATTACAGCACGTGAGTATGGTCCACAGCTCTTGCCATGCCAGAGCTGAACACTTTCAGCTTCAACGCTGCCTCATTCAACCAGGTCCCACTCGACCACCGCTCGCCGCACTCAGCCTGGGAGACGCCCGATCCAGGCTTCTGGACCCGTCATGGGTACGCTCTAGTTCGGGCGGATGAGCTGGGACTTGGTCAATCACCCGGTGTCTTGGACACCATGTCTCGTGGGACCAGCGAGGCCTTTTTCGACGTCATCGAGTGGGCTGCCAGCCGGTCTTGGTCGTCTGGAAAGGTTGGGTTATTAGGCATTAGTTACTACGCAGGGAGCCAGTGGCGTGTCGCTGCACGTCGGCCGAACGGGCTGACATGTATCATTCCCTGGGAAGGGATGTCTGACTATTATCGGGACCGTTGTAGGCATGGTGGAATCTATTCCAACACCTTTGTCAAGTTCTGGTGGGACCGCCAGGTATGTCTTTTATTTCCAGGTCGAGAAGAAAATCCCACTGGACCATTCTCGAGGCTGACTCTGTGTCTCTTAGGTCATCACCAACCAGTATGGACGTCCAGGAAGAGCTGCTCGGAAATGGGGACCTGACACTATTGAAGGAGATCTCTCGGAGGAGGAGTTGAAGCAGAATCGCCGCGATCAGACAGTCGACAATGCTACGAATCGTTTCCTCGATGACGAATACTACTCATCCAGGGACTACAATATAGACGACATCAAAGTGCCGCTTCTTTCGGTGGGGAACTGGGGTGGGATCCTACTTCATCTTCGGGGCAACGTCGAAGGTTACATGAATGCTGGCTCAGAGCGGAGGTATCTCCGTTTCGTGACTGGGAGGCACGATCTGCCCTTCTACTCTGCCGAGAACGTCGAACTTCAGAAGAGCTTTCTTGATGCTTTCTTGAAGAGTCAGGATACCATAGGGTGGTCAACCGGAGAGGCTCCCAAAGTGGGTTTCGTCATACGAAAAGGCGACGTTGGATTCAACGACCCGGAGGCTGAAAAAGCTTACCCATATCGATTCGAGAAAGAGTGGCCACTGCCGGACACGGAATACACCAAGTTCTACCTTACCTCCGGAACGGAATTGACAACGGATCGTTCTCAACACCAAAGCGATAGCCAGGTATCCTATCACGCATTAGGAGATCTCAAAAATCCGCAGGCGATACATTTCACGACAAAACCTTTCGAGAAAGAGACTGAGTTCACCGGCCACGTAGTCGTGCATCTCAATGTGCTGGCCACTAAAGGCCAAGGACATAGCACATCAGGACCTAGCGATATCGACCTGTTCATCACCCTTCGACATCTTGCTGCTGATGGCAAAGAGATCCTCTACACCGGTACCGTCGGCGACCCAGTCCCAATCACCAAAGGCTGGTTGAGAGTCAGTCTTCGAAAGGTCAACGAGAAGAGTCCTCGGAACAACTTCTGGCACCCACACCGCGAATACCTTTCCTCGGACGAAGCGCCTGTTATACCAGGAGAGGTGTACCCCGTCGACGTTGAAGTTTGGCCAACGAACGTGGTGGTGGAAAAGGGTGGTCGGCTGGTACTGGAGGTTTCGTCTGGAGACACGCAGGGTGCTGGACTGTTCGAGCACAACTTGGCGGAAGACCGGTCGCCAGAGAAGCTGGAAGGGATGAACCACATCCATTTTGGTGCCGAGCATGAGAATTGGGTCCTCATGCCTGTTATTCCTCCTAGGTAGTATGAATATCAAAAAGGATTGTGTTCGGTATCTGTATTTCCCTAACAAAAGCCCCCTTTGGACCTGTACACAATTCTCGTAGCAATTGGTAGCAACACCTAGACATCAATGACAGCGAGACCACCACTTTGGATCAATAACTGTCATAGTTATAAATGGTATTAGGGGTAATCACTGTGATCTTTTGGTCCGGTGCCGCAGGTGGGAGCGACCCCCAAACTACACATGGCGTGACAATAAAACAGAGGCTTCCACATCTGCTACCCCATCTACTACCCATCTGCTACTCCATCTGTCACCCCATCTGTCTTCCGAAGCTTTCCCGCATTCTACACTACTTAGTCCCCACAGAGGATTTTGTTTCTGAAAGTCGACACAGGCATTCTGCCCAAAAACACTACCTCGAGAGCAACGACACAAGCACCTTCTTATTCCAAAATGTCCTCCGACCACCCCCCTAAAGACCTCCGCCCCCTATCTCGGTACATCACCACCCACTCCCCCTCGGGCACGGCCATCTTCTCCGACACCATCCCCACCACCGTCCCCGCCAAAGGCGTCATGAACAACGCCATGGACTTCTCCCTAATGTACACCACCTCCATGCAGCCCGCCCAAATGTCCGGCGAGGCCGACATCACCTCCTACGCCTCCTACCTCGCCGACCCGCCCAGCCTCACCATCCCCCACGGCAGCGTCGGGCGCATCGTCGACTTCCCGCCGGGCTACACCTCGCCGATGCACCGGACGCTGTCGTTGGATCTGGGGATTGTCATTGAGGGGGAGATTGAGTTGATTTTGGACAGTGGGGAGACAAGGGTGTTGAAGAGAGGGGATGTGGCGGTGCAGAGGGGCACGAACCATGCGTGGAGGAATACAACGCCCGAAGAGGGCAGGTGGGCCAGGGTATTCTATGTGTTGCAGGATGCTGAGCCGATTGAGTTGGGGGATGGGAAGAGGTTGGAGGAGGATTGGGGGGGAATTTCGAGGCCTGTCTAATATGTAATGTTTGTCAAAACCTTTTGTAGTCTACTGTTTGCCCCAAGAGCAGACTACCGCAAAACCCACCAATCCTAGCCTATGGATATTGATGTGAATATTGATATTGCGGGCCGAGGGAGCTTGATGATGAGGTTGACGAGGAGATGATGGAGGGAACATGCTTGAGGATCTTCAAAGGATACCAAAGCATCAAAGACATCAAGAGAAGAGCATTGAGACACAGAAACCAAAAGATTCGATATTCACAAACTCCGTATCAACAATGATAGATCCCCGTTCCTGTACATCTGCAAGAGGCCGCAGCTGTGCGCGTGGATTCCACCTTTCTTTCCAATGCGGTGCAACGAACTTCGGATCTCTCTCACCGATCTCCCCCAACCTCGTATCTGAATATCCTGTCATTGATTCGACCACCCGTCTGGCGCCAGAGCTTCGACACAGCCTATTTTAACGCTTCGGTTAGCCCAATCCCTCCCCAACCAGTCACCACCGAGCCCTTCACACAGCACGCCCAGACTATCTGAAGAGTAGACTCACCGAGTTCACATAAACGCCGATAAACATGACCGTGACCACGACACCTTCAACGGTATCCTGGCCCGCCGGCCGATCCGCCAGACGATGGCCTCGACTCAGTTCGCGATAGGCTGGCATGCGGCGTCGGTTTGAGGGCCATGAAGGAGGGTTCTCTGACTGTCTGGAGGCTTGAGGTGCCGGCTTAGTCCGTCGTGACTGCGAGCTCTCGGTGCCAGTGTGGTGGAGGTCGTAGGCTTTTAGGAGGTCGGTGACGGTAGTAGGGACGACTTCGGTGGCTGAGACGGACATGGCGGGCGACGAGAGGTGTAGATGATGCTGCTGCTCTTTGGCAGGCTGAGGAAACACAAGGCGATCGAAATCCAGTCCGTTTACAGTCCTTTGAATTTTCCAGATAGCAAGCGTCGTAGCTTGTTGGAGAGCTGGACTATTGTTTGTCCTACAGGGTTCAAGCGGACGGTGTCTGGGGTAGTCCGGAGGGTAGTGGGGTCACGACCATCTCGTCTCGTATGAGCCTGGAGCTCATCTCGAGCGCCTGGATGACAATTGACTGGAGAAATGATCATTTTGGAGAACACAGTCAAGCACTGTAGGTCTCTGGCCTTCCAATTGTGCCGACGAAGACTCTACTTGAATTGAAGTCGAGCACCGCCAAGATGGCGATATCTTCTTCCTCATCCACATCTCCGCCTCCCTTTCCACGCATCGCCATCTCCCACCTTGAAGGTCGAGCTCAATCCATTCATTACCGACAAACACAGCTTCACCGCTTGCAGACAGAGCTAGTTGGGTCGAACGATGAGATCAAAGCGACCATCAAAGCCGATGTCGGCCACACATCGCAGGAGGCCGACTTTGAGTACACTTTCGTCCTGTCAGAACTACGTCAGCACTGTGAGGGCCTGAACCCAAAGGATGAACTCGCTGCCACGCGGCAGATCGAACTAGGACACGACAGCTTTGGCAGAAGCAAGAGCACAAGCATTGCTTACATCGTACCAAGCACGCATGCCCTGCTGTACTCGGTGCTTTCGCCAGTCTGCGCCGCCATTGCGGCTGGGAGCTGTGTCATTGTCGAGGTGAGTCATTTCACCGTTTGATCGGCCGAGTATCACTGGCGAGAGCAATTATTGACAAGAGAATAGCTTCCGCAAACTCTTAGGAGCCTGACATCGACGCTCCGAAGGGTACTCTGCAACAGTCTCGACGCAGACACATTCGCAATTAGCGACAGCAGACCGGCAACAGACTTCTTGCAACAGTGCACGCTGGTCCTCCAGTCGCAGCCAGATGACCAGCCCAAAGCTCGGCGGACATGCCTTTCCCCATCATCCCTTCGCGCCCTGGCCGTGGTGGACCGCACAGCACACGTCGATAAGGCGGCCCAGGCCGTCGTACGAGCATGCTTCTCGCGCCGCGGCACCTCACCCTACGCTCCTGATGTCGTACTGGTCAACGAGTTCGTGCTCGAGGAATTCCTGGCGTGTCTGTTGCAGCATATGTCGCCCTACTTGGCGCATGGGAACGGCTCCATTGGGAACTCGTCGAAGGAGATGGAGCACAGGCCATTTGCAGAAAGTCAGCGAATCCTCGACGCTGCCGAGAAATCCGAGGACATGAGGATCGTAGTTCGCGGATCCAACGGTAACATTATCAGCGTGCAGAGTCGGTGAGCAGACACCACACCCTTGCCTTTTATCGTGGAGCCAGAATGAGCATCTGCTGACCAGCAACAGCGACGCCGCACTCCTAAACCAGAAGATCAGCGGACCGATACTGCTGGTCCACGCCATCAGCAGTCTCGACGACGGGATCGACTTTGCCAACCAGTCTGCCGAGAGCAGCACTCTGGCGGCTTCGTTCCTCTTCGCCGCTCTGCCAGAAGCCCAATATCTTGCCAACTTCATCGACGCACATGTGTCTTGCGTCAACCATATCCCGGCAGAACTACTAGGTATGTATTACACTCAAGCCCCAAATCCTAACCCAAGTCCACAATGAGAACGAAGCAACCGCTAATGCCCCACTATCAAAAAAGTCGGACCAATCGCCCCCCTGCAGCACGCCCCTTCTCTCACCCCCCGCTACACACTCGCCATGTTCCAAGAGCCTCGGCCTCAGCTCCTCAACAAGACTGTCTTGACGAGCCTTGTCGAGAAAGTCCAGCACGAGCCCCCGGACACGCGCCTCGTAGATCTCAAGAAGTCTCTTGAGGCGCCTCTGCCGCCGATGGACAGAAAGAAGGGCCAGGACGTCGACTTCTTCTTCCAGGCGTTGCTGACAGGGACGACGGTCGTGGTGGTGCCGGTTCTGGTTAGTCTGGGTGTTACGGCCAGGTATGCGCTGCCGTATGTTCAGCAGCGGCTCTAAGGGAGGTCGCAGTTGGCGGGTTCGGTGTTGTGGATGGAGCTGGGTTGTGTATCTGATCGTAAAAGATGTGTAGCTATGTGGAACCGTGGTGGGGGTTCAATTTTGGCAATTTGCCTATCAAAACGGGAAGATGTTTTGTTACATGAATCATATCTGGCCTGGATTTACGGGCGTTGCGCCATCTCTCCATCTGCGGTGACAATAGAGCAGAGGGAAAATTTCTAGTAGAACACGATGCCCATGCTGATGGGTAGAGATGCGCTGTCACGAAAATTTTGTCGAAGTTACTACGATATTCCATACTCATGGACGAACAATGGTCATGTCAAGCAGTGCGATTGAAGAGCCGTAAACCATTAACTCCTGACATCGACAACGAGTTTACAACCTCATAAAAGCCGTGACCCGCAGCCACCTAATCCTTACGCTGCAACACCCTCGGCTCCGACATAGTTCCCCATTGTGAACTGCGAGTTACACATATTCGTCAACTCCCACGTCTCAGCACCCAGCACATTTTTCGACCCCACATCCTCCCAACCACCTGCAGCCCCAGCACAAAACAGTGCCGGCATGAAGTGGTCGTCCGTGGCCTGCGCATCTCTATACCGGGGATGTCTCATCAACCTCGCGACCGCCGCCCTCAACCGCGGTCCCGAGTTCTTCGTAATCGCATCCTCGGTCGCCTGGCGAAAATCCAGTGCCCAGGCCTGCGGCGGGACCTCCTGGCCCAGACTCTCGCGGTACTTTAGCATGTCGTCCCAGCGGTTGCGGTAGAGGTTGTGGACGGCGCCGCCGGTGCCGATGAGGAGGTATTTCTCGTTGCGCAGGGGGCGCAGGGTGGCGCCGATCTTGATGTGGAAGTGTGGGTCGAAGCGGGAGTTCATGCTGACGATGGTGGTGGGTGGGCAGGTGGACGCGTCGGGGAACATGCGGATCAGGACCAGGTAGGTGTCGTGGATCCATTGGAAGGTGGGGTTGGCGGAGACGGAGAAGCCGGCGTCGCTGAGCATGGCGATGCAGCGCGAGGCGGTGGCGAGGTCCGGGTTGGGCGTCCAGTTTTGGTAGGTAGGGAGTGGGACGAATGGACAGGGCGATTTGCTCGGGGAAGGGTTGGTGGCCACTTCGATGCTGTCGCCAACACAGTCCCAGTGCGCGCCCATAATGACGATGCCCTTGACGCCGTTGGCGAGTGCCTCGTCGCCGCACTTCTTCCAATACGAGCCCGCTTCCGTGTCGGCGTCGAGCATGCGCGTCGAGCCGTGTGAGAAGAAGTGCACAGGAGTTGGACCTGGTGCTCGTTAGTAATTGAGTCGCATGTAGAGAGCTGAGTGTTTAGAGTATGTCTAAGATAAAGTACCCATATTGGTTGAACCTGGAAAGGATCAAGAGCGATATAGACAGTGACAGTATCAGAGAAAGGTTACTCGGGATCAATATCTCGAGCGTAACCGTTTGGGAAGGTACTGTGGAAGCACGGTTGTTGATATTTGCTGGTGACGATCTGTATGCCACGACGCTGCGTCGCCCGTTATCGTGAACCCCTCACGGTGTTCCCCATCAGCGTGGAGTGGCGATGGAGTTCGTTTCGGGACAGGAAAAGATGGGGTCCCGATGATTATGTAAGACGATCGCCGGCCTAATGTTAGTT
>JAABUL010008643.1_pt1 | contig 10245 bp, 13 predicted proteins | sample 5559151 | NCBI WGS metagenome assembly JAABUL01 (sample SAMN10711876, study PRJNA513368) | rock metagenome | isolation source: Antarctica rocks | place: Antarctica: Victoria Land, Pudding Butte sud | reverse complement strand
GAGGTGGAGTAAATGGGGGGAGGAGGTTGTGGGGGGGCTTACGGCCGAGGTCGCGGGTGGGGTCGATGTGGTTCCGGAGGAGTTGCTTGAGGTGCTTGGTTTCTGGGATGGGGGTCAGGGAAGGTGGGTGGAGTGGGAAGGGTGGGTTTGGTTGGATGGGTCAGTGGGAAGAGTGGGGAGGGATGGGGCGACAGGCTTTGGGGGTGGATAGCAGGTAGATGTTTTCGACGGAAGATTGAGTATGGAAATGTCTTTCCTCGGAGAAGTGACGCTAGTTGGGAACGTTTGGAGACGATATTGCATAACGAGACGAAGACCTAAATCATTGGATTCGCTTACCGGGGAACCCTCCCTCGGCCTTACGATCCCATAACCTGACTGTCGTCGGTCCCACAGGGCTCTCGTCTGGCGATGCCGAGTTTGGAGTCTCTGTGGAGTTCGAGGACGTGGGACTGTGGATCAGATCGATGGTGAAGACGCCGCCGGTGGTGGGGATGAGGGCGACTTCGCCGAGGGAGAGGGAGAATGTCGAGAGTAGCTCTTGGGCGAACTGTGGGATGGTGGTATCAGTATGGTACGGATGGAACGAGGAAGATAGTTGAGAGGAGGGATGGAATTGGGCTCAGTAGCTTTGTGGTTGTGAGAAAGAAGCTCTGGATACGGACGCTATGGAAATTCGGTATGCCCAAAGGAAAGTAGACCTGGTCTTGGACAAGAGATGACGGAGCTTCGAACAGATTCCTGCCAAGCAACTTGGAGATAGAGCACCATGTGGTAAGTATTAAACATTCAAGCGCGAATCTAGTGAAGGAAGCGGGAGAACGAACTTCGCTCGTCTACATCGCAAAGCTGCACGGGATTTCACAAACATCTATGGACATTGAGATGGGGTAGGGAAATGCTAAGCACCCACATAAGCCGCGCGAAGCATCCATCTACACTGTGTACAAAATTTGATGGTGACGCGAGGGAGTTGTATGGGGGCATGAGCTTCCTGATGCTCAGGAGATGCATTTGCGTTGTCCATCCTTTCCATGGATTGGGAGTCTGACGAATGAATGCCTTGATTAGCGCCGACACTCTCCGAGGAGCTATTTGGTAGGCTTTTCACGAATCCAAGTCGATGTTTCGAGATGCAAAGTTCACGATATAAGGTCGGTCAGTACGAAGTTTATGCTATCGAGCTTCTGCCCGTCACGTCATAACCCGTTGCTTCAAGTAGTGTGCTTTTGGAACGCCGTGTTGGGGAATGGCTTATTTACAGATGCAAGCATAACTATAACCAGAAGACAGCTATTAGACGTAAATGCGTAGCTTGCCGCCAGTGTCCACCGCATGATGTGCTTTTGCTGTCCTGACAGACAAAATTATCACCCGGAAACAACCGCCATAGACATATTCAAGGAAAGCCTGCTGCTGCATGGACGTAACATCCATCTCTCGATCGCAGTCCGGTATACCGAGATGTTTGTATATTCTCAGTCCTGCCCAAGCCTGTGATACCATTGCGGGATTTTCGAGTGCGGGGTCTGGACAGAAGTGATATCCTAGCTTGATTGGACGGAACGAAGCAGAGTGATTCAGTGAATTCGGGTTGGTTTCGTGAGATCTGTCCGCGATCCTCCAATGGAAGGATCGATGATACGCAAGGTGATTATTTAGGTGGTGTGGAAGTAGGTATCGAAATCGCGGTAAGGGAATATATGCGAAACTCCTTCTACGCCGGGCCAAACCAGAAGACCAGCTAATTCACATGATAACGCAGCATCCATTCGACTGTTGTGGTGCGTATGGATCTTCTCTTCGGTCGACCTAAGAGGCGCGACATGTCAGCGACTCGTACATGGTAAAGGTTGTCAACCGCATAGCACGCGTAGATTGCATCCAGCTTCGAAGGAAAGCGTCACTTACAGAGCCCCACATTGACGGTACCATGAAGTCTTTGGTGTTTGTGCAGTATTGTATTAACCTGTAGTGCGTAATTCAAGATTAGCCGTCTTCCAGCCTCGCGACGGCCGAGATACGGTGGATGGCAACGGATGAGATGGACTCACGACATGGAGGCTTCGGAAACTTTGATGCGAGGCCGCTCGAGATCTTCTTTGAGTCGCGAATTGAGCTCGTTCAGTCGGCGGAGCTTGAGGTCGGCCATGCTCTGTTTCTTCGACTTCCCGGCATCAGCTGCTCGTATCTCGTACGCTCCGGGCATGGTGTCGGATGTCTTCAATTGCGTTGTAGGTATTCGAATGACTCCTTTGATAATGGATAGGCTGGGTATCCGTGCCCGAGCATCCACATGTACCTGCTCGGTGTATCGTCGACGGAGACGTGGGGGCGATTGTCGTTGTTGGGAGGTGTTGGTCGCAGCTTCCCGCAGAGATGGAGGAGCGCCTCAAGCCTAAGATTGAAGGGAGCTAGCCGATGGTCCCCCTGCAAATTCAATGCAATTTCGGATTTTAAGTCTCACGATCCGCTGTGAGCTGGGCACCATGGAGTTTGAGAAAGCCAAACCACATAGAGATCTTCTCCGAAACTATCTTTGACCTCAAGACGGTATTGTGTTGACGCTTCTGATCAGTCCTTCACCTGAACCTGTGAAGTTGCGCTAGCTGTGACCGATCGAGTCTAGCGTACCCACACCGTCGGATCTGCCCTATTTGCACTTCTACGTCAGCCGTCGACTGACTTCCTCCAGCCTCGTGATTCATCCGTCTATTTGTCTCCTATCAACTCAGTGTGAGAACCAGAGGTCGCCCAACATGCCTCCGCCGCCTCATACAAAACCGGAGAACGTGCTCAAAGTCAGTACTTGTTCCAATAACCTCTCCTGAAGAACCTCAGGAGGTTAGAACCCTCCAAGACCGAAGAGCTAACCGAATATGCTATTACAGCGAGCACAAGAGCTCATCGCAGTCGAGCAGTCGACCGCTGCGCTCACCATATTACACGAGCATGTCACGTCGAAGAGGTCGCGAAACAGCCCTATCACCTCCCTTGAGCCGGTAATGATACTGTTCGTCGAGCTCTGTGTGGACTTGAAGAAAGGCAAACTCGCAAAAGATGGCCTTTACCAGTACAAGAACACTGCTCAGAACACAAACGTTGGGACAATCGAGGTGAGTTGGGCCCCGAGCTTCTGGTCAACTTCTCCTGCTAACGCGGCTTTGTTCGTGCCTAGCTTGTCCTCAAGAAATTCATAGAACTCGCTGAGGCGAAGGTGACGGAAGCTCAAGCCAAGGCTGACCAGGTCCAATCGAGCCTTGAGCCCTCCGCTACCGGTACCAATGTTGAAGATCTTGAAGCCATCGAGACGCCGGAGTCTATCCTTCTTTCCACCGTATCAGGTGAACAATCGAAAGACCGAACTGACAGAGCTATTGTCACACCATGGCTCAAATTCCTGTGGGAGACATACCGGACTGTCCTCGAGATTCTGAAGAACAACGCACGCCTAGAGGTCATGTACCAGTCGACTGCACTGCAAGCTTTCAATTTCTGCCAGAAGTATGTGCGAAAGACGGAGTTTCGAAGACTTTGCGAGCTTCTGCGGAACCATGTCCAAAACGCAGCCAAATACCAGTCGCAGATGCATGCTATCAACTTGAGCGATCCAGATACACTGCAACGCCATCTCGATACCCGATTCCAACAACTCAATGTTGCGGTCGAGCTTGAGTTATGGCAGGAAGCTTTCCGTAGTGTCGAAGATATCCATACGCTTCTCAGTCTCAGCAAGCGGCCGGCAAAGAACGTTATGATGGCAAACTACTACGAGAAGTTGACTCAGATATTCCGCGTTAGCGAAAATTACCTCTTCCATGCAGCAGCGTGGAGTCGGTATTACAACCTGCTTCGCCAATCTGCCAATCTTGTTGCTGCCGGACAAAGCTCGAAGAAAGATATGCCAGCGGCATCGGAAGCTGACCTGAACCGAGTGGCATCGTTCGTGCTTCTCTCGGCGCTGTCAATTCCCGTCATTAGTACCACTCGCTCTCGAGGAGCTTTGATGGATGTGGACGAGGTGCGAAAGAGCAAAAACACTCGCCTCACCAATTTGCTTGGCATGTCATCGGCCCCAACGAGAGCCATCTTGTTCAAGGATGCGATGAGTAAGGGGCTTCTCAAGCGTGCTAGACCAGAGATCCGAGAGCTTTACCAGATTTTGGAGGTCGACTTCCATCCGCTATCAATTTGCAAACGCCTTTCACCCATCCTCACACAGATTGGCTCTGACCCTGACATGGAAAAGTATGTTGCACCCCTGCAACAAGTCATCCTTACGAGACTGTTCCAGCAACTGTCGCAAGTTTACGAGTCCGTGGAGCTCAAGTTCGTGCATAAACTAGCTCAATTCCCCGACCCCTACCAGATTGATTCTGCTACTATCGAGAAATTTATCATGAACGGCTGCAAAAAGGGTGATCTGGCAATCCGTGTTGACCACGCAACCAATGTCATCACGTTCGACTCTGACGTTTTCTCGTCTGCTAAGTCACTACATCCCGGTAGCGGAGCAGGCTCCTCCGAGAACGAAACATCCGTTCAGCGGTTGCAACGTACTCCGGCCGATATTGTACGCTCCTCTCTTACTCGTCTAGCCAAGTCACTCTATGTGACCTGCCAATATGTTGACCCTCAATTCAACGAAGCTCGCCAGCAAGCCAAGGCGGCAGCTTTAGCAAGAGCGGCAGCAGGTGCTGAGCAAGAGCATCAGGAGACACTCGCGAGGCGCGCCATCATCGAGAAGAAGAAGGAGCTTGCCACGGATGCCTTGCAAAAGAAGCAAAAGGAAGAGGAGACCCGGAAGAGAATCTTGATCCAGCAACGGCAAGAGGCTGAAACGTTGCGGTTGCAGGAGGAAACCAAGGAGCGTGAGCGGAAGCGCCTACAGGATGAACAGAACCGCATTCGTCGAGAGAACAATGAGAAGGAGATCAACGACCTGAAGGCCAAAGGCATCAACTTTGGCGATGTGGACGTCGACGACCTTGATAGCAATCGTCTTCGACTCTTGAGGATCTCCCAGCTCGAGAAAGAGAAGAACGACCTCAACAAAAACCTGCGCGTAACCAGTAAGCGTATCGACCATCTAGAGCGCGCATTCAGAAAGGAAGAGATCAAGCTGCTGCCGCAAGACTACGAAGCCCAACGAAAGCGTGACACAGAAGCTTACGAAAAGAAGAAGGATGAAACTCTGAAGGAGTCCGAGCGGAAGCACAAAGAGGACGTGGCGTTAAAACACCGCCTGAGTCGTTTGTTGCCGGTATATGAGACATTTACCCAAGACGTGCGCGAGCGGCGAAAGGATGAATTTGAGAAGCGAAGGAAACAGGCGGAGAAAGAGTACAACCAAGCAGTCGAGAAGCGGAAGCGTGAGATCCGTGAGAGAAAGGCACGAGAGCAAGCCGAACGAGAGGATATAGAGAGGCGTAAGAGGGAAGAGGAAGAGAGGATCGAAAAAGAGGCTGCAGAAAAAGCCGCGGCGGACGAAGAGAAGAAGCAGAAGCTCGCCGAGGTCAAGGCCAAGCGAGATGCCGAACGAAAGTACGTTTGCCGTTCCCTTTCCATTCCGTATAATTCCTAATCTATGCAACCAGGGAGCTTGACGAAAAGGCTGCGATCCAACGCAAACGCGAAGAAGAAGCCGAAGCCAAACTCGCGGCCAAGAAAGCCGGTGTCCGCATGCCTGAACGTCCTGCTGCCCCAACAATGGCCCGCACAGACTCCAACGAGCGACCTGCCGGTGGCCCTCCACGCCTCGCTCTCGCAGGTAACAAGCCTACATGGCGCGAACGCGAAGCACAGCGTCTTACGTCCGGGACTTCTTCGGGGCCTCCCGCCGCCCCTCCATCGGACATAGCCACGCCAGAAGCACAGCTGCCGAAGAAGACGGGCTACGTCCCTCCAGCCATGCGTCCAGAAACTAACCCTGCTCGTGGAAGAACCGGCGGCGAGAGTACAGCGGCTCCGCGCGACGACAGTACCGACACGACAGCCAAATGGCGCCCAAGCGCTCAGCGAAACGGTAACGGTGTCGGCCGCGATGGATCGCCTGCTGATGGGCCTGCCCCAAGAAACATGTCGGCTTTGCGGAAGGATGGTACATCTGGGTTGAGGGACCAGAGCCCAGCTGACGGACCTACGAGGGGCGAGAGTCCAGCGCCTGCGAAGCCGGCGCCAGGGAAGTACGTCCCCGTCCACATGAGGAATCGTGGTTGAGCAACAACCTCGAAGGGTGATAGGATGCAAGAGCAGTGAAGGAGACAGAGTGTAACAAAAATGGTGCTTTGGCTTCTCTCAGTGTGTTTTATGCCAATGGAAGGCGCATGCAAGGTTTAGTATCTGGCTCCGGGTACTTTCGATCTCGGCATGCTGTCGCAGGCTAGAGCATGCCACCCACCTTCATTAGGTAGCTGAATGTTGTACTTTATCTAGTTCGTTGCACGGCGTCACAGAGCAATAGAGTGGCAATCTTCCTCTCGGAAACCAGATTTCGAACCAAGAAATGCCATGATCAATCGCTCTAAGGTAGATCTCTACTGGGTATAGATACTGCAAACACACCGCCCAATGCCGGACCATCTCTAAGGACTCCCTACCATATACACAACCCCCTATTCCCACCCAATCACCCACCAGTTTCCTCTCATCACCCCACCAATCACCCAGCCCCAACCTCCACCGCCCCACCCGCACTCTCCACCAACCTCTCCCTCCACCCCCTACAAACATCCTCAAACCCGCCCACCACCCCCTCACAGATCCTCCTCCCCTCCCTCCCCCGCAACCTCTCCTCCCACCCCCCCTCCTCAACCCACCTCCTCCCCTCCTCCCCAAGCTCCATTTCCCTCCGCAACTCCCCCACTAGCGCCTTCGTGCTCTGCAGCCGCCGCGCCGCCAGCAGCGACGTCTGCCGCGTCATGTGTAGCGTGTCCGCGAGCGTGGAGAGCGTGTGGATGACGTCGGCGGTGGAGGAAGCGAGGGCGTGGACGAGGAGGGGGGGGTGGGGGTTTGGGGTCGGGAGGTGGGAGAGGAGGGGGGGGAGGAGGGCGAGGAGGGAGGAGATGTCGGTGGGAGGGGGTGGGGGTGAGAGGGGGGAGAGGAGGGTGGTGGTTGTGGTGAGGAGGAGGCGGGTTTGCTGGGTTAGGTAGGTTGTTAGGGTGGTGTGGGCTGTGATTAGGCTGGTGGGTGCGGTGGTTAGTCTACCAATGCCGTTCCTCTTTCTGAGGATATTGGGGGACGTGGAGGGGGAGGGGAGGGGGTTTTCTTTTACCGTGACGTGCGGTTCTCCATTCCGCTCTGGCTGCCTAGATCTCGTAGACTCTCTGCAACCCGGGAGATCACATTGTCGGCTTCGCTACCGTTTGCTTCAGTCCCGTACTGTGCGAGGTGCTCGATAGCGGCCATGTGTGCTTCGAGCGTCGGCGATATGCCGTCTACTTCTTCGGGGTCAGAGCCGTGGTCAGAGCCGTAATCGGAGCTACCGTGCTGGGACTGTTTTCGGCGGTGCTTTGATCGAGAGGCTGGTTTGTTTGGGGAGCGAGAGGGGATACGGTTGCTGATCGAGGAAGGTGAGGCTAAGAGAGGCGGCGTTGTATGTCCATTTGCCAGTTCTCCGTGCCCGTTGGAATGAGCGTCCGGAGACCGGGGCTCAAACCCCTCCTCGGTTTCTTCATCCCACGCTTCGGCGAGCTCGTCCGCCAGATTACCGAGTCCGTTCGCTCCGTCTGGAGCGGTACCAAAGCCATTTGAAGATCCGAAGTCAACATTGCGACTGTAAGATGATGAGGGTCGGGGCGTCACTGGCGATTGTATCGAATTCGTGGACGTCCTCCGACTGTGGGATGGTCGAGACGAGGAATAGCCGTTAGATTTGGGGCTTCTGGGGGAAAAGGTCAATTCATGGTTTGAGGATCTCTGCCGCCTGTTCGGCGTTCTTGGGGAGACCGGCATTGGAGGGCAATCTCCAAGAGACAGGAAGACCAAGAATGCAGACCCGCTATTCTGCGGAGGCGGTTCAAAGCAGTTTCCTGTCGAATGACGTCTGGGCTCGACAATTGCGAGTCCCTTGGATATGTCGAAGGTATGATAGAATCAAGGGTTCTCTGGAACTTCTCACAGATGGTATTAGAAGCTCGAGCTCTTTGATGCTTCAAGACTTAAGAGGGACAGAAGCCCGGTTCTCGACCAAGTGTTGCATCAATCAACAACGCATTCGGCGGCGGCCGCCCCTCGGCGCGTGACAGGGATCTCGCTGCGGCTGCTTTCCGCTGCCACGCTAATGAGCAAAGCCACTAGCGTCAGCCCGCCATACCCATCTCATCAATCACTTCCAAGGTGCCCTCATCCTAGACTCAAGAGCTCTGATCTCACAAAAGATCAAAGCTTTGGACTCTACCTCCGCAATGACGACCCTCCGCCCCTTCCGCCCTCAGGATCTCCTCCATATGAACCTCACCAACCTCGATCCCCTCACTGAGAACTACAACCTTGACTTCTACTACCAGTACCTCACCCGCTGGCCCTCCCTCTTCACCGTCGCCGAGGACCAGCATGGAAACATCACTGGCTACAGTCTCTCTCCCTTCTTCCATTTTCTCCTCTTCCCCAACCCAACTGACCCTCCCCCCAAGCTAATCCCCTTCCCCCTCCACAGTGATGGGCAAAGTCGAATCCGACCCCCTCCACTACGCCTTCATGTCCAACTACATGCCCTGGCACGGGCACGTCACCGCCCTAACCGTCGCGCCTCAGTATCGACGCTTGGGCCTCGCTCAGGACCTGACGAAAGCCTTGGAGCGCGGGTGCGATGAGCAGGACGCCTGGTTCGTGGATCTGTTCGTCAGGGCGGGGAATGCGACTGCGGTGGGACTGTATAGGGGGATGGGGTACGTGACCTATACCTACCTCTCCCATTGTTCACTCTCATCATCATAAACGGCGATGACAGGATAGAGGGTGTACGGGGTGGATGAAGAGGATTACAGAGCTGACGGAGAGAACATCACAGATACACCGTCTTCCGGCGCGTAGTCGACTACTACAGCGACGACCCAACGGGACGAAAGAGCGGGGAAGACGCATTCGATATGCGCAAGCCGTTGAGGAGGGATAAGAAGAAGCAGCACGTGAGGAAGAATGGGGAGAATTTCCGGATCGACCCTGAGGATCTGTATCATGGCTGAATGGAGGCCTGCACTGCTCGAGAAGTCATAGTTGGAGAGAGCAAACGCTCGAGGCAACGGGAAGAAGCCTCATGGTCTTGGGCCGGATTGAGGGATCCGCGAGCCAGACTTCGCGGGCACACGTTATCATTCGAGAGTTGTGCTATCAAGCAACAAAAACAGCCTCATTCATCGGGGCAACTCGTGTATAGGGTTTGCCACGCTCGAACCTAAAGCAGAGTCGACCCCACGAGACGCCGCCCCGCCCAAGCGAGCACTCGGCGACAAAACCCAGTCGCAATTCGCTCTGGGCGCTCCGGCAAGCCTTTTACAGGACGACCATAGAACAGTGGAAGGCATGAACACAAGCCAATAGCAGACGAAACCTGCGCATTTCAAGTCCTAGCACAAGGCTCGTCTTCATAACAAATAGCTTACAGCAAAACCCAAAACCCAAAACCACACTCCCTCCTCACTCAAACGTCATCATCTAAGACTGATAACCCCAGCTCCATCAAACCACCCTCTGATCCCACCACTCATCCCTCTCCCCTTCCCACCCCCGAACCCCCTCCCAAACCCTCCACTCCGCCCGTCCCCCCTCCCTCCCCCGCTCAACCACCGCATCAACCACCAGATCCGGCCCCCCATCCAAACTAACCACGACCTTCACCCTCTTGATCCTCTGCTCCCTCTCCCTACACCCCGCATCCCTATACCGCGGCAGCCCATAGTCCATCCTTGTGCTTGGCGACCGTGGAGCCGTCAGCGACCGTGCAGCAGATGGGGACCGTGCAGCAGATGGGGACCGTGCAGCAGAAGCCTCCCTCAACTTTGGCCTCGCCCCCCTAAGACTCGCATACGCCTCAGAGCTAGCCACCGAATTCACAGTCCCCGTCTCCGAAACAAAAGACGGCGTAGGCGACTGCGTCCTCGAGGGAGTGGCAGACTGCACATGGAGGGAGCTATACGTCCGGGAGAGCACGCTTCCGCGGCTGGGGGTCCAGTTTATGGGGTCCGGGGTGCTGAGGCCGGTGGTTGGTTGGGCGGGCGTGGGTTTCAGGGAGTGGGCGGGCGCGAG
>JAABUL010008642.1_pt1 | contig 10246 bp, 10 predicted proteins | sample 5559151 | NCBI WGS metagenome assembly JAABUL01 (sample SAMN10711876, study PRJNA513368) | rock metagenome | isolation source: Antarctica rocks | place: Antarctica: Victoria Land, Pudding Butte sud | reverse complement strand
ATATAGGAACTAAGGATGTCTTTAATATACTTATATTTAACTTATATTATAATCTTACTAAAAGGTCTATAACTATTTATAGTATATTCGAGTTATCTTACCTAAATACCTACGACTACCTACTCTTTAAAGAAGTACTTACGTAATACTACTACCTTATAGGATCGTAATATATTACTACTACTATCGTTAGAGACCGCCGTATTTATAAGGGTCTACTTACTATACCTTTAGCTTATAGTAAATAAGGAAGGCTTAATAGTTAAGAGAAGGAATAATAAACTACTATTTAAATTAAGGAAGGAGGTTACTATTTAGAAGAAGGAAGAAGAGGGGATAGTACGCCTATTATACCTACCTCTATATAATACCGGTACTAGTCCGCTACTAGAATAATAGCGGCGCGACCGCGTAACGCTACCTAAGGTAAGCGGTATATATAACCCTCCGTATATAAATAAGATAGGTAAACGCTAGATAGTTTTACTATAGGGAGGTATAAAAGATATAGAGGCTCCTATAGAAGTACTTATAAGATAAGCTACGTTACGAGTAGTAAAGTATCTTTACTAAGGCTTTAGGGACGAACCCTTTAGGGGGGAGGGGATAGTTATTAGGGGACGCTCCGCTAGCCTTCTAGTACTACTCTAGTCCCGCTACGGCCGCTTACCGCTACTTAAGCGCTTTACTCCTAGACTAATTCCTCTTCCTTAGATATTCGGAGCTACTTAAACCTACTACTTACTCGTATCGATACTACCTATTTACTACTCCCTTATACTAGACTACTACTAACCGCGTATTTAAGACGTTTAAAATCTAATAGTAGTAGCTTATATAGCGATTATAAGGCTCTTAGAGCCTCGTTTACCTTACGACTAATACGTAGTACTTACTAAATAATAAGGAGCTATAATCGATAACTACGTACTTTATCGATAGCGATAGTAAGCTCTAGAAGGCGTTATTAGGTCTACCGGAGCTCTATAATAGCTACGCTAGTAGTAAGGTAGCTTCTTACGTAATAAGAGCCTTAGAGCTATATAGTATTAAAGACCGAGCTAGATATATTACTATAGATAACGTAACGGCTAACGATATATAATATTACTACCTTAGTAATAAGCTCGTTAATTAGACTCTAAAAGAGCGGCGACTACGCTATATTAGTTATATTATTAACCTCGCTATCTAAGCGTTCTTCTTTACTAAGGATAAGGAAGTAGTAGAGCTTACTAAAGAGGATATAGCCTTATTACTAGAGGAGGTATTATAGTAGTAGTTAGACGACGATAAAGTCGGTTAGATATAATAGCTAGTACTATAGAAGATCCTTTACTTCGTTACTACGCTCCGCTATAGTAACCGACTATTTAACGCCTTTAAGAAGGTTACTAGTAAGTAAATTCGGAAGCTAGTTATTATATAGTAGAATAGCTATTATAGTACCTTCGAAGACGCTATTTAGCTCCGATACGTATATACTACCTTTATCCTCGACTATAACGAATAACTTAGTAACGACGCTCTTATATATAGTAACTAGAGCCTTATTAAGTAGACGGTTACCTTCTTATAGCCGTTTAAATAAGCTACCTTATAGTACGAAGGTAACTATATTATACTCGATAAGGTATAGGTTTATATAAATATAATAAGAGCTTACTTTATAAATAATAGAGCGTAGTAGATAGCTATACGTAATAAGCCGTTCCTCGAGGCTATTACTACTAGCTAGTACGCCTTTAATAAATACTATAGCTAGATTAATTAGACTAGAGCCTATTTAGTAATAATACTCCTCTATTTAAAGCTCTAGAAGAGCTATCTATTAGCTACGTAGTAACGAGACTAGGTAAAGCCTAGTATTAAACGAGTAAGAGCTATTTAGCTAGCTAGATATAAGAAGGAAGTAGCTCCTTTAGTAACCTCTAATACCTCCGATAAGCCTCTAACGGCCTACGACGAGTTTATAAATACTATTATCGCTAAGTAGAGCTATAGACGTAGTAGACTCGATAAATTTAATTACTTTATCGACGGTACTATTAATCTAATTATAGAAGGAGGTCTACTATAGTAGTAGCTTTAACTATAGTAGAAGCGCTTATATCCTTAGTTATCTATAATAGTAATAGACGTACTTAGTTACTAGGCTATAAGCGCTAAAGATAAGCGTATATTTAGTAGAATAAGGCGAACAATTATATAGATACGAGCACGGCTATCTAGACTACTAATTAAGGCCTTAGAGTGTATTAAATACTAGTAAAGGAGCGGTCTAATTAACGAGGACTTTATTAAGCTAGTAGACGACGACGACGAGGTTCAATTTGTACCTAACGGCGACGACGAGGCTAACATTTACTTGTTATAGATCTATACCTATATCTATACCTATATAGACTAGCACGTGCTAGTCTATATACTAATCCATACCTATACACCTCATTTAGTCCATATGGACTAACATAGCATCACTGGGAGACGTTATGAAGGACTTCACTCGGATACACTTACACGATCATGAATACGACGTAAAGGGGGATGGGCTGCATCATCCCACCTCAAGCACATCATCTACGCAAGATGCCACAGCTAGCAGTTGTCTGGTTCGAATGGATCAGAAGCAGCGAGCGAAGTCCACGCTGCTCGAGTTACCGGCTGAGTTGCGCTGTTTGATCCTCCAGCACGTTAATCTCTATCACCGAGATGAACACTCTCTCTCAGGCACAGGCATGCGCTCCATCCCCGTCACAATCCGAGCGTCGATCATACCGTATCAAGCCTTTCTGAAGATGGACGTCCCGCAGCCACCACAGATCAGCAAAGTTTGTCAAGTACTTCGAAGAGAAACCCTAGAGGTGTACTACGGCTCCAATGTCTTTGCTGTACGAGTTCAGGCTGAAGCTAAGACGGGAGGGACATACGACAACATCCTCCTCAGGTGGCTACGAGTTTTAGGTCCTCTCACATGGAAGTATCTCCGACGTGTAGAGCTGGTTCTGCCACCTAGTGTGTGCGAGTACGACCGACAGGAGACTATCCGTCTGCTTCAGAGGATGCCAATACCAAGCGACCTGTGTGAATCTTTGGTAGTCCAGTTCAAAGCGCAGCGCTCGCACTAAACTTCAGGACGGATGCGGCCAATAGAATCCCGGGCTCTACTAAAGAGGAAGTAGGGGTGGAGCTGTGGAAGAAGAAGTTTGAGCTTAACCGGTACGTTGCGGGCATTGACGAGGACAAAATTGTTACGTTATCCACATCCTCGAAAACATGAATCTTCTTGATCTTCGGTAGACCCGTGCCAAAGTGCCTTGTGTGATGTCGCGTTGGTGCCAGCACAGCTTGGCCTCCCGCATGACTGATCGATAGGCCACCCAAGTTAGTAGTCCCTTGCACGTCGCTAGGCCGTACAGCAAGCAAACGTTGTACCGTGCTTCAATCACTGGACTTGATTGCTCACATTTGTGCGAAAACGATGGTATGGAAGACTATTTACTCCGAGCCTTGCGGCACTCCTGAGGATGTCCTACCTAGGCAGACACAATGTCGCTTTCCTCGCAGTCAAGTCTACTACTCGGCTGCTGAGACCAGCATTTCAGAGTGCTGCGCTCGCTATCAGAGGGATGGCTATATAACGTCGCATAGCAGAGTTGGATTGTGTAGTGTCCCTATCTGAAGGCTTACTTGACTATTATCCGTCCTCCAGATGTCGATATAATGCTCAGAACACCGCTCGGCCCAACAACAGAATGTTAGCAAAGTGCTTTGGTCAAAGAGCTTGGTAGTAGCCTCGAGAATCAAGCGCTGCTGGGCCGCTGAGCATCGTAAAGCAGCTCTCGTCTACGTCATCAGCTACAAGATCGTAAATTGTAGCCCTAGGTCCCTTGGCAACCTCTAAGCTTGCAGGACTAAATGTTTGCTCTGTATTCGGGTTTGGAGGAGGGTCGCAAGTCAGTGGATGCAAAGCGTCGCAAGCACTGCCAACGTTTGACGCCTTAAAAGTCCGATCTTGCGAAGCCGCGAGAATATCTTTCTGTTGGGGCGGTTCTTTGCAATGCCGTAGCAACACATGATACTGCAACTGCTCTTGCTGGCTCAAGCACTGTTGGCACGAAATCAGCCGACCTGCCTGACTCTATAAACCTCTGCTTGCGGACACGTGCCTCCCGGCGCAGATCTTCATACTCTGTCTGGCGCTGTTGGCCTTCACTACGGAGCATCTCACCCTCGCGAAGAAGTGCGTAGCGCCTTGCATCGCACCGAAGTAGATCGTCTGCAGTCTTGGCCCAGCCCGACGCCATTCTCCCACATTCCACCTCGAAGTAGTCACTTCGCTTCTTCCAAGAGGTAGGTATAGTGACAGGCTGAGGGAAATTCGGAGCAGTCGGATTGAGGAGTGCAGACAGAGCTACGCGATAATCTATGAGATCCTTCGAGCCGGTGTTGAGTAACATAGTGACTTTGTGAACAGTACAATGAACTCAGCTTCTCTTGTAGCTACTCAAGGACTATAACCTTTGCTTTTATTAATCGTGTGCGGCTGTTCAGTGAAGCAAAAGTTATGCCAACACCTTATTCTATATCTGGAAATACCTATTCCGAAAATCGACAAGAAATATTCCGATTCCCCACGCCCAGATGCCCTGTGAGTTTGCTCCTTCGCACATCTTAGCTACTTATAAAGGCCGCCTGCTGATAGAGAGAGGCGCTATATGCGATGCACTTCTGCCGCCTCAAGCTAATTGCCTTTGCCTTGGCGTGCTGGTCACACCTTGGTTCCAGCATCAGGTCGGTAAACTTCGAGCTCCTATCCAACTCAGCTTTACTGATAGCTTCGTAATGACGGCTAGATCCACCTCATGGAATGCAACGCAACCTCGCACAGGCTGGGATAGGAACCTCTCCGATACCTTAATCACATCGCTTGATTGGAACAAGTCTTCAGGAATACCATCTGACGCGACTGTTCAAACCCTGCTTTATAGCCATTTCCCAACATGGCTACCAACAGCGTGTCATTGTGTCTCTGGATTTCGATCGCTTAACTTGTCTCTTGGACCTCCGCCATATACAGAGTATGAGGAGCTAACAGTGGACCAAAAATCCCTGAACGACACGCCCCAACACCTTCCTTTGTCTGCATCCTTTGTATGTGGAGGTTGCGGGGACAGTGCTAGCTTTGCTCCACTCCCTAAATTGCCTACCAACATATCTTCGGATGGCAGGTCCAGCCCGACAAAACAGCTGACTTGCGCGACGCCGCCAACACAGACGTTGCTTAACAGAACCTTGAGCAGCATCGTCATGCCAAGTGACCTATCTGGCAGCATTCAGAGCTCGTCGACTAAGCTACCTACAATAGCTACAGCGGCATTAACGAGTGGATATAACACTACTATTATGAGCTTCACTACCAGTGTAGCTGCTTCCGCGTCGGCATGGAAACCTGAGATATCCCCGATGCCAGCATCGTTAGGCAGCAGAACGGACTGTATACTATGGCGAGCGCTACTGGGGTACGGATCTGCGACACTAGTCGCGTCGTGCTTGGTGCTGAGAATGTAGAGAGTAATCACAGAAAAGAAGGGAAGGTAGGTACGTAATCAACCAAAGCCTAGGGTACAGAGATAGCGGACACTGTAGAACTCTCCGCGCTTCATTCCGTACGATAGGTAGCAACACCCTGAAGGCGGTGGTCCATATTTTGTATCAGCGACACCCGTAGCAGCCGTCGTCTACACACGCATGAGCCCAGAGTTTTGCTGATGTTGACCATCTCATCTTCGCTATTCCTCCACAACCACTTAACCGGTTCCAACCAACGGTCGGGAAGCTAGGAGTCTGCTGCCCGGAGCTGGTGAAAGGGTTCGCTTAACCGAGTCCAGGTCTTGTTGATACTCTGCACTATGCGGCCGTCCCCATCCAAATCTCGTACTCTGCTCTCGACCAGCCATGATGGATCTCTGCATTGGGCCCTGATCCCGTAACATACGCTTCGAGAGCGATCCGTTGGGTGCAGCGCGTCTAGCATCTATCCACAACGAACACATGAGTCCACCATCACTGGAGAAAGAGGAAGCCACGCTCACATCAAGCGAAGGCTGCAATTTCTTGAGAGGCGGTGTCCGAAGTTACCCTGTCCTTCAGAACGGTATTCATTAGAATCGCTATACATCGAGCAGTTAGCTTCTGAGAGCTCGGTAGCCGTAGCGAACAAAGTTTGAACTGGAATAAGTGATGTCCTAATTTTTGCAGTGGCGTCTCCCTTAACCCTCTGCTCTAAAACCCTCTGCATCTCACAGTATCCTTGCGTCACTGCGATGATCCTGTCCTCTCACACCAATTGTTCAATCTACGAAGCGCCAGCACGCTATTGACCCGACATGTGTCCGAGCCACTAAGAGGCTGGAGAGTGCAGAGTTTCGCTCCGACTTCCGTAGAACCAGACCTCTGCGGCACAACAGCAAACTAACGTTAGGGGCAAACCCTCTTAGGGCGCCACGGACTACAACACCCCGAAAAGTAGATTCGGGTTGATAGCCTCGCGTAAAGATGTCCTTATATGCGTACATAAGAGGAGGTACGCAACAATGGACGCTCTGTGCTCCTCCCAGATTTACAGGCCCATCTGTTCACCCATGTGATTCTCCGAGGGCACTTCAGCCGCCACGAGTACAAGCGGTCATCCTATCACCACATCTGCTTCCCTGATCTGAGGTTGCCCCGACATCTGCCATAGTGTCCACTATGTCTGCATCATACATCCTTCGGAACAGTAGTTCTTTCATGTCGTGCGGAGCCGTGCTCCAGTCGCAATAAATCACCATCTGGCCGCATGCTGGCACGTAGCGAAGGTGCCAAGGCGCTGAAAGCCAGGGTCATCTTTTGTGAGGTGAACGAGGCGATGGTAGGCAGGTCGGTCCATTGATATCCCCCGTCAAACTGCCATCTGGTCAGCGCGCGCTGAGGAGAGGGGCCCCAGTGCTGTGAATGTTCGTCCAGCTTGTCCTGTCCAGAGCTTCTGGATATCCAGAGTGCAGGCCGCTATTAAGGTTTCCAATGCTGGCGGCTAAAACAGTATAATATCTTTTTATGGCTAGATGCTAATAACTCTATTAAGATCTTGACCAATTGTAAGCGCTTGTCGTCCGATCTAGCGCGTGATAGAGCGAGCGCGGCCATTTCGCGAAAACCACTTTCGCAACTTTAATAGGCTTCGCTTCGCCAAGATATCGACTTTCTGGACAGAAGCTGGACAAACATTCACCGCACTGCAGGCTCCTCCCCGGGACGAGCATCGCGTCTTCCATCAACTTCCCCTTACTTCCTGTCAGGGTTCTCTCTTACGCAAATATGCGGATTATAGGAGTCATTTGATAAGATTGACGATTTTCAACGCCCTTACGGTGCAGGACACGTATTCAGCGCTGTCATGCTTCCATCAATAACAGGTGTCGAATGGCGTCTGTGGTCTCTGTGGGACTTTCAAGTGTCCAAAAATGCCCGCCTGGAAGATACGTAACACCGACATCCTTCGCATTTGGAATGTATGCTCGAGCCTTCTCGTAGAATTCTCGTGGCTGGCTCTTGCTGTCGTACCCCTGCATTATAAGTATTGGACATTTCCAAGCAGCGATTAGCCGATTCCGGCGCTCCAGCCACTCTGCACGAAAGCTCGAGGAGTTGAAGTACCGGGGCACTGCTTTGCTCGTTCCGGGGTAGGAGTGCTCTTGGATGATTCGGATGAACTCTGGGTCCGCTATCGACTTGCCACCCACCCAAGAGTATACCCAGATGACGAATCTTGTCGGGTCTTCCATGATTCCACTGTATGGCGCGTTCATGAAGAGGTCGCCCTGTGGTGCCACCAGTGGATTGAAATGGAAAAGGTGTTGCTCTCCACGCCCATAGCGGATCACGCTTTGAGGATGATTCGCGGCGATGAAGTCTCCTTGGATTGTGCCCCGATCATGGGTGATCATATTGAATCGAGAGACTCCAATGAGTTGTAGCATTGCAAATAATTGGTTCGAGGCCCCTTCGTGGGTGTAATCGCCAGCTACTTTTCCCGACTGTCCATAACCTTTGAGGTCGGGCGCGATGCAACGGTGCGTCTGGGATAAGTGGGCCATTTGGTGATGCCACTGGTACCAGGAGTCGGGTATGCCATGCAAGAAGACAATCACCTCAGCCTCTGCCAGACCAGCTTCGACATAGTGCCAGCGGACGGTTTCGCTATCACCCGGGCCGAGGAGAAAGTGATGGGTGAAAGTTACTCCATCGAGGTTCTCAGAGCTACCCTCTTCGTCTTCTGACCGCGGCTTCACATGACGAAAATGCTCGATACGTCGCTGAATGAGGTCTTCAGGCGGCATGAAATTGTCTACTACCTTCTGTGCTCGTTCTGGCAGTGGGGTGTACTCGAGTTTCGAAGGCTGTGCCATGTTGGCTGGTCTTGGTCCCTGAGTTGATACTTCGAATTTGGTTAGTTGTGCAATTCAAAGGTAGCTAAAGAGTGCATTCGGAGCCTACGACCCATTATTAATATATCCACCTAGCGCACTTGAAAGGGGTACTTTCAACGTGGGAATACAGGCTGTACCACCTACGTCCGAGTTCCACTGCTCGTCCTCGAGCATTGGTTGCACGGTCAACTTCACCGAGTTCCAGAGCGTGCAGATTCGGAGGCATGCTCCGTCTCTCGCAGAGGGTTCCGCGGGTTCCCCACACATGGCCCAAGAGAACTCAATCGTGCTTCAGCACGTCGAAGATGGCATTCGCGTTAGCAACTCACCTGCCAGAGCAAATCAGAAGGCCACGACGACGATGCTACTATTCTCTTTCTGAGCTCATGGATCCGCCAATTCGACCTGGGCTATGGTGGCACCGTCCTGCTGATGGAACCCTACAACCAAGCATTCGGCCCTGGCTCGAAGGTTCTCGGTCTAGTCACGGGGGCTCTTATAAAGACGGGCCAGGTCATTGCAACGAAAGCGAAACAGTGGCAGGAGCATCATGAGTCAGACTGGAAAGATTGCGCTGTTATGCCGGTCTCAAAGCAATGCGAGCGGAGGTCCGTGTTAGAATAGCCATCTCTCGCCGTGGCGAGTCCTCTCAGGGTTCTCCTAGTCCCGAAACCGAGGTCTCTAAGCTTGAGAGGCAGAAGGCTGGACTCAGGGCGGAACGCTTGCGCTGCTTGGGTGAGAGTAGTGATACTCCCCGCTTTACGAACACTTGCACGAGAAAAAGCAAGAGGACGAGAGTAGAAAGGGATAGATGATCTCTGTGTTGCAGAGACTCGTAGTGAAGGGCTTTTCATTCTCGGGTCCGTTCGACGTTCTTCTTTGAATGCCAGATCTGCGGTCTCGATCCATTACAATGTCAAAAGTGCCGTAGCAGGTCTGAAAGAATGTGACAGTTGTATAACCTGCAGCCGCCCATCAACGGAGCTCCATGATGCTGATGTTGGCCAGCACCGAGACAGAATCTCGGCCGTTAGCATCTCGGAAGCTGTCTCCGCTCCGGACTGTCTTCCCGTCACACGTCGCCTCTCCACCAAGATCCCTCTCTCTCTCGGGCAGCATTGGGGGGAATTAGATCTCAGGAGCCGACAATTATGAGAAGTCAAAACACGCAAATCTATGGGATATTCATGCTGCACCAATCATAACAAGCTTTGATGGGAATCGCGCCCTATCTCATGTAAGAAGTAGGAAAGGCTGCTGGGAAACGATTAGCCACTTGGCTTGGCTAGATCTTACCAACTTTTATTTCCTATCCACAGCAGCAAATACGCTCGTCACCTAGAAGGCTAGCTCACCTGGCGCACGGCCTCACCTGGCGCACGATTATAGAATTTTTATATTTTTAATATCTCGATTATTACTAAGTATTATAGTTAAATATTTTAAGTGAAGATATTACTATCTTAGATAGTTAATTATAGAAAGTAATATTCTAATAATTTCTTATATAGCTTATAATAATAAGGGATTAAATAAAGCCGTAAGATTACTATTTCGTTAATAACTTAACGAGTTTCTATCTATATATTATAAGATTAAGTTTTATTATAGATTATAATATATATTAAGAGTATATTAGATAATAATTTAATATATATCTATTAATAGCCTTATAATAGCTAGTAAAGCTAATTAGTATTCTATAAGCTTTATAAGCTTATTTCTAGTATTATATTAAAGTATAAAAGCTTATAACCTCTATATAACTAAGATAT
>JAABUL010008641.1_pt1 | contig 10246 bp, 7 predicted proteins | sample 5559151 | NCBI WGS metagenome assembly JAABUL01 (sample SAMN10711876, study PRJNA513368) | rock metagenome | isolation source: Antarctica rocks | place: Antarctica: Victoria Land, Pudding Butte sud | reverse complement strand
TCGAACTCGTCGACGGTCAATCCGGTCATCGATTTGAAGGCGCTCGGTTTGCGCGCCAGTGTATCATAGGTAAGCATACCTACACTCTACGACGATCTCGCCCTATTCTGCAACGAGTCTATTGAAACTCCAGGTTTATACAAAGCCTTCCGTTACTTGTGCGCGACGTATCCCATCTACGATGATGGCCGACCCTCATGGGATCGGCTATCCTGAGGTTGGGGCGCCCCAGCGACCCCATTCCCAAGCGCGCCGCCGGACACAGCGACGCGCGACCCATGTACGGGCCGGTACGGCCATGCGAGAAGAATACGGTGAGGAGGCCATCTTGACGACGCACGATTCGCCCGACTCTCTACGGCTCCGCGCGCTGGGCGCGACCGGCCTCATGGTCACTCCGCTGTGCATCGGCTGCGCGGAGTTGGGCGACATGCCCGACACCTTCGCCTACGCGGTCGGCGAAGACCAGGCCCTGACCACGCTCCGCGCCGTCTTCGACGGCCCGATCACCTTTGTCGATACGGCGGCGGCCTATGGCGACGGCGAGAGTGAGCGCCGCATCGGTCTGGCCCTGCGCGAGCGCGGCGGCCTGCCGGACGGCTTTGTCCTGGCGACCAAGGCCGACCGCGACCTCCAGACCGGCGACTTCAGCGGCGGCCAGATACGCCGCAGCGTCGAGCGTAGCCTCCGCCTGCTGGGTCTCGATCGGCTGCAGTTGGTCTACCTGCACGACCCGGAGCACACCACATTCGAGGCGGCGATGGCGGCGGGTGGGCCTGTCGAGGCGCTACGGCGCTGCAAAGAGGACGGTTTGATCGAGCACATAGGCGTGGCCGGCGGCCCTATCGACATGGAGTCGCGGTACGTGGAGACGGGCGTGTTCGAGGTGGTGATCTCGCACAACCGTTACACGCTGCTCAACGTCGCGGCCGATCCGCTGTGGGACTTGGCCGCGCGGCGCGGGGTGGCCGCGGTCAACGCGGCGCCATACGGGAGCGGCATTTTGGCCAAGGGACCCGACGCCTATCCGCGCTACGCCTACCAGGACGTCGCGGGCGGCCTGCTCGAGCGCGCCCGGCGCATCGCGGACATCTGCGCGCGCAACGATGTGCCCCTGGCCGCGGCCGCGCTACAGTTCTCGCTGCGCGACCCGCGCATCACCTCGACGATCATGGGGATCAGCCGCCCCGAGCGCCTGGCTCAAACGGTCGACCTGGCGCGCCATCCCATCCCCGACGCGGTGTGGGCCGAACTGCAAGCCGTGCGCCCCGACACGGACGACCCCGAGGCCACACGCTGGACCCAATAAACCATCTGCCCAGTTCCTCCGCTCAATCAGAGCGCATCGAGACTCTCAATGATGGCTGCACGGATCAGGAGGCGACCCAATTCTTCCGAGTCGGCCGTGTCGATGCGTCGTAACACAGACTCCGGAAGGGCGCCGAAGCGCGTTTCCAAAAAGGTTCGCAATGCCCGGCGCTCACCTTTGATCTCGCCGCGCGCCTCGAAAGCTTGCGATAGTGCTGTCATGCCCAACTCCCCCAATATGGCTATCGCGACGTCATCACTGATATCAGGATACGACAAACCGAGCAGCGCGCCCACCGTCATCTCGCGCTGCGCTTGCGGCAAGTGCGTGGTGAGCAGCGCCGCGTCGCGCGCTACCACGGAGATAGGGCGGCGCTGCCGCATCAGCGGGGCCAGGATCAGATCGATGCGGTCCGTCTCCGTGAACGGCTCGTCGCGCGCGACTTTCTCGTGCAACCGGCGTAGTGTGGCGTCGCCGTCCTCACGACCGAGGAAGATGGTGTGGACGCGGAAGACGAGCGCGCCGGTGTCCAGCGTGTCGGCGGCTCTACGGATGCCCGCGCCGTAGAGCACGACGGTGTGGACGGGGCGCTTGTAGCGCGCGTAGACGGCCAGGTGGTAGGCGGCGAAGCGCAGGATATCGCCGGAGCGGCGTGTGGTCTGGAACTCCAGGTGCAGGATCGAGCCGTCGGCGAGCCGGAAGAGCAGGTCGGTCTGCTGCGAACTGATGAGCAACTGCGGCAACTCGGAGGGCAGGCCGGCCACGATGGGCGGGAAGGGCAGCCCAAAGCGCGCGAACAGCGCTCCACCGAGGGCATCGGCTGTGTACTTGAGGACGATGTCGACGCTCTTGCGCGACACACGCGACTGGACCATGGGAACCTCCAAAGGGCTATGCATCTCGATAGGAGGCGCGGAGGTGTGCGGAGGGCGTGTAGTGATAAGATAGCACATACCTATACGCGGCGGCGATGGGCGATGCGACCCGCGGGCGGTATTGATAGGAGCGTGACCACATCGATGTCGAGACCGAGAATCTCACCCACAAAATTGGCTGTCGTGGTGAACTCAACGCCATTGTAGGCGCACAAACCGTCCGCGTCACGAGGCGGGAAGTCACGCAGGTTGTGGCTCACGACAAACCGCGCTCCAGACCGCACGGCTGCCGACCATATCGGCAGGTCATTGGCGTCGCTGGCCATAGGCCACGCCGGATCAAATGGGGGGACGACTGACTCGAAGGTCATTACTTGCAGGAGCGCCGTGAGCATCGCATTGGCCGAAGCGGATAGCTGTCGTTCGTCGGCGGCAGTGATAGCCGGCAACCCGCGCAGACGGCGCACGGTCAACACGCGCCAGGTTTCCGCGATGATCCACTCGCACCATACCGGCGTATACAAAATTGGCCGTGCGGCGGCGAGCGTGGACAATAGCAGACGCGACCACGTTGGTACCAGGACGCTGGTATCCAGCACGGCGCGCGGCGCTGAATCTATCACTGCCGTTTGGCGCGCTGCCAAGGCGTTGTCCCTGGACGGGTGGCTGACAGCGTCTCTCGCTCCTCCTCGGTTAGGTCCTCCCCCCCCCAGCCGCGAGCGCCTGCTGCGTGCCGCGTAGGCGCAGCGCCTCAACCAGCGGAATCTGCCAACGCTTGGACCGATCATCCCAACGTCCCGTCAGGATACCCAACTCGATCCATCGCGCCACGGTATCGACCGAACGCACGCCAAGAAGCTCACGCGCCTGCTCGGCGTCAATGGCGCTTTCCTCCGGACTACTGAGCGCCTCGATGATGGGGGCTAGATCGCTCGTAGTGTCGGGGTGTCGTGCCTCCACCTCCTGCAATTGGCGAACAATAGCGATCAAATCCAGGCTCATCTTAAACTCCTAATGTCATCACTGATATCAGGATACGACAAACCGAGCAGCGCGTTCGTCACGAGGCTAAGGCGGTGACTCCGATCGTCGTCCCCAGGCGATGCTCCCCGCCTGGAGACACCGTGACAGTGTCAGCGCCGGCGTTCGCCACTTCGACACAGACCATCTCGGTGTACTCGTCGTCGCCGAAGTCGGCCAGGCGGCGCGCCTTGTCGCGCCAGGGGTTCCAGACCACCGTGGAGCGGCTACCCTCCTTGGCGACCGTGACGCGCCGCCCCAGAGTTGGGTCCACAATCGTGCACGACGCGGTCGTGTCCGTATACACGCGGTCGGTCTCACCCGCGATCGTGATTGGCCCCTGCTGGACCTTCGGACGATCGCCGTCGACCTTGTCGACGTAGGCGGTCCCTTCCAAGCCCTGGATCGTGATGGCCGTCACATCGCCCACATGGAAGTAGCTGTGCAGCGCGCCGCCGCTGACGAATGGCTCCTGGCCCGTGTTGCGCGTCACGAGTGTCACCTCCAGCGTGGCCCCCACGGTGACCGCCACCTCGAGGGCGAAGGCATATGGCCACAGCACGCGGGTCTCCGCGTCGTCGGTCAGCCCCAACCGCACCATCGTCGCCCCGTCCGGCATAGCCGTCGTATCACGTACGGACCAGGGCCGCGTGCGCGCGAAACCATGGTCCGGCTTCGCCGGGTCGGTCGGGTGCGGCCCAAACCAGGGCCAGCAAATCGGGATGCCGCCGCGGATGGCCTTGCCAGGCGCATAGACGGCCTGCCGGCTGAGAAAGAGGATCGGCTCCTGGCCGTGCGGCTGGAAGCCGGTGACGTCGGCGCCCTGTAGGGCGATGGCCGCAGCGGCGTGGGCGTTGCGCACCGACACGACGGGGGAACCGCTGGGACCGGCCACGAAAGACACCTGATTGGCGATGGCAAACCGCGCGTTCAAATCCTTGATCAAATCCGTTGACATACACATTCTCCTACTGACTACTGACTACTCGTGGCGGGAAGCCCGGCCGCGCCGGCCCATCGAAGACGCTGGCGTTGCCCCAATGCCAGTGAGCGTAGGGAACCTTGTAGCGGGCCAGCAAGACGAGGAGCGCGGGCGTGTCCTGGTCGTAGGGGAGCACATAGGCCCAGCGGCGCGCGCGCGCCGCCCGCGCCAGGTAGGGCGGGTAGCGGTTGCCGACCGGCCGTGTGTCGACCAGCACGCCGTCTGTGACCACGGGTATGAGACGCTCACCGCTCTCGAAGGCCAATCGCCAGGCGCACCAATACAGGCAGTACACCGCGCTGTCGCCGCGCGACAACAACGCCGCCGCCAGCGGCGTGATACGCGGCGGATCTTGATAACGCACAGTACCGTAGACATTCAAGGACAGGCCGAGCGCCAGGGCCAACCCCGGTAGCCATGGGACGGCCCGCCGCGCATAAGGGGCGTAGCGTAGGGCGCGTGCGCGCATGCGCGGCCCCAACGCCGCGAGAAAGTCGGCCCACTGTCGAGCCCGCCGCCGCGCGGCCGAGCGCGTGCGCGACGGCGCGATGAGGGCGAAGATATACGGGGCTGAGGTGTAGACCGGGAGCAGGTATCGCGGGTTGTGCGTCGTCCACGACAGCGCTTCGAAGCGGCTGGCCAGATAGAACAACAGCGTGACCACGGGCAAGAGCGCCAGCGGCGCGTCGGCCAGCGGACAGCCGCGCCACAACGCGCGCGCCTGCGCTGGCAGCCCTCCCGGCGAGAAGGCCAGGCGGACGGCGACGTAGATGAACAGGAGCAGGGCCAGCGCATAGGCCAGCGTGTGCGTGTCCGTGTAGGCGGTGAACTCGCTGGATAGGGTCGCGGGCACGGCCCCTCCGAACAAGAGCGGCAGCGTCTCGCTGTACAACCGCCACAGCGCGTCGGGGAGGGCGGCCAGCGAGGGCCGGCCGGCGAGGACCGCCAGGCTCCCGCCCCGATGAGCCAGTGTGTAGCCCAACCACGGCGCGGCTCCCACTACGAACAGGGCCAACGCGAGGAGGAGCGGCCGCGACAGCGTTCGCCGCCCCTCCTGTCGTGTCAGGGCGTGCAGTGTCCACCACAGCCGCGGCGCATACGCGACGGCCAGCGCCGCGAGGTAATAGGCGGTGACGGGGTGTATCCACAGCCCGAGTCCGCTCAGGAAGCCCAGCAGCGGCACGTCGTAGCGCCGTGGATCGCCCAGTCCCCAGCGCCGGATCGCCACGGCCATAATGGCGGTCCCAACCACCATCGCCTCGGCATAGCCGCCCCCCGCCACGGTCCCCCAGTAGATCAGCACCGGCGCGGGCAGCGCCGCCCACAATCCGACGGCCGTGGCTACGCCCTGACCGTAGAGCCGCCGCGCCAGCGCGTAGAGTTGCGCCACGAGCGCGGTCGAGAACAGGACCGGCACGACGCGCAACGTCAGGTCGCTTTGTCCCCAGACGCGGAAGACGCCCGCCGTGAGGTACGCCTCCAGCGCCCCCTGGTAGGCTTGCCCATAGAAGAACACGGGGCGATCGCCCTGTAGGATGTGCTGGGCCATGATGCCGAGCACGGCTTGGTCGCTATCGACCGTATTCAAGATCCCGCGCACGAGCACGAAGCGGTAGGCCAGCGCCACTATCGTTATGGCCGCGCCCACGGCATAGACGCCATAGGACACACGCGCGCGACACAATGCGCGCGTTCTAGCGCTGGCCTTGCTCACAGCGCCCAAGAGATAAGGCGCATGGATCACTCTCTGCACGAGCGCATTTTACCGCGTGGAGCGCGTACACCGCGCGGCGCGCCTCACCACTCCGCCAACGGCGCGCGTCCGTCGCGCCAGTTCCACTCGATGTCCAGGATGAAGCGCCCCACGGCCTTGTCCCCGGACACGCCCCAGTCGCGGAATCCCATGATGCTGTCGCGGAACGCCGTGGCCGTTTCCCTGCTCGGCTCACGCAGCAACCGCTCCGCCAATTCAATGGAATCAGCCGGTTTGTCCGGAGCGTTGCGCGCCTCGTGCAGCAGCCACTTGTGCCATGGATAGAGAATACGATTGTGCGCCAGGATCAGCCGGCAGCCATAAAATACGGTTGTGGTCGCCGCCCACGCGCGCAGGTAGGCGTCGTCGCGCTTCTCGGCGTCGGGTATGAACCATCCGGACACAGAGTCGAACTGGATGTAGAAGGCCCGGATCTTCTCGGCGCGGTCGCGCTCAGGGTAGACCGGGATGCGCGCGAGCAGGTCGTCCAGGTCGGGGATGCGCGAGTAGGCGACAAAGGCGCCCTTGAAGGCGGCGCGGGCGGGTTCGCTGCCGTGGTCGGCGGCGTCGATGAGAAATTGGCGGTCGATGACCTTGCCCTCAACGTAGCCGCCAGGATAGTCGGCGATCTCCAGGTCAACGTAGTGCACGTCCACCTCGCGCAGCCGGCGCGCGAACTCCTCGGCGGTGGCGACGAGCAGGATGTCCACATCCGAATCGGCCTTTTCGCGCCCTTTGGCGATGGAGCCGCCGACGATCAACGCGGGGAAGCGCGGATCATCTTTGAACCGCTCGACGAGGCGCTGAATCACGCGCTCATGATGGGCATACATGCGGTATCCTTCATAACGACAGGGAACTGGTATAGTTGATGATACAGTGTTATAGTTTCTTCAAGCAACATGATTCTGACCGGGAGGAGTAGGGAGCCGCTGGCTGGCTAGAGACGAGGGGGCATCGGCTGCAACCCCTTCGCGGCAGCGCATCCCGAAAGTCGCCCGCGAGTCGCCGGAATAAGTCAGTCAACTCGTTCCATGGGTGCGCCCACTACAGCGCGCTATGAGGGTTGCCCTCGTATATACTTGGTGAAAGCATATGCAGATGCAACCGAATAGAGGTGGTACCACGGGCCTCCGCTCGTCCTCAGGACAGGCGGAGGCCCTTTGTATTTGTATGGCATGAGGGGGATTTTTGTAGGGGCGTATGGCTATACGCCCCTGTGGATTGGTCTCTCTCTGCTCCGACAGCCCAACCGGACGGCCGCGGTCGGGCGGCCGCGGTCGGGCGGTCGCGGTCGGGCGGCCCGGTTTTCGTCGGCGTTCGCCTTCCAGTGGACATCGCTGCGGCGAACACGGGCGTATAGCGACACGCCCCTACCATCGTTATGGCGTTGGGTACTTTTAATCAGACAGGGCTGTATCGCGATACGCCCCTACAACGCGGTGGGTATACCACATGTTAATAGGACAGGGTTATATCGCGCTACGTCCCTACACCCGACCGCAGTCGGCGTTAGTTTGCCATGCGACGGCAGTCGCAGGCTGAGGAGTTCCAGATGGACAAGACATATAACCCCCAAGAGGTCGAGCCGCGCATCTACAAGTGGTGGGAAGAGCAGGGCTACTTCAAGCCGCGCCTGACCACCGCCGATGGCGCGCCCAACACGCGCCCGCCCTTCGTGATCTCGATGCCCCCGCCCAACGTGACGGGCTCGCTGCACCTGGGTCACGCCCTCACCGCGACGATGGAAGACATCATGATACGCTACCATCGCATGACGGGCGACCCCACGCTGTGGGTCCCCGGCAGCGACCACGCCGGCATCGCCACGCAGATAGTGGTGGAGCGCGAGTTGCGCGACGAGGGGACCGACCGCTACGCCCTCGGACGTGAGCGCTTCGTGGAGCGCGTCTGGGACTGGAAGCGCCGCTACGGCAGCCGTATCAGCGAACAGAACCGCCGCCTCGGCGTGTCGTGCGACTGGGACCGCGAGCGCTTCACCCTCGACGCGGGTCTCTCCGCCGCCGTGCGCGAGGTCTTCGTGCGCCTGCACGAGGAGGGTCTGATCTACCGCGATGACCGCATCATCAACTGGTGCCCGCGCTGCGCCAGCGCCCTCTCCGACCTTGAGGTTGAGCACGAGGACCGCCCCGGTAAGCTCTACCACGTCGCCTACCCCCTGGCCGACGGATCGGGCCGGATCACGGTGGCTACGACGCGCCCCGAGACGATCCTGGGCGATACCGCCATCGCTGTGCATCCCGACGATCCGCGCTACAAAGACCTGGTGGGTCGCGACGTGGTCCTGCCCGCGGTGGGTCGCCACATCCCCATCGTGGCTGACGACGCCGTGGAGCAGGAGTTCGGCACCGGCGCCGTGAAGGTGACGCCCGCGCACGACCCCACCGACTTCGAGATCGGCGCCCGCCACCATCTGCCGCGCATTCAAGTGATTGGCTTCGACGCGCGCATGACCACCGAGGCCGGTCCCTACGCCGGACTGGACCGCTACGAGGCGCGCGAACGGCTGCTCGCCGACCTGGAAGCCTCCGGCGCGCTGACCGGCGCCGAGGACTACACCATCCCCATCGGGACCTGTGAGCGCTGCGGCACGGTGATCGAGCCGCTGATCTCCAAGCAGTGGTTCGTGCACATGCCACCGCTAGCCGCGCCGGCCATCGCTGCCGTGCGTGAGGGCCGGACCACGATCATCCCTGAGCGCTTCACCAAGACCTACTTCGACTGGATGGAGAATATCCATGACTGGTGTATCTCGCGCCAACTGTGGTGGGGCCACCGTATCCCCGCGTGGTATTGCCCCAACGGACACATCACCGTGGACCGCGCCGACCCCACGGCCTGCGCCACCTGCGGCAGTCCCGACATCACACAGGACCCCGACGTGCTCGACACCTGGTTCTCGTCACAGTTGTGGCCCTTTAGTACGTTGGGCTGGCCGGAGCAGACCGACGACCTGCGCCGCTTCTACCCTACCTCGGTGATGGAGACCGCCTACGACATCCTGTTCTTCTGGGTGGCGCGCATGATGATGGCCGGACTGCACTTCACTGGCGAGGTCCCCTTCCGCGCCGTCTACCTGCACGGTCTCGTGCTCGACGAGAAGGGCGAAAAGATGAGCAAGAGCAAAGGCAACGGCATCGACCCGCTCGACGTGATCGACGCCTACGGCACCGACGCGCTGCGCTTCACCCTTGCCACCAGTTCGGCGCCGGGCAACAACATGAAGTTCGTCAAGAGCCGCGTCGAGGGCAACCGCAACTTCGCCACCAAGCTCTGGAACGCCGCGCGCTACGTGCTTAGTCAGGTGGACGCCCTCACCCCCCCACCCCCTCTCCCGTGCGCGGGAGAGGGGGAGCGGCCCTCACCCCCCACCCCATGGCTAACTGGCCCCTCGGCTGCGGCCGACGGTCCAGCGCGCCTCTCCCTAACCGTGGGAGAGGGGGAGGCGCCTGGCAACCAACAGGGCGAGGGGAAAACCTTACGATACGCAGGGCGGCTCCCCTCTCCCGCGCACGAGAGAGCCGGTTGGGCTGTCGGCTCCGCAGAGCCGAGAGACCAATCCGCATGGGGTGGGGGTGAGGGCCGTTCCCTGGCCGACCGCTGGATCACCTCCTCGCTCAACCGCCTGATCGCCGACACGACGGCGCTGATCGAGGACTACCAGTTCGGCGAGGCCGGCCGCCAGATCTACGACTTCTTCTGGAGCCAGTACTGCGACTGGTATCTGGAGACGGCCAAGATCCAGCTGCGCCGCGCCACCGAAGAGGGTGACGACGCGGCGCGCGGGGCCACGCTCCGGACGCTCGTGGACGTGCTGGACGGGGCGCTGCGCCTGCTGCACCCCTACATGCCGTTCATCACCGAGGAGATCTACCAGCAGCTGCCGGGGCATAGCGAGGCCCTCATCGTCGCGCCGTGGCCGGTGGGAGGCGCGCGTGACGAAGACGCCGAGCGCGACATGGCGCTCATCATAGACCTCGTCGGCGGCGTCAGGACGGCGCGCGCCGAGCTCAACATCGAGCCGCGCCGCAAGCTGCCGGCCCTTGTCGTGACGCCCGCGCACGCCGCATTGCTTGACGAGCAGCGCACGGTGATCGAGGCGCTGGCCGGCCTGGAGCGCCTGGAGGTGCGCGCCGCCATCGAAGCCGGCGAGGTTCCAGCGCAGTCGCTGCACCTGGCCTTCCCCACGCTGGAGGTCTACCTGCCATTGGAGGGCGTCGTCGACATGGCGGCCGAGAGAGCGCGCGCGACCGAGGAAATCGCTCGCGTGGAGAAGAGCATCGCCG
>JAABUL010008637.1_pt1 | contig 10249 bp, 4 predicted proteins | sample 5559151 | NCBI WGS metagenome assembly JAABUL01 (sample SAMN10711876, study PRJNA513368) | rock metagenome | isolation source: Antarctica rocks | place: Antarctica: Victoria Land, Pudding Butte sud | reverse complement strand
TGAGATGGTCATCTGGAGTGATCGCGATAAGGAAATACTGCCGTTCCACAAGATTCGAAAGCATGTTTCCCGTTCCGGTTCATTCCTCGGCACCAAAGCCGACTCAATGCCTCATCATTATGAACACCTGATGATAGTGTTCTATGACGTACTTCTGGTGGACGACATTTCATGTCTTCAATGTACCCATACGTCTCGGCGCCGGCTTCTCAAACGCATCGTCTCTCAAATACCAGGGAGAGCCGAGTTGGCCGCTCAATGCAATATTGACTTCACATGTCCTGGAGCCCCGGAGCAATTGCGGAATCATTACGCCCATGCCATCACAAAACGATGGGAAGGACTTGTGCTGAAACCGTTGGACGAGCCATACTTCGGCCCTGCCAAGAGATCTCCGGATGATCCACCGAGCTGCTGGCTGAAGCTCAAGAAGGACTACATTGCCGGCCTGGGTGACACCGCCGACTTCGCTGTGGTTGGTGCCGGCTACTGTGTCAAAGCTGCCGCTAGATGCCCACTAGCCGATGTCCGCTGGACCCATTTCCACATTGGCTGCTTGAAGAACAAAGACGCGGTGATTCAACGAGGAGCAAAGCCGGAATACGTCGTTCTAGATGCTATCAATCAAAGTCTCAGCGCTAAAGACTTGCAATACCTGAATCAGCATGGGCAATTTCATTGCTTAAAGATTGACTCCGCAGAATGTGCAGGAGCCTTTAACCTGGACTACGCATCGTGGGAAGGGCCAAGCATGACAGTGGCCTTTCGGAAACCTTTCGTGTTCGAGATCATGGGTGGCGGTTTTGTGAGACTTGCGAACTCAGAGTACTACACTTTAAGATGGCCACGGGTCCTCAAGATACACCAAGATAGACGTTGGAAGGAGAGTGTCAGTTTAGACGAGCTTCAATCTCTAGCAAACGAAGCTTGTAATGTCCCTGACACGGAGGACTTTGATGTGGAAGTTGCTGCGTGGCAGAAGAAACTTGACAATGCTGATAGAGGTGTTCGGAAGGTCATGCTGCCCTGGGACGATTCTCAAGACGAACAAGTGGGTCTGGAACCCCCAGCCTCAGTTTGCGGTCCCACCAAGAAGCATTCGAAGCAGGCTGATGCGCCTCCGTTGATCCGTATGGATACATGTGAGATGACTCCTGACGAGCTGCGTCTGAGTACTGGGGAGGTCACTCGCCGACCGATGTCTTCTGGATCCCACTTGAGCTGTATGAGTGGATCATCCTTGCCCACGCCGCCAACTTCCTCGCCAAAGACAAGACGCCGAGGAACGTCGCATGCCCCAGAAGCCCAATATCTGCTCACCGCAAGTCCGAGCAAGGGCAAGCGTCCTCTCGAAGACCCAGCAGATAGAATAGTATCGTCGAAGAAGCCCAAGCATGTCAAACGCGGCGAGACCGCCCAACCAATGCATGAATCTTCTAGCTCAGCAAACCGCGTTGGACGTCCATCCTCTTCCATCGCAAACACAAAATCAAATAGACGACCGGATGCCTTTCTGGTGCGCAAGGTAATGCCTGGTGTGGATGGCCTGCCTATCAAGTCAAGGTTCAAAAGACCAAGGTATATCGCTGGATCCGTGTCTCCAGACCGGCAGACGACGGCGTCTGAGCGGACCTCCCAGACAACTTCTCACACATCGCAAAGAATTGACCACGACCACTCCCTGAAACCTTGGATCCTGAATAACACAATGAAATCGAATTTCCCGGAGAACCTAGCGCCATCGCCGCCCGTCGTAGTTTGTCACTCGAATCTTTCACCATCCATTCCTAACCTTCTCAGCTGCCCGGTGATGCTCAGCCCTTGCATCTCCCGCACACCTTACCTTCTCGAGAACCTGCTTCCCGGTCGGGTCAGGGATATCGTGCCTCTGCCTCAGCACTGTAGCCAGGTGCCCTTACAGACTCCACCACCAACGAACCCTTCTGAGACTCCATCAGCTATCCTTCTTATTGAGTCCAAGCGCCAGCAGGAGTCTAGCCGGCTCATGATTTCTACACTTTCTTGTCTACAGCAATCGTCCCACAGTCGGATCGAGATCTGGGACTGGACCCTCCTAGAGCTCATCTCGCGGCGCGAGACAAATGTACGGAGGCTGTGTAAGCGCTTCTTTGGAGCCATGTGGTGGGACGGAAAGGCGAATGAGGCGATCATGCAATGGCAAGATGGCTTGCTCATGCGTTTGCGCATCGAAGCAGGTAAAGAAGCTATTTTGGTCCAGAAAATACGAGCAGACGGGCGCACGAAACATGGCATTGTGGAGAAGTCCGGTACTGAGAACGCTACACGTCGGAATTATGCGAAAAACGGTAATGGCTAGAGCAAGCAACATCTTTCTAGCCTTGCGAATAAAATATATCGAGTCAATCCTAGACATAGATATCCACATTTTGTCGAAGTTCGAGCAGGTAGGAACACTACAGAGACGACCTCCTTCATCCTGGTAAGATGACTTTTCAGTGGCACCACCAAGGCGTGACACAACGCTGGCGGCCTGCCGAACACGGCTCCCCGGATCAACCGCGGATTGGTGCAGGTGTATGATTTGTGAGCGGCCCTGTCCATACCAGAGGTAATGGGAACGGCTCGACGATATGAGTCTCATCATGAGAAGTCGTTTGACAATTTTCTAGTCCGAACGGAGCCGAATGGGCTTGTTCTCGATATTGCCATTCTCGGCATTGCCATGATTGAGGCACAAACCTTTTCTAAGAAGACTTTTGAGGCAATATCGAGAGTTTTGAGTCCAAACATATATATATATATATCAGTCACAATCCTAACCCTCGTCCACGCGATATTGAGGTAATGATAATATACCAATCCAATCCAACGCAACATCATACTGCCTTCTGTTCATATTACAAGCGACAATGCTTGCCCTTATCATACTTCATTCATACTAGGTCCAAGAAAAAATTAACAGCAGGGACTCGCAATTACTCAACATCCACTCGACAACGCATCCACGAATTGCCTGAATTCCAGTAGAAGCTCATTCCCACAGACCCAAACCCTCACCATGGACCACCTCCCCTACGAACTCCTATCCCCCATCTTCAGCCATCTCTCCAACTCAGACATCATCAACCTCCCCTACTCACTCTCCTGCAACGGCCTCACTCACGCCGACGTCGCAGCCCGGTTCCGCCAACAAATCGAAGCCATCAGCATCGACGAAGCCAGTCTGCGAAGCCTCCTACGCGCCAGCCAGCATCCATTAATCGGTCCAACCATCAAAGTCTTGAATTTCGGACTCGACCCCGAAAGACTCGAGCGCCTAGACGATGAGGACTACCAGAGGTATCACAAGCAAGACCACCTCGAAGCGAAGCGCGCCTGGGAGAAGCGCTCAGAGGAGACGAATATCGCGCATTACCAACTCCCTGACAGCGACACCGAAATCCATGCCCCCACGTTTGTCAGAATGGGAAGTATCGTGCTCCCCAAATGGACTTGCTGCACTCCCAAAGCACTGGATCGGAAATACGCGCACTACAGCGCGGTCTATCGAGCACAATCGCGTTTCGCAGACCAAGGGGGCGATTTCAGAGTCCTTAGCAGCGCAATGGGATTCCTGCCGTCCGTGACAGACATCGTCATAGGCGGCGATTCCTGGTCCCCTGACCGCGCTGAGAAGGCTGAGATCCTGCTGGGTGATGCGTGGTGCGACGACTGCGTTGATGAGCAAGCGGATTTCGATGCCCACCTTATGCAGCTGATTCTGCGATCGCTTGCGGCCTCGGGGTTGAAGGTCCGGAGATTCAGGATCGATGAATGGGACCTGGATTTCGATCTAGCGCAGCTCAGCGCGATGGTGCCGAGGGCGGTGTACACGGCTGCGTTTGAGAGGCTTGTGGTGTTGGGGCTGAATAGTGTCTATTACCGGCCGGGGGATATCGCTAAGTATCAGCAGTGGCGTGGGGGGGATTGCGACACGAATTACGATTACGGGGATAGGTACGAGAGCCTGGCCCTCATTGAGCATCCGTGTTGGAAAACCATGAGGATCCTAGACCATCAGATGATGGATGACGGCGATGAGCCCCAAGATCTAGCGTCGACAGTGGATGGCTTAACGAAAGCGCTCGCAGCGATGCTATCTTCCTGCCCGTTAGTAGAAGACCTCACCCTCTCAAGCAGCATTACCCACAGACCCTCCCAGAGCGGAACGCACCTGCCTCACCTCCCTCTCCTCAAAATGCTAGGCCACAACCAGCTCTCCAAACTCCAAAAACTCAAGCTCGCACATTTCCGATTGGAAGAAGACCGGCTAGTCGGGACCCTCCTCCTCTGTGCTCCCACACTCCAACATCTCCACATCAACGACATCGTCCTCGACCGCGGCACGTGGGAGTCTGCGTTTGACAGACTGCGCGGGCGGCTGCACCTCGCATCTGCGGAGATTGGACACGCCGGGGGCGTGTGGGGTATGGGACCCGAAATGAGGGCTTCTATCAAGTCGCACGGTATCCGAAAACTGTGGTTCGCCTTCGCTGGTTCTCAGGGCTACGAACCGTATGAACTCTGCATCTGCGACCGCGAGGCAAGGGACTGGTTGGGTGGGAGAACGCTGATAATTAATCCTGTGTGGCAATTTATGCGGGAGTGTGCAGCGAAGGAGGCTGATGGGGAGGATGATAGCGATGGTGACGAAGCCGATGGGAGTGACGAACCTTCTGGGAGTGACACAGAGGATTGAGGCCGTCCATCCATGACTTGGCACGCTTCTACTTCTTTCTGATGTTGTAATAGTGGACTCATCATCCAGGCTTGACCTATGATCAAGAGGAAAAGAGTCCAAGGAGGACTGTTATAGGGAGAGTGAATATACTGGTGGGGAGCCTCTAACCCAATACCACTTTTACTATTCCAAGACCACCTGGAATCTGCAAGGTGAGCAAGGGGACTAGATTTAGTGGGAGGACGGACCAGTTTCTACACGTTTCTGACCGCATTTGCGCCTTTGTATAGTGCTCCTAAATTTACACATGTAATGCCTGGGTTTTAGTATGGGGAATCGATCGATTTCCCGGCAACCGAAATATATATTTCCGCCACACCTCCCTCTATCTCGGTGATATGCCCAAATAGCCACCGGTTGAAAGCTTCGATTGGGGCTAATTCGATGCTCCGGTTATATGTGTATATTTATGCACTGCTACCTGAGACATCCGCCTAGTTTAGACGATCAACAGATCTCTTCCCGAGCACACAGATTGCTGGTGATCTTGGAGTAGTAGAGTTGGGCCTTGGGTTGGTCAAAGTAGTCTTGGAGTAGGGGGTCCCATCTGGAAAGGGGGTGTGGATGAAGTCCCGGGAGCAGAAGGAGGCGTCGGGAGACCGCTGTGTTGGATGCCACTTGGATCTGTTTGAGCAAACAGCACTCTCGCGCACGACAATCAGATGCCGTCATTGTTGCAACTATCTCGTTCCATGCACACGATTCGTTGCACATTCGGTACCCCGCTTCGAACTCCAGATGCGTTGTTCGGTCTGCAGAGACACACTTGAACGAGCACACACACATCGTCTTGTTGATTTCAATTCCCCAGGAGCCAGGATCTCGGGAAGAGAGAAGCCCCTTCCTTCACCTCTCCCCCAAAACATATCTCTGCCCCGACAGAACTGGACCGAGACCGCTCAGCCACGACACCAGAGGCCTGGGAGGTTTATCGAAAAGCTTGCCTCGGAAAGGGGAGAACAAGACTAAGACTATTACTATATGACCCCCTTGTCTAAGTCCGTAGGCTTGCTTCTTCGCTCTGATTCGGCATGCGATCGCTTCCTTCTGGCAGACCGGATGGGGGGTTTGTGGGGAGTGCGCTACGGTGGTGGCGGGGGAAGGCTGATATGATGTGTTTTTTATGAGCAATGGGTCTGGGGGGGGAGGTGGGTTGGATCTCATGGTGCGAGGTATGCGGAATGGAGGCCACGACGGTTGCAGCGGGCGTCTGGTATGGGATCTTAGAGGTTCGTGAATGGATTTTGGGTTGGGGTTTGGGAGGAGGCGGAGGCGCTGGCTTGCTTCCCTGTCGATTCTGACCGGGGTATAGATGCCAAGGTTCCTGGATTCTACCAAATTCTTGACGCCATTCTGAAGGTCGGACTCGGAGGAAAGTCGGAGCTGGGGCGATACGGAAGAATATCAAGTGGCCTTGCGTGGCCTGCCGACCATGATGGCTTTCTCCGACATGGCATGCGATTCTCCGTTTACGGAACACTGATATGTTGTCCAAGCTATATCTTCCTCCGACGACGACCGGAGTAACCGCTATTAGGACCTCCGTTCCTTGGTTGGAACCAACTTGTGGATCTCTGGAGCATCCAACCCCTTCTTTGCCCCCAAACCCCCCAACACTACCTCGACGCCGTCTGATTCGACCCAACCGCATCTTGAACGCAAAGCTCTCCGTGAGCAAACACCTCCTCATACCCTGGAGATCCTTGTCGTCCGGGCAAATAAGCGCCAAAAGCCTCAGGCAGAATTGCTGGCAGTCCTCCATGCCCACGCTATAGCTCTGGAACTCGTGCTCGAAAAGTGCTCGGGCTAGTAGTATCATGATAAAGCGCGACAGCTTAAGCCAAGGGGTGCGTTCAACAGATAGCCGGCTTCAGTACCCCTGTTTTTCGACCTCCTCGGTCGAAAATCCTGTGCACCTGGGTTTTGGGATCTTCTTCCGCTTTGAAGCTTCGCATGGGTTTTGCGAGAGGGATGCTGTGAGCGGTAAGCTCTATGACCGGTGATGGACAGGCTACAAGGTACGGACCTGGTCCGATAGGACGACGTTCCGTGTCCAGGCCGAGCTCATCATAATGGTTGCCAGCCAATACGGCTGTGAACCACGATCGCAGCAGGTCCCGGTTGTTGTTTCAAGGCCTAACCTGGATGCACCAGTGGCTCATACTTTTCGAGACTATGTGGCGGAGGAGATACTGAATAGATATTTCCAGTCGCTCTCCAGTACCCTTCGATTGCGGACGTCCCGGGAGCTATTTGACGGATTCCTCTTCAAGGATGGTAGCTTTCGAAGGTGCCGCAGGAGTCATCATGGTCAGATCAACCGTAATGAAGCTTCAGATGTTGTTCGTCGTGGCGGCCTATTGGATCAGATGAACGAGGTTTGGAGAGAATGTTCAAATGCCTGAACTGAAAGGGTGACGTATCTTTGGAGAAGTCTTTCCCCACGATCGAATTCTCGTTCTTATCGTCCGTGTGAGCTGTTAAAACCTATTCACAACAAACAGCGCCTTTGCTGATATAAAACAAGAGGCAGCTAACAAGTATGGCGAGTGATATTGCGCTTCAGAAACTATCCTCATGATAACAGAGGTCGCGGTAGAGGATGAAGACCGGGCGCTGGCTAGCTGAGCGTGCCGTAGGTGGTCACCCACATGAGATATCACGGTCACTACCAGACGAGGAATAGACAGATGGAGGTTTCGGTTTCTGTATTCGCCTCTGATACCAAGCTACCTGTCTTCCTATCTATCGACCCAACTGCTTAGTGAGCAAGCTACAGATCCAAGTTACCATTTCTCCCGTACAAGCGTACAAAGTATGCAAACAGATACTCCTGACCGATTCCAGATACCACCCTTTCGCTGACTCCGATTCCTAAAATGCCAACGACGCCGTTTCCTCCCAAGAAAACCGATCGAATAAGAAGCCAGCTGCTCGTGGAGCCTAGACCTTCTCTGATTCGAGGTGGATGGTGTCGATGTGAGTGATTCATGTGAAAGTGGCCTATTCAGTGTAGACTGCTGATCCTTTCGTGGCGTTGAGTAATGATGATACCATGAGCGTAATTGGCCGAAGCCCAAGAACGCGAGGTGTTGACCTAATGCTATAGTGATGGAGAGGTCGAGACTCGAATGGCTGTGCTGGGTTTGATGCATGCTGATGTCGTGAAAGAGGACAACCGTGATATGCTGAAAGACTGGATGTGCAAGCTGGGGTATCTCCGTGATGATCGATTCGCAAATTTTTTTGGAATTTTATGTTTTTTTCTATTGTGCTGGTGTCTCGGCAGCCATGGCATTTGCGCAGATAGCGACGACCTCATTCTCGGCCTTGGCCGATTCAGATTCCCAAATGTCAGCAGTGTTATCAATACCAGCAGAGCCTGAGGCAGCAAGGACGGCGTCGATGTTGGCCGTGGTGAGTTGATCGATGTTAGACTTAGAGTCGGTGGAGCCCTCGGCAGGAACAATGAAGTGGGAGTTAGCATCACAGCCAGCGGCGTAGTAATCCGAGGCATTGAGGTCGGCAAGAGGGGAGCGGATCTCATCAGTCATGAGATCGGCATAGGCACGGGTGGCAGTGGCAACACGGACAGGAGCATTGAGATCATCAATAGGAGGGATGTTCTCCTTGCCGCGATCATCGCAGGCCTTGACACGTGATTCGTCATCCGAGGACAGGTCCAAGGTGCAAGCCTTGTGTTCCATCATAATATTGTCAAGCTCCTCATTGGTATCCTCATGGATCTTGAAGTGCCATCCCTTCAAGACAAGGTCTTTAATGGATGGCTTGGCCTTAGGCTTGTATGAGGTAATGGTACCGGCCAAGGCGGCGTCGATGGAGGGCAGGCCATGCTGGGTGGTGGCCAAGGAGGAAATGCGTCGACGGGACAGGATGCCAGCATGCTTCGACTTAGGTGAACGACCAGCCGGAGCAATAGGGGCAGGCGTAGAAGCCGCAATCTTCAATCGAGGGTCGGAAGAATTTGTCCGATGAGCCTTGATGGGTCGATCCAAGGCAGCGGAGGTGAAGTCCTCCAATGTTGATGCCTTGCGCTTCGTAGCAGGGGTAAGTTGAAGGTACCCACGAGCGGCATGAGCCTTCGAGAGGATGGACGTGGCAGCCTTGAAGTGCTGCATCGTGGATGGTGATAACGATGATGACTTAAGGTGGGGTTCTGATTGAAGAGACTTGGATGCCTTGATGGAAGAAGCAAAGGTATATGGATCGATGTTCTCCGAGTCGAGATCGTTGAAGACTTGGGGTTGGGAAGACTTGAGTATGGAGGATTTGGAAGGAAGAGAAGAGTTCGTTAGGATAGCTGGGAGGGTATTTGTAGTTAGTGAGCGTTCTTTCGTGATGTAGGATCGTTTTGTAAAAGTGCAAAACTTTTAGAGCCCACAACATTTGCTGAAGTGTTCAAGATGTTTTGACGGGATCGACACTTGAGGGAAATGTTGCTCATACCGTTTTGCTTGTTCTTGACATTTCCCAGGTTACGCAAGCGGGCTCCGCTGACGGAGCCGAATGGCTGCCGTGCGGGTGTACTCAATGGAGCTGCTGCTGCCATTGTGGAAGTGGATTGATCACGTAGAGGTGTGCTGATGGTCGATCACGTAGCAATAGCGGTAATGATGGCTTGAGCGTGTAGTTTAGGTACCGGGAGATTACTGTTCGCAATGGTGGTGACAAGATCGTAAGTAGATGAGATGGAGGCTTTTTGTAGCAATATAGAAGGCTGTGTTCTGTATCTGTAGATGTGTGTATGATAGAGAGATGTGTAGACCGATGTGTGGAGAAAAGATGAAAGTGGCAACACCAGGGAGCCTGAGGAGTGAGGAAGGAACGATGTGGGCAAGAGCGGCTATATCTCTCCAGCTGCCCTTGTCGGCCTGGAAGGGGAAGTGGGGAGAACGAAGACGGTGCTGCACGTCTTCGAGCGCGAATCTTCGCCCTCGACTCGCGAAGTCGTGAATCCGCTTTGCCTCATGCAGTCTAGGCCACGCTCATCGCTCCAAGCCTGCCAAGGTTGATCGTCTCAGGATGCTACGCTCCTTTCCGCAGTGTGGCAGATTGCAATGACGCCGATGATGCTGTGCTCTTGCTAAGCAAGCTTTCCTACCATCCTGGACGAATGGTTTGAGCCAAAGCAGTCCCGATGGAAGGCAACGTCGAAGGCTTGGCATTTACGCGCCCGACTCGCGTTTGAGCTAACGTCTTGACATAAGTCTGGACGATCCGCTGCCTCTCATCTGTCATGGGACTACTCATTACCCTCTTTGGCCAATGTTCCGACAAGGTAGCGATATTCATCTATCTGGTAAGTCTGTTCAAGACATGAGACTCAAAGAAAATACGGAGATGCCTCAGGTTAGTCAAACAATGGTTCTCAAACTCCTCCCCTTTATGCGTTGCAAATCTTCATGTTCCTGCCTCAGGCATCTCAATCTCATTGGCCGTATTGAAGTTCGAAGCCTCCATTTACCA
>JAABUL010008636.1_pt1 | contig 10250 bp, 6 predicted proteins | sample 5559151 | NCBI WGS metagenome assembly JAABUL01 (sample SAMN10711876, study PRJNA513368) | rock metagenome | isolation source: Antarctica rocks | place: Antarctica: Victoria Land, Pudding Butte sud | reverse complement strand
GCAGCGGGTGAACAGGGCGATCGCCCCGTTCATCGACGTGATGATCGGCAACGAGGAGGACTTTACGGCCAGTCTGGGGTTTGCCATCGACGGCGTCGACGAACAACTCAGCAGCCTGCCGGTGAATAAATTCGCCGCGATGATCGAGACGGCGGCTGCGGCGTATCCGAACTTCCAGGTGATCGGTACGACGATGCGCACTGTGCATTCCGCCTCGGTCAACGACTGGGGCGCCCTGGCCTGGTCGCCGGGGACCGGCCTGGTGCAGGCCACCATGCGGGAGCGACTCGAGATCCTCGACCGCGTCGGCGGCGGTGACTCGTTCGCTTCCGGCCTGATCTACGGACTGCTGAGCGGCGAAGGACTCCAGACCGCGGTGGAGTACGGCGCAGCCCATGGCGCCCTGGCCATGACGACGCCCGGCGACACCACCATGGCGACCGCTGCCGAGGTCCTGAAGCTGGCCGGTGGGGGTGGCGCTCGGGTCGACCGCTGAACACTGTCCACCTGGCAGGGCCCGTGCAGCCCGGCTCAAATGCTCATCCTTGTCCTGCCGGCTGATCAACGGTTCCGAATGCGTTCAGCAGCTCGCGAGCTCGCCGGTAGCCGCGCTTTACCACTGTCTGCACCAGGCCCGCATCGCCGAGCGCGGTGCGCAGCCTCCCGATCGCCACTTCGACGGCGTGCTCGTCCGTGCTGGTGCCCGGTAGTGCCGAGGCCAGTTCCGCGCGGCTGAGCACCTGGCCCGGCTGCGCGGAGAGCCTGCGCAGCAGCGACATCGACGTGGGTGGCAGCGGTAGGTATCGGCCGTCGACCAGTACAGCTTGCCCGCGAATCTCCAGGCGTCGCCCGGCGACCATCAGATCGCGGGTGAGCCGGACCGGCACCTGAGCGGCGATTTCCCGAACCAGCGAACCGAGCCGGGCCCTTTCCGGTTGCAGCACCGGGATTCCGGCCCTGACCAGCGGGGCAGCGGTGACCGGGCCGACGGCCAACGCCAGCACGTCGCGCTGCATCCTGGTCTGCAGTGAGTCCTGGATTCCCAGCTGCCGCGCCGTCAGCAGATAACTCGCCGCGGCGGGTGCGCTGGTGAAGGCGACCGCGTCGATCGTCCCCTCGGCGACGCTCCGGCACAACCGGTGCAGCGGGCCGATCTCGGCCGGCGGCCGCCAGCGGTACACCTGCACCTGGACCACCTCGGCGCCCGCCCGCTCGAGCGCTTCCACCATGTCGGCCAGCGGTTCTCCGTGCATCTGCATCACCACCCGTCGACCGGCGAGATCCATCTTCAGCAGCCGCTCCAACACCTCTGTCGACGACTCCGAGGCCGGGGACCATTCGCCGGACAGCCCGGCGGCCCGCATGGCGCCCCGAACCTTGGGTCCGCGGGCAAGGAGCGTCGCACCGGACATCGCCGTCAGCAGGGCAGCGCCAAGGCCCCAGCCGTCGGCCGCTTCCACCCAGGCCCGGAATCCGATTCCGGTGGTCGCCACCACGATGTCGGCGGGCGTGTCGATGCAGGATTGCGTCACCTCACGCAGCGCGTCGTCATCCTCCACCTGAACTATCTGAATGGCCGGTCCGTACACGATCGTCGCGCCCCGCCGCTGCAGGGCGGCGCCGAACTCCTCCCGCCGGCGGGCTGCCGTGATCCCGACGGTGAAACCGGCAAGCGGGTTGGTCTCGTCGACAGGGTGTGCGGCGCCTACGCGACCGTCCGGAGCGGCTGGCTGTTCTTTTCCACCACCAGCCGGCCGGGCAGTCGACGAGTTCGAGGTTGTCACGGTTCCAGCGTGGCCCACACCGGTTCCGATCGTGAGTCCGTTCTGTGAACCCTGTGCAACCAAGCAGGTCAGCTGCGTGCCGTCGTGCCCTGCCGGACAAGCGCACGACGCCCGATTCGGCCTGTGCGGGAAACGGAACGATCCGGTAACCGGCGGGACACCGGCCCCTCGAAGACGACCGCGATTCTCGTTGAGACGCGCGACCAGCGATCGACGAGCAAGAATGGGAAACCAGTGCCGACAACGACTCTCACGCACTGCCCGTACTGCTCGCTGCAGTGCGGAGTGCAGATGGGAGCCGGCGCCTTCGGTTCGCCATCCCGCGTCGCCTTGACTCCTGACGAGGACTTCCCGACCAACCGCGGTGGGCTGTGCGCGAAGGGCTGGACCGCGACCAGCCTGCTCGACCACCCGGATCGGCTCCTGACTCCGCTGGTGCGAACGGTGGAGGGAAATCGGGCCAGCCCGCTGCGCCCCGCCGAGTGGGGCGAGGCCCTGGACCGGATCACGTCCGGAATCCAGCAGGCGCAGCGGCAGTACGGCCCTGACGCCGTCGGCTGCTTCGGCGGCGGCGGCCTCACCAATGAAAAGGCTTATCTGTTCGGCAAATTCGCCCGGGTCGCTCTCCGCACGTCGGCGATCGACTACAACGGGCGGTTCTGCATGTCATCGGCCGCGACCGCCGGCAACCGGGCATTCGGTGTCGACCGCGGGCTACCGTTCCCGCTGCCGGACATCGCCGAGGCTGATGCGGTGCTGCTGGTGGGTGCGAACCCGGCCGACACCATGCCGCCGGCCATGCAGTACTTCGACGCCGGCCGGGCCAGGGGAGCGGTCCACATCACGATCGACCCTCGGCGGACGGCCACCGCCGCGGGCGCCGCCCTGCATCTGGCGCCCCGGCCGGGAACCGATCTGGCCCTGGCCAACGGACTGCTGCACATCGCGGTCCGCGAATCCCTGCTGGATCTGGACTACATCGCAACCAGAACCACCGGATTCGACCAGGTGCGGGATCGGGTCGCGTCGTACTGGCCGGACCGGGTGGAGCGAATCACCGGGGTTCCGGTCGAGCAGTTGCGCACTGCTGTCCGGACGCTGGCCGCCGCGCCCGCCGCCATGATCCTCACCGCGCGCGGAGCCGAGCAGCACCGCAACGGGTCGGACACGGCGCAGGCCTACCTCAACCTCGCGCTGGCACTGGGGCTACCGGGCCGCCCGGGGAGCGGGTACGGCACCATCACCGGTCAGGGCAACGGCCAGGGCGGTCGGGAGCACGGGCAGAAGGCCGACCAGCTTCCCGGCTACCGCAAGCTGGATGACCCGGCCGCCCGGGCTCACGTCGCCGCCGTGTGGGGCATCGATCCGGCGGAGTTGCCGCGCCCAGGGCTGTCTGCGTTCGAGATGCTGGATCGGCTCGGAACCGACGGCGGAGTTCGGGCGCTGATCGTGCTGGCCTCCAACATCGTGGTGTCGGCTCCGGACGCCAACCGGGTGGCCGCCAGGCTGACAGCACTCGATCTGCTGGTGGTGTCCGACATCTTCCTGTCCGAGACGGCGGCGCTCGCCGATGTAGTGCTCCCGACGGCACAGTGGGCCGAAGAAGAAGGCACCATGACGAATCTGGAAGGGCGGGTACTGCACAGGCGGCGCGCGCTGCCGCCGCCTCCAGGAGTCTTGGACGACCTGCAATTCCTCACCGCCCTGGCCGGCCGGCTCGGTCGGGGCCAGTTCTTCTCGGACGATCCACGGGTGGTGTTCGACGAGTTGCGCAGGGCCAGCGCCGGCGGGATCGCCGACTATGCCGGCATCAGCTACGAGCGGATCGATGCCGAGCAGGGCGTGTTCTGGCCGTGTCCGTCAGAGGACCACCCCGGCACCCCGCGAATGTTCACCGACCGGTTTCCCACTCCCGACGGGCGGGCCCGATTTCTGCCGGTGGATCACACCGATCCCGCCGAGACGCCCGATCGCCGGTTTCCGTACGTGCTCACCACCGGACGCACGATGGCGCAGTACCAGAGCGGCAACCAGACCAGGAGGATTCCGTCGCTGGGCCACGCCGGGCCGGTGGTGCAGCTGCATCCCGACCTCGGGCGCCGGCTCGGCATCGCGACCAGCGACATCGTCTCGGTCCGTACCCGACGAGGAAAGGCGAACTTCCGGGCATCGGTGGACGACACCATCCGCCCAGACACACTTTTCGTGCCGTTCCATTTCGGTGGCGCGTCCAGCGCCAACGCTCTGACCGACCCCTCGCTCGATCCGGCGTCGAAGATGCCGGCCTTCAAGGCGTGCGCCGCATCGGCGGAACGAATCGGTGAGCCGGACGACGACCACCTGCTGACCACCCGGTCCGCTTCCCTGCCGATCAGGCCGGTCGTCCTGCCGACCCTTCCCGACCCGGAACCTGTACCCACCGTTGCCCGAACCGGTGTCAGCTCGAATCAGCGGAGAAAGGAAAACACCATGCCCAGCAGAAACAAATTCCTCCAGGGAATTTTCCATTTCGAGGGAACCGGGACCGACAAGCCGGCGCCGATCGAGGGCGCACCCAGTTATGTGGTGCCCGAGGGCGCCTCGGCGCAGGCGCTGTACTTCCGGGGCGGGAACACCGCGGAAGAGATGATCACCGTGGTGCTGATGAAGGACGGCGTACCCATGCGATACTTCCCGATCGGTGCGAAGTCCGATTGCCACGTTCCGCTGCGGGTGGTGGAGGACATTGAATCGGGGTGCATGATCGAGGTGTACCTCGCTGCGCCGGAGGGCATCCAGGCGTCGGTGGTCGTCGATCTCGGACTGGTGGAAGTCTGATGACAGCGACCCTTTCCCGCGACGCGATGGTGCCGCTGCCGGCTGATCCGAGACGTCGCCTCGTGGTCGTCGGAAACGGAATGGCCGGCGCGAGGGCCGTCGAGGAGATCTTGGAACGAGCCGGAGCCGCGCATTTCGCCATCACCATGTTCGGCGCGGAACCGTACGGAAACTACAACCGCATCATGCTCTCGCACGTACTTTCCGGGGAGGAGCAGGACAAGGACATCTTTCTCAACACGCTTTCCTGGTACCGGGAGAACGACATCACCCTGCATGCCGGCTGCAAAGTGACCCGCATCGATCGGTGGGCGAAACTGGTGCATTCGGTCGATGCCGCCGGTGTCGCCTCGACCACCGGATACGACGTCCTCATCATCGCCACCGGCAGCAATTCCTTCATGCCGTCGATCGAAGGTCTGACTCTGGACGACGGCAGTATGAAGCCCGGCATCTTCGCCTTTCGCACCATCGATGACACCAGAGGCATGATCGAACACGCCCAGCACGAGCACCACCGCCAGGCCGTCGTCATCGGCGGGGGGCTGCTCGGCCTGGAGGCGGCCCGCGGACTGCAGGCGTACGGCTTGCAGGTCGATGTCGTCCATGCCGGCCCGCACCTGATGAACGCCCAGGTTGGCCCGCAGGCCGGCGAGATTCTGCGGCGCAGCGTCGAGCAGATCGGCATCGAGGTCCACGTCAAGGCCAGGACAACGGCCATCCTCGGCGATGAGAAAGTCACCGGTATCTGGCTTCTCGAGCACCCGCAGATCCCCTGCGACATGGTGCTGGTGGCCGCCGGCATCCGGCCCAACGTGGAACTGGCCGTCACCAGCGGATTCACCGTCGAGCGGGGAATCGTCGTCGATGACCAGATGCGCACCATGGACGACGATGACGTCTACGCCGTCGGCGAATGCGTGCAGCACCGCGGTGAGGTCTACGGGCTGGTCGCGCCCATCTGGGAGCAGGCCGCGGTGCTGGCCGACCACCTGACCGGAAAGAACCCTGCAGCCAGCTACACCGGGTCAAGGACGGCCACCAAGCTCAAGGTCGCCGGCGTCGACGTCGCCTCGATGGGACTGCAGGGACCCGAACGGGACACCGACGAGCACCTGATCTTCTCCGAGCCTCGAAGGGGCGTCTTCAAATCCCTGGTGATTCGTGACGAGAAGCTGATCGGCGCAAAGATTTTGGGAGACACTTCCAAGGTTGCGTTTCTGATGCAGGCGTTCGACCGCGGGTTGCCGTTACCGGCGGAGCGACTGGAGATGATGTTCGACATCGGGGCACCTGCCGCCGAGGTGGGCGCTGCGGAACTGGACGACGACGCACAGGTCTGCAACTGCAACGGCGTGACCAAGGGCGCACTCGTGCATGCGGTGGAAGGAGGATGCAAATCGGTCGCCGCGGTGATGGACAAGACCAGGGCCGGCAAGGGGTGCGGTTCGTGCAAGAGCCTGGTGTGCCAGATCGTGGAATGGGCAGCAGGGGACAGCGTCCAGGTGGATCCGTCCGTCAATTGGTACGTCCCCGGCATTCCGATGGACAAGCCGGCCCTGATGGAGACCATCATGCAGCAGGGCCTCAAGTCGGTCTCGGCGGTGTTCGCGGCGCTGGCTCCGGGCGGTGCGGAGGACGCGAAGTCGAAGATGGGTCTGGCCTCGCTGCTCAAGATGATGTGGGACACCGAATACATCGACGAGCGCGACGCGCGGTTCATCAATGACAGGGTGCACGCCAATATCCAGCGGGACGGCACCTTCTCCGTCGTTCCGCAGATGCGCGGCGGCGTCACCTCGCCGGAGCAATTGCGCCGCATCGCCGACGTCGCCGAGAAGTACGACGTGAAACTGGTCAAACTGACCGGGGGCCAGCGCATCGACCTGCTCGGAATCCGAAAGGAGGATCTGCCTGCCGTCTGGGCGGACCTCGACATGCCGTCGGGCTACGCCTACGGCAAAAGTTTTCGCACAGTGAAAACCTGTGTCGGCAGCGACTTCTGCCGCTTCGGAGTGGGCGATTCCACCGCCCTTGGTATTGCACTGGAGACCCGTTACCAGGGCCTGGAGTCGCCGGCGAAACTGAAACTGGCCGTCTCCGGTTGTCCGCGCAACTGCGCGGAATCGTTGTGCAAGGACGTCGGGGTGGTCGCTGTCGAGGGCGGCCGGTGGGAGATGTACGTCGGCGGGGCAGCCGGAGCCCACATCCGCAAGGGTGACCTGCTGGCCACCGTCGGGAGCCAGGAGGAGGTGATGACGCTGACCGGACGTTTCATGCAGTACTACCGCCGGAATGCGAAGTGGCTGGAGCGCACCTACGCCTTCGTGCCGCGAATGGGCATCGAACATCTGCGCGCCGTAGTCGTGGACGATATCGACTGCTCAGCCGCCGATCTCGACGCTGGTATCACAGCATCGGTTGCGGCTTATCGTGATCCGTGGCAAGAGAGGGCGGAACCAAGGACCAGCGGTCAGTTCCGGACCGCGCTGCCCCTGCAAGTGCTGCCCCGGGTTCCGGTGCGACAGTGAGCGCGTCGGTGAGTTCGCCGACTGTGCTGGGTCCGGTGGAGCAGGTCCCGGTGGGCGAGGGCAGGGCATTCGACCATCACGGTGCGCAGGTTGCTGTCTTCCGGCTGCGAAACGGATCTGTGCACGCGGTGTCCGCTGTGTGCCCGCACCGCGGCGGCCCCTTGGCAGACGGTCAGATCGACAATGCGGTCGTGCTGTGTCCGTTGCACCTCAACGCTTTCGACCTGTCCACCGGGTGTTCCACCACGGGCCAGCCCGGCCTGACCGTGTGGCCGGTGGCCGTCGATGATGCCGGCCAACTCGTGTTGTCGCCGTCAACCGGGCTGGATTCGGCTTTCTGAGTTTTCAGTTCCTCCGATCTTCGGGTTGCTGGTCCTCCAATCCTTTTCCCCTCGAGCAGGAGTCAACTCATGAGCGCAACTCTCGCTACCACTCCCACCCCGCATGATCAGGCCTCGGCGCCGCGCCGGCGGCGCTGGATCGACGACTGGCGTCCGGAGGACCACGAATTCTGGAACGACAGGGGAGCCGGGATCGCCCGGCGGAATCTTGTCTTCTCGGTACTGTCGGAGCATGTCGGCTTCTCGATCTGGAGTCTGTGGTCGGTGCTGGTGCTCTTCCTGGGTCCGCAGTACCACATCGATCCGGCCGGAAAGTTCCTGCTGACAGCCGTGCCGACCCTGGTCGGTGCGGTGTTGCGGTTGCCGTACACGTTCGCGGTCGCCAGATTCGGTGGCCGCAATTTCACGATCTTCAGCGCTTTGCTGTTGTTGTTACCCACCATTTTCGTCGCGGTGGTGCTGGAACCGGGGGTTTCTTATTCCACGCTGCTGATCGCCGCTGCCGTGGCCGGAGTCGGAGGCGGCAATTTCGCCTCCTCGATGACCAACATCAACGCGTTCTATCCCCAGCGACTCAAGGGCTGGGCGCTCGGGCTGAACGCCGGTGGTGGAAACCTCGGGGTGGCTATCGTGCAGCTGGTCGGCCTGCTGGTGCTGGCCACTGCCGGAGCCGCGCACCCGCGTCTGATGGTGGCGATCTATATTCCGCTGATCGTGCTGGTGAGCGTGGGATCGGCGCTGGCGATGGACAACCTGACCGTCGCCTCCAATGCCAAGGGCGCCATGCGCCGGGTCTGCCGGGACAAGCACACCTGGGTGATCGCCGTGCTCTACATCGGCACCTTCGGTTCGTTCATCGGATTCGGATTCGCCTTCGGCCAGGTCCTCCAGGTGCAGTTCAAGGGCACCTTCTCGACCCCGGTGAAGGCGGCGTACCTGACGTTCCTCGGCCCGCTGCTCGGTTCGGTGGTTCGGCCGTACGGTGGCAAACTCGCGGATCGGTTCGGCGGCTCCAGGGTGACCTTCTACAACTTCATCGCGATGGCCTTCGGTGCGGCGCTGGTCCTGGTGGCGGCGCTCGGGAAGTCGCTGCCGCTGTATCTGACCGGATTTATTCTGTTGTTCGTCTTCTCCGGCCTGGGCAACGGCTCGACCTACAAGATGATTCCGGCGATCTTCAAGGCAAAGGCGGCATCGGCGATCACAGCCGGCGCTGAACCGGGAGCAGCCACCCTGGAATCGATTCGGCTGTCCGGCGCCTTGATCGGGGTGGCCGGGGCGATCGGCGCGGCCGGCGGGGTGCTGGTCAACCTGGCATTCCGTCAGTCGTTTCTTTCCTACGGCACGGCAACCGCGGCGTATGCCGGTTTCATCGCCTTCTACGGCGTCTGCATTCTGACCACCTGGTTCTTCTACGTCCGCAGGAGCCCGCAGCGTCTCGAAGGGGTCTGAGTGGTGTCCGCGGCGTTGCAGTTGGACGGTATCGGAACGGGCGCCGCTGCTTTCGAAGCCATGCAGGTTGGCCCGGCCGTGCAGGTTGCCGGGAATGCCGGAGGTGCCGGGGTCGGTCGGGTCGGCCAGGCAGCCCGAGCTTTGAAGTCCGATCCTGACGTCGAGGCCGAGCTGCTGCCCATGCACCTGTCGGTGGCCGGGCGGCCGGTGCTGGTGGTGGGCGGCGGGGCGGTCGCCACCCGCAAGGTGCACACCTGTCTGGCAGCCGGTGCCGAGGTGATCGTGGTCAGTCCTCGGTTGGGCGCAACGCTGGCCGGGCTTGCTCGAACGGGCCGAATTCGCTGGCGGCGCCGCGGCTACCGGCCTGGCGACGTCTTGGGCAGCTGGTTGGCTTTTGCTGCCACCGCGGACCCGCAGGTCAATGCCGCGGTGGAACGGGAGGCCGAAGCGCAGCGGGTGTTCTGTGTCCGGTCAGATCTTTCCCGCCCCGGCCTTCCGCGCCACGGCACCGCCCGCACCCCGGCGATCGTGCGCGGCGCCGGCGTTGTGGTGGGTGTGTCCAGCAGCGGCTCCGTCGATCCCGGACATGCTCGGGACGTGCGGGATGCGATAGCGACTGTGCTGCAAACGACACCGGACGGAATCGGGCGCCGGCCGCGCTGAGTGCCGCGTGCTGTACGGCGATGCGTGCTGTACGGCGATGCGTGCTGTACAGCTCTATGGGCGCCGCGGGCTGTACGGCTCTGCGGCGGTCGGGGCGGCGGTGCAACCCCCGGAAGTCACCTTGCTGTCCGTTGGGGTTCTACCCGGTTCTGGACGTGGTGAAGTGGTGGAGGTGGTTGCGGCGGGGTGGATCTGGGTGTGGTGATAGGGGCAGAGCAGCACCCCGTTGTGCAGGCTGGTGGGTTGTGCGGGTTGGTGGTTCCGGAGTCTCGGCTCCATTATCTGATGTGGTGCCCGCCGCATCAATCCGGTGGCCGGTCGCAGCCGGGCCAGCTGCAGCCGCGGTCCCTGGCGGCGATGGCCCGGCGGATCGGCAGTGGGACGGTGCGGGCTGCTCTTCCGACGTCCAGTCAGCAACGATCGGCGCCGCTTCTTGCATACTGCACGGCATGCCGGACCCCATCTTCGACCTGCCGCGACTGGCAGCGATCTACGATGCTCTGGACCCTGACCGCAATGACCTGACGGTTTACGCCGACCTCGCCGGCCGGCTGGGCGCCCGCCGAGTCCTTGACGTCGGCTGCGGCACCGGAACGCTGGCGTTGATCCTGTCCGGGCGCGGTATGGAGGTGACCGGCGTCGACCCGGCGGCTGCATCGCTC
>JAABUL010008634.1_pt1 | contig 10252 bp, 14 predicted proteins | sample 5559151 | NCBI WGS metagenome assembly JAABUL01 (sample SAMN10711876, study PRJNA513368) | rock metagenome | isolation source: Antarctica rocks | place: Antarctica: Victoria Land, Pudding Butte sud | reverse complement strand
CTTTTTCTCTTGGAAAGGATCATCAATGAACGGCAATTACATCATCCACGCGATAACCTATGAGTAGCACCCATGTGCACAACAAGTAAACCCTTCAACAAACGCATAACAGCTTAGACTGCAACATTTAACGTTTATCCCAATCCCAAGCAACTTTAACTCCAAGTCCCCTGCCTACTCCATGGGGTACTTCTTCAATAGTGATGAGACATCACATTGTAAGAGTGATCAAAAGCGATATCAACGCATGCATTCGACATGCTTTACGAGTTGCAATCGTTGTACAAACCGACTTGCAATAAGGCCCTGAAATCGATTGAAACATCGCTCCCTTGTACCAGCCAGAAGTCCTCTCGTCCCACAGACAGGGGAGGTTTGGAGGGTCGGGCTGGCTTGTGTGTTATACACTACTCCGTATGCGTGCATGTGCATCGTTTCGCTTCAACCGATCGAGTCGAACTTTCGTCGACTTTGCGACTTCACACCCAAGTGTCGCAAAACATTGCTAAGTCGCCGTCTGATCAACCTTGAGCAAGCTGAACGACGCACGCTAGCTTATGATCGACTTACGCGCCCGATTGTTCGACTTTTCGAAAAACATTGGGGCACTTCATTGGTAAATCCCACCGTAATTACGGTTGACCGATCGAAATCGTCGATTTCAACCCAATGAAGTAGTTACGCCGTAACACATCGATTAAACCGTAACTTTGCTTACAGCTCCAAAGTCGTAAAACCTGTATACTGTTGAGTGATTTCATTGCTGATTCCATCTTGTGTCTTAGTTCTAATTCTGCCTTTCTAGATGGGTAACATGCAATCGATTTATTTTTGTGTCAATGTGTAGGTTTTCTGAAACACATCATTACGTATGTACGCTGGCCCGAGTTGAACGGGATTGCATTGATGAGGCAAAGCCCTTACGAACAAATCCTGACTAGTTTTGCAGATTGCTAACTTGTTCTCTAATATTTTGCAGACTGTCAAATTGTTCAAATTGTTCCAACTGTCAAATTGTTCCAGCCTCGCAGACAAATCTTGCATGTGAGAATTTGTTGTTGGTAGTAATTAACTAATCAAAGTATTTGTAAAGTTTCAGTTTAATAGTTTTTTGCCGTGCCAACCTTGCCAGCATGTCAACATATATTCTAATGACAGCTGTGTGCCTTTGAGCACATGACCCCAAGAGCTTGAGCCGCTCAGTCATGGATAGCCCAAGCCTTGACTTTTTTTGTTCTGGAGCAGTGCAGCATGTGGGTCTAAGCGTGGGATGACCACAAATGGATTGTACCTTTATTTTGCGCTGTTGCCTACAACATGAGCTGGCCGCTATTCTTCTTGAGGTTGTTCCTTCAATGCCGCTTGTGCTTATTGGCTGCTGCAAAGTCTCCTACACTCATTTTGGCGGATTCTACGATTTCACCCAGGCAGTTTCTCAGCGTCAACAGTTTCTCATGTCACCTCATACTGTGAATGTCGACATATATCGATCTGTTCAGTGGTATCGGTGGATTTGCTCTGGCCCTACATAACATTTCGCAGCCGCGGCTGTACTGTGATATCGAACGGTCCAGTCAGCAAGTTTTGATTAAACTTATCAAAAATGAGTCATTACCACCAGCTCCCGTGATTTACGACGTCAATAACGTGCGGAAAGCTGAGCAGCTCCGCAGAGCTCAGGGAAACCCACATAGTACAGGTGCAGCTCTGCTCGCCACTGATGGGGGTCTGGGTGCTGGCCAAACCCAAAGGCTTGCAAGCCAGCAGAGCCTGCAGGGTGAAGACACTGTGTGAGCTCAGCGTCAGCGCTGTCTGTCGTGCATATGCCGTCGCTAAATAGTATATATAGTATATCATATAGATTTTCATTCGCCACATCCCAAATCCATTACCGCTGTATTGCTTCCAAAAAGAAAAATGCGATGCATCTCCAGTGTGAGGTTGAACGCATCTCAATATATTCATTTTATAAATAAAAATTATTTTTGTTCGATTTTACCCTTTCGCTATATCAACGTCAGCAGTTTCATCCAATCTTTTTTGGACATTTTAAAAATTCTGGATATTCAATTTTGCATCTAGTATATCCTGCACAATCAAGTTTCCATCTGCACTAGATTTTCGTTCGCCATATCCAAAATCCACTACCGCTGTACTGTTTCTCAACAGTGAAATGCGATGCCTCCATGTTGTGATGTTGAACTCATCTCAAGATACTCATTTTATAAAGGACATTAGTAATTGTTCGATTCTACACTTTCGCTATAACAACCCAACCGTAGTCTGTCAGGCCTGCTTTCAAGTTGTAGCTCCAGCCGCAAGAAGTCAGCTCAGCTTTGTCAAGTTGGCTGCTGGACTGTCGGCTTGGCTGCACTTGTGAGAGCAACTGCAAGCTTTTGAGCTTTGCTCACCACAAAGCGTGATCACGAGCTCCACTCTCAAGTCTGCAATTACAGCATCAGCTAAGCAACTTAGCTCACCTGCATTCAGCTTTGATCCAATGTTTAGCCCGCAAACCTCCTACAAGGATTCGATGTTGTGCAGAAGTGTTGCTACTACCTTGTTCAGCGAGATGTGGTTGACTGGTCTGCATTACGTCAAAATTTCCCTACCACATCAATTGATATTGCGAAGGATAGCATGAAACAAGCTCTTGCAACAGGTCTGGAAAATGAACCGACAACAAAAAAAAGCAACCTATCTGTTACGCGTCCATCAACGGTCATGTCTAGACGAGTCAACCTGGTTGCCAAGCTCGACCGCCAGCTGCTGGACCTAATGTCTCAAAACGTTGCTCTTACAACGTTGCTCTGAAGACGAAAGAAAGCCCTGCGCGCATAGTTACCCGCTGCGGGCCTAAAGCAGGGGGGTCTGTCTCTTTTGTCGGGGGTCGAAGGGGGTATTTTCTGGGTTTTGGGGGGGTTTCCCCTCATGTTTACTTACTTAAGGTAATTACGTCCTTTTTTTGAAATGCTCTAGATAGCTGATTTTCTAGGTTTTCTGTATACTTTCCCTATGTAATTATGTAATTAAGTATATATAGGGCATAGTAGAGAATAGTATAGACAGAACAGGGGATTTGATAGAGAAACGTAGATCTGTAGGATTACAGTATAAATACCGTAGGTGATGAGGGTATTGCTAGGGTTTGGTGCCACACACATAGACCCATGCTTTACGTAATGGGGTGCCGAGAGCATTACGTAACATGGCCGCCGCTCCACCGCTAGGATTGGGGCGTAACGCCACCTAATTACACCTCTGCAGTGCTGGTTACATTTTATAGAACAGGCAGAGCGGTGGCTGCACATAAAACAAGTTGTCTGCAGGGATTTTGAAAAAAAAGTAGTTTGGCAACTATAGAGGATTACGAATCCTCGTCGTCTAACATGCAGTCTGCTGCAGTCATCCAACCCTTCTTCAGGAAGAGGCTCATGATGCCCTCTATGCTTGGGAAGATCATGACCCCTCTCCTGCTTAGTCTGCAAGTTTGCCCGATCTTAACCTCGAGCCCTAGTTGCATGAAGTCCCTCTTCATGTCATCCTCGTTGTATATCTAGCTCTGTCCCTTGAACCTGGAAGCTGTCCCTTGAACCTGGAAGCTACGCAGGCGCCGATGCGGTTGTTGGGAGCACCCTCCACCAACTTTCGTCTTCAGGTTTCGACCTTTAATGCTGTATGAATGCTTAATGCTGTATTAAGTGTCGAAACGCTCGCTCTCCGTCCTGTTGCATTGCAAACCGCCCACCAAAGGTGTATACACTGAGCGTCGGGGACGTCACCCTGTGTCACATCTTGGTTCGGACGCAATTTAAGTGTCAGCAAAATTGCGGGTATTGCTGCGCCCTGAGTCACTATTGTGAGAGATGTCGGATGTTTTCAGGGCTGGTCTGGTTAGTTCCGGCATCAGGGAAGAACTGGACCTGGTGGACCGAATCAGACGGCTCTTGGTGCACGAGGATATTCCATTGCCGGGCATCGTCGTGGTCGGTAACACAAGCGTCGGTAAAAGCTCGGTTCTGGAGTCCATCTCCGGAGTGGAGTTTCCGAAAGGTTCGGCGCTCACTACAACCTGTCCAAATCGGCTGCGCCTCCGCGATGGCTCTGCTTTCACAGCCAAGGTTGATGGCATCGCTATCAGCGACAAAAGTCTCATTGGTCGGCACATCGATGCCGCTATGAAGAAAAGCAGGCCAGCTGCCAGCAGGCCGACTTCTGGCCATAACTTCACGGGAACGGTCGTTGAGGTAGAGCTGGAAGAACCGGGTCTTCCAGACGTGACGCTTTTGGACTTGCCCGGTATCACCAACAGTGGGCATGGCAAGGAATTTATCAGCAACCTTGTTCAGGAGCACATCAGATGTAAGGTTTGCTCAGCATTCTGCTTTTGCCACTGGGGCAAATCAAATCCTTCAAGCAGCGGTGAGACCTTTGCCTTAGCCCGGGTGCCTTACATGGCTGCTCTGCAGGTGAGGAGAATGTGATTGTTTGTGTCCTTGACATGGGGTTTCATTTGACCAATCAGAATGCTATTGACATGGCCAAGAAGGTTGATCCAGCAGGCAGGCGGACCCTTGGCGTTGTTACAAAGCCTGATGGAGCTGACTCTCCCGAAGCTTTGGACCAGCTTAGAGATGGTGACTTCAAGATGGGCCTAGGCTTTGTTGTGGTAAGCTTCAAATATCCTTTACAGCGCATATGTCTTCGCAGAAGGGTACAAGAATGTCATGTAGATTGTCTTGTCTGCTGCTGCGCATCTGCACCTTGCTTGTCTTGTGACAACTTGGCTCGGCGGCAGTTGACAAGCAAATGCTGCTGTGAGGAAAGACAAGCACAATGTGCTGTAAGACTGTAGCCTCAGCTTGGTCCTCGTCTACACCTTTTGCAACTGGACATTGGTGTGCATTGACACTGGCACTATATGACAGCACTGCATCATTGCAGCCTGATCACCTGATGTACATACTGCAGGTACGTAATCGGACTCAAGATGAGGTCACTGCCAACCTGTCTGCAAGAGAAACAACAGAAAGGGAGCAGAGATTCTTTGACGATCCATCTGGAATAGCTCGAAACGTGGCTGAGGCTTTGAAGGCTCTCCCAGCCGAGAGAAAGGGGAAGAAGGCCCTTGTTGATTTGCTCCTCAAGGTCCAGGGCTCTCATATGAAATCCAGGCTTGTGCCACTCAGGAAAAAGGTACGACTATACTTTCTGGCATCATCACTGATACTCTTAGGAGTAATGAACGTTGCTCTGTTGGCATTCACGCTTGAGAGGCTGACAGGAGATCTTTGCTGCAACCCATCACTGCAACCATAGAGTTGGCAAATTGTGCATCTCAAACACTGCATTATTGTGTGAATGCCTTGCCTTGCTGTTCTGTTGATATTTGCTGCCCGTTGCAAAGAGCAGCATTCACATGCACATTACCTCGATGCCTAGTATGCTGGCTGCTGTATAGGTCAATGACACCATCATTAGCAAGGAGCGCGAGCTTTCTGGAATGCCTCCTGTTGCTGAAAATGAGTATGGAGCAATGCAGCAGCTGAATGGATTGTCTAACCAGATAGTTGACAACTTTCGACAACTGAGGCAGGGCCTCTACAGCAATGTCAACATACCTAACAGCGACGACTTGCATGTGGATCCCCGCATTCGAGCCTTGATGGAGGGCTTCAGAGATAAGGTACGCAAAGTACTTTTCATACCTGAACTTTCATGCAAGGTAGGGCAGAAGCTGGTTTGAAATACACTATTCAGTCACTCAAATGATGTATGTAACAACACAAGCTTCAAGCATTTCCATTTAAATTGTTTCCTGATCATGATACCCAGATCTGAGCAAATTGCTTCCCACAATTGAACTTGGTCCTTGCTGATCTGACACCTGTACTATTGTGATTGCTATTACTACATGCCTTGAGCTTGACAAGTTGTGAGTACAAAGCAGTTCTGTTGCAGGTGTGGGCTGAGATTGGGGGCAAGACATTCTATGCTCAGCAGGCGTGCGTTGACAAGATCAGGCATGCTGTGGGAGAGGTTGAACAGTTGCTCCCAGATATGCTTCATCTGGGGCCAGCTTTCATAGAAGTATACAATGACTGTAAGGCCTGCTATACTGTTTGTAATGTGATTGTTGATTTGTCAAGATCCTCAACCTGCTTGAAATGCAAAGGGGCAGACAGCATGCTGCAAGTTGGCACTCTTGACGTGGCTCATCAATGAAATGCATGGTACATGGCCAACTTGTGACCGCCCAGCCAACTTTGTCACGCCCTCCACCACAAAACAGACTGCTTGTGGCGTGCAAGCCAATTCAGCATTCTCATCAGTAAGCCATTTTGCCAATTTTTCATTGATTGTGACATAGCTCCCGAGACAAGCTTGTGGCAACAGGTGTCCATAGTAAGCTGGCTGGCCCAGCTGAGGCTCTTGTGACCGAAATGAAGGCATACTTGCTGAACGTCTGGGAAAAGCTTGTCAAGAATGCCTTTGCAAACTTCCCCAGGCTGTGCGCTCGTGTTCTGGAAGAGGTGAGTAGTGCAGGTCCACAATGACTTCATGTGACTGTGCATGTACACAATCATGCTATTGATCATGTCTCCTGTTCACATGTTGGAAGCTATTTTTACCTGGCAATCTATTGCAGATGATGACCACTGCTTTCAACACCCTCTACAATAAGCTATTTTTGCACACATGGCAGCTGTCAACGTGTCAAATGTTGTTGCAAATCACATGGGCATGTACACTGTTGGCAGGAATGACTGCCAATGTACTTTGTGTTGTTGCCAGGTGAACAGCTTCATGTGCCAGAAAGAACAAGAGGCTCTTGCCTTCATTGAGGTGATGGTGAAACACCAGAGAGCTGTCTTCACAAGCAACCCCAGATTTGCACAGACAGTGACAAATGCCTTTGAGGACATCAAGGCGTACCGGGTTTCTCGCCAGGAACATGCAGTTCTGCTTCAGCACTTGGCAAACGCAAATCTTGACACAAACTTGGCTCCAACAGAGCCTGCTATGCCTACGTGGAGAGTTGCATGGGAGTCACACCCAGAGTTGCGGGTGGGCAATGCTTCACATCAAATTGACTCATGAAAAATGTCACCTTCAGAGAAATGTATGTACATATCACTGTGCTGACACACACATGGCATCAAGCATGGGAGTATAGCAGAAGCATGCCAGCCTATGAGGATTTGAAATGCTGTGATGTAGGTTTTGGCAGAGCGGATGGTGGATGAACATGCAAGTCAATCAATGCTGGAGCGCCATGTCACACGCATGCAGTTTCAGCTGGCTGTCTACACTGATATCTTCGTAGACCGTGTTGGAGACGATATTGCTATGGGAGCCAGATTCATGCTGTTAGATGAGGTCAGTCTCAATGCTCTACCTTTGTTGCGCCTGCAACTCCTGATGAGTCATGACCATTTGCCCCTAGGCATTGCATACAACTCTTGGTGTACCGTGCACTTCCCTGAAACCTGACAATGTTTCACGCTCTTATGGCCCCCATCTATGTGTGCTCTATGTTTAGGAAGGCTGCCACATTGTAATGACAGTCAGTATCAAGCTTCTGGTCCAAGTTCTGGTATGTATGTGCTGCCAGTCAAAAGCAAGGTGTTTCCTTATATCCTTTGCAATGTCTACTATGAAGAGCCGTTGGCAGCTGCTGAAACCCCTGGTTTATCTTGCAGGTTCTTCAGGTTCATGGGGGCTTGTCTGAGACCCTCTACACGGCCTTCAATGGCAAGGACCAAGTTCTTGGGTTGATGCAAGACATTGATCAGGCCCGCAGGCGCCAAGGGCTGCAGGCTTCCCTTGTGGCACTTAGAGAAGCAAGGAACCAGCTGAATGCTCATTTCTAAAGCCCTTCGTGTTGCTCACTTCAGTTCAGAGGGCTTGTGATATCAAGCTTAGTGTAAACTTGGCAGTCTTGAAAGCTAAGTCAAACCAGCAACAAAATGTGGCGTGCTTGTAATTGTGCTTCACTTCTCCCCAAATTATTAGGAGTGTTCTTACATGCAGCTACAATATGTTAGTTGTGCATGCTGGCTGGCACCTTACACAAGCAAATTGTGCTCTGATTTCTGCCTCTGACCATGTGATGCTGGGAATGGCGCAGTGACCTTTGAATCTCGGACAAAGCTGGCCACGCCACTGGTGTGTATCATCCTAGGATCGATCCTGCTCCTGTGGTGCTATTGACCCGCAGAGTGACTTGCAGTGCTTTGCAGCCAAGGGCCTGCTCCTCATATAGTGTTTCCACATAGCATGATATGCATTTGAGTGCTGTGCTATCCATAAATACCATAACATGGGATGTAGCTATAGCTGAAGAGCTATTGTTTGTCAGTCTTATCTAATGTTACCACCTGAGCCTCCTAAAGCAAACCTCCCCAGAAATGGATGGGAGGTGACATTGTTCCCTCACACTGACATTTGTTTGACGATCCTCCCAAGTGTAACCACACAGGAACCTGAGACAGTTTATTTGAAACACCTCTAGGCGCTGAAAGTGCTTGTTCAAAGCAGGCCAAACCTCACATCCGTACAGCAAAATGGCCAGCACTATGGATTTGAAAATCATCACTTTCCTAGCACGTGTCAAGTACTTGCTACACCAGACCCTATTTCTTGCAGCTAGTGCCAGGCATAGCCAGCACTAGCAATTCTGTGACTGATCTCAGCATCCAAAGTGCTGTCTGAAGTAATCATGCTGCCAAGATACTTGAAGTTGGACACTAATTCTAGACGGTGACCACGCAGAGTGATGTTCAAATGAGCTGCCTGAGCATCAAGATCTCTTCCTACAACCAGCAACTTGGTCTTAGCAGAGCTAACAGTCAAACCCCACTCAGTAAAGGTGCTGTCAAGCAGATCCACTGCTCTACCCTCAGACTATCAGCATCCTCAATTACCAGAGCAGTGTTATCTGCATGCATCAGAATGCAAAGCAACTCTTCATGGGCAGGGTTGTGTTTCTGTTGCAATTCACCATTGATGCTAAAGGAAATACTGACACCTCTCTGTGACAAGAACTGCAGCAACTGGCGCACAATAGTGTCAAGATAGATATTGAAAAGATCAGGCGCTAGAACACACCCTTGCTTGAATCCCTTGTCTATATCAACTTGCTGTGAGTCCAACTCAGCACGTATAATGCCCTTGTGATTGGTGTGTAAGTCCCTCAATACTGCAACAAACTTCGCAGGAGCTCCGCGACAGCATAAGATGTGCCAAGCCAGGTCCCGATTTACTGAGTCAAAGGCCTTTGTGATCACCTCATGAGGTCTAGCATACAGATGTACAGTGCTCTACATAGAAAAAAAGTAGAGTTCTGTCAGGTTTATTAAACTGTGACATAACACAGATAATGTCTATGACTAATTCTGCAGGTTTCTGGCCCAGACACTGCAGCTTCTAGCTCAAATGCACTGTAGTTCAGGCTCAGGCCCTCTGCAGCTCTACCGCAGACCCTCTGCAACTCTGGCTCAGATCATTGTAGGTTCTGCGTGTAGAAGAAGAAAAGTCTGCGTGCAGAGTTCTGTGACTCTAGGGCTGCAGAAAAAGGTTCTAGGGTTTTCTGGATTATGATAGAGTTACTGATTTTCTGTAGACTTGCAAGGGTATGTTGGGGAAACCCCAACCCACCCATGAAATTAAGGGCAAGCATGGGGGTCAGGTGTAGGGCCCTAGTCACTAAGTCACTGAGTTGCCTAGTTACAGCATCCTTGAAATCCCTTTTGAAATCCTGTTTTACTAATGAACTACAGTCCTTTCTACCTTTTTCAAAAAAGATGTAATTAAGTAATTAAGGGTTTAGGTACTGCACTAAGTACTGGAAAGTGAATTGGACTTGAAAACCTAGTTACAGCCTGTGATTTAGCATGAATTTGGCTGACAGATAGGGCTTGGATTCAAATCTTTAAAACATCGGGTAGGATTTTGGGCCCTTATGTAAGAGGAATCTACACACCCCAACCCTATGCTACATGACAAACTCTGACAAATCACAGAGAAAACCCTATGGTCAGTGGTCAGTCAGGCAGATATATATATCTTGGCATGACTTGTGGACAACTGAAGCATGTAATTCCGCATGTCGCTTTGATTGTAACGTGAAGTTTCGCCTGCCTATCATCCTGTCAACAACCAGCCCAGTTGTGTCAGCTGCCACAAAGCTGGCAGTGTTGGCCAGCACTAGCAGCAGCCACCAAAACAGGTCGCTCAAACAAGTCGGGAC
>JAABUL010008633.1_pt1 | contig 10254 bp, 8 predicted proteins | sample 5559151 | NCBI WGS metagenome assembly JAABUL01 (sample SAMN10711876, study PRJNA513368) | rock metagenome | isolation source: Antarctica rocks | place: Antarctica: Victoria Land, Pudding Butte sud | reverse complement strand
GGGTGACGTCGCTCCACGCGTGCACGGCGATGAGATCAGCGCCGCGCAGTGACGCCTCCCCGAACGCGGTGGCGATGGCCGGTTCGCTGTTCGCGGATCCATCGATACCGACCACAACCGGACCCTGGGCGGTGGGGTCGCTCTGCCGAGGCAGCGCGCGGATCACCGCGACGGGTGCGTGGGAATGGTGGGCGAGTGGGGAGGTTACCGATCCCAGCAGACCACCGGTGAATTCTCCGAGGCCGCGTGAGCCGAGCACGACCATCCGCGCGTTGTGGGACCGCTCGATCAGGGCGCCAGCGGCGAGGCTGTTCGCGAGTTCGGTGCTTACCGACAGCGTGACGCCGGGCGCAGCTTCGCGCGCGATCTGAGTGGCGTCGGCCAGTCGGCGCTTACCTTCAACTTCTTGATCGCCAAAGAAACCTTGCGGCATCCCGAACGCGCCGTAGGTCACCGGAATCGTCCATGCGGACACCAACAACAATGGTGCGTTGTGCCGGGCGGCGGCCTCCGCGGCCCAGCGCACGGCGCACGTGGAGGACGGCGAGCCGTCGACTCCGACCACGATGGGTGGGTTTGCGGTCATCGAACTGCCTCCTGTTGCTGGTGATTCATGAACTTGATCGGCGCGGTGCGAGGGATGTTCACTGCACGCACCGGACGCCGTTGGCGGCGGGCCCACGAATTGGGGCGGCGGCCCTCCGCCGTCGTCGGTACCCGTCGGTGCTGTCCACGGCCCGGTGCCTCCCCTGTGGGGCGGGTGCGGGGTGCGGCTTGGTTCAGGCAGCGGGTGCAGGGGCCGGTGGCATCTGGGCTGCCCACAGGTCGGGGCCGAATACCTCGTACCGGATTTGTGCCGCCGGCACCCCCCGTGCCAGCAAAGTTGATCGCACCTGGCGCATGAAGGGCAACGGCCCACAGGTGAACACCTGCACGTCCTCGGGCAGCGGCACAGTGGAAAGGTCCATGCGGCCCGGTCGTGAGTGGTGGTCCCCAGCCTCGACGGTCTCGTACCAGCTGTAGGCAACAAAGTCGTCGATCTGTCGCCCGACGTGCAGGACCGTGTCGCGCAGAGCGTGGTCCTGCGCGGTCCGGTCGGCGTGCGCGACGATGACGGGGCGCTCCGGCTGAGTGCGAGCTATGTGCTCCACGATCGGCAGGACGGTGGTGATTCCTGCGCCGGCACTGGCGAGCAGAATCGGGGCACTGGAGGACTGATCGAAAAAGTCACCGGCTGGGGCGCTGACGTCGAGCAGGTCACCGGGCACGATGTGGTCGTGCAGGAACGAGGACACCTGACCGTCTGGGGCTCCGTCGACTCCCTTGAGGCGGCTCACGGTGATCTGTAACCGAGTGCCCGATGTGTTTGAGGACACCGTGTATTGGCGTGGTTGGCGATCCCCGTTGGGCAGATCCACGAAAACCGAAACGTACTGTCCTGGGCATATCTCCGACAGCTCGCCGCCATCGACGGGTTCGAGCACCAATGAGACGACGCCGTGGGTCTCCTCGATTCGTCGGATGACCCGGTAGGGGCGAACCGGGTGTGCCGGGTCGACGTTCGCCTGCTGGTAAAGCCGCGCTTCCTCGGCGATGAGCTGGGTGGCGAACAGCCAGTAAACCTCGCTCCAGGCGTCGGCGACCTCGGGTGTGACGGCGTCGCCGAGCACCTCCGCGACCGCGGCCAGGAGGTGATGGCCGACGATGGTGTACTGCTCCGGACGAATCCCGAGGGAGATGTGTTTGTAGGCGATCCGTTGCATCACGTGGTGGAAGGGCGGGGCGTCGGGATCGATAAGCGTGACGGCGTAGGCCACCACGGAGGCGGCGAGGGCTCTGCTCTGCACGCCGGTCGCCTGGTTGCCCTGGTTGAACAGCCGCAGTAGGTCTGGATGCTCGGCGAACATGCGGGGGTAGAACCGGGCGGAAATCTGCTCGGCGTGCTCGGCCACCACGCCCGCCGTCGCCTGCACGACAGCCTCGGAGCGGGCAGACAGCAGGGACTGTGGACTTCCGGTGGCGGCGATCCAGGCCGATCGCGGTGAACTCGAACTCGAATCGGCCTCAGGCGTGGACAGGGTGAGCGAACTGGTGATGGTCACAGTTCGATGGTTTCGCAACGGTCCACCGACGGGTAGGACCCATCGGCACTGCTAGTCAGGACTTTGGTCGCTACCCGCGTCCAGCAGGTTAGGCCATGCTGATTCAGGTGGCTCGGCCTCCTGTGCGGTCCTCGAGCGATGGCCACACCGCACGCTATGCAGACATCAGAACTGATGGATGAGGACACCCGGAGGCAATTGATGAGCACAAATCCCTGCGTAGTCGTGGGGGTCGACGGTTCACCATCCTCGACGTGCCCCGTGCGGTGGGCCGCAGAAGCCGCCGCCCGGCACAACGCGCCGTTGGTGTTGCTGTCGGCGTCGACGATTACCGTGACCTATGGCGATATCGGCGGGGTTGGTTTGCCGCAGTCCTTCTACGACGACCAAGAAGCCGACAGATGACGGTGACCGCTGCGATGACGCCAACCGGGACTGCAGCCGGGGTCGCGTCGGCGGCCACCCGGCCCGCGGTCGACTTGTTGCGCGAGCTCGGTGTGACCGCCGAAAGTGGCTTGTCCGGCGAGGACGTCCTGCGGCGCCAGACCCAGTGGGGCCCGAACGCGGTCTCCTCGCACAAGGCGCGCCTGCTGCCTGTGCTGTGGCATCAGCTGAGGTCGCCGCTGTTGGCGTTGCTGCTGGTCGCCGCTGTTGCGTCCTACTTCGTCGGTGAGCGCAGCGATGCCCTCATCATCGGGGTGATCGTCGCCCTCTCGGTGGGGCTCGGCTTCGTCAACGAGTACCGGGCGGAGAAAGCCGCGGAGGCCCTGCACGACCAGATCCACCACGAAACGGTCGTCATCCGGGACGGGCACGCGGTGTCGGTCGATGTCACGGCGTTGGTGCCCGGCGATGTCGTCGACCTGCGGCTGGGTGACGTTGTGCCGGCCGATATCCGGCTGCTCGAGGTGACCGGTCTGGGCTGCGACGAGTCGGTCCTGACCGGTGAGTCGCTACCTGTCGACAAGTCCACCGATGCCGTCCCGGCCGCGACCCCGCTGGCTGAGCTGTCCGGGTGCGCTCTGATGGGCACCGTGGTGAACGCGGGCAGTGGCCGCGGGATCGTGGTTGCGACTGGAGCCCACACCGAGTTCGGCGCGATCGCCGCCGGGCTCAGCACGCACCAGCTCGACACCGAGTTCCAGGTCGGGCTGCGCAAGTTCTCGATGCTCCTGGTCTATGTGGCCGGGTCGTTGACCACGACGATCTTCGTGATGAACGTGGTACTGCACAAGCCGATCATGGATGCGCTGCTGTTCTCCCTCGCGATCGCGGTGGGGATCACCCCGCAGCTGTTGCCCGCGGTCGTGTCCAGCAGCCTGGCCGCCGGATCACGGCGAATGAGCCGCCGCAAGGTGCTGGTCAAGCGGCTGGTCTGTATCGAGGACCTCGGCAACGTGGATGTGCTGTTCACCGACAAGACCGGCACCCTCACCGCCGGGCGCATCGACTACACCCGCGCCGTAGCGGCCGGCGACAGTGCCGCCGACGCCGTACTGCGCTGGGGGCTGCTCTGTACCGAGAACGCGCAGCGGGACGGACAGGCGGTCGGCGGCAACCCGCTCGACCGCGCCCTGTGGACATCAACGGCCGCCGCAGCCGAGCAGGCCGCGCTGGCCGAATACAGCCGCCTCGGTGTGCTTCCTTTCGACCACGTGCGCAACATGGTGTCCGTCCTGGTCCGCGATCCGGCGAACCAACTGACGCTGGTTACCAAGGGCGCTCCGGAAACGGTCCTGGATCGCTGCATTGATGTACCCCAGCAGGCCCGGGCCGCGCTGGCCACGGAGTTCGCCGCCGGCAACCGGGTCGTCGCCGTGGCCACGCGCGCCGCCACCGACCAGCACCCACCGCGGGCGGAGGACGAACGGGGACTGCACCTGCAGGGCTACCTCGTGTTCCTGGACCCGCCCAAGGAAGACGCGGCCAAGGCGCTGTTGCGGTTGGCGAACCTGGGGATCGCGGTGAAGGTGGTGACCGGCGATAACCCGGCCGTCGCCGTCAAGGTCTGCCACGACCTCGGGTTGAGCGAGGGCAGGGCGATGACCGGCGCCGAGATCGCCGCGATGGACGACGCAGCGTTAGCGGCGGCCATCCCGATGACAACGGTGTTTGCCAGGGTCAGCCCCGAGGACAAGGCCCGCATCGTGCGGGTCCAGCGGCGCAGCGGCGGCGGCGTCGCGTTCCTCGGGGACGGCGTGAACGACGCCCTCGCACTGCATGCCGCCGATGTGGGGATCTCGGTCGACTCGGCTACCGACGTCGCCAAGGACGCCGCCGACGTGATCCTGCTGGAGAAGAACCTGGACGTGCTCGCTGACGGGGTGTCGGAAGGGCGACGGATCTTCGCCAACACCATCAAGTACGTGCTGATGGGGACCTCCAGCAACTTCGGCAACATGTTCTCCGCCGCGGGGGCGTCGTTGTTCTTGTCGTTTCTGCCGATGCTGCCGTCGCAGATCCTGCTCAACAACCTGCTGTATGACACCAGCCAGCTCGCCATCCCCACCGATACGGTGGACGAGGAGCAGCTGCGGCGTCCCTCGCACTGGGACATTGCCTTCATCCGCCGTTTTATGATCTTTTTCGGACCGCTCAGCTCGGTGTTCGACTTCGTCACCTTCGGCGTCATGCTGTGGGTGTTCCACGCCGGGGCCGGGGAGTTCCGCTCAGGCTGGTTCGTCGAGTCCCTGGCCACCCAGACGCTGGTGATCTTCGCGATCCGTACCCGTCGGATCCCGTTCTTCCGCAGCCACCCCAGTCTTCCGCTCACACTTGCCGCCCTGGGCGTCGTCGCCGTCGGCGCCGCGCTGCCCGCCACCCCGCTGGCCCACACCCTGGGCTTCAGCCCGCTGCCCGCGGCGTTCTTCGCTGCGCTGGCCGCCATGGTGCTCGGTTACCTCGTCCTGATCGAGATCGGCAAACGCATCTTCTTTGGTGCCCCGGCGGCCACCGCGCCGACTCAGCGTCGGCCATATAACAAGCACCGCCATCTCCGCCGCCGCGCCGCCTACTTCAGCACAGCAGCGTCCCAACCCCGCCCGGTTACTGCCGCCCGATGATGGCGAACCCGGGCGCGTCAATCGCCGGCCCATATTTTGCGGGACGTTCGCCCCTCACGCCGACGAGCTGAGCACGCTTCACTAAAGGGATAGCGACGGACAGTCCCGACAACGCCGGCGCTGCACATCACCGCGAGATAAGGCATCCAAATATGACAGCCACCATCGAGCCCGATCTGGCTCCGGTCCTGCGGCGGGCCGCGGTGCACGCGACCCTCGCGCACTCGGTGCGCAACACCCAGCCCTGGCGGTTCGTGCTCAGCGAATCCACCCTGGAGATTCACGCGGACTGGACGCGCCGGCTGCGGGTGCTCGATCCACGGGGACGTCAACTGGTGATCAGCTGTGGCTCGGCGGTATTCAACGCCCGCGTCGCTCTGGCCGCAGCCGGACACGAGGCAAGGGTGCAGCTATTCCCCGAGCCGGCGCACGCCACTCTGCTGGCCCGCCTGCACGTGACCGAACCCCGTGCCGATCACGTGCTGATCGGAGCGCTGGACACCGCCGTCGAAGCGCGCCGTACCAACCACCAACGCTTCACCGACCAGCCGACGCCGGGCCACGTCATCGAGGCCCTCATCGGTGCCGCACGCGAGGAAGGCGGCGACTTGTTTCCGATCACCCAACCGCAGCATCGACTCGCAACGGCGCACCTGAGTCAGCAGGCCGCAGAGCTCGAAGACGCCGACCCCGCCTACCGGGCGGAGCTACGCGCATGGACAACCCCGAACCCACCTCACGTGGACGAGAGTGCCGCGACAAATGAACCCAATCAGTGCCGGCTGCTGCTGGGCACCAGGCACGACACGCCCGCTGCGTGGCTACAGGCGGGGCAGGCCCTGGAACACGTGTTGCTCGAGACCACGCGACGCGGCTACGCCGCCACCCCGCTCACCCAGGTCACCGAGGTGGCAGCCACCAACGAATTGTTACGACGCGAGCTGGGGTTGACCATGTACCCGCATGTCTTGCTGCACATCGGTCGGGCGCCCCCGACACCCGCCTCCCGGCGTCGCCGCCTGGTTGAGGTCCTCGATATTGTGCACTGAACCCACCGTGGCGCAGTGGGCGCCGATAAGGTACGGGATGTGGCGACGCGCGATCAAGGTGAGCACAGTGCGCCAGAGGGCGTCTTCGCTCCCCGACTGTCGGGCGGCCCGAAGCTCGAGCTGGATGAGCTGCTCGAGCAGCTCATCGAACGTGCCCAGGACGTGTTGTCTGCCCAGGGCAGACTCCGCGGACTGTTGCGCGCCAACCAGACTCTCGCCGGCAATGTCACGTTGCCGGTCCTGTTGGACCGGATCGTGCACGCGGCGTGCGAACTGACCCACGCCCGCTACGGTGCGCTCGGGATCATCGACCCCGTCGGCGGCTTGGAGCAGTTCGTGCACGCGGCAGCTGACCTACCCACGCCCAGCCGCCGCAGCGACCGCACCGGTGCCTCATTGTCGGCGGTTTCGGCCCTCGTGATCCCCATCCACGTTCGCGATGCCCTGTTCGCGAACCTCTACCTGACCGAACGCGAGAGTGGCGAGTTCACCGCTGACGAAGAGGAGCTGGCATCCGCGCTGGCCGCCACCGCGGGCGTCGCCATCGAAAACGTGCGCCTGCATGAGGAGGCCGGACGACGTCAGGACTGGTTGCAGGCTTCGACCGAGGTGAACGAGCAGCTGCTGTCCGCCGAGGGGGAGGACCCGCTCCGGCTGATCGCGCGGCAGGCGCGTCGGCTGGCCGACGCCGACATCGTCACGGTCCTGCTGCCGACTGTCGACAGCGACCGGCTGATCGTCGAGTTCGCCTCAGGCGACGGTGCTGACGCCTTGATCGCCCGTACCTCGCCGATCGCGGACACCCTCGTCGGGCTGGCGTTCACCAGCGGCCACCCGATCCTGGTCGCGGACATCGAAGAAGACCAGAGATACACCGTGCACCTGTCGGACGTTGTCCCGGTCGGTCCGGTCATGGTGTTGCCGCTCGGCGGATCGCAGCGAGCGCGCGGGGCGCTGGTCGTCGGCCGGGCCCGCGGCCGGCGCCAATTTGCGCAAGCCGACCTCGAGATGGCCACGACCTTCGCCAACCATGCCGCCGTCGCCCTTGAGCTGGCGGACGCGCGGGCCGACCAGCAGCGCATCGTGCTGCTGGAAGATCGTGATCGCATCGCTCGCGACCTGCATGATCACGTCATTCAGCGCTTGTTTGCTACCGGGCTCACCGTGCAGAGCGTCGCCTCGGGCCTCGGCACCGACGACCGGGCGACCCGGCTGAACCGAGTCGTCTCCGACATCGACGAGACCATTCGCCAGACCCGCACCTCCATCTTCCAGCTGCGTGGCCCACTCGGGCCGGAAACCGGTACGGTCCGCGCACGGCTGCTGGCCGTGGCCGCCGAAATCAGCCCACTGTTCAGCTTCGAACCTCAAGTCCGCTTCAGCGGCCCCATCGACGCCGTCGTGCCCGAGTCCGTGGCCGATGACCTCGTCGCCGTACTGCGCGAGGGACTGACCAACGCCGCACGGCACGCCCATGCGAGCAGCGTGGACGTCGACGTCGATGCCAGTACCACCGAGCTTTCCCTCGACGTGACCGACGATGGAGTCGGCATCGGTGCCACCCGACGCCGTAGCGGGTTGGCCAACTTGAGCCAACGCGCCGAGGGTCACGGCGGCACGCTCGTCCTCGTGAACAGTGATCTGCACCAATCCCACGGACACCAGGAAGGGACCCGCCTGCGATGGACGATTCCGCTCACGTGACGGTCGCCGGGGACGCTGCGCCCGTCCGGGTATTTCTCCTCGACGACCACGAGATCGTCCGGCGCGGCATCGCCGATCTGCTCCACGCCGAGGCAGGCATCACCGTCGTCGGCGAAGCAGGCACCGCCGCCGAAGCCTTGCGCCGTATCCCTGCCACCCACCCGCATGTCGCGGTGCTCGACACGCGGCTTCCCGACGGCAGCGGCATTGACGTGTGCCGGGACATTCGCTCGTCGTCGCCCGAGATTCGCTGCCTCATGCTCACCTCCTACGACGACAACGACGCACTCTTCGCCGCGGTCATGGCCGGGGCGGCGGGCTACCTGCTCAAAGAAATCCGCGGCAACTCTCTCGTTGACGCCATCCGTCAGGTCGCCGCGGGAAACTCGCTGCTCGACCCGGCGGTCACCGAACGGTTGCTGAGCAGGTTGCGCGACGGAGAACCGCAGGATCAGCGCCTCGCCTCGCTGACCGATCGGGAGCGCGATGTTCTTGCGCTCATCGCCGACGGGATGACCAACCGGGAGATCGGCGAACGCCTGTTCCTCGCCGAGAAGACCGTCAAGAACTACGTCTCGGGTCTGCTCGCCAAGCTCGGCATGCAGCGCCGCACCCAGGCCGCCGTTTATGGGGCGAACGTCCGCCGCTCTTGACGGCGGACGGGCCTGAAGACCCTGTCGTGACCTCCAGGCGACGCGCACCACCAATGGCATGACACAGGTTCAGCAGGACACGGATTATCACCTCAAGTCTACGATCACCGAGGAGCTGGTCTGGGCGGCCGCGAGGCCGGCAGGCTGCCGAAATGCCCCGCTACCGGATGGTGGTGCGGCCACCCTGCCTGTGCACTCCCTGGTCGAGCGGAGTTACCTGGTGGTTCGGAGGGACGCATACCACTCTGCGATGGCTTGGCCGATGGCGTCGGCGGAGTCTTCTTGCACGAAGTGGACGCCCGAGACGGTGACCTCTTGCTGGTGGGGCCAGGTGCGCACCCATTCGCGCTGCGGTCCGGTGAGGATCGACCCCGGATCGGCGTTGATGAACAGCTTGGGCACCTCCGAACTGGCCAGCCACTGGCCGTAATCGGTGACAATCTGGCATACGTCCGCCGGCTCACCGTCGACGGGAATCTCCCGCGGCCAGGTCAGCGTCGGGCGGCGACCTTCGCCCGGCTCACGGAACGGCGCTCGGTAGGCGTCCATCTCCTCGTCGCTGAGCGTGCGCAAGATCGACGCCGGGAGAACCTTCTCGACGAACATGTTCCGCTCCAGGATGATGCTCTCGCCGGCCTCGGAGCGAAACGCCTGGAAGATGCCGCGGGCGGACTCCGGCCAGTCATCCCAGCTCACCGGCTTGACCACGGCCTCCATGTAGGCGATGCCCGATACTGCCTCCCGGTGCCGGTTGGCCCAGTCGAATCCCAGCCCGGAGCCCCAGTCGTGCACCACCAGCGTCACCCGCTCGTGCACCCCCAGCTGCTCCAACAGGGCGTCGAGGTAGCGCCGGTGTTCGACGAAGCGGTAACTTCCCGGCCCGCTGTCGGCGAGCTTGGCCGAGTCGCCCATCCCGATGAGGTCGGGGGCGATGCAGCGCCCGTGGGGGACCAGATGTGGGATGACGTTGCGCCACAGGTAGGAGGAGGTGGGGTTGCCGTGCAGAAAGACGATGGGGTCGCCGCTGCCCACGTCGACGTAGGCCATGCGGGAGCCCAGCACCTCCGCGAACTGCTTCGTACTCAGAACGGCCACCGGCCGCCGAAGCGTGCACTGAGTTGTCGATCGACCCCGGCAACGCGGCCCGCGGGCACGATGGCGAGCAGCAGCAGCGGGAACAGGTCCAGCGGGTACTCCCACAGGTACAGGTTGGTGTGCCAGAGCATGACCCAGATCGGCGTCAACAGCAGCAGACCGCCGACCGCGGCGAGGCGGGTGGCGATCCCGAACAGCAGACCGATCCCGATGGCGAGTTCGACCACGGTCTGGAAGATCCCGAAAAATCCCCAGTTTCCGACCACCACGTCCTGGAAGAACGTGCCCAGCGGGCCGATCTGGGTTTTCGACGCCGCGTTGGCGGCGAGTCCCTTGGCACCGTCACGGGAGATGAGGGTGAAGGAGAAGAAGCCCAAGTCGAAGTTCTGGGTGTTGAAAGCCTTGGCGAGTCCGTTGCTCAGCCACACCAAGCCGAAGAAGATCCGCAGTGCGGCAAAACCGTTGCCCATCAACCGATAGGCGCTCGCGGCATGGACGTCCTCCGAAGTTTCGGTGACACTACTCATAGCGACGTGCTCCTTGCCTTGGTGACGTGCTCCTGATACTAGGCACACAAGCCCAAGCCTGC
>JAABUL010008632.1_pt1 | contig 10256 bp, 11 predicted proteins | sample 5559151 | NCBI WGS metagenome assembly JAABUL01 (sample SAMN10711876, study PRJNA513368) | rock metagenome | isolation source: Antarctica rocks | place: Antarctica: Victoria Land, Pudding Butte sud | reverse complement strand
GCAGCTCGCGTTCGAGCATCTTCTCGTCCACTCTGCTGGTAACCTCCTCGTCCGCCTTGCTAGCGACATTCAGGCTCTTTTTGACATCGTTTGTGCTGAGTCCTGTCTACAAACCTTCTGCAGACCAGATGAACCATCCGTGGCAGATGACTAACTGGATGAGTGTTAGAATCGTGCCTTGACTTGGCCGTGATCAGTCTTGTCGTGCCACTGATGAATGGGTCTTGATTCAAAACAATGCCACTCTTTGTCGTTTGTTATCCATCGACTACACTAGCGGATGTCAGCAAACGCTCCATAGTGTTGTAAACGGTAGAAGGAAGAGTGCATACAGATGCTATACGACAACCAAGTCATAGAATCCTTTGCACACGAAGTGCGGCCATTGACGGCATCTCCAAAAAATGTTCTTGATCATCGGTCTCAGCAGTCGAAAACCAAAAAAATTCCCGCATAGCGAAGTCCTCTGGTAATGGTCGTAAGAAGCCATGCTCAGAAGGCTTGGGATAATTTTCAGCCCAGGCTTGTAAGGTCAAGGTTTTCGGTCCGGCCCAATGAATTGAACAAAGAACAGATATCATTCCATGGGACATCGCGCTCCACGTATATTATCGCTATGTCGACGCTAATCAGGCTGAAAATTAAGACCAGTGATACATGCACGAGAGGATAGACATTCCTGTCATCGATACGTCGTAGTGAAATTGCTAACATACCGAAGGTCAGTGCGGCATGCAAGATTAGCGCAAGGGACGATCGAGTCCGTTCTGTGTAAGACTTTCAACAAACATTTTTATCGATGACGATCAAAGTTGATTGTGATCGTCGGGACGGCCATTCAGAACACAAACATTCTGAGCGGGCGAAGAAGACACGATCTGCTCTTTAAGCACACTGGAGCGGTGCATTTCCTCATATGCAAGACGGAAGATCGACCCTGACAAGTAAGTGACATATTCGAAGATTTATTTTCCCGCAAAAGGTGTTTGAGATACAATATGGTTGCTGCATCTGAGGGTCTGTTGGCCATGCTCACTGTCTCAAATACGAGCTTTGGGGCGCTGACGGGGGCGAGGTCGGGAGGGCTGGGACATCTCGTGCTTGCATGTTCATTAGGCCGTTCAGCGCTATCGGAGGCTCCCGGCGCTTGCTTTGCTGTGGCAAAAGCCCAGCGTCGCTTGGTCCTCATTCGATGCCGTAGGGGATCCTTTGGCAAGCTCTGCGGATTGAGGGGACATTGGTGGTGCTCCAGAAATCGATATAAAATCTTATCTCTTGATTTAGTCACGGAGCTTTAATCACTATTCAATTGCCAGCATTGCCTTACCTTGAGGCTCGGAAGTCTTCTGTTACCTTGGAATTGTGGAGTAGCAGCAAAGTGGCGGTGGTGTTCGCCATCCGGGGTGTCATATTGACGATGTGTGCTCGCGAGTCGTAGGCGACTAGAATCTCAGCGGAACCATCATGCCAATTGTGGGCGGGTTGTTGACTGAGGTCCATCCCTGCGCGACAGGTCTGGCTTTTCCTGTGTTGTGAGGAGCTGCGCCTCCTGCTGGCTTGATCTTGACTTTGGAGGAATATTCAGCTCACTTTACAGTAAATGTAACCGGCAAACTCACGTTTCACGTCGTTGGCTGTTCGACAGAAAGGGTGTAGGGTCTCGGTGCTCAGTTAACTTGGGCACGGATGAAGCGAAGCAGGGCTCAAAGCATAAAGCAGTGATATCGTTACAAATTTGACCGTTGAGTGGTGGCTCTTAATTCATGAATAAGTCAGGCTTGCGCCCGCCTACTATAAGCTGCCCGCCCAGAATTCGCTTGGGGTGGGTGAATCTCTGAACGTTGGGAACACCTGAACGAGAGCGAGAAAAGTCAGGAGACTGGACAATGGCTTACCATTACCCAAAGGGCAAAGCAGATTGGTCAAGCTGACTGGCTGGAACGATGTCGATTGCCGGAGCGCGATACTGGACCTGGAGATTAGTGCTGAAGCGGGCATTTGGCAAATATAAAATTTCAGCACACGAATAACACCAGCACAAAAAATAGTGCGACTTCAGTTTGGTTCAAATGATGCACTATTAGTTCTGAACCAATAGTTTCAGTTCAGAGCGAGGGCTTTTCGGTGTGGCCTAGTTTGATGCGAAGTGTACTGCACTATTAGTGCGCTCCTGCAGAACCCTGCTTCCGATACCTCTACCAGTGATAATGAGGCAGCCCATACCCGCCCAAACAGATATCGGTGCTTCTCCACACTAGTCGCGACCTCTAGTACGGAGGTACGCCTTAGTATCATCGTTATCCACACATTATCTGCGAGTCACAGTTTTCTCTCCAACCCCAGACCGTACCCATCATGGCCACCAGACCGCCCTTCGTCAGCTTATGTCTGGCAAAATCCTCCCCGTCACACCTCAAATTCACGCGATGAGTGGTAGAGCGCCCTGCAGTGGTTTAGATCGGCGCTGGGGGCGACAGTGGCAGCTATGAAACGTGTTGAGAGGCATAATTCCGCGACGCGCCAAAGACTTTGCTTTGCTCAAGTGTAGGGAGATGTTGATACGTTGACCAGCTGGAGACACTATCAGCGAAGAGAGAAGACAAGGTCAGAAGATACAATTCTGGTGTAGTCTCTTTCATTTTGTTCTATGGCGACAGAATCTGCTTCTTGCAATCCTCAATATACCATCTTTTCAGATACAAAGATTGCTGGCTTCCATCTAGCCAGACTACATGAAAAGCCATTCAAAAAACAAAAAATGATAATATTTAAGAGCTTGCACATAGTACACACAAAAAAATAAGAGATCGATGATCGCGATAACTTGAGAGTTGAGACTAAAGTTGTTGACAAACTTCAACCGGGTTCAAATGCAAATTGTTACGGGCAGTTCAGTACCTTTTCTTCGTTAGGGTTGGCCTCTTGCTGTCGACTTTGAACTAGCAGTAGCTGATATGCATTTCAGTACGCAAGGGACGGAATATTGAAGCAAGGGGTGGCCGATCACCGTCGTATAACCTACCAGCCTTAGCTTTCGGGGCTCGATGCATCAAAACTCCACTTGCCAGCAATATTAAATCCACGCAATGATCAAGCAACTCTCGCCGAAGCGAAAGGCAACGACGCGTCTGAGCAGCTACCATACATTTGTTTCAAAGCGGCGGGCTTCATGTCTAGAAATCGTCCTTCCTGGCCAACTTCATTATCTTAATGTTCTCACTACGCGCATTTCGCAACACCTATCAGGCACAGTCGGGCTTCGCTGCTGTCGTTGCATCGGAGCTTATGACTCACGACACTCTCGAATACCTTATCGAGTTTCCGCAAGTTGGGCCAACGATTACAGCTTATCGCTAATCGACTAAAGCATCTGGAACAACATAAAAAAAGCATGATAGCACAAAATTCGCAACTTCTAGTCGAATCGCATCTTTCCCATACATCAAGAATCCTCTATCGCCCGCCAGACTGCCTTTCCAAGCCCTTCGCAACAGATTCAGGAAAGGTTCGAAAGGCATTGTTGTTAGTCTAGGAAAGAGAGACTTCCAATATGCCTGCCATCTTATCAGAGAGATTCGAAACGGTCTAGGCTCGACTCTACCAATCCAAATAGCATATGCTGGTAATGAAGACTTACCACTCAAGTATCGTGAGAAATTAGTTTCATTGGGCAACGATATCGAAACACTAGATCTACTCTTGTTGATCGATGACACCATCATGGATCTAGCAAACGGAAGATACGCTATAAAGCCTGTGGCTATGCTACTCAGCTCTTTCGAGCAAGTAATGGTTGTAGACGCAGACGCTGTTTTTCTTCAGCCTCCAGAGATATTGTTCGCAACGGGCACTTACTTCTTTCACGATCGACTAATGTATCGAAACGCCTCTCCAGAACGTCGTGAACGATGGAATAGTCATCTCAAATACAATCCGCTAAGCGCAACTTTCGCAAATTCTGCTTCGCACAGAGAGAATTACTCTGAGGAGCAAGAGTCTGGAGTCGTGCTTCTTGACAAAGGTAGAACGCCCGTTCTTCTTGGTCTCCTCCATATTTGCTGGCAAAACTCTGCTGCTGGTCGGGAATATATGGTGTGGATCGAGGGGGACAAGGAAACATTTTGGTTCGGCTTAGAATTGTGTCAAGTACCATACTACTTCGCAAAGCACTATGGCATCGGTTTGGGTCCTCTGCAAGATGGAAATACAATTTGTGGCAATGCAATTGCGCACTTGGATGCAGCAGATCGATTACTTTGGTTCAACGGCGGATTACTAGAGAACAAACATCATAACAAGGAAAAGTTTGGACACTTCAGTCACTATGTTCTCGACGGACATCAACGAGGTCGTGGGAGGAGTCTACGTCTGGGCCTGTTCGCGAACCCCTCCTGCATATAACAAAACACGACAAAGAGACAACAAGACCGCCAGACGAAGTCACAGTGGATCGAGCCAAAGCCACACTCAGAATACCCAGACTACAGATCGTCAAGTATTTTCTGCGGGGCCGCAAGCGGAAGACCCTCGACAGCAGCAATCACGGTAATAAAGCCAAATGAACATACGGGGAAAAGAGGAAGTCGTAACGGAGGAGCGAGAGACGGAGCCACATCTACAAGGTCGGCACAAAAAGGAAAACGAACTATCAAAGGAGGCGAGCACCATCAGCACGCCGAACCCAAGTGCGAAAGAACCAAAAGTTAGCCTACGCCCTTATTTGCGAAGACCCAGAAAGAAGGACCTTATATTGATCGATAGTGGCGACGAAACCGACGCAGAAGACAGCGGTGATGGAGTGTAGATGACGGAGAAGCGGGGGAAAAAGCCTGTGGAAATCCCGGTCAGCGCTGCAAACGTTTCCACGTGTAATTGGAGCTTCGAATAAGCTTCAGTTGGAGCTTTCGAACGGTGGTTATTGGCATATCGGGAGGCCAAGGGAAGCGATCTTGTGGGCCAGAAAATGTGGATTTCCAAGCTTAAACTTAGGTGCTACATGTGTAAATCAGAGGCCGAATTGAAGCGTCAGTTCGTAATCGCTGGTACTGGACTCGAGTCGATATCAATAATTGCTTTACAACGGACATGGAAAGTAAGCGCCATAGTAGGTGCTGTCGTCGTTTAAACCTCCTCTCATCATCATATCGTCATCGGAAGGAGGGCTTATTTCTTCTACAAGATCTGCATTAACGTCCTTCGCATCCTTCGCTGCTTCAAAGGATATACTATCCAAGCTACTATCTTGTGAGTTGATTTGATCTTCTGAGCTCTCGTTGCCACTGAAGAAGAAGGAGGAGAAGGATATTTCGTAGTCTGGTTTATTCTTTAGTCTTTAACTAACATGGTCTCTCCTCTTTTTATGCTTTACATTTGCCTCAAGCCTCCTCTTTCGCGAGGAGCTCTTCTCATTTCTGCTCTTTAAATGCGCCTGGACGACTGGTATCCATCCATCAATAGTCTGGGTGTGTTTATCATCGCGTGCTGCATGCCCTGATTTGTGTGAAGCTTTAATGTCTGCTTTTCGCTTGGTTATCAAGTCATCTATGTGCCTACTAACACCGGCATATTTGCGATCTATTGCCGTCTTGAATTTGCTCCTAAATTTGCCCAGAACCGCCGCATAGGCTCGATACCGTATGTCGAGGATCTGGCGATGCAAATATTGGCCAAGGTAATATCATCCTCCTCCGTCAATCGTCTACCATAGATCGATTTCTGACCCGACTGACGACCTTTCGTTCGTTTGATCTTCGGAGGGGCGACGAGGGTTCTATAAGGACATTCTGTAGGAGTTGCAAAAACAATCGAGGCGAAGACAGACGCCAGTCGTCTACTAATCGATGGTATATCGAAATCGAAATCGGTGCTGCCGTCTGCATCTGCCTCTCCCTCCTCCGAATCATGTGTACTATTGGCTTGTCGCGTATTCTTGTTTTTTCTCCTCCTCTTCGCAAGCGATCGTTGAAAGAGCTGCAAATCACACACCGAGGCATCCTTTCGTTTACGAAATGATCTTCGTATATCCTCTAACGGCTACGATAACAGCGGCGGTGGTAGATGTGGTTGCTGCGAAGCCTGCCGTTGCGAACGAGTTTGGGGTTTTAAAACGAGGATGTGCAATTGCCTGCAGGGTACACCGCGAGGCATCAGGAGGAGGAAGGCGACGAGGAGGTGCAATTAAGCTATAAGACCTACGCCTAGACAGGCAATCGGATGCAATTGAATCAGACAGTGCATCAATTGAATCACGGTTACATGATAAAATAAGTTGTTGGTGTTAAAGTTGCTATATTTGGTTTAGTACAACGCTGGTTTAAGCTTCTGATCGATTTGTTGTACTATTACTATCTTGCTCTTCGCATTGATTCTTGTTGTTGTCACGATCAGACCCTAGATCGCACAAGTCATGCAAGTCAATTCGGAACTCGGAAAGTTCTTGGGGCTGTTGGCGACGAAGAGAATTACTATCTTGGATTGTTAAATATTGCAAAAGCACGTGATCCAAGTTGCGGCCAATTTGGCTCCGGTTCAGGAAATTTTATCGTCAGCACATATATAAGAGCTCAGCGCACTTGTTCTCTTGGTCTCTTACTACATCGCCTGTTACCATGCCTGCCATTTATTTTGGTCACAAGTCTCCGGTTTACTATCGACAACGCCAAAAGCAATTGGCACAATCTGGTCTTACCCCAAGCACGGACGCTGATAATACAGCCAAGCTAAAAGCAACTGTGCTGTCGAAATGGAGCAGGTACGTCAAGATCTTGTTGTCTTGCTCAGAATAGCTGATTTGTGAATATCAGACATTGCAAGGACCTGAATCAAGATTCTCAAAATTTTCTCAAACACGCTGGAGCGAAAGACTTCGATCTATTTTTGGAGTGGTGTGTTCGCGAGTCGCCAAATTTGCGTGTCAGCGGCAGTCTTAGCACCTATTGGCGAACACTTAAGATGCATATACGTCACACGTACGGCAGAGTACTGGACCCTGCAATCTGCAATGAAGTAACCAATGTACAGCTCTCGATCATGTCTCTATTCAAAGATTAGTAAGACTAATCGAAGTGTAGTTCAAACGAAGACTTGTAGGGCACAGAAAGCTTCGTAATTTCCAGAAGAAGAGAGGTGTAGCTAGCGTGGAGGATGTTTATCATCTTCTTCAATATCATTGGGTCAAGAATGAGTACAGCTTCGCTAACGAGCAGCAACGTCTCTATGTCTCGACCGGTATTCTAATGGCAGCTTACCTAGGCTGTCGACCTGTGTCGATGTTCAATACAGAAACCATCCTCAAGGATACAAGAGAGGATCCTCTATTTGCACCCAATCTAGTGGAGAATGAAGAAATCGGCATCCTGAGTGACGAAGACATGATGGATACGGACGAGGAAAGCGATGTCCCGACCGATGAAGAGAATAACTCAGGTCATGATGAGACTCGCTGTTTGCTTTGGAGACATGTTGAATTATGGATTGTTCCTAATGAGGACTCGACAAAGCCTAATGTTCTCTTCGTAAAGATTGGACTTCTTCACACAAAGGGCGAGGGAAGAAATCCTCGCAGGTAAGCTTTTGATCTGAGTCTCATTACTTCCTAATAACAACTATCGGTAGAAAGTGGTTTATTATCGGAGCGGAAGAGACTCCCTTGCTTTGTTTGCTCGATCATCTCCTGGCAATGGCTATCCACGACACCGTCTTTGAAGCCAAAACTGCGAACAACGTACACAACATATTCCACTTTCTCAAGCACTCTCGTCTACCGAACAACAAACATGGAATATTGTTGAGGATTGAGAAACAGAAACGGGACATACCTGTTTTTCGTCAACCGGGACACAAGCGCGACGACTATCGAACGCTTGTGCGTGAGCCGTTGAAAGCTGGCACTTGGCTTCGATATCTGAAGCATCTGGGTCGAGACGCTGGACTGAAAGACTCGGTCACTCAATACGTTCTTCGACGAGGCTTGGTCAATGCTGTGAACAGTGAGTTGCAATCGTCTCGACATAATGTTGGTCAACAATTAATCAACGAGTCCAGACAAAGCCCCCCCCTCCGTACGAGATCAGATATTTGATCATGATTCGAATGCGGTTCGATACTATTTAGATCAAGAAGTTCGATTTGACACACAGGCGGCCTTTCTTGGTCGTCCGTCCAATGATGCCATACAGAGATCGTCTAGACTCATGATTCTGAACGCCGATGCAAATGCACCCTCTAAGTTGACAACCGAGCAAGCACGAGGGGTTCATGCTGATCCGACCGTCAAGCTTTTGAAGACCAAGAGTGCGGAACTTACCTCACAGCTCCGAGCAAGCTTTGGCTTCGTGAAAGCGGCCTCACAGGACCATCCGTTGATGCAAGAGAAACAAAAGGTCGATATGGCGTTGCATACTGCAAGGGAGGTTTGGAGACAAAAGGAACTTGAGAAGCATCGAAAACGACATTTTCGAAACTGTGACACAATGGCGTTTGAGGCACACAGCTCTAAAGCCGCAACACAAACCTTGGACAATGAGAAAGCAAATACTCGACATAGAATTAGGGAGCGAGCTCGACTTGTTGAGTTGACTTGTCAGCCAGTCCTTCAACTTACCGAGGAAGAGAAGCACGATCGAAGACTTGAGGCTATCGAAGTTCGAGTTGCTTTGTGCAAACGACAAGAATGTCGAAAACGTATAACACTCTCGGCACAAACCACTTCGGAGGACGATGATGAACCAGAAACTGAGATCGCCCTCGAAAACATCTCCAAAAATTTGGATCGTCGATTTCCTTTGGAGTGCAATCCCTTGCTGTGCATCTTTTGTCTTGGTGATGAAAGAAAATCCATTGATGAAAGGAAATTCACGTACACTCGAACTTCCAACATGATGGACGAAACTCAAAAACATTTGGCGACGCAGGATCCAAACACTTCCATTCATTGCCCGCATCCAATTTGCAAAAGGAATTCGACAACGATGCCTAACCTTGTAGCCTTCAAGAGTCATGTAACTCGAGTACATAAGATCAATCTGCGCGGATAAACCCTTCGCTGCAGACAACTAGCTTTCGATCACAATTCATATCGTAAGATCAGGAAGAGCATAAACCTCGGATGTCAGTCAAATCGAGCGCGGCCACTTTGTGTGTCGGCCAAATTGGGCGCAGTCAGGTTTTAGCCATTTTGGGTGCAGCTGTCGGAAGCTTATTCATCAGCCTTACTGCATTGCCCGTAAAGATAAAGCTGTTTCACGTTATGACTGTGATGATCTCGGGTAAACATGCGTGCCTAAGTAATAAAGCAAGCGATGTAGCACACCGGCATCACATGTCCGTATAGCACCAACGATTGGCGAACGAGCGTGTAGATCAGATTATCCTAGCTGATCTGAGCTTCAATTATGACCAATACTGGACTTGACACCAGAATTATCTTGAACACGATGTGTTCAGGGCCAGGCGAGCGTGTCCTGTTATTCAAGAGTCGTTTCATCGACTCAGTGAGCTTGTGCGCCTTGACTGCGAGGTCTCGAGACACCTTGATCTCTTTCTGAGTCTTTTTATTATCGCTTGCATGGCGGCCCCGTTAGCAAGGGCGTTGTTGACACGGAAAGGGGTCAACTGGGGCCCACTCGGAATAGCAGGCCTACCTTACTGCGAAATGAGTTAGCGGCGGCGTCAAGACTGCCGTTTCAATCATGGTTAAGAAAGCCTGATGAGTGGTGATTATTGATAGTGCTATTCTTGATACTTGGCTTCTGTTGGACGTTGTATCGAGAGCTTTTGTCTCGCACCCATGGCTCAAGCCCGTAGGTTGACCGTCCCTTAGACAACGAGGCAACAACCAGCACTTAGCCCTGCATGAGACATTGGTCTAATGGGCCAGGGGTTGAGCCGTCCTCATAGAAGTACTAATCGACGCTGCCCTATTCGCAAGTAGAGGCTTCGATTATTGATGATCCACTTAGGCTTTCACTCACTTCATTTTCCGTCCCTGCTATATAGGTCGAGGGGAATCAGGCGATCTTGTAGCCTTTCGACTGATTAGTAATCTCTGTTGTTTGAAGCAGGTCCGTGGCAGTTACCAAAAACCTTCAGATACAACGGGCGTGGGGTTTCATTGATAGAGATGGGCTCTTCCATGGCACGTCGTACGAGATCAAAACCTTCCCACAATACACGCTCACAAACTTCCCACGATACACGCTCACAAACCTCCCACGATACACGCTCACAAACCTCCCACGGTACACGCTCACAAACCT